>Ga0066702_10000008_pt1 | contig 31095 bp, 24 predicted proteins | sample GraSoiAngelo_151_FD_66507 | JGI IMG/M metagenome (GOLD analysis project Ga0066702, IMG submission 66507) | Grasslands soil microbial communities from the Angelo Coastal Reserve, California, USA - 14_1009_12_20cm | ecosystem: Environmental > Terrestrial > Soil > Grasslands | place: USA...
GCCCGGACCCGATTTAAGGAACGGAATCTGTCGCCCCCGTCATAGTACTTGTCCTTTGGAATGGACCAAGCCGCGTGAGCTAAAGCTTCCAGCGAGCGGGCTATGTCTACATCAATCCTGAGCGGCTGACGACTGAACCCGCGCTCAATGAGGTCGTTTCGCGACATGGCACTCTTTGCAACCGGAATAACGTCCTCTTGACTCATGATTGCTCCTGACAATTGATTGACGATCGCATGACCGCGAACTCTCCCTTATCTTTCGGTGGCAGCGAATCGACAGACACCAAGCTTTCATTAAACCGGACCACCGAGGCCAAGCAGCAGGCTCGTCAAGTCACCGTCAGATTGTTACGACATCAACGTGACCCACCTCGCGAGTGCTCTCCGGTCGAACGCGGACGATCCGATATCCTCCAATGTCGTCTCCGACATTCAGCCGATGGGTATCAAGCACTGTTGCTCGACTGATCTCCTTGCCGGTGGTGGCATCGTATAGGACTAGCTGATAAGTACGGTCATCGCCTGTCATGGCAAACCCAAAGACGAAGTTGGACACAGCGGTCTGTTATCTGGCTCACAGTTTGGCGCGCCATCCGCAGTGGCTTTATTATCGGCCCTTGCTGATGGGGGGAAGTCCCCCCTCCAAGGCGGTAACACGCAAGGATGATACTCCCAAACGATCTAGGTAGGTTTTCCTCTATTCGTGCCGGTGTTCGAGAATCGCGCCGAGGAGCACCCCGACGAAGGTCGGTGGTATATGCCTATCCATTCAAGGCAGACCATCGGTGCACTCCAGAAAAGACCTATCCGCCACAGCCTCTGATCAAATGTCAGCGTTCTCTTTCTCTCGTCGATAGTTGGCGATAAATCCCCATACATACACTGACATTGCGTTCAGACTCGGCCCCTCGCATACGACATGCGGACGCTGATGGGACACTTTGAGGCGACAGAATTGCTGATCCAGTCGAATGTCCTCAGCCCACGTGCCCTCGGTAGCCCAGCTATGCTCCAGACAGCCCACTGGCTTGGGGTCAAAAGAAGGAAACATCTATGAATTCCTACGAGTCAAACTACTTCCTGGCTGCTGCCAACGTTCTTTTGTTGGTGGGTTACAGCATTCGCGAAGTTCTGTGGCTTCGATTGCTCGCGGTGGCGTCCTCGCTGATTGCGATTCCCTATTACGCCCTGCAACCGATGCCACTGTGGCCACCGATACTTTGGAACATCGTTTTTGCCGCGATTAACTTGTTGGTTCCCCCACAACCGCGTCCACGTCAGCAGGTGCACCGGTCATAAGTAGGGTTGAGCCGACAATGTCGCCCGCAACCAGGTCGACGATGATGCGTTCGTCTCTCGACACGCGTACTCTCCCACTGATAATCAGCGAGAGCGTGTCGATATGCTTACCACGTTCTATCAGTCGCTCACCCGCTTCGTCGTTGGTCCAAATTCCGATATATTAAAAACTTGAAGTACCTTTCGATGAGACAAGTCGGAGAAGGCCACTGCACCGTTGTGAGCATGGAACTACTGCACTTTTCCTACAGTCACACTTCATCTCTCGTACGCGGGCCCTTTCGGATATCCACTGCATTACAGAGTGGCATTCACTTTCTCCCTCACGCACGTGGGCACGTTGCTCCGATCGCTTGCTCTGCAGTTCCACGGTTAGCCTGCGCCGGAGTTCATTGAGTTTGAGAGGCTTCTCAAAGTACGCAACGGCACCAAGGTTTTCGCAGTGGTCCTTATATTTCGCCCCCGTCTCTCCCGTGATAACAAGGACCGGAATCATAGACCTGTAGCTCAGGGAGCGAAAGCTCTGGCATAGTTCGAATCCGGAGAACTTCGGCATCATGAGGTCCAAAAGAATCGCATCCGGCTTGTGTTCCAGAGCCAGCCCCAGAGCTTGTTCCGGGTCTTGCGTGTCGATGACCTCGTAGCCTTCGGACAAGCAGGCTCGCAGCAGATCGCACGTCGCCTTATCATCGTCCACGATCAGGATATTGTGCACCCACACCTCCACCTGAAACAACTTGCGCCGCCGATTGGAAACATTTGCCCCTGGTCTGCTACGCCACGCGAACTTCTCTGGTGGAGCAGGATGAGACCCGTTGTTTACCCCCTCGATGCTTTCGGTTTGCCCACAATCTGCGTGACGGTGTGAATCAAAGCTACAGAATCGTCTTCGAGTAGTTTGTCCGACTTTTCCACGCAAGCTGCGGCGCCCTCATTTAATAGCTCGTCCTTGGTTGGTTCTGAAAGTGCCGCGAGGACGATCACGGGAATGCTCTTTGTGATGGCATCCCTCTTCAGCGCTTTAAGTACGTCGAGGCCTGAGATTGTCGGTAACACGAGGTCCAAGAGAATCAAATCAGGTAGCGTCTCGCGCGCTGTACGTAGACCCGCCTCTCCGTCGTTCGCGGTGTGGACGGTGTATCCCGCTCCGGTAAGTGCTCTCTGAACTGCGACTCGCATGAATTTGCTGTCCGCGATAAGAAGGGTTTCTCGATTCTTATCTAATAGCGATCTGACGGTACGAGCCAAGGCGTCGAAACTGAATGGTTTTTGCAGGAATTTTGCGTAACCTATCGCTTCGCGGTCTAACGGGCGGTCTGTGTATCCGGACACAAGAACAACGGAAAGCGCTGGCCGCAGTTCTAGTGCGGATTTGGCCAGTTCCAATCCTCCCAAGCCAGGCATCACGATGTCTGTGATTAACACGTGAATCGGGCGATCATAGCTCTGGAAAATCTTCATCGCTTCCTTCGCATTGCCAGCCTCCAACACGGCGTAACCCTTGGATTCCAGGTACACTCGGCATACATTGCGGAGAACGGCCTCGTCCTCCACCAAGAGAATTGTCTCAGTCCCTGCGGATGGTGCCTGGGCTGGTTGAAGGCTCTCGTCGGAATCCACACCAGCATCGACACGGGGAAGTAAATCTTGAAAATGCTGCCTTTGCCCGGTTCACTGTAAACCCAGATAAATCCGTTACTCTGCTTCGCAATTCCGTAGACCGTCGCCAAACCCAGCCCCGTGCCTTTTCCTGCTTCTTTGGTCGTATAGAACGGTTCGAAGATATGAACTTGAGTCGCGGCGTCCATGCCGATGCCTGTATCGCTGACCGCCAACAGGACGTACTGCCCCGGCGGAACTACGACCCCTTGGTAGTAAGAAGCGTCCAGTGCTACGTTACTCGTCGCGATGGTGAGACGCCCACCTTTTAGCATGGCATCCCTTGCGTTCACCGCCAAGTTCATGATGACCTGCTCAATCTGACCTCGATCAGCCCGCACTGTACCGAGCTGAAGATCGAGCTCCATCACTGTTTCGACATCTTCTCCGAGCAAACGAGGCAACATTTTCGCTAGGTCCTTCACTACGTAGCTAAGATCAAGGACAGTCGGTTCGAGCACTTGTTTCCGACTGAAAGCCAACAGTTGGCGAGTCACCGTCGCGGCTTTGGAGCTAGCATCTTGGATGCGGGTGGCGTATTCAGCTACCTTCTTAGGGTCAGCAGAGGACTCGTCCAGAAGCTGTGCGTACCCGCTGATAATCATGAGCAGGTTGTTGAAATCGTGGGCAACTCCGCCCTCTAATCGGCCAACGGCTTCCATCTTTTGGGCGTGTTCAAACTGCTTCTGGAGAGATCGATGTGCGGTAATATCCTCAACAAAGACTTCGAACCCGCCTGGAAGCTCGTCATCATCTGGCAGGCGCCGCCCACCGAGTCGCACTGTTATCGTTTTTCCATCTTTACGCTTCCAGTTGGTCGGGGTTGCGGTTCCGCAAGCAAATGTGCAGAACGTTCCCGGACAGCGTCAGGCTGGCACTGGAGTGGGAACTGGGATTGGGGCCGCGACCCAGCAGCAACGGGTGGTTAACGGCAAACCGTCAACAGCAGCGCCCTTGCAAAGCACGCCAACATCGGCAGTCAATAGTGCGGCGATGAAAACTGCCATGCCCACCACAATGAAAACCCCAATGAGCACACCGGCGAGAGCTCAGACTGCACCTGTCGTGGCAAACAAGCCGAATCCGGCTACGCCTGCCGTCAAGTCGGCAACAGCCGCTCCGCAAAAGAAAGTACTGGCAACCGCGACGACCACAAGTAAATAGAACTGCACAACAATTGGCGCACGCCTCATGGCGTGCGCCAGAAGAAAATAGATCAGACCACAAGTAACGGGTACATCGATTCCGATGAAGAGGCCTTGAATCGTCTTCTTGCACGTACAGAGAAGTGAGAAGAGCAGCCCACATCTTCCACTGCAAGAAACGATCCACGCGTCTTAAGCACAACGCGAATGATTTGCGAGCAGGGGCTGTTCTGCGTTCAACCGTAGACGGGGAAGCATGTTCTCAGCTAGCGCGCCTTCAAAGCGTTTCTGCCAAAAATGTAGAGCGTAGAGTCTCGGTACTCAGCGATATGACGCCGTTTCAAGTTCGCGAGGAGACGCGACACGTTTTCCGACACGAGCCGATCATCTGGGCAATTTCCTCATGGGTGACTGGAAGCCTGACGCCGGACTGGAGTCCGTTAGACTCACCATCCTTCTCACTCCAGTCCAGCACGAGAGTGGGACTAATCGCCGCAGCAAAACAAAAATCGCCGCACCCACAGGGGCAACCTTCGAATTCGGCAGCTTGTCTGTGAGAAATACTATGCGCCCACACGAGGGCATCCGGCTTCTCATACGTCGCCACTACCTGTCCTCGCCTGTTGAAAAAGCAGATCGGCACCCTGCGCCGCAGTGAGATCATCCCGGACGCGACGGAACCTACTGCGCTCCATTTTCTCCTGCACGGTGATGGTTTTGAAGAAAAGCGCTCTGCCCTTCAGATCTACATTCAGCACGGTCAATTCCCAATAACCCGGTTGAACTTCTTCCTGCTTCACGTAAAAATGCCCACCCGCATCCAAATGCCCCAATAACCCACCGCCGAAATTCACCGGCTGCGTGAGATTTCCAGAGATTTCCGCTAGCCGCTTTTGTTTTGCATTGACCCACAGCGTGCCTTCCATGGCATGAAAGGCGGCGGCCTCGTGCGATGGTGGCCGGAAATGTGGATTTGGCTGGAACTTCATTTCTTGAAGGTCTCCGCGCCGTTCGCCGTAGTCAAAAACGAATGCGTCCGGCAGCATCTTCAAGAGGCGCTGGCTTCGTGCCATGTCCTGCTTTTTTTCTCGTTGCGACCTTTGCAACTCGGTAGGATTGCTTACTAGGCGCTGGACACCTCGCTCTCGCTCATGCTGTTGCTCCTCCGGAAGAGGTTTTCCGTTCACAGAAATTAACCAATCCAGATCTCCATCCCTGGTCTCGACTACTTCCCTTACTTCGGCTTTTCCCGATTTCTGTGTCTCTAGGCGCAGCATCCAATGACTGTGATCATTTCGTTCGGCTTGCAATTCGTTCTCGATGATCTGGCCTACAAACTCATTCGCCGGCAGTTGCTCATTTGAAGTCTGCGATCCGCTCAGGGAGGCAAACAGTAAACCGACCAGTGCGAGAACTGTAGTGATTCTAACCACAATTATTCGACGAATAACCGATCCGACAGGTTGTTCCCAGTCTGTGGAAGCGGCCAGGTTTTTCCGAATAAGCACCGCTCTGGTTGATCGGGCGCTCGGAAATTGGTCAATGCATTATTAAAGAGCGCCCTGCTTGATGCAGCCGAAAGCATGACGTCGAGTTTCGTGGATTGCCAACTGTGGAATCAGCTCGCTGCACTGGCTTCGGATGCTCATTCTTTGAAATGCTAGGCAGGTCGGAGAAGACATGCTTCTGAACAGCTCACACTATTCGGCGTCCTCAGGCAAGCTCCAGCGGAGACCCAGGAGTGCTCTTTCGTGCTCCTAGCATTGCTTTGGTGACCTCATCGGTCTGCACAATCTTGGCGGTCAGCATCGCCAGTAACTCCTGCATGCCTGAGGTTGCTCGTGAAGCAGCGCCTTCGCTTCAGAAGACACAAATCCCAGTTCAGCGTTATCGGCAACAGTGGCTGTCATGCTGTAGGTGCGCCCTGTAGGTGCTCCCTGTCAGAGTTGCAGGCAAGCCGATCAGGGCGCCGGGTCCGTAGGTTTTGTTCAGCGGGCTGGAATCGTCAACTCCAAAATCTAAGCTGAAACCCTGCCTCTCAGAACGAGGAACATGCCAAAAGATGCTTCCCCGTCTGAAGAGAACTGTGTGACGGATCTTCCGAACTTTTTTCGGAGCACTGCAGGGTAGTGCCCTCAAGTGCCTTTAAGTGTGCTGGAGCGGAGTAGCGTGGCCGTCGCTGCACTCCAATACAAAGCTTGATCTATTCGGGATGGAAGTTGAGGATGACCAGTTCTTTGGTTTCGTGAGGAGCAACTTCCCACTTGCACCTCCGGACGGCGTCGAGACCGGCTTGAGTAGGACCGGGTGTCCGCCGAGAACTTCGGCGGACTTCACGTTGCCGGTCGGCGCTACGAGCGCTTCGATTTTCACAGATCCGGCAATGCCCATTTTTTGGGCCAGGAACGGGTAGATCGGAACGACCTTGTTCACCATTTTGCGTCGACTCTCGACTTGGTCCTGCTGGCCGTAAGCAGGGAGGTGCGAGAGCATCCCCGCAGCAAAGAGGAGTAGGAACGTGATGGCGGCCCAGCGTCTCATCGATGGGTGGTTATTGGATAGCGCTATCTACGCTCGAGAAAACCACATTCGCACTCGATCCAATCATTCGGATCGCACCGAGCGCAATGATCAACACAACAGCCAGCATAACGGAATATTCCGCTACGTTTGGCCATCGTCCTCAGACCATAATCGGCTAAGCGAGCGAGTCATATTCTACTACCGGAATCTTCACCAGATTGCTGCAGGTGGGCTGCTAGCACAATGGCTCGTTGGTGGCCATTACCATGGTAAGAGTACCGCGGTGACTGAAGTGAATTTCGGCTCTGCGAGAGCTACTCTTCCATAAAGGAGTATCATTTGGCGGTCTCGCAAGCGCGGAAATCCGAATTGGGGACGACCAGTCAGTCTACTCGAGGCCTCCCAAACGAGTTCGAACAACAGGTTCAACGATCGGGATCCACGATGCAAACGTGTGCAGATTCAGGTCCCTACGATACTGGTGCGAGCGTAACTGCAATCGATGCTATGTGCCATCACTCGTGCACAACGAGATCTAAGTTCTGTTTAAGAAGATCCAAGACGGCCTCAACGTCATTAAAGGTGTTGTACAAGTGAAATGACACCCGTAAACCGTCCATCCGATTGGAAACGACAATGTTACTCGCAGCCATTTTCTGCACCATAGCTTCAGCATCCTTCATTTGCAGCACGACTAGTGGCCCAACGCTATCGAGCGGAGTCTTGATCTTAATTTCAAGGCTGCGAGCACCATCAATGAGAGCGCATGACAGGGTTTGTATGTGTTCCGCGACTGCGGCATAACCAACACCTTCTAGCAAACTGAGCGCGGCCGGAATGCAGTAGACGTTCGGCAGTGGTGGTGAGCCGGCTTCAAAGCGGCGCGCTGTCGATGCGGGCTCAAAATGCTTGACATCAAACGCAAAAGGATTCTGCTGGGCAAACCAGCCGGTGACCGTCGGCGTGAGTGACCGAATCAGATCGCGACGAACGTACAGGAACGCGATCCCGGAAGGACAGAGCAGGTATTTGAGCGCGCCCGTGACGTAGAAGTCCACGCCAAGAGCCTTGACATCGATCGCTCGGGTCCCGCAATCCTGGTAGCCATCGAGCATGACCAGCGCACCCTGTTCGTGAGCTTCCTTCACGATGGAAGCTACGTCGGAGCGAAATCCGTTCATGAAACAAACCTGCGTGACCGGGACGATAAGTGTTTGCTCGTCGATCGCGCGTGCATAGCACTCTGCACAGATCCTGCCGTTTTTTGCTTCAAGAAACTTGACTTCGGCGCCCCGCGGCCGCTGTGCAAGCCAGATTTGCCCCATGGTGGGGAACTCGAATTCCCCCATGACTATCTTTCGACGTTTCCCGAAGTGGAGGGCGCTTGCGACGGAATTTATCCCGGCCGAAGCGCTCGGCACGACAGCAACTTCGTCCTGCTCTGCGCCGATGAAACGTGCAAATGCGGTGCGTGCGTTTTCGTACTCTTCCACCCACCGATCCCAGGGCGAACCCTGTTCATGCCAGGAACGAATATGGGCCAGCAACGAAGCTTCGACGGCTTCGCTGAGCGCTCCTTGCGAACAGGAGTTGAGAAAGATCTTGCGCTTGAAGATGGGAAATTGCGCGCGAATGGTTTCAATCGCAGTGGACAAATTGGTCAACCTCACAGAAGCTTTCTAGAACTCAGGTTTCGGTTAAAGTATAAATACAGCGATGACCCACCTCGACCGCCGGTCCAAGAACAAACGGAAATCGAAAGCGAACGCCGCGCGAATTATCGTCAATTCAGTGATCCGTCTCGAGAAGCGTGTCTGGAAAGTCGCGCAGCTCCGAGACGTGGACGCGTTCGCTGAACTGGTCCCCTCCGACGCGGTGATGATCTTCCAGTCTGGAATCCTGTCCCAGCCGGAGTATCTGGCCACAATGGACCAACGCACGATTTCAAGTTACGAACTTCGCAATATTCGCGGCTATATGCCGAATGCAAAAACCGTAATCCTGCATTACGAAGCTCTGCGGCTTGGCCAAGAGGCCGGGAAAATCTTTCCGGAAGGCACCGTCATCGAAAGCACAACCTGGATCAAACGTGGTCGCCGATGGGTTGCCGTCTTAAATCAGGAAACGCCAATCCATTCTCCACGGATTTCGCAAACCTCTTAGCGCCTCCGGCTCTCCGAATAAAGAATTTCTGACCCAGCACCATCTTTCCTTCAACGTGTTGTCAACGGCTTGAATATTTCATCAAGGTAGTCAGGGGACCCATCTACCCTCTCCAGGTGCGGGAATTGGCTACCCTTGTGATATTGGAACTTGTGAAGCGCCAGCTTTCCCGAATTGCTCGTAGTAATTTCAATCGGTGCAGAATTCGTTTCTGAATCGTGAATCGCGCGCTTCAGTTCATCTAAGGAAAACTCGCGGCCGTTGACGCCAACAATTTTGAAGTAAGGACTAATGCCAGCTTCGAATGCAGGCAGACCGGGAATCGAGTCGACCACAGAGCCGTCGTGCTTTACGCGCAATCCGAGCGATGAAGTAAAGTTTCCGGTGCCTGAGACAGCATCGTCTGCCAAGATCATTTCATTGGGTTCGTTGTTATAGACGAGCTGCCAGCCGCTTCCCAAAAGGCCGCCCAAAGGAGCCCCGGCCGTGGCGTCCAAGCGCGAGCGAAAGAAGGCCTCCCAGTCATTCGGGGCGATTCCGTTCAAGGTTGAAACTACGTCTGTGAAGGTATAAGTCTTGATCACGGGTTCGCCCTCATGTCCGGCGTAAAACACATGGCAGAAATCGTCCATCGATTTACTGTCGCTCGTGAGCTTGCGAATGGTGGCATCCACCTCGAGCCAGATGAGAACCGCTTCCGGATAGAAGTCAGTTCCTCGACGATAGGAGGCCCACTCTGGAACGCTGAAATACAGGATTTGTGCTGCCGTGGCTGTGTTTTGCAGAGAGCGCCACTTCCGCCCGGCCCTATGCTCCATTTCCGAAGCGACGGCCGCAATTCGATCCTGTGACTGGGCCAGAGTGAGCAAGCCGCTTCGAGCGCTTAAAACCGTTCCCAGATATTCTGTCAAACCCTCGTACGCCCACAAGAGCTCGCCCTTCATGGGCTGCTGAAAGTCGGGTGTGGCCAATCCTTCAGGCCTGCGGTACTGCCCGTTCCATGAATGCGAGAACTCATGAGGAAAAAGCCCGGCCACGTGCAGCCGGGCATTCGGATCGACTAGCGTCTGTTGCTTGACTCGATCATCGCTGCTCTCGTGATGCTCCTGTCCGAGTTCCATCACGTTGTCGCTTAGAGTCAGCAAAAAATGATATTCCCGAAAATGGTGAGACTTATAAAGCGCCTGCGCTTCCGCGACCAGCCGTTTGTAGCCGTCGATCAGATCCTGAGGGACATCCAGCGCCCAAGCATCATCCGAAAGCACGTCGAGTTCCTGCGGCGGCATCGGACTCAGGGGGAACACTCGCATGAACTGGCCCGACTGCACGGGGGAATCGACTAGCAGGTCAAGAGCTACTGGCGAGAAGGACACGGTGTTAGCGGAGCGCTTACTGATCGGCAGGGAAGTGCTGAATTTCCAATCGTTGGGCAGCGTCAGGGTTGGCACGAAGGTGAGTTCGCTGGCTGGCCATCCCTTCGGATAAAGAAGGACCTGGTTCCACATCAGGATGAAAAGATTCGCTGCCCCTGAAGCACTGAAATCGATAGTCGGGCCTGGGGCCGAGATCAAGAAGTCCAACGAAGCTTCCACCGAAGAGATCCCTTCCGGAATGACGAGATGAAATGCGTACATATCCGCGTCGTCTTGTTGCCACGGGAGTTGGCGCTCGCCGGAAAAGAACCTGAGCCCGGCAAGGTTCCACACAGGTCCATCGGGGGAGTGGTCTGCCGGCATCCACTTCGGGTAATAAAGAGTAAGAGGTCCAGGATGGACTGGCAATACCAGCTTGGCGTGCAAGATCCGCTGCGATACCTGGGTGGCATCGACCGAAATGCTGATCGGTGGCGGCGGAGCGGCAGACGCTGTGGCCACGCCATTTAGCAGGGTCACGCCGACGAGGATCAAAAGAACAAGCACGCCTGCGCAGATCCTGCTTGCTGAATCAGAGTTTTGCATCTGTGATCTTTACCAGGTGATCTTTCCCTGAAACTGGATGTTGCGCGGCCCTCCCACGCCGAAATGCGAATCGAAGCTGCCGTCGTCAGCGGAGGCGGTAATGAGCGTGCCGTTTGCGGGTCCGGGTGCCGGCTCGGCAAAGTTCGGGTGATTGAAGGCATTGAAGAAGCTGGCTCGGAATTCAAATCCGAATCGCTCCCCCAGCTTGAATGCTCTTTGCAGGGAGATGTCCCAGGCTTTAAGCCCCGGTGCAACCAGCGGGTCGCGCGGACAGTTCCCGAAGGTCCCGTTCGCAGGCTCGGCAAACGAGCTCGGGGAAGCGTAGGGCTGCGTAAAATCATTTAACTGGTAATGAATCGGGCCAACACAATCGGGGCGTGTGTGGAAATTGCCGACTCCGCTCTCGTCGCCAAAAGTCAGGAGAGGAGCAGCAAAACCATCTCGAAACGTGGTAGTTCCGGAGAGTTGCCAATCCCGCGCCAGGTACGACAGGGCATTGCCGTTCTTGGGAAATGGAATCGCATAGACATAGGTAAATATGAACGCTCGGCGTTGATCGAACTCTGAGTTTCCGTAACTTCCCTTCAAGTTTCTGGAGTCCTGGGGGACATACCCGCTGGTCCCGAAGAAATCTTCTACCTCCGAGGCGGTATCCAGGTTGTGAGACCAGGTGAACGAAAACTGGGTCGTAAGGCCGTGGAAGTTATTCGTCTTCAACAAAGCTTGGAGCGCGTGGTAAGTAGCGAATCCCGGCGATGAGATGGTGTTTATTTGCGCAAGCGTGGGGAACTTCGAGTTGTAGGGCCGTGCCGCCTGCTCACAGACTGGATCGCCAAAGCCGGATGAGAAAGTGCAGCCCGGTCCGAAGCCAGCGCCGAGCTGCGGTTGATTGATGTCGAGCAACTGTAATTGGTGGATGCTATGATTTCCGACATAGCCAATCTGAAAGACAACTTTGTCCGCGAGTTCCTGCTGAATGTTGAAATTCCATTCCTGCACATTTGGCGTTTTCAGATTGTGCTGAATACTCGCGATGTTGAACGGTGGTTGCGGAGCGCCCGTCCCGAAGATGGGCACGCCAACGCCGAACGGAATGGGAGCACTGGGTACAATCGTGAAGCCGGCGGTTGGGCCGGTTGGATTCTGAGCGAGACCTTCCTGAAAATTATTGAGCGGAATCGTATCGTAATAGATTCCAAAGCCGGCCCGAACCACCGTCTGTTTGCCCGAAAGAACCTGGAAGGGAGGTTCCCATGCGAGGGAAAACCGTGGGCCAAAATTGCCTTTGGGCGCGTCATAGAGATGCCCGCCCGGTAATTGAGAAGCCTCGACCAAGCCCAAGGCAGGATCGAAGGCAGAGAACCGGTGGCGCGATTCATTGACCGTGGTGAAGAAGTCGTAGCGAAGCCCTGCAACCAGCGTGAGCCGGGGCGTCAGTTTCAAGGTATCCACTGCGTAGCCGCTAATAACGTCCTGGACGATATTCGCGCGGGGACTGCCGACGCGAGTGATCTGCGTGAGACCAGAACCCGGCGTTGGGAGGCCTGCGATCAAATCAACCAGGGATGCGAGGCCGCCAGTTTGATCCAGGGGTTGTCCGAGTTGTGATCCGGTGAATGAAAAGATTCCGCGCCCGCCAGCCAGGGTATAGTTCGAGTAGTTGTGGAGGAAATTGAACCCGAATCTCCATGCGTGGCGCCCGTGGGTCCAGTTCACCTCATCGGCAATCTGATAACTGGTCGCAACACGGCCGCCCGCGCCGTACTGCAGCCCTAAATTCGCAAACCCATAAATGTCGACTTCGGGCATCCCGTAGCTCACCGGGGTAACGCCGGTATTAAAACCGATCTTGGCCGGATTTACATCCGCATCGCGTCCTTTTTGAAACTGGCTGAAGCGGTTCCAGCCTAGCCGCAACGTATGAATCAACCTTGGGTTAAAGATATGAATCTCGCTTATCGCGAAATTGTCCGCAACGGTTGGAGTTACACCAAACCAAGGGCCTAGCTGCGACCCTCCGCCGGGCCCGGGTCCTCCACCAGGAAACTCGTCCTCGCCGTTGCCGTGAAGATAGCGGGCTGAAAGAGAGTCCACAGTGGAAAAACTGTGGTCGATTTTCAACACACCGCTGTTCGGTGTCTGCCGGCCACGATTGTCAACAGCGAAGGGACCCGATAGCCCAAGGCTCGCGTACTGTTGCAGGATATTGAGTCCCAGTTGGTTGGGGGTTATGTTCTGACTCTGTACCAGGCTCGTCGCGGCCGCGATCTGGGACGGTATCGGGGCGAACCCGCTCAGTGTGGTCCCGAGCCTGAGACGGCTGCCATCGTAGCCGGCAAAAAAGAAAGTCCGGTCTCGGCCGTTGTAAATATGAGGTATGACGATGGGGCCGCCGATGGTTCCACCAAACTCATTCCAGACAAAGGGGGCCTTGGGCACGCTGCGAAGGTTCTCGAAGAAATTGGCCGCATCCAGCGAGGAATCACGATGCAATTCGTACAGGGATCCGTGAATCTGGTTAGTCCCGCTGCGCACAATTACATTCATTACGCTTCCGGAGTTCTGCCCACCGTCCGCACCCGCATTTGCGCTGACTGTGACCTCCTGAATCGCGTCTAGCGGAAGACGTGTAGCAGCGGTCGCCGAATTTCCGCCTTCGTTAATGGAGGGGAGATACGTTGAAGGGTCTGTGTCGGACACGCCGTCGATGTTGAAGCCATTGGAACGGGCCCTGGATCCATTAATCGTGTACTGCGCGAATGCGAAGTTGCTGTTCTGGGTCACTCCAGGCAAAACAAGAGCCAGCCGGGTGTAGTCGCTGTTCCCGACGGGAAGGGCTTCAACTTGCACCTGATTGAGTTGTCCACCGACCTCGTTGGTCTCGGTCTGGATCAGCGCCGACGAGGAACTCACCTCAACCTGTGAAGTGACAGTTCCGATAGCCAGGACCGGATCGACATTGTTCACCTGACCCTGTGCGGTCACGATGTCATTGATGATAGTGGTGCGAAAGCCTTCCTTTGTGACCGTCAATTGGAAGGACCCGAGTGGCAACTGCGGAAAGTTGAATTCGCCATTTCCGTCACTGGCGATCGTTCTTTCCTGTCCGGTGGCTGGATTGGCAAGCTTGACCGTTGCGCCGGCAACGGCTGCACCCTGTGCGTCACGCACCACTCCGGTGATCCGGCCCGGAAACAGCTGAGCCAATGCGGAGGAACCGCTGAAGAGCAACAGGAACAGAACGGAAGCAATGCGAATCGCGGCAAGATTCTTCACGGCAATGTTCCCCCAATTGTGGGCGAATGCTACTCCGTAGACAAATCGTATGTCAATGGTATTCAAATAGCATGTCAGATGATACGTGCGCATCCGGACATTGGGCTTTGGAACCCAAGTTCCGCTCTCCGGAACGCCCCGCGCAGTTTTTGGTCAAGACCGCAAACAACCGGGGCTGCTACGTAGTTTCTTGAGGGGGAATATTTTGATTCAGGCAGAAGAAGTTTCGAGGGTCATACTTTGCTTTTATGGCTCGCAAGCGCTCCCATCGGTTTCGATATGCCTCTGGAACACGGTCGCCTTCATCGCCACTCATGAAGTTCACATAGACCCCGGGGACCATGGCGGGTCGCAACTGGTTGAAGAGATCCCTCGTCCAGGCTAGGTTGGCCGCATCGTCATTTGCTGCTTCCCAGTTGCTCAAGATATTGACGACGAACGGCGCACTTCGATCGCCAAAGGCAGTCTCATCCGCTGCCACGCGGCCCGGGGCTGCACCAAGATACGCCAGTTCGATTTCACTGAACTTCGAAGGCATGGTGGCCAGAGATTCGATCATCTTGTGAATCACACCGTCCCTCAAAGTCTGAAAATAACCGGACTTGGTGTAATAGCGTCGGCCGTGCGGAAAGTCGGAATCTGCAAGCGTCTGCAGCGTCATGAATGACATCTCTTGGATGCTAACGTCCCTATGCTTTGTGGCGGCAAGAGCGTGCTCGACGTACTTCATGCCGTGCGTGCGATCTCCAACCCACAGGGCTGAAGTGCTGGCTACCGGCAAGCCCTTCGCATCCTGCAAGCCCTTCGCATCCTGCAAGCCCTTTACACCATCTCCGTTGCGCAAAGAAAAGCCCCACCTGAGATTGTCCGGGGCATCGGGCATGAACGCTCGCCAGTACTGCAGAAGAGGCACGATCGAATCGCGAACGCACAATCCACGCCCAAGAATGACGCTACTGACTGGGTAGAGCCGCACTTCAAATTCGGTCACGACGCCGAAATTTCCTCCGCCACCACGAAGTGCCCAGAAGAGGTCGGGATTTTCCTTCGAATCTGCACGCAGAACCGAGCCGTCGGCGGTGATCAGGGTAAACCCCTCGACATTGTCGCAGGATAATCCATACAGCCTGCTCAGCCAGCCGGTTCCTCCCCCCAGAACTAACCCGCCAGCGCCGGTATGAGAAACAACGCCGGCCGGAAATGCTAAGCCTGCGGTTTGAGTTGCCGAGTCAATCGTGCCCAACAGGCATCCGCCTCCGAAGCGCGCTTTTCGCGCACTTCCATCAACTCGGACACTACGCAGTGCGGAGAGATCGATGACCAGCCCATCATCACAGGTGCTAAAGCCGGCCAGACTGTGCCCACCGCAACGCACTGCAGTGATGACGCGGGATCCTCGGGCAGCTCGCAGGCAGGTTTGAATATCGGTGACGTCCTTGCACCGAGCCAGTAGGGCCGGCCTGCGATCAAACATTCCGTTCCACACCGGTGCCGCTCTGCCGTAGTCGAGATCGCCGGGGCGAAGGAGGGCTCCCTGAAGATCGGCGCGAATTTCGCTGTAGACGTCTTCGATGTTCTTGTTCATCAGCTGTTCGCGCGGGAATCTCAAGTTGCCGTTGCTGCGAGCGCGGATGAAATTGCTCCCCGGTCGCGGGCTTCCCGTTTAGCGGGTTGAGGGTCGGACTGGCAGAATCGAAGCCACGCCCAAAACTTTGTCCTTGGATTGCATGATGTGATCATGCATCAATTGGCGAGCACGTTCCGTATCTCTTTCGCGAATTGCCGCCAAGATCGCGAGATGTTCGCGGCCAGGGAGCTCGCCAAAGTAGTTTATGTCGACGGCAGCCAACATGATGCGCTCCATCTGACTTCGGGCTTCGCTCACTGCCCTTACCAGCATCTGATTCCGTGCCAATCGCGCAATTCCGACGTGAAATGCTGTGTCCGCCTCGATGAACCGTGCGCAACTTCCTCGGTTATCCGGGTTACAGCGGGTCTTGGCTAAATCCGTCAACTCCTTCAAGGCCTCTGTAGTCGCCGCTCCCTTCGCGGCGGCAAGCTCGGCAGCTGCGCATTCCACTGCGACTCTGAATTCGTAGATATCGTTCAGAATCGACAGGGTGATCTGCGCGACGAAATAACCGCGATTTGGGACGATCCGCAGTAACCTGTCATTCTGTAGCCGGACTGCGGCTTCGCGGACAGGCGTTCGACTGGCTCTGTAACGATGGGCGAGTTCTTTTTCACTTAATGCCTCACCCGGTTGGAAAAAGCCGTGGACAATATCGCGCTTGAAAGCGGAATAAACTCGCTCACTCAGAGTGGCGGGAGCCGGAGCGATCAAGCGCGGCTGAGCCAAGGAAGAACGGGTACGAGACAGGGTGCTATATGCTTTGCCTTGTGTGACTCTTTTTGCCAAGGTTCCTCCACTGGTAAGGGAACAAGCCTCCAGATTGTTTCCGAGAGCCGTCGACCATGTCAATAAATACGAGAGCCGGCTACTAATGGGTAAAGGTCAAGCATATATAGCCTCTCGCCCGTATTCGTATACATCGTGTATTCCTATGATATGCTTTGCCTCGCACCAAGATATCTTAACGTTGAAGAATTGTGATGAAAGCCAGTCTTTCGACAGATAACGCTCTAGAACGCTTTCCGGTACAGTCGATTCGGGGAAACTTTCCCGCTCTCAACCTGGATGAGAACTTTGTTTTCTTTGACAACGCAGCCGGCGCCCAGGTCCCGCAGGCGGTTCTGGACGCAGTGAACCACCATCTGCTGGTTAACAACGTTCAAAGAGGGGGGCGTTATTCGAAAAGCCTTGCAGTCGATGCCGTGATTGCGCGCGCAAGGGAGAGTGTCGCGATATTGTTGAATACGCGTGATCCGAGCGAGGTCGCGTTCGGCATGAACGCCACTTCATTTATCCGGCTCATCAGCCTTGCGATAGGTCAGACACTGGCTGAACGAGACGAAATTATTGTGACTGACATGGATCACGAGGCGAACATCGCCACTTGGCTCGCCGTTCCAAATGCGAAGATCGTCTGGTGGAAAATGCGGGAAGACGGAAACCTGTACGTCGAGGACCTGCAGGAGATCTTGTCGTCAAGAACTCGCCTGGTTGCCTGCACAGTCACCTCAAATGCGTTGGGGTCCATCGTGGATGTCGCAGCGGCTGCAAAAGCTGCCCATCACTTTGGAGCGGAGATCTTTCTCGATTGCGTTCACTATGGTCCGCACGGACTCATTGACGTTCAGGCCATGGATTGTGATTATCTCGTCTGTTCCGGCTATAAAATCTTCTCTCCGCACATGGGGTTCTTATGGGGTCGACGCGAGATCCTGCAGAGCCTTCCGACTTTTCGAGAAGATTTCATTCCTGACGAACCACCTGCCAAGATCGAAGCTGGAACCTTCATTTATGAGAATGTGGCTGGTGTGGATGCGGCCGTTCAATATCTGGAAGGACTCGGGGCGATGCTCCAGGAGAAACGCCACAATTCCAGACGTGACAACATCACGCATGCCATGCAGGCGGTGCGTGCCTACGAAGGTGCGCTATCGATGGAACTCCTGCGCGTTCTCCGCGAGATTGGGGCAACGATCTATGGCATTCAAGACGAAAGCCGCTTGCACGAACGCGTCCCCACGGTTTGTTTCAACCTTCCCGGCCTTCAGCCCGCTCGTGTAACTGAGGGGATGGCGGACGCCCGGATCGGCGTTCGTGATGGACACATGTATGCACCTCGCCTGATGAGGCGCTTGGGGGTTGATCAGGACTCCGGGGTGGTCCGCATCTCCTTGGTACATTACAACACTGTCCAGGAAATCCATCGCTTCCAGGATGTGCTGCAAAGTTTGAGCCGCCATGCTTAAGGATTCGCAACCTGCGTCTCCGACGACTGCCGCGACCCAAGACGCACCCTTCCAGGAAGCTTCGCCTTCCGCAGAGAATCTCCAACGGCGACTAACTCAGCGCCAACTGACCATGCTCGCGCTTGGTGGTGCGATAGGCGTCGGTCTATTTCTGGGCAGCAGCATCACGATAAGACTCGCAGGACCGGGCGTGATCCTCTCCTATTTGCTCGGCGCTGTCGTTGCCATGATTGTCGCGTACGCCATTGCTGAGATGGCTGTCGTCCATCCGGTAGCGGGAGCCTTCGGCATCTATGCCGAGACCTATCTCAATGCCTGGTCCGGCTTCGCAGTTCGCGCCACCTATGGACTTGTGCAGATCATCGCGATTGGTGCGGAGGTCACGGCGGTGGGCATTTATTGCGGCTTCTGGTTTCCTCAGACGCCACAGTGGGTTTGGGTGGCAACCGCATCTGCTATTCTCGTCGCGATTAACGCCCTGCAGGTGGGAAGCTTTGGAGAGTTTGAGTATTGGTTTGCTGTCGTCAAAGTGTCAGCGATTGTTCTGTTCATCGCCATTGGCGGGATGCTGATAGCGGGTGTTGGTCATAAACCCGCACTTGGGCTTTCCAATCTGGTTGTTCATGGTGGATTCTTTCCATTTGGGTTGAAAGGCGTATGGCTGGCGCTTAGCCTCGTCCTGACCAGTTATATGGGAGTCGAAGTTATTGCCGTAACCGCGGGTGAGGCCAACGATCCCTACAAGTCCATTCCCCGGGCCATGCGCACGATCGTGTATCGCCTGATTTGTTTCTATGTGCTCGCCATGATTGCCATGCTGGCGATGACTCCTTGGAACCGGATCGGAAGTGAGCGGGGCATTACCGGAAGCCCGTTCGTGGCTGCGTTCTCCGGCGTGGGCATCCCATATGCCGCGAGCATTATGAATCTCGTCGTGATCACTGCTGCTCTCTCGAGTTGCAATGCCGACCTTTACCTCACGACCCGGATGCTGTTTTCCCTCTCCCGTAGCGGCTATGCTCCTGGATGGATTTCGCGACTGAGCAGCAATGGCGTTCCGCATCGGGCACTCGGCCTCTCCACCGCAGGAATGATCGTCGCGATCCTCCTTGCGATATATGCTCCTTCCCGCGCATTTCTGATGCTCTACGGAGTAGCCGTCGCAGGGATGTTTTTTGTCTGGTCCGTGATTCTTCTGTGCCACATCCGTTTCCGGAAGTCTTTAGGCCCTGAGGGATGGTCGCGCCTTCCCCTGAAACTGGCCTTCTCTCCGTACTCGAACTGGTTGGGCATTTCTGCCCTGGCAGGGGTTACCGCTTCCACATTCTTCGTCGATGGCTTACAGTACGCGGTACCCGCGTTTCTGCCGCTCCTTCTGGCAATGTCTCTGGTGTATTGGAGATCAGCTCGACAGGCGCACCAAAAGTCCGCCGCAGACAGGCCCAGCCTTTAGTGGAGTTCGTAACGCTTGTGCTCGAAGCAACCGCTCGAGATTGTATACAAATAGCATGCAAAATGTCTTGACAGTACTCCAAGCACGGAGTTATTTTTCCCGGACTCGTGGACTCCGGGTTGTTGGATATTGTCTTTAAATTCGCGCGCGGATTCCGATCACAATGCCTGCTACGGCACTTCCTCGCATCAGACAGAGTTCGCTCTGTAGAGCACCCGCATATACGGCCCGAAGCGTCCTGCAACGCACTTTGATTCTTGTCGCAGCCACCATCCTTTACTCGGCCGGCTTTTCTGCAACAGCACAGACCGCGGCACAGGTTGTCATAATCCGCGCCGGGCGCCTTTTCGATCCCACATCTGGCCGCATGATCGACCATCCCGTGGTCGTTATCTCGGCAGACAAGATACAGTCCCTTTCGGAAGACAAAGCGGCGGTCAGTCCAACGACCAGAATCATCGATCTAGGGAATGCTACAATCTTGCCCGGCTTCATCGATGTGCATACGCACCTGACGATGAACGTGGGCGGTGGCGGCTACGAAGGTTTAGGTGTCTCTATCCCTCGGGCGGCGTTGATTGGCGCAAAGAACGCGCGCCTTACCCTGTCGGCAGGGTTCACGACAGTACGCAATGTGGGTGCAGAGGGCTACTCCGATGTAGCGCTTCGCGACGCCATCGATGCCGGCGACGTGCTCGGACCCCGCATGCAGGTTTCCGGGCCACCCCTGGGTATTTCTGGGGGGCATTGCGACAACAGTCTTCTTCCTTTCGAGTTTCATCATTCGGCAGAAGGGGTGGCTGATGGCGAACAAGCTGTAATGCACCGCGTCCGCGAAGTGATCAAGTACGGCGCGGACGTAATTAAGTTCTGTGCCTCCGGAGGAGTCTTTTCCAAAGGGGACAACCCCTTGCTCGAACAATACAGTCCTGCCGAGATGAATGTCCTGATCACCGAAGCCCATCGCCTGGGACGGAAAGTCGCGACCCACGCGCACTCTTCGATCGCCATCAAGGATGCGGTCCGTGCAGGAGTCGATTCGATTGAGCATGGAATTTTCATCGATGAGGAAGGCATCAATCTGATGAAAGAGCACCACACATTTCTGGTGCCCACATCGTATCCGCTCTTCTGGTTTGAGCAGCACGAGTCCGAAATGCGCCTGCCGCCTTGGGTTATCGAGAAAGCCGCCATCATCATTCCTGCCGCGAAGAAGAATGTTGCACAGGCCTTCAAAGCCGGAGTGCGTGTAGCACTTGGCACAGACGCTGGCGTTTACCCGCACGGACAGAATGGCGGAGAGTTCTGGTCGATGGTGCAATTGGGTTTGACACCGGTGCAGGCCTTGCAGGCTGGTACCGTGAACGCAGCGGAGTTGATGGGCTGGTCTGATCGTGTCGGGGTGATTCGCCAGGGAATGTTTGCTGACATCGTCGCGGTCCGGGGTGATCCAATCAGCGATATCCATGCGCTGGAGCACGTGCAGTTCGTCATGAAGGGTGGGGTGGTTTACAAAGACGAAATCTCGAATTCGTCTTCGGCGTCGCGAACGCAATAATCGGGCCGAGCTTAAACGTCACCGAGGGGGACCCATGCTGACTCTGTGCAAGCGCGCTTTCCCAGTGCTGAGTTTAGCTGCCATTCTGCTAAGCAACGTTCAGGGACAAACAACGCAGGGTGGAATCGTCGGTACAGTTCATGACCAAAAAGGCGCCAACGTTCCAGATGTCAATTTGACCGTCACAAATCCCTCCACGGGCTTGCAGCGCCAGACCAAGACGGCCGATAACGGTGTCTTCCGCGTAATGGCGTTGCCGACAGGCGTATATCAGATTAGGGCCGAAGCGCCAGGTTTCGCTACCACGACAACCAATGGTGTTGAAATCGGTGTCGATCAGATTCGCGACATGGAAATCGTTTTGAAGATTGGGACCAAGACCGAGACGGTGGAGGTCCAGTCCGAGGCTGCCTTGACGCAAACCGAAAGTTCGAAACTGGGGGAAATCATCGACAATCGCAAAGTCGAAGAACTGCCACTCAACGGACGTGATTTTGCCCAACTTGCGAGATTGAATCCCGGAGTTGCTTCTTCTGGCGGTGGCGGTGGCCAGCAGGGCGGGGAAGGCGGCGTCTCGGGGTATTCCTCGAACGGCCAGCGATCGACCTCAAACAACTTTATGGTTGATGGCATCGATAACAACGATTACTTTGGCGGGGCGGCCGCACAGATACCATCCATTGATTCCATTCAGGAGTTTGAGGTCCAGACCAACACCTTCGCTGCTGAATATGGCCGCAACACCGGGTCGGTTGTGAACCTGGTGACGAAGTCGGGTTCGAACCTGTTGCATGGTTCTGCCTACGAGTTCTTTCGCAACGATGTGCTCGATGCCCGCAACTATTTCAATGATTCGGCATTCCGGAAATCCGCGCTGCGGCTGAATCAGTTTGGCGGAACGCTGGGAGGTCCGATCCTTAAGAACAAGACGTTCTTCTTCTTGAACTACGAGGGATTTCGCCGTGCTGCCGGCATTACCCGAATCACGAACGTCCCTACTCCAGATGAACGTGCTGGCAAGTTTACGGACCAAAACGGTAACCCGATCACGATCGCGGTGAATCCTGTCAGCCAGCAGATCTTTAACACACTATTTCCAGAGTCCAATTTAACCAATGCGTCGGGGAATTTCATCTCTTCACCTTTGCAGACTGACTCGACCAACCAGTTTTTGGTCAAAGTGGACCATCATCTGAATGCCGCCGATTCTCTTTCTGCACGCTTCAGCCGGACTGGAATTGATACGTTCTACCCGTTCACTCCGGGACAAAGCGGAACCAATATTCCGGGATATGGCCTCAACCAAACTGGCGACAACGATCTGGTGGCGATTTCTTACACGCACGTGATCAATCCTCGAACACTGAACGAAGCGCGATTTGGCTTTACACGTTCGAACATCTTGCTGGTCACGGAAGCAGGGCCGCAAGCCGCGACATTTGGATTCAACACCGGTTTTGCGCCAGGTGCTTCCCTGAATCTTGGCAATATTCCGATGCTGTCTTTCTCGGCAGGCTTCGTGTCCGGCAGTGCTGCAGTGACCAATCTGGGGGGCGGCATCGACCAGCCTAACCGGACGGCGACCAATACCTTTCAGTGGATTGATAATTTGTCGCGTACCACCGCGCGACACTCTTTTAAGGTCGGCGGCGATATTCGGTATACACAACTGAATCGACTCTATGATCTCGCCTTCAACGGGCAGATCACGTTCAGCGGCCTCGACAATACTGCGGGCACAGATTCGATGGGGAATCCGGCTAACATTCCCAGTCCTCTTATCGATTTCGCTCTTGGGCTTCCCGACGGCGCGTTGCAATTTGTCGGTGATTCGCACCGTAACTTCCGCTTTACCAGCTATGGCATCTTCGCGCAGGACAGCTTCAAGCTGCGACCCAACCTGACGCTGAATTACGGTTTGCGATATGAGTTGAACACGGTTCTGCACGAAGCCCACGGACGCATGAGTTCGTGGTGGCCACAAAAGTACACAACGTTTCTAGACCCCACAGACCCGAACATTCAATCGAATCTGACCGCGCTGGAAGCGTCAGGTGTTGTCACGCAGAATGGGGTGGGCGGCGTTTACGACGGCGACCACAATAATTTTGCGCCACGAATCGGGCTTTCCTGGGACCTGTTCGGCAACGGGCAGACGGTTCTACGGGTAGGGTATGGTGTGTTCTACGAAACAATCATCGGGAATATCCCCGGGAACGTGATGCTCAATCCGCCATATCTGCCCGACTACTTCACGCCGTTTCCCTTCGCAAGCTGGCCGAATCCGTTCGGACCGTCCAGTTTTCCGGTACTCACAATCACACAGCAAAGCCTTCGGACACCTTATGCCCAGCATTTCAATCTTGACCTTGAGCACCAATTACCAGGAAGGATGTTGTTGGGCATCGCATACGTCGGGACAACGGGTACGAAGCTGCCTCGTTTTGTGCAGATTGATCAGGCGTACATCACCAAAGCGCAGATTGATAATCTCACTCCGGATGTCGTTACTCGTATGGAGTTGCTCGGCATCCCACCCCAAGTCGCAAACTTTCTGAATGACAACCACCTCTATGGAGCGATGCCAAGCATCGTAAGAACACCCTATTTTGGTTTTGCGCAACTCTTTCAGGCACAAGACTCCGTCGCTTCGAACTACCATAGCTTGCAGGCGAAGCTCGATAAACGCTTTAGTCACGGACTATCGTTCCTGACGTCCTACACCTGGTCACACTCGATCGACGAGGCGTCGGTGTTCTTCGGTTCTGGGGCGAACGCCACAACCATCTTTCCGCAGGACAACTACAATCTCAACGCGGAGCGAGGCCGCTCGGACTTCGACATACGGCATCGACTGAGCTTTAGCTTCAATTACGACGTCCCCGTGTGGCGAAGCTTACCGTCAGTGCTCGGGAAAGGCTGGGAGTTGGGCGGAATCTTGACACTCCAGACTGGACAGCCTTTTTCGGTGCTGACCGGCGAAAGCCTCAGTGGAACCGGGTTGGGGAATGACAGGCCGAACCTAGTGGGAGATCCGAATAGAGGACCACACACTGTGCAGCAGTGGTTCAATACGAGCGCCTTTGCGTTAAACGCTCCTCTTACTTTTGGCAATGCGGGGCGAAACATTGTGACTGGCCCCGGGTATCGCGACTTCGACTTCTCGCTGATTAAGAACACGCAATTGGGCGACAAGGTGAAGGCGCAATTTCGCGCTGAGTTCTTCAACATTGTGAACCATCCGGCATTCGCCATTCCCAGCAACATCCTGGCAGCGCCGAATTTCGGTACGCTCTTCCAGACGCCAGATGCTGCACAGAATAATGTGGGCCTTGGATCGGGCGGTCCTCGCTTGATTCAGTTTGCCCTGAAACTGAGTTTCTGACCGATCATCCCATGTTTCTGATGGCTCCAAACGCTTGGCTGCTCTCGCTCGCTGTTGCGCTCGGTTCTATGTCAGCCTCGGCACAAACGAAACAATTGGGCGCGGATCTCTATGCTTACGTTTCAGACAACGACGCTAGCGCGAATTCCACTTTCTTAATTGGAGACTCCGAAATTCTCGTCGTTGACACCGGCCTGAACGCGACGGAGGGAGCCAAGTTGCTGGGCGCGATCCGCCAGATCTCGAAATTGCCCGTGAAGTTCATCGTCAATACGCACTACCACCCCGACCATCAGGGGGGGAACTTAACAGTTGGTCCTGACGCGACCGTGATCAGTACCGATTACACACGCGCCCGGACAATCGACATGGCAAACGCCCCTGGTATGGCTGGTTTTCATTTCCGTGCTGCAAGCCTGACGTTCCAGAAACTAATCCGGCTCTACATAGGTAGGCATGTTGTAGAAGTGTACTTCCCCGGAAAAGGGCACACATCCGGCGATGCGATCGTCTATTTTGCGGAACAGCACGCTGTCGCAATGGGCGACTTATTCCTGAACCGGTCTAGCCCGGCCATGGACGATGGTAGCGCAACAAATTGGATTGATGCGTTGGATCATGTTCTTTCGTTGTCCGTTGAAAAAGCAGTCCCAGGACATTTTGATGTGGGCACGAAAGCAGATTTGCAGCGGTTTCGTGACTATTTGAAGGACCTCTATGGGCAGGTGCGTTCCCTGAAGAAAAAAGGGGAATCTGTGGATCAGGTGCGCCAAGACATTCACATGGAGAGGTACTCAGATTTCCGCCAGTATCCGAATTACCATGCCACGTTCCCTGATAACGCTGCGACAATTTACAATCAACTCAAATCGCACTAGATCACACGAGCATGGATATCTCACCAAGCACTGAGGACTGCATAGCTCAGAGCGTCATCGGGTTCAACCAAAACTTTGGTGAGGCGACGTATTCTCTAGCCGAGAGCTCAAGGAATCATTCAAGCACGGGACCGGAGTGCGTCATTAAGCGCACTCCGATCCGCTTCCATTTCGCTGTCCTGAGGGTCGCTGTAGCGATGTCGCGTGCGAGGTTCACCACAGATGTTTCCGGCGTCTCGTCCTGACGAGGTCAACCGTAAATTTGACACCGAAGCAAGACCGCGGCGATCAGAACAGCCTGGGTTGCGGCGAACATACGGAAATTTAACGGCATCCCAGCATCGCTTTGACGAGTGCTTGCTTGAGATGCCGGTGAGAGTGTCCTGATTGCTGACAGGGTGCCACAGGCCGTGTGCCCAAGATGTGACCGCCGTCACCTAAATGAGATTTTTGGGAGGCTCTGTTTTAATTAAACCTGACTCGATCAGGTCCGCCAGTTTCTCCCAGTGATTCCCGAATCGGGCAGCGCAACCAGGTCTTCGAAGCTGAAGCCGGCCCGCTTACCAGCGTCAGCAAGCTTGCGGATAGCCTCCACGGGAACAGGTCTGATCACCTTCCACCCTCGTTCATCATTTCCTTGTCTTGATCTCAATGACTTTCATTGAGAGAAGTCGTTCAAGCTCGGCTGCCAATACTTTCGATCTTATAGGATCACGCTCTTCCGCGATCAGCCTGGGCAAGGCGCGGATACGAGCTTCTTCGTCGGGCGTCATAATGGACATCCAAGTCTACTTTTCCCAACCATAGCAAACCCGATGGCTACGATGCCAGATGGGAGTGATATCGGCGTGCCTCGGATGCGACATCTTCCACAAATTATGGATTATTGACACCGAGGTCTGTGATCTGTGTCACAGCCAGAAAAATGGGTATGGTGATGACGAACTAAAGGCACGCGTTTCTGATGATGTGGTGTGCGAACATTAGTACGGAGAGAACCAGCTAGGCAGTTCTTCGCTTCCGTGGAGGTCCTTGATCTCGTTGGCATAAGTCATCCTCCCAATCCGAAGCGTTCCGGCCCGCAGCACAATCGAGCAGCGATACTCCAATGCATCTCAAGATGCGTTTTTGATTACTTTCGTCAAGATCATGTGACCTAAATCACAAGATGTCAGCCTAGAGCAGGTTCAAAATCGAGTGAACGCGGGTTGCTCCACGGTGCCAGCTGTGACGCGAAATTTGAGACGCTTTAGTCTAAGTAGTGTCGCCAAATTCCCGACTGGGTTGCGCCAAAGATCACGATTCACGCGGCTGGCGTCAGTTTGCCAGTAAGGACCACCATTACCTAAACCACCATGGAAGAACTGTCGAAGATCCCGAACCTTTTCCCGCAAGACTTGCACCTCCTCGGCTTCCAACGCTGCGAGACTCCAATGTGGGTCTTTGATACGCGCACCTTTGCATTTTTGGCCGTCAACGATGCGGCAGTGCGCCAGTATGGTTATTCGCGAGAACAGTTCCTGTCGATGACGATTCTTGATATACGACCTGTTGCGGACGTTGTTCCGTTGCTAAGGCAGGTACTGCGTGATGGGAGGTGTAACTCGGATAGAGAGCTCTGGAAACACCGTAAGAAGAATGGAAGTTTGCTCGAGGTCGAAGTCTCGAGCCGTGAAGTGGTCTTTGAAGGGCGACATGCGGAGCTGGTGACAGCCATTGCTGTGACTGAGGAGACTGTCTCTGGCAGGGTAACAACTTCAGATGAGTGCTCCTCTCTCGCTTGTCCTGTCGAGGCCAAGCGCCCTTAGAGGTTAATTCCGATCGGACACACAGCAGCAGTACTCCGCACTCTTCCACAAAACTGATTGCCAGCCCGGGCATCTTACGGAGGCCAATACTTGTTTGCCGGGAGTGGAAGTGCGGAGGGTTACAACAACGCTCCTTGATAGCTTCGCAGCAACAATTGAAACGCAGCCTTCGATTCAACCGGAGGAGAGTAGAAGAATCCCTGTGCCATTTCGCAATTGAGGTGCTTGAGTTCCGTGATTTGCTCGTCGGTCTCCGTGCCCTCGGCGACTACCTGCAATCCGAGGCTATGAGCCAACATGATGATCAATCGCACTATCTCGCGGTTCTCATGGTCCGTGGCCATGCTGGAGACGAAAACGCGGTCGATTTTCAGGGCATCGATTGGGAAACGCGGAAGGCGGCTCAAGGATGAATATCCGGTTCCAAAGTCGTCGATGCTGAGGCGTATGCCGAGACCCTTCAGTTCGGACAATACCTTCAGAGAACGATCCGCATCGGCCATCGCGATAGTTTCCATTATTTCCAGATTCACGTTCCTTGGAGTCATGCCCACTTGCTTCAGAATTGCGCCGATCTCATCTGCCAATTCTGGTTGAGCGAATTGCTTTGGCGCAATGTTGACGCTCAGCATCAGCGGCGGATCGCAGCCAAGTCGCGATTGCCAACACTGTAGATCCTGGCAAGCTTCGAGCAGTAGTGCTCGATTGATCGGCAGAATCAACCCGGTCTCGTTAGCTACCGGAATGAACTCTGCAGGGGACACCGCGCCTTCGGGATGCCGCCAGCGGCTCAAGGCTTCGAAGCCTGCAATTTTTCCATTACGCAGCGCGACGATAGGCTGGTAATAGACGATCAACTCTCCCCGTTCGATACCTCGACGAAGATCGGTTTCCAACTGCAGTCGACGCACGGCCGTCGCATGCATAGTGGCATCGAAAACCTCGCAACGGGCCTTGCCGGTGCGCTTGGCTCGGTACATGGCAAGTTCCGCATCCCGAAGCAGGTCTTCCGCTCCGGAATAGGAAGAGTTACAAAACGCGGCGCCGATGCTGGCCGTAATCACCACCTGATGTGCGTTTAGATCGAACGGAATGGCTAATTTCTCCTGAATCCGCTGCGCAACCCGGACAGCGTCGCTCGGCTTGAAAACATCTTCCAGGAGCACCGTGAATTCGTCGCCGCCCAACCTTGCGATGCTTCCGGTGCTCGACCGCCACTCGGAATCATCAGTAGCTCCCGGCCGAGCTACGGTGTCCGTATACCGAAAAGAGGCCGTGAGACGCCTGGCAATCTCAATCAGTAATTCATCGCCTGCCGAGTGTCCCAAACTATCATTGACGATCTTGAACTCGTCGATGTCAACGAAGAGAATTGCAAATTTGTAATCCGAATGCCGCCGAGCACGTAGTAGCGCGTGTTGCAGCCGATCAAGAAATAGCGCCCGATTCGGCAAGTCAGTCAGACTATCGTGGAACGCGCTGTGGGCGAGCGTCTCCTCCGCTTGTTTGCGCTCGGTGATATCCCGATTCACGATGACGAGTTTTTCGATCTCTCCCCGATCGTTCTGGATCGGGTTCGCGGTGGATTCCAAAATGCGCCAAGTCCCATCCTTGTGCCGCATGCGATATTCCAGCCTTTGTCCTCGGCCAGTCCAGTGGGCCTTTTTGGCCGCCTGCAGCACACGCTCGCGATCAGAAGGGTGAATCTGATCAAAAGAGGAACTGTGACTCAATTCTTCGACCGAATATCCGAGCACTTTTTGATAGGCAGGGCTGTTGTAAAGCCGCCTTCCGCTACTATCCACGACGGCAATCATGTCGGCAGCATTTTCGGTGATGAGTTGAAATAGTTCGTCGCGCTCGGCAAGTTGGCGACGCACCCTTTGCAACTGAAAGTTCTGGTACAGCGTGTAGATGTCGAACAACAAGACAAGAGCCGCCAGTCCGCGAACCCATTCCCGGAGATCAGACCAGTACGCTGGGTTGTTTTCAGACTGCCCGCCGAAGAAGGTCAAAAAAACGATTCCGGCCGTTAGAAGAAGCGTGACGGTTACGGCAAATCCCCAGAGCCACCATTCACGGCTCTCGATGTGGCGGGCCCCGAGCGAAGTCTTGCTGTTTGCGGGCAAAGCATTCTGAGACAAGTGATCCATGGGCTAATTCTTGATCTTACCCCGTAAGAAGTGCACTGAAAGTTACAAAGGATGCATGAGCTTTAGTTCGCTTGGTGATGCAAAGACGCGGAGTCTGGTTAACCACAGGGCTCGATTGCGAGGTACGCTGACGCGCTTAGCACTGCCCGGATAATCATCCCTGGTGGAGATGCGCAAAACTCACCATACCCCGAAGTACGAACCAACAATGTCTCGCTTTGTTCTCAAAACGAGTTACAGCACGTCTTGCAACTTCTGTGAATTCTCCGACTTCCGTGCGAAAAAACCTCTCAACGCCTGAATGTCGACAGCCGGACGAAATGTCGGCACGGCTTCGGTGGCATTCGCCAACCAGGTGGAGCCCATAATGGAAAAAGCTCTGCAGGGAAAGCATCAGTCTGCCCTGCTCTGGAGCGCCACACCGGCGGCCTGCGGTTTTGAGGGCTAGTTCTGTGAAGACAAGCTTCCTCGCAGTCCCGCTTGTGCTTCGACGATATACGGTTTGCCCCGCGAAACTGGAAGGGACTTAAGTGGCGCAAATAGTGGCACGTCGCCGAAACCAGGGCGCACGTCTCTGCTGTCACGCTGGAAAAGCGACAGACTCAGTTCCAACTGGCCGCGCACGCAGCCGTAAAAGTGCTTGTCGATCACGAGGGCTGGTATCGAGTGACGCAGCCTGAACTGGTCGCTCAGGGCCTGAATGCCTCCGTGGATCCAACTTTCCTCAGAATGTTCGCGGAAGGCACCGAACAGCCGATTCGCATCACAGGTGCGGATGAGGGGTTCGGTCCGCAAGCGGCCATCGAATTCTACGGGACTGCTATCGATACCCCTTATTCGGACAAGCGTGTTTATTGGTTGGTGGCCGGTGACCAGCCCGGCAAGCGCATTTGGCGAGAGTCGGCCGAGGGAGATGGCGATAGCGATCGCGACTCGCAGCCCCAGAGCTTTTCGGAAACAGTGGAATGGACGCCGCGCACGACTTATTTCGCAGCGTTGCTCAAAGAAAACACGGATAACTTCTTCGGCCCGCTGCTCTCCTCAAAGCCAGTGGAGCAAGTCCTGCACGTGCCCGCGATTTCCTCCGGATCTCTCGCCGACACCCGCGCGAAAATGTATGTCGCCCTGCAGGGCGTAACCGAAGGTGTGCCTCACAGTGTTTCGGTCAGCATGAACGGCGCAAATCTCGGAGAGCTGGACTTCACGGGTCAAAATGCGGGGAACGTTACGCTTCCAATTCCCCGTGCCATCCTGCAAAATGTGAACACTGTCACTCTCACCGCGCAGGGCGGCGCCGACGATCTCAGTCTTGTGGACCGAGTCGACCTTACCTATCCACGAACCTACACAGCACAGTCGGATTCACTGAAATTCACTGCCGAGGCCGGGGACCAGGTTGTCATTCACGGCTTCGCTCAGTCACCCACGCGCCTGGTTGACATTACAAATCCTTCGCAGCCCCTGGAGCTTGAACCCAGGGTTGCTGCCGAAACCGGCGGCTACTTGCTTCGAGCGGAGATTCCGCGGTCGATGCCAGGAATGCATACCCTGCTGGCACTCTCCGACCAAAGCGTTGCGAAGCCATTGCAGGTCGAGCGCAATCATCCTTCCACTTGGCACAGTGCGCGGCCGGGAAGCGAGGTTGTCATGATCTCGCATCCGCTGTTCGCCGACGCGCTCCCACCACTCGTTCGATTACGACGGGCCCAGGGGAAATCTGTCGCACTCGTCCATATCGATCAACTGTACGACGAGTTTAATTTCGGGCAGCCGAGTCCTTATGCAATTCGCGATTTCCTGAAGACTGCCACGGAGAAGTGGCAAAAGAAGCCCAAGTATCTGCTGCTGGTCGGAGACGCTTCGGTGGATCCGCGGGACTACCTGGGCTTCGGATTCTTCGATTTCGTCCCCACGAAGCTCATCTTGACCTCGGAGCTAAAAACAGCCTCTGATGAC
>Ga0066702_10000016_pt1 | contig 24140 bp, 20 predicted proteins | sample GraSoiAngelo_151_FD_66507 | JGI IMG/M metagenome (GOLD analysis project Ga0066702, IMG submission 66507) | Grasslands soil microbial communities from the Angelo Coastal Reserve, California, USA - 14_1009_12_20cm | ecosystem: Environmental > Terrestrial > Soil > Grasslands | place: USA...
GAACCGCCGGACAACTACGGGGTCGTCAGCCCCTACCCGACCACCCGCTACCCGACCCAGCCCGGCTACGACATGTACACCGGTTACGGACGGATCGACGCGGCCAACATCCTCTCCTGGCTGTCCGCCGGGCGGATCCCGCCCGAGGCATCCTTCGGCGAGATGCAGTGGTTCCAGACCTACAACCCGGCCCAGACCACCCTGCCGGTGCCGGTCGATGCGGCGGCCGTGCGCACGCCCGGTGCCTTCCACTGGCAGCTGCAGTACGGGATCGGAACCCAGCCAGAGCCCCGGGCGTTCACCGACGTGGCGAGCGGGACGGGGAAGGGGGGTTCGACTGGTGCACCAATCGAGACCGTGGTCCACCTCTCACCCGCCGTTCTGGAGCAGATCGCCGCCCAGCTCCCGTCGCCGGCCACCAACCACGGTCCGGACCAGCCCGCGTTCACCCTCCGGCTCGTGGTGACCGACGCCCATGGCCTCGTGGGTGAGGACCGGCGCACCGAGTACCTGGTGCGCGACGCCTCCCTGTTGAGCGGGGACCCCGTCCAGCCGGCCGCGGCCGGTGCCGGCACGGACCCGGTGACTCAGCCGGCGACCTCGTTCGGCGGTTCGGTGGACGCCGCGCCCACCTTGGCGCCGATCGGCCCGGGCGGGTCGGACGCCCTGATCGTGGCCACGGCCGACGGGACGGTCCACGCCTACGTGCCCCACGGTGGTGTGGGGCTGCGGGATCTGCCCGGTTGGCCGGTGCAGACGGAGCTGCTGCCAGGCCAAGCCGCAATCAGCGCTTCCGAGCCGGCCTACCGCCGCGGGAAGGTGACAGCGGTGCCCCACTGCACGATCGTGGGCGGGGTGGCCGTGGGCCGCCTGGTGGCGGGGGGCGCCCCCGACGTGGTCGCCAGCGACTGGTGCGGGTACGTGTACGCATGGACGGCCGGCGGGCAGCTCCTGCCGGGGTTCCCGGTGCACACCAACCGGGCGTTCTCACAGGACCCGGCGCCGTACGCTGGCACCGCTTCGGGGACCGATCCGGCCGTGGACCCCCGCGATCCCAACAACCGGCTCCTGCCGGGCATCGTCGGCGCCCCGTCCCTCGCCGACCTCACCGGATCGGGCGGGACCGACGTGGTGGTCTCGTCGCTGGACCGCCATATATATGCGTGGGACTCCGCCGGCCGGATGCTGCGCGGCTATCCAGTGCTCGTGGTCGATCCGGCCCAGGTTCAGAGCGTGGACGTGGTGACCAACCATGTGGTCTTCAAGCCGTCGGTCGACGTGCAGATGGGATCGATGATCCTCGACACACCGGCGATCGGGAACCTGGCCGGGAAGTCCGGACCGCCCGATCTGGTCGTGGGCACAGACGAGGAGTACGGCTGCAACCCGGCGACCGTCCCCGGCGCCGGCCTGCAGGAGAAATCCGGCCTCCCCCCGTGCGCCATCAGCGTGAAGAACGCAGTCAACTGGGGCCTGGGCGCCGCCGGGGCGTCGTTGCTCAATCCGGCGAACAGTCGGGTGTACGCCCTGCGGGCGGGAGGGACCAGAGGTTCGGCGAACTGCTCCGGCGGGTCGGCTCAGCCCGACGCCTGCGCCATCCTGCCCGGTTGGCCGGTGCCGCTCGTGGACCTCGACGCCGGACTCCTTCCCGACGTGGCCGACGGCACGACGGCCAGTCCGGCGCTGGCCGACCTGGCCGGCAACGGGCAACTGGAGGTGGGCGACATCACCTCGGTCGGACCCGGCTACATCTACAAGCCGAACGGCCAGTCCTACTTCGGAAACGGCCCGGACGGCCAACCGGTGTCCCTTTCCATGGCCGCGGCCGGGCCGCTCGCCAACTCCCGCGACCTGCCGTCCATCCCAGCGGTGGGCATGCCGGTCTTCGCCCCGCTTGGCCCAGCCGCGCCGGGTGTCAGCTTCGTCGCCCCCGCCGCCTCCTTGGGCAAAGCCCTCGACGCCGCTCTTCCGGCCGAGCAGTACGCCAACGACAACCAGCTGGACGCCTGGAACACCACCACCGCCACCATGCAACCGGCGTTCCCGCAGTACATGAACGACCTGCAGTTCATCGCCCAGCCGATCGTGGCCGATCTGAACGGCCCCGGCCAGGGCAGCTACGTGGTGGAAGGCAGTGCGACGTCAGACATCCGGGCCGTCGGCAGCGACGGGCGGGAGGCCGCCGGGTTCCCCAAGTTCACCGGTGACTGGATCGTCAACAGCCCGGTGTTCGGCCCCCTGGGCGGCACGCCCGACCAGGTGCTGGCCGCCGGGACCCGGGAAGGCGACCTCTTCGTCTGGTCCACGCCGACCCCGAGCTGCCAGTCGAGCGGTCCGTGGCCGCGGCAGCACCACGACCTGTCGAACAGCAACGACCTCGACTTCACCGCTGCCGTCAAGCCGTCATGCGCCGGCTGAACGTCGTGCGCCGGGTGAGTGTCGTTCGCCGCCTGACCATCGTGGCCGCGGCGGCCGGTCTGGGCGCCGCCCTCCTGCCGGTCGGCGCAGTGCGGGCGGCCGCACCCCCGGCCCCGCCGCCCTTCCAGGTGGGCGCGGCGGACGCCGACATCACCCCTCCCGCCCTCGACAACCCGCTCGGCCAGTCCATCGACGCCTCGCTGTTCGTGCCCTTCTGCGGCGCGTCGGAGTCCCAGATCCAACAGATCTGGAACGGCCCCCGCCCGTTCGCCTTCGAGGAGCCCTATGTCGACGTCAGCGGCGCCGGCCGCTACTTGCCCGGCGACCCCTACTGTGACGCGGCTCACGCCGGCCGCTACCAGGCGCCGTACATCGCCGGCGGGTCGGGAGTCAATCACTGGCCGGTCACGTCCGCCGATCCCTCCACCAACTCGCCGACCACGACGATGAAGGACTCGGCCCTCACCGCCGACCCAATCGGTGCCCACGCCGTGGTGTTCGAGGCGGGCGGCCACCGGGACGCCATGGTGACGGTCGACTCCATCGGGCTGTTCGACACCACGATGGACCAGATACGCCAGGCGGTGGCCGCCGCCGTCCCCGATCTACCGCCCTCGCAGATATTCATATCTTCCACCCACGACGAGTCGGCGCCGGATCCCATAGGGCTGTGGGGGCCCGACCTCTCCTCCTACCCCGGGCCGATCGCCCAGGCGGGGAGCAACCTGCCGGCCGGTGTCTCGTCCGGCGTCGACGAGTACTACATGCACTACCTCATCCAGAACGTGGCGCGGGCGATCGTCGCGGCCGACCGCCACGTCCAGCCCGCGTCGCTGCGATTGACCGTGGCCCGGCTGCCGGTCAACACCCAGTCGTGCTGGTCCTCCTATCCCTTCGTCGACACCTCGCTGATGCCGGTCATGCAGGCCGTGTCGGCCTCACGCCGGCCGCACGTGATCTTCACCATGGTCGACGTGGGCACCCACGACGAGACGCTCGCCTTCTCCGGCAACCCCGCTTACACCTCGATGCTGAGCGGGGACTGGACCGGCCGGCTGTCGGCCTGGTTGGAGTCGCAGTACCCGGGCAGCGTCGGCATGGAGATGGCCGGGCTCGTCGGCAGCGTCGAGACGCCCGCCCTGTACCCGACGGGGACACAGGTGCAGCAGGTGCCCGGCCGGTTCCACGGTGTGCCCGGCCACCCGGTCGACGGCTGCTCCAGCGTCTACCCCGAGCCCGCCGGCGCCACCCCCGTTACCGACGCCCTGGCCTTCGTCGACGCCTTCGGAAAGAGCGTGGCCGCCACCGCCGTGACCGCCCTGTCCTCGCCAGGCGTGCCGGCCGTTAAGCCGACGACCGTCGAGGGGCAGACCCGCTCGATGTGCGTCCAGCTCGAGAACAACTACTTCGCCGCCGCCTTCGCCGCCGGCCTGTTCCCGGATCGCCCGGCCTTCGGCGACCCCTCCTGCACCGTCGGCGCCTCCTTCGCCGGATCGGTCGGCGTCGGGCCGGCCGACCAGCCCGCGCCCCCGCGGACGGCCCCACCGCTCTACCTGTCCAGTGAGGTCGGCGTACTAACGGTCGGACCGGCACAGATCGCGTACTCGCCGGGCGAGGTCTTCCCCTTCACCGAGGTCGGCGGCCCGGTCGATCCGGCACAGATGCCTTTCCCGACCGACTGCTACAACCCGGTGACGAGCGACTTCAACTGTGGTACCCCGCTGCCCATGAGCGCCGACATCACCGCGGCCATGACCCGGCCCTATCGGTTCCTCGCCGGGCTGGGCGAGGACATGATCGGCTACCTGTTCCCGCCCGGGAACTTCGTGGGCACCCAGGCGGAGACACTGGAGACGCCCTGGTCGGCTTACGAGGACACCAGGATGTCCGGCCACGACCGCTTCGGCTACGGCCACGCCGACGACGCCGAGAGCGTCGGGCCCCACGCCGGCCTGGCCGTCACCGGCGCCCTTTCCAGCCTCCTGTCCGCCGACGGCTCGGGCCTTACCGTGCTGCCCGGGATGTTCGTCGACAGCCACGGAAACCTCTGTGACAGCCCCTTCCCGGCCGCCGGCTCCTGGGTGGCCGGCTGCGGGGCGTTCACCGGGGCGGCCGGCGTACGGGTGCTCGAGCCCGATGGGCGGGTGTCGGACATCCTGGTCGGGGCGTCCCCGGGCGACGTCAGCTCCTGGGCCACCTACCTCGGGACCCGTGACACCGGAACGGCCGGCACTTCGTACCCCTACTCCACCGCCACCCGAGGCGTGATGGTCGGTGGCCGGCCGTTGCTCATCGATGTCTACGACGGCGCATCGAAGGTTTGACTACCTGGAAGCTGCCAGGACGCGGAACCGCCGGCCCGAAGGCCGGCGGGAGTGTTGAACCAGCAGTGGCGGAAGCCCCAATCAGGTCCTCGTCACCGATCGAAAGGGGTTTCGGGATCCCTCGACGTTTCTTATCGAGATCATCCCTAAGTGGAGGTGGCGGGAATCGAACCCGCGTCCTTCGATGCTTCATCGGGCCTTCTCCGAGCGCAGCCGGTGACAGTTTCTCGGGCCCTCCGCTCGCCACCGGCACCGGCGGAGGGCCTCAGTCGACTAGATGTCCCCGGCGGCCCGTCGACGTGACCACCGGGTGAGCCCTACTGGATGACGCCCGTACCCGACCCGCAGGGCTGGGGCCGGACGGACGGGCTACTGGTTAAGCAGCCAGTGCGAGCTGAGGCTCGGCGTTTGTTTATTGGTTCAGGCTCTTTAACGTGGTTCCTGAGACCACGGCTCGCTTCTCCCGAATCGACGACCGAAGTCGAAGCCAGTCACCCCCTTGTCAAGGTTCAACGCCCCACCATCCTACCGGTCCCCGCCAGCCATCCGGTCGGCAGGGCCGGCGGTCTGGATTTCGGTGCGTTCCGGCCGGCGGTAGCGGGCCAGCCCCAAGCAGGAGAGCCTTTCGGCCCTTTGCGGGGCCATGGAACCTATGGGACGGCGAGGTACTGATCGCCCGACGACGTGGCGCTGGTCCCCGCCGGGGTGCGCAGGATGACGTCGACCTGGCCCGCCGCGCCGGGCGGCGGGGCGGCCTCCAGGTAGTTGGCCGAGAGAACGGTGACGTCCGGGGAGCGGGTGGCGGCCGAGGGCGGCCCGAAGTACACCTCCGTGGAGGCGGTGAAGCCGCTCCCGCTCACGAGCACCCGGGGGTAGGACGGTGTCGGCCCCGCCTGCGGGCCGATGCCGGTGACGACGGGCGGGCCGGAGGTGACGAGCGACCGGTAGGCGGGCTTGAGGCCGGCTGCTCCCAGCAGCGCGTCGGGGATGTCCCCCGGTCCGGGGTGGTCCGGGAGGATGTGGTGGTTGGTGATGGTGATGTCGACCGGCGGCGGCGGGCAGATGTAGCCGCCGACCGGCTGCGCGAAGTAGTCGTCCCGGAACACGATGTGGCCGACCGTGTCGCATCCGCCGGTGGCGAAGGCGTGGGCCTGGTACTCGACGTCGTCGGCCCAGGTGATGTAGTCGCCGCCCTCGTCGTTGTAGTAGGCGAACTCCGACCAGGTGGCCAGGAGGGCCACGTTGCCGGTGATGGTCAGGCCGCGGGCCATCTGCTCCGGTGACGTCGACGTGGTCAGGAACGGGTCGGCGGCCGGGCCGGCCGGGTCGGCGGGACCCTGGGTGCCGTTCGTGTAGATGGCCCCGCCGTCGGGGATGGTCTCGAGGTAGTTGTAGATCAGGTTGTCGGTGATGGCGTTGCCGCCGCTGATGGAGGGGTTGTCCGGGTGCAGGGTGTCGGTGTGCCAGCCGCCCCACCCGAAGCTGATGGCGGTGTACGGGGTGTCGTCGATCTGGTTGTGGCTGATCGTCGTCCCCTGCGTGTAGCCCACCCAGATCCCGACGCCGCCCTGGTATTCCGCCGCGATGTCGTGGATCCAGTTGTCGGCGATGGTGTTGCCCCGGACGATCTCCCGCGGGTCGCCCCCGATCGGCTGGGCGTCGTCGGCGCTGCCGAGCTGGATGCCCGAGCCGGATGTGTCGGTGACGACGTTGCCCTGGACGAGATCGCCCTGGCTGCCGTGGACGATGTCTAGCCCCGCCGCGCCCAGGTGGGTGAAGACGTCGTCGGCGATGCGCACCGAGTGGGCGCCGGTCAACGTCACCGCCGCCGGCTCCTGGGTCCACGCCGCGAACGGGCAGGTGCCGGCGGGGACGGTGTACTGGCAGGTGCCCTCGGGCGGGGCGGTCGAGCCGGCCAGCGATCCCGAGGCGTTGGGTCCGGTCAGGGTGAAGTTGGCCTGCATCTCGGCGAAGCCCTCGTCGCTGCTCGGCTGGCCCCAGGTGGTGTAGGCGAAGGTCAGGCCCGAGAGGGTGATGTCGTGCACCGGGTCGGCCGGCGTGCCGGCCACCGACACGAGTGACTCGGCCACCGGCATCACGAAGGACTCGCTTCCGACCGGCTCGCCCGGGTGGGCCATGTAGTAGACGGTGTGCGCCGGCTGGTCGAGGTACCACTGGCCGGCGGTGGACATGAGCTCGAAGGCGTTCTCGATGCTCGAGGGGGGATTGGCCGAGCTGAGGCCTTCGAAGCCACCCATGGCGTTGTCCCCGTTGGCGTGCGGCGGGTCGGTGACGTCGGCCGGCTGGTCGGGGATGTGGAGGTTGGACCAGCACGGCTGGCGGACGGTCACGTCGGCGCCGCCGGTAACGGCGGTGATCGACGCCACGTCGCAACGGGGCACCGTCCAGAAGCCGTTGCCCTCCGAGAAGACCAGCTCCACGTCGGCCGGGTTGCGCCAGGACGCCGCGGCCGAGTCCGTGGTGAAGTACCCGGTCGACGTCTGCACCCAGGCGCCCGGCGGCGACGCGCTCACCCGCGGCAGCCGCTGTCCGTCCACGAACAAGAGGCGGCTGGCGGTGCCGGCCGGCACCGGTGCCGACCACAGGTCGCCCGAGCCGGCAACCGGGGTCCAACCTGCGACCGGTATCCCGCCCGACAGCACCGGATGGGCGCCCGGCGCGGCCTGGTAGCTCACGGGGTCGAGCGGCGACCCCGAGTCGGCGGCGGTCAGCTTCAACGGCTGGGGCAGGGAATACGTGCCGTCCGACAGCAGGACGCGTACCGGCACCCGCCCGGCCAGGCGGCGGGCCTCGGCCTGGCCCGTCCAGAGGGAGCACGGCACCTCGTTCGAGCAGTCGTCACCGGTCCCCGAGGGCGACACCACCAGGGACACCGATGCCGCCGACGCGGGCTTGGCCTCGCTCCGCGGCGCGGCGACGACTGCCCCGACGACGGCCGCCAGCGCGACCGCCATCAGCATGCGACGGCGACGATTCCCCATCCCTCGGCCCTCCCCAGTCCGGCTTCGACGGCGGGCAAGCTACCACCAAAGGGGCGAACTACCCGAATCGGGATTCAGGCGGAGAGGCGGCGGCGGGATCAGCCGACGGGGCCGTGGACCGGCTGCTGCCCGGGGACGACCCGGCCCCGCATGCGAACGAGTGCTTCGACGTCCATGGGCAGGACGGCGCCCAGCGTGCGGTCCCCGGAGACGACGAAGACGACCTGGCGCCCCGCGGTGCGGGTCAGGACGGACAACGCATCCTCGTCCGGTTGGGCTCCGGCCGTCATGGCGAGGGGCACGGCCACATCGAGGGGCCGGGTCAGATCCCACTGCGGATACGGAACGGACGCCACCGCGTCGCCGATCAGCGCCCCGGCGTAAGCGCCGTTCCAGTCGCGCAGCAGCCACACCCAACCCGGGCGCGGCCCGGAGAACTGGTCCACGAACGCCCGGATGGTGATCCAGCCCGGCGCCTCGCCGACCGGGCGCATGACGTCGGCCACGCGGACGCCGTCGAGCGCCTGGTGCACGGCCCCGCTGCCCAGCTCCATGCGGGCCGACCCGAGCAGCCACCAGCCGATGAAGCCGATCAACAGCCCGTTGTACAGGTTCTGGGTCCGCTCGGTGGCCAGCAGCCCCAGGACGACGATGGCCCCCCCGAGGACGACGCCGGTGCCGGCCGCCACCCGGGTGGCGCGCCAACGGTCCCGGCCGAGAGCCCATACGACGGCGTGCAGGACGCGGCCGCCGTCGAGGGGCGAGGCGGGCAGAAGGTTGAACGCGGCCAGCACGATGTTGATCCAGGCCAGCCAGCCGAGCGCGGCCAACACCAGGCCGTGGGTGCCCGAGTGGAGGGCGACGGTCCGGGCCAGCCAGATCAGACCGCCGACGGCGGCGCTCGTCAGCGGGCCGATGCCGGCCACCAGCAGCTCGTTGAGCGGAGAGCCCGTGTCGCCTTCGATGCGGGTGACGCCGCCCATCCAGCTGAGGGTGATCCCATCCACCGCCAGCCCCCGGCGGCGGGCGACGACGGCGTGGCCGAGCTCGTGCAGCAGCACCCCGACGAGGAGGCCGACGGCGGTGAGGATGCCGGCGACGGCGTAGGCGCTGCTGCTGCGCCCCGGGGCGTCGATAGGGAAACGGTTCTGCGCCAGCCCGGTGGCGACCAGGACGACCATCACCAGCAGGCTCCAGTGGACGCCCACGCTGACGCCGGCGAGGCGGCCCAGCCGGATGGAAGTCCTCATGGGTCCAGGGTACGCCGACGAGCTGCGGTAGCTCGGCGCGCCTCCATGTCGGCGTCGCGGGCGGCGATGGCGTGGCGCTTGTCGTAGAGGCGCCGGCCCTTGGCCACGGCCAGGTCGACCTTGGCCCGCCCGTCCTTGAAGTAGAGGGAGAGCGGGATGAGGGTGAGGGACTGTTCCTGGGTGCGGCGGGCCAGCTCCTCGATCTGGCGCCGGTGGAGCAGGAGCTTGCGGCGCCGGTCGGGATCTACGGCGCCGAAGCCGGTGGCGTAGACGTAGGGGGGGACGTGGACGCCGTAGAGCCAGATCTCGCCGTCCTGGACGCGGGCGTAGCTGTCGCGCAGCTGGGCCCGGCCTTCGCGGAGGGACTTGACCTCGCTGCCGACGAGGACCAGCCCCGCTTCGTAGGTGTCGAGAATGTCGTAGTCGTGCCGGGCCCGCCGGTTCTGCGCGACGACCCGGTTGCGGCTGTCGGGCGCGGGGCGCGAGGTGGCTTTGGCCATGGGGGAGTAACGGTACCGTCGCGGCTGTGCTGCTGATACGGAAAAAGTTCCTCGACGAGATGGTCGCCCACGCCCTCGAGGGATACCCGCTGGAGGTGTGCGGTCTCCTGGCCGGGACAGTGGGAGAGGGCGGAACCGGTGTGGTCCGGTCGATGCACCCGACCGACAACCTGGCCGCGTCGGCGCGCGTCTACGAAGTGGACCCGAGGGCCATGCTGCGGGTCGACCGGGAGGCGGAGGCGGCCGGGGGGCAGCTTCTGGGCGTCTACCACTCCCACACCCACACGGACGCCAAGCCGTCGCCGACCGACATCGCGCAGGCGCCCGACCCGGACTGGCACTACGTGCTGGTGTCACTGCGCGACGTCCACCCGGCGGTGCGGAGCTGGCGGATACGGGACGGGAAGACCCAAGAGGAGGAAGTAGTTCTAGAATGATGAGCCAGGAGGTCGTCTTTACGTGACTACTGCGATCCGTCTGCCCACCGTTCTCCGCTCCGCCGCGGGAGGTCAAGCCACCGTGGAGGCCGAAGGCGCCACTGTGGGCGAGGTGTTCGACGACCTCATCCGCCAGCACCCGGCGCTGCGCCCGTCGCTGCTGACGGAGCAGGGCGAGCTGCACCGCCACCTCAACGTGTTCCTCAACGACGACGACATCCGGTACCTCGGCAAGTTGGACGCCAAGGTGGGCGACAGCGACACCCTGACCCTGATGCCGGCCGTGGCGGGGGGCTAACGCAGGTGGCGCGGTACGAGAGCGTGCTCGATCTGATCGGCGACACCCCGCTGGTCGACGTGAGCCCGCTCAGCCCCAACCCGCGGGTCACCATCCTGGCCAAGCTGGAGGGGCAGAACCCGGGCGGCTCGGTCAAGGACCGGGCGGCTAAGGCCATGGTGGAGGAGGCGGAGAAGGACGGCAGCCTGCGGCCGGGGCAGCAGATCATCGAGTCGTCGTCGGGCAACACGGGCATCGCCCTGGCCCTGATCGCCCGGGTCAAGGGCTATCCCCTCAAGATCGTCCTGCCCGAGAACGTCTCGGTGGAGCGGCGGCAGCTGCTCGAGTCGTGGGGGGCCGAGATCATCGACTCGCCCGGCTCCGAGGGGTCCAACGGCGCCATGCGGCGGGCCCAGGCGCTGGCCGCCGAGCATCCGGACTGGTGGTTCCCCTACCAGTACGCCAATCCGGCCAACCCCAAAGCCCACTACGAGGGCACCGGACCGGAGATCTGGCGGGACTGCCCCGAGATCACCCACTTCGTCGCCGGCCTGGGCACGTCCGGGACGCTGATGGGGGTGGCCCGCTTCCTCAAGGAGCGCAACCCGGCGGTCCAGGTGTGGGCGGTCCAGCCCCCGGCCGGGGAGATGGTCGACGGGCTCAAGAGCCTGGAGGAGGGCTTCATCCCTCCCGTGTTCCTGGACAACGACGGCTACGAGCTGCTCGACCGCAGCAAGGTGGTGGGGCCCCGTGAGAGCATCGAGTGGACCCGGCGATTGGCCGACGCCGGCATCTTCACCGGGATCTCTTCGGGTGCCGCCATGGCCGCGGCGGCCAAGTGCGCGGCGGAGATCGACGAGGGCGTGATCGTGTTCGTCGTCGCCGACGGCGGCTGGAAGTACCTGTCGGCCGGCGTCTGGACCGACGACATCGATTCGGTGACTGAGCGGGCCAAGCGGGTGATTTACTTCTAACCTCTCCCCGATGGATGGCCGGCCGATAGGCCTGTTCGACAGCGGCTTCGGCGGGTTGACGGTCGCCCGGGCCGTGATCGACCTCCTGCCGGCGGAGCACATCGTCTATGTGGGGGACACCGGCCGCTACCCGTACGGGCCGCGCCCGCTGGCCGAGGTCCACCGCTTCGCGGCCCAGATCTCCGACAAACTGGTCGAAGAGCACGGGGTCAAGCTGATCGTCGTCGCCTGCAACACGGCGGCCTCGGCCGGCGTCTCCGAACCGCCCGGCGTGCCCGTGATCAGCGTCATCGAACCAGGGGTGCGGGCCGCCCTGCGGGCGACCACGTCGGGCCGGGTCGGGGTGATCGGCACCGTCGGAACGGTTTCGTCGGGCTCCTACCAGCGGGCCTTCGCGGCCGCCGCCCCGGGAGCCCGCTACGACCTGACGTGCGCCGCCTGCCCCGGCTTCGTCGAGTTCGTGGAGCGGGGCGAGACCAGCTCCGACCAGGTGTACGTCCTGGCCGAGCGCCTCCTGGCTCCGATCTGCGAGGCCAAGGTGGACACCCTCCTGCTGGGCTGCACCCACTACCCGTTCCTGGCCCGGACCATCAGCGACGTGGTGGGTCGCGACGTGGTGCTGGTCAGCTCGGCTGACGAGACGGCTTTCGAGCTGCGGACCCTTCTGTCCGAGCTGGGCCTGGCCCGGGCCGGGAACCAGCCCGGAACCCACCAGTGGATCTCCTCGGGCGACGTGTCCACGTTCCGCGACCTGGGCCGGCGCCTGCTGGGCCCCGAGATCGACGTCGTGGAGCCATGGAACCCCTGAGCCTCACCGTCCTGGGTTGCGACGGCAGCTACCCCGGCCCGGGCGGGGCGGGCAGTGGGTACCTGCTGCGGTGCGGCGGCACGCGGGTCTGGCTGGACGCCGGGCCCGGCACCATGGCCAACCTGCAGCGGCACATCCAGCTCGAGGACGTGGATGCCGTCGTGGTCAGCCACGAGCACGTGGACCACTGGTCCGATCTCGAACATATGGCAGTCGCCTGCCACTACATCGTCGAGCGGCCGGTGATCCCGCTGTACTGCGAGAAGGACCTCACATCCATGATGCGGGTCGGGCCGGCCAAGCAGGCCTTCGGCTGGCACCCGATCGGACCGGAGTCCGAGGTGGCGATCGGGCCGATGACGTTCACTTTTTCCCGGACCGACCACTCGGTCGACACGCTCGCCGTCCGGGTCGAGGGGGCCGGTCGCAGCCTCGGCTACTCTGCCGACTCCGGGCCGGGATGGGGCTTCGGGGCGCTCGGTCCCGGTCTCGACCTGGCCCTGTGCGAGGCCACGTTCTTAGCCGAGAGGGAGGGTTCATTGCCCCACATGAGTGCCCGCCAGGCCGGCCGGGCGGCCCGGGACGCCGGTGTCGGGCGGCTGGTGCTGACCCACCTGCTGGCCCGTGTCGACCGCCAGGCCTCCTTCGCCGAGGCCAGCGCGGCCTTCGGCCGCCCGGTGGAGATGGCCGAGGTCGGCAAGCGGTTCGAGCCGTGAGCCTGCGTCTGGACGGGCGTCAGCCCGACGACCTGCGCCCGGTGGAGTTCGTGCGCGACTACACGGTGATGGCGGCCGGATCGGTCCTGATCCGGATGGGCCGCACCGTCGTGCTGTGTACTGCCTCGGTCGCCGAGGATGTACCCCGGTGGATGCGCAACACCGGGCGGGGCTGGGTCACAGCCGAGTACTCGATGCTGCCGGGGGCGTCGGCGGAGCGCATCGACCGGGAGGCGGCCCGGGGTCGCCAGTCGGGGCGGACGCAGGAGATACAGCGCCTCATCGGGCGCTCCCTCCGGGCGGTGACCGACCTCGAGGCCATGGGGGAGGTGCAGATCACCGTCGACTGCGATGTGCTCCAGGCCGACGGTGGCACGCGTACTGCCAGTATCTGCGGGGCTTACGTGGCGCTCCACGACGCCTGCTCCCGGCTCATCCAGGCGGGCCGGCTGCGGGCCCACCCGCTGACCGAGGCGTGCGCCGCCGTATCCGTCGGCGTGGTCGAAGCCCGGCCCATGCTCGATCTGGCCTACAGCGAGGACAGCCGGGCCGAGGTCGACATGAACGTGGTCATGACATCCTCCGGCCGTTTCGTCGAGGTCCAGGGCACGGCCGAAGGCCTCCCCTTCAGCCGATCGGAGCTGGACGAGCTGTTGTCCCTGGCCGAGCACGGCATCGCCGCCCTGCTCGAGGCCCAGGCTGCGGTGCTGGCCGAGCCCCCATCCAAGCGCCCTTGACCCGCTTCGTCCTGGCCACGGCCAACCCCGACAAGGCGGTGGAGATCGGAGCCATCCTCGGAGAGGGAGTGGAGCTCGTGCCGCGGCCGGCGTCAGTGCCCGAAGTGGAGGAGACCGGCGAGACGCTCGAGGAGAACGCCCGGCTCAAGGCCCGCGCCCTGGTGGACGCCACCGGGATGCCGGCGCTGGCCGACGACACGGGGCTGGAGGTGGACGCGCTCGGCGGCCGGCCCGGCGTGCACTCGTCGCGCTTCGCCGGCGAGGGGGCCACTTATGCCGACAACGTGGCCAAGCTCCTGGAGGAGCTGCAGGGGGTGGGGGAGCGGTCGGCCCGCTTCCGCACCGTGGCCGTGGCCCTCTGGCCGGACGGCCGGGAAGTGGTCGCCGAGGGCCGGGTGGAGGGCCGGATCGCCGACGCCGGCCGGGGCGACAACGGCTTCGGGTACGACCCCCTCTTCGTCCCCGAGGGCGAGACGCGCTCGTTCGCCGAGATGGGCGCGGTGGAGAAGAACGCGTTGTCCCACCGGGGCCGGGCCTTCCGGGCGCTGGCGGAGCGGCTCCTGTCCCTCTGATGGCGGCTCCTCTGCGCCACGCCCGCCCGGTGCCGTTGCGCAAGAGGGACCTGCCGGCCTGGATCTCCTGGCCGGTCGTGGCCATCCTGACCGGGACCAGCCTGGGTCTCGGCTTCTTCGATCTGACCAAGCGCAGCCTGTGGCTCGACGAGGGCTATACGTGGCTGACCGCGGCCCAGAACGTCAAGGGAATCGTGGCCATCGCCCGCCCCTTCGGTTACCACCTGCTCGGCTACTACCTGCTCATCCACACCATGATCGTGTGGTTCGGGGACAGCTCCTTCGTGCTGCGGGCCCCGTCAGTGGTGGCGGGCGCCCTCACCGTCCCTCTCCTGTATCTCCTCGTCGCCCGTCTGGGGGGGCGCCTGGCCGCCGTGTACGCCAGCCTGCTCTTCGTGGTCAGCGAGTCGCTGGTGTTCTGGCAGCAGAACGCCCGGGACTACAGCTTGGTCGTCTTCTTCGCCGTGGCCTCCACGCTGGCCGCCGTCGTGGCCATGGAGGAGGGGCGGCTGTGGCGCTTCGCCGTGTGGGCGGTGGTCACCGCGCTGGGCTGCTACACCCATCCCGAGCTGCTGCTCCTGCTGCCCCCGCAGGAGATCGTCCTGCTCCTGTGGACCCGTTCCGCCCGGGCCCGCATCTCGCTCCTCGCGGTCACCGCCCTGGGCGCGCTGGCCGGTCTGCCCGTCCTCGGGGAGGCCACCCACAGCTCGGTGTACCAGATCACCCCGTTGGGGCCCCCCAACTACGGATCGGCCACCGAGATCGCCACCTTCCTGGCGTCGGCGGCGGGTACCAGCCAGCCGGTGCGGGCCGCCAACCACGCCCTGCTCGGCATCACCTTCGCCGTGGTGCTCCTCGGGGTGGCCATGCTCGGCGCCGACCTCGTGGAGCGGGGCTGCACCGCCGGCAACCTCGGCCTCGGTCTGTGCCTGGCCTGGTTGACAGTGCCCCCCGTCCTCTCCTGGATCGTCTCCGAATCCGGCCGACCCGACTTCCTCGACCGCTATCTGATCCTCAGCCTGCCCGCCACGGCCGCCGTGGTGGCTCTGGTGGCGGTGCGGCTGGACCCGCGGATGCTCGGCCTGTTCATCGTGGTGTACCTGACCATCTTCCGGGCCGGGCTGCTGGTGCAGTCCTACCACTGGCCCCTGGACGACTACCGCGACGCCACCCGGACCGTGCTGGCGTCGGCGCAGCGGGGCGACTGCATCACCCTCACGAGCAATCAGGGCCGCACGCTGTGGGACTACTACTCGGCCCGCATCACCAGGATCGACGGGCGCAACCCGTACGTCCCGCCGCAGGAGCTGCCCCTTGCCCGCAACGGGACTCCGGTCGTCGTGCTCGGCTTCAACGACATGCCGATCGGCGAGATCAACGCCTTCCAGGCCGACGTCTACGTGCGCGAGACGACGGCGATATGCAAGCGGATGTGGCTCTTCTCCAGCCACAGCGGCAGCCCGAACGGACCGCCGGCTCTCCGCGAGGAGTACCAGTCCATGCAGGCCCTGCGCACCAATCTGAGCCATTACTACCGTCCGGTCAAGGGCTACCCCTTCCCCGGCGTAGGCGTGTTTCTGTACGACCGTATCCGTGTGGCCTGGCCCCGCTGACCCCTACTATCGGAGGTGGAGGACTTGATGAGCCACACCCCTTTTCCCTGCTTGTCCGTGGTGGTGCCCTGTTACAACGAGGAGCAGACGATCAAGGATCTCCTCGGCCGGGTGCTCGCATCGCCGTGGGTGGCCGAGGTCGTCGTGGTCGACGACGGTTCGACCGACCAGACGTTGACCCAGATCCGGGAAGTGAGCGACCCCAAGGTGCGGCTCATCGTGCAGCCGCGCAACCAGGGCAAGGGAGCGGCCCTGCGCCGGGGGTTCGCCGAGGCCACTGCCGACTTCGTGATCGTGCAGGACGCCGACCTCGAGTACGACCCGGGGGAGTACGGCACCATGCTCGAGTACCTCGTCGCCGGCAAGGCGGACGTCGTGTTCGGGTCGCGTTTCATGAGCGACCGCCCCCACCGGGTCCTCTACTACTGGCACTCGGTCGGCAACCGGCTGCTGACGGCGGCGTCCAACATGTTCACCAACCTCAACCTCACCGACATGGAGACCTGTTACAAGGCCTTCCGGCGCGAGGTGATACAGAGCCTCGATCTGAGGGAGGACCGGTTCGGCATCGAACCCGAGATAACGGCCAAGGTGGCGAGGGGCGGGTACCGCATCTATGAAGTGGGGATCAGCTACCAGGGGCGCACCTACGCCGAGGGCAAGAAGATCGGTTGGCGGGACGGGTTCCAGGCGGCGCGCTGCATCATCCGGTACTCACCGATCTGGTACCGCATGTTCTCCACCGGATAGCGCCCCGGGTATGAGACGTTGGAGGTCGTGATCCTTCCGCCCGCGGACGAAGAGGCCCCGGAGGCCGTCCCGGCGGGGACGGAACCTCCGCCCAAGCGGCGCCGCTTCTTCGGGCTGCCGCGGCCCGTCTGGTATGTCGGACGTCTCCTGATCCTGGCCCTGCTGGTCGAGTACCTGGTGGTCCCCCAGCTGGCCGGGCCCCGCAAGGTCATCAGCCTGATCGACCAGGTCAACCCGTTGCTGCTCCTCGCCGGTGTGGGCCTGGAAGCGGGCGCCCTGTTCGCCTACAGCCGGCTCACCCAGTCGGTGCTGCCGCCGTCCAGCCCGGTCAAGTTCTTCACCATCTTCCGGATCCAGATGACCACCCTCTCGGTCAGCCACTGCGCCCCGGGCGGGTCGGCCGCCGGCACCGCCCTGGCCTACCGGCTGCTCACGCAGAACGGGGCGTCGGCGAGCGACTCCGGCTTCGTCCTCGGCGTGCAGGGCATCGGCTCGGCCATCGTGCTCAACGTCATCCTCTGGCTGTCCCTGATCGTGTCCATCCCGGTGTGGGGATTCTCACCGGAGTACCTGCTGGCCGCCGTCGTCGGCGGCGTCCTCCTCATCGCCGCCGCCGTCCTGGTGTACGCCCTCACCCGGGGTGAGGAACGCATCGGTCGCCTGCTCGAGAAGGCGGCGTCGTACGTCCCCTTCGTCGACGGTGCGGCCCTGCGCCGCTCCTATGCCCAGCTGGCTGGGCACCTGAGCGGCCTCGTCGCCCGACGCGAGGCGTTGATCGGAGCGCTGGTCTGGGCCGCCGTCAATTGGCTGCTCGACGCCGGGTCGCTGTTCGTGTTCGTCCTGGCCTTCGGCCATCTGGTCAACCCCGATGGGCTCCTCGTCGCCTACGGGCTGGCCAACGTCCTGGCCGCCATCCCGCTCACCCCGGGAGGCCTCGGCGTGGTGGAGGCGGCCCTGACCACCCTCCTCGTCGGGTTCGGGACCCCCCGGGGCATCGCCACCCTCGGGGTGATCGTCTACCGGCTCTTCAACTTCTGGGCACCCATCCCGCTCGGGGGCCTGGCCTACCTGTCGCTGCAGGCGAGCCGCCATCAGGACGCCGCCCGGGCCCGCCGGGGCCCACCGCCCGTGGAGGAACCGAAAGAGCCGCTTTTCCAACATCTGCGGCCCCAAGTAGAGAAACCGGCACCGCCGGCGGGCTAACGTCGGCGGCGGAAGTTTCCGGGGCGGACCGGAGCGGGAAGGACATCGATGCGTTACCGCAGCGCGCTCGGAAAGACGTTCGCGGCTCTGGCCGCTACCGCCCTCGTCGCATGGGCCGGCCTGGCCGGATGGGTCGGGCCCCTTGGGCGACCGGCGACGCCGGCCGCCGCATCCACTTCGGCCGGGGGTTCCCCGGGCTACTGGCTGATCGCCAACACGGGCCAGGTCTTCCAGGTGAACACCTCCAATTACGGCGACCTGCGCGGCGTCGCTCTCAACCGGCCGGTGGTCGGCGGCGCCCCGACGGCGGACGGGCGGGGCTACTGGCTGGTCGCCTCGGACGGCGGCATCTTCGCCTACGGCGACGCCCACTTCCACGGTTCCACCGGTGGCATCGCGCTCGCCAAGCCGATCGTGGCCATGGCCGCCGACGCGCAGACGGGCGGCTACTGGATGGTCGCGTCAGACGGCGGAGTGTTCGCGTTCAACGCCCCCTTCTACGGGTCGACGGGGGGCATTCCGTTGCAGAAGCCGGTGATCGGGATGGCCGTCACGCCCAGCGGCCACGGTTACTGGTTGGTGGCGTCCGACGGCGGCGTGTTCGCGTTCGGCGACGCCGCCTTCCACGGATCGACCGGCGGCGTCCGGCTCGACCGCCCGGTGGTAGGCATGGCTTCGACGACCGATGGCAACGGCTACTGGCTGGTCGGCTCCGACGGCGGCATCTTCACCTTCGGGGACGCCGGATTCCACGGTTCCACCGGAGGCGTCCGGCTCGACGCTCCTGTGGTCGCCATGAGCGCCACCGCCTCCGGCCGGGGCTACTGGCTGGCCGCCTCGGACGGCGGGGTGTTCCCCTTCGGGGACGCCCCCTTCCTCGGCACGGCGGGGACCGGCGGGTCGCCGCGGATCGTGGCGTTCATGTCCACCAACTCCGGTTTCCCGTTCCCCCCGGGGTCGACCGGCTATGACGTCTCCAAGTACAACTGCCCGCCGTTCGGGAATCTCCCACCGTCGCGCACTTTTGCCGTAGTCGAGATTGCCGGAACGACCAACGGCGCCTTCAACTCCTGCTATCAGACGGAGGCTTCCTGGTCGGGACGCAACATGTCGGCGTACATCTTCATGGATCCGTTGCCGAGCCCCGTACCGCCCGAAGCCATGAACGGTCCGGCCGGCGCCTGCCGCGGGTCGGTCACCTGCGAGGCGTACAACTACGGCTACTACTGGGCCTCCCACTGGGTCAACGACTCCAGGAGTCTCGGCATCAGCCCGACGCTCTGGTGGCTGGACGTCGAACTACGCAACTGGGACACCAGCGCGGCCGCCTACCCCGTGAACGACAACGTCATCGCCGGCGCGGTCGGCGGCCTCCGGGCCAGCGGCGTGACTCCGGGCATCTACTCCACGTCGTTGCAGTGGGGTGAGATCACCGGGAACCAGGTGGGCTTCCCGCACATCGCCATCTGGGAGGCGGGGGCGGATACGGTCAACTCGCCCGGCGACGACTTCAGCGCGGTGAAGGTGTGCCAAGGGCAGGTTCCCGACCACCTTCCATTCGCGGGTGGCACGATCGTCGCGGTGCAGTACGGCTGGACGATCAATGGCCAGATCTACAGCACCGACCCCGACTACGCCTGCACCTGAGCGAACCTGACCGCACTTACGATGAGGATCACGCCTGCAAGTGATCCCCCCCGTATAGCCGTCTTCGGGCCCACCCACCCGTTCAAGGGCGGCGTCGCCCAGCACACCACCACACTGGCCCACCGCCTCAGGGAGCGGGGGGCCGAGGTCCGGGTGGTGTCGTGGAGCCGCCCCTACCCCGAACGCCTCTACCCGGGCCAGCTCACCGTGGACCGGCCCGAGATGGCCGTGTTCGAGCCCGTCGAGCGGTCCATGGCCTGGAACCGGCCCGACACCTGGATCGGCGCCGGCCGGCGCGCCAGGACCGTGGACGCGGCCGTCTTCGCCCACGTGATCCCGGTCCAGGCCGTCCCGTACCGCGCCGTCATGGCCGCCCTCCATCCGACCTTCGGCCGGGCCGGCGGCGGTCCGAAAGTGGCGGTCATCTGCCACAACGTGCTGCCCCACGAACGGCACCGGGGGGACCGGCTGCTGGTCGGCAGCCTCCTCGACCGGGCCGACCGCGTGCTCACCCACTCCGACGCCCAGGCCGCGCTGGCGGCGGAGCTGATCGGGCCGCCGGCGGTGGCCGGTACCAAGGTGGTGGCGGCGTCGCTGCCCCCGTTCTTCCCCGACGCGTTCGCGCCCCGCCGCCCCGAACCCGGAGTGCATCGCCGGCTGCTGTTCTTCGGGATCGTCCGGCCCTACAAGGGCCTCGACGTCCTGATGGAGGCGCTGGCCGCCGGCCCGCCCGACGTGCGGCTGCGGGTGGCGGGCGAGGTGTGGGGAGGGCCCGGGGCGCTGGAGGCCCGGGCCGAGGATCTCGGGATCGCCGACCGGGTCGAGCTGGTCACCCGCTACATCGCCGCCGAGGAGGTCCCTGACCTCTTCGCCGACGTGGACGCGCTGGTGCTGCCCTACCGGGAGGCCACCGGCAGCCAGGCGGTGTGGACCGGGTTCCAGTTCGGCGTCCCGGTGATCGCCACCCGGACCGGCGAGCTGGCCAAGTCCATCCGGGAAGGCGTGGACGGTCTGGTGGCCGACCCCGGCGACGTGGCCGGCCTGGCCGCCGCCATCACCGAGCTCTACCAGCCGGGTCGGGCCGAGGCTCTCCGGTGCGCGGTGGAACCGGTGGACTCGGCCGCCCTGTGGTCGCCGTACCTGGACCGTCTCCTGGACGGTCTGCTTCCGTAGCCGCGGCGGGGGGCGCCGGTACCTGTTCCTGTAGGCTCGGTCGGCTGATGCCCGCGCACATCAACTTGGAGCAATTCGAGCCGCGGCTCAAGGAGTTCTACGAATTCCGGGCCGTCGAGCTGTCAGAGGACGACCGGGCGGCGCTGATCCGTCTCACCAAAGCGATCCGGATCGCGGCTCCCCGCAACGGCGAGCGGATACTGGACCTGGGAGCCAAACAGGGCCGGCTCGGGGCACTCGTCCGCTCACAGGGCATGACCGTCGACTACACCGGCTTCGACGTGAGCGACAGCAACGTCGAGGCGGCGATGACAGCCGGCTTCCGGTTCGTCCAGGGAACGGTCACCCAGCCGCTTCCCTTCCCCGACAACTCCTTCGATTGCGTCTTCGCGCTGGAGCTGGTCGAGCATCTGACCGCGCCCGTCGCCCTCCTCTCGGAGATCCGCCGGGTCCTCACCGATCGACCGGACGCCCGGGCCATCGTCTCCGTCCCCAGCCCGTACAACTGGGTCGAGGTCGCGCGGGAGCTTCTCGGACGGCAGGATCCCGAAGGCCACCTCGTGATGTTCACCACCCCCGTCTTGAGGAACATCGCGGCGCTGGCCGGCCTGAGCCTGGACGGCCGTTGGGGGACGTCGATCAGGATCGGCAAGTCCTTCCTGTCACACAATTCGATGCTCGCCAGATCGCGGATATACCGGCTCCGTAAGACGAGTGAGGTCGTTTTCGGTGGCCGACAGTTCCACTGGTGAAGTAGCGGGCGGTGGCCCCGAACATTTGAATGGGCCGCCGACGCCCCCGGGTCGTGCGCTCGCGAGGAGCGCCCGTGTCGGCCGGACGGTGCGCGTCGTCCTCACGCTCGCCGTCCTGGCCGTGGCCGGGGTGGCCCTGGCCGACCGCTGGAAGGAGGTGCAGGGGCATCTCTCCCATGTGTCTCCGTTCGCCGTGCTCGGCGCGTTCGGCTGCATGTTGGTGGCTCTGTTCATGGCCATGATGGCTTGGAGGGCCCTGCTGACCGGGTTCGGCAGCCACATACCGGTGCCGGCGGCGATGCGGATCGTGTTCGTGAGTGCCTTGGGCAAGTACCTGCCCGGCAGCATCTGGCCCTACCTGGCCCAGATCGAGCTCGGGCGGGAGCACCATGTGCCGAGGACGCGTTCTGCCGCAGTGTCGGTCCTGACGGTTCTGGTCAGCTTGATCACTGCCCTGATAATCGCGGCGGCCACTCTGCCCTGGGCGTCCGCCGCCGCCACCAAGCGCTTCTGGCCGGTGTTCATCGCCCTACCCGTCCTGATCGCCGTCCTCCACCCGCGGATCCTCAACGCGCTGTTGGTGAAGGCGGGACGGATCCTGCGGCGGCCCACGTTCGATGAGCAGGTCACCCCCCGGGCGATGCTCGTCGCGGTCGCGTGGACCGCGTCGGCGGCGTTGCTCTCGGGCATCCAGATATGGCTCTTGGCCATCAACGTGGCGAGCGTCGGTATCCGGGCCCTTCCGGTCTGCGTCGGCGCCTATGCCCTGGCCTGGTCGGCCGGCTTCCTGTTCATCATCGCTCCGGCCGGGGCCGGGGTGCGTGAGGCGGCGATGGTGGCCTGCCTGACGCCGATAATGAGCGCCACCGATGCGCTTCTCATCGCTCTCCTCTCCCGCCTGATCACCACCGCGGCCGACTTCACCGCGGCCGGCGCCATCTTCGCCAGCGGAGCCAAGAACCACCTGGCCGCCCTCCGCAGTCGTGGCGACCCCGACACGGTCGCCGATGAGACGGTCGACGAACTGCCCGGATCGACGGTCACTTGAGCGGTGTGACCGGCGCGGTCCCGACCGGCGCCGTGCACATCGTCGCCCCCCGAGGCGCCGGCGGCATCCGCCAGAGCGCCGACGACCTGGCCGAGACCCTGGCCGCCATCGGAGTGGACGCGGTGGTGGGGGAGCGCCCGCCGGCCGGGCCGGCGCACTTGCACTACGGCAACGCCAGCCGGCCCCTCCTGCGCTTCCTGGCCCGCCGCCGCGGCGACCTGGTGACCATCCACGACGTCGTCCCCCGCACCCGCATGCTGCGGGCCGTGTTACCCCGGGTCAGCGGACCGGTGTTGGCCCGCCACCACCTGGTGGTCCACTCCCGCCACGCCGCCGGGCTGCTCGCCGCCACGGTCCCCGGCGCCCGGCCGGAGACGGTCCCCCTGCTGCTGAGGGTCGTTCCCGACCCGGGACCGTCGCCGCTCGGGCCGCCCGGCGGGCTGGTCACGGCGGTGGTGGCGGGCCGGCTCAAGGCGGCCAAGGGGGTGGCCGCGCTGGTCGCCGCGGCCGACGCCCGCCCCGGGCTGCGCCTGGTGCTGGTCGGCGGGGCGGCCGACCGGGCCACCACCGAGCTGCTCACCCGGCTGCCGGCCAACGTGTCGCACCTGGACCGCCCCGACCACGACACCTTCCTGGCCGCCCTGGCCGGGGCCGACGTGGTGATCAGCTGGCGGCCCGACAGCGTCGGTGAGACCAGCGGCCCGGTCGTGGAGGCCCACCAGCTGGGCACCCCCGTGGCCGGGCTGGCGAGCGGGTCCCTGCCGGAGTACTGCGGACCGGGCGACGTGCTGGTCCCCGAGGGCCGGTCGGCCGGCGACCTGCTGGACGCGGTGCTGGCCGCCCGTCCCGGGCGGATCGACGCGGGCGACGAGCGGAGGGCGCCACCGGAGGCCATCGCCCGCCGCTATCTCGAGCTGTACCGCCGCTTCGGGCTGCTGGGGCCAGGGGGGCCCGGGGGGCCCGGGGGATGAATGGTGCGGGCGAGAGGACTCGAACCTCCACCCCTCTCGGGACCAGGACCTAAACCTGGCGCGTATGCCAATTTCGCCACGCCCGCAGAGCGTTCTGACCTGGCAGTTTCAAGTTAGTTGACCACGGCTCGGGAGCTCCCGAAGAGCCGATCGGCACATTGGGAGGTAGGCGCCCCGGGAAATCAGCCCCAAGCGCCCCGGCGACGGCCCCGGCCCCGGCGACGGCGACGGCGACAGCAGGGAAGCGGGTACCCTGCCGCTCATGAGCCCGCTACACCTCCCGCCGGTGACCGCCCAGATGGCCGGCCTGGACCGGTCCGCCGATGTCTACCAGCGCCTGCTCAAGGAGCGGATCGTGTTCCTCGGCACCGAGGTGGACGACACCAGCGCCAACCTGATCTGCGCCCAGCTCCTCCTCCTCGCCGCCGAGGACCCCGAGCGGGACGTCAGCCTGTACATCAACTCGCCGGGCGGGTCGGTCACGTCCGGCCTGGCCATCTACGACACGATGCAGTTCGTCCCCTGCGACGTGTCCACGGTCTGCATGGGGTTGGCCGCGTCGATGGGCCAGTTCCTGCTGTGCTCCGGCACGCCGGGCAAGCGGTTCTCCCTCCCGCACTCGCGCATCCTCATGCACCAGCCGTCGGGCCAGGCCCGGGGTCAGGCCGCCGACATCGCCATCCAGGCCGAGCAGATCGTCTACCTCAAGAAGATGATGGCGGAACGCATCGCCTTCCACACCGGCCAGCCGGTGGAGCGGATCGAGGCGGACTCGGACCGGGACCGGTGGTTCACCGCGGCCGAGGCCAAGGACTACGGGTTCATCGACCAGGTCATCGAGCGGGCCGCCGACGTCAGCGAGCCGGCCCCCGCCTGAGGCCGCCGCCCACCCGCTCGGCCCCGGTGGTGCACCGGGTTCGGACCCCGCCCGCCGCTACAATCCCCCGGTGAGCGCTGGTCCCGTCGTC
>Ga0066702_10000020_pt1 | contig 23484 bp, 19 predicted proteins | sample GraSoiAngelo_151_FD_66507 | JGI IMG/M metagenome (GOLD analysis project Ga0066702, IMG submission 66507) | Grasslands soil microbial communities from the Angelo Coastal Reserve, California, USA - 14_1009_12_20cm | ecosystem: Environmental > Terrestrial > Soil > Grasslands | place: USA...
GGAGAAAAAATTGCATGCCGAATCTCATCTTCATTGATCACGCGCCGCATTGAATCGTGACGCAACAGTTCATAGTATAATCCGCGGTCCAAATCGATGTTGTGATACTCCAGATCAATCGATTGCAGCCAGGGATCGGTCCACGCCAGTTTTTCTTCCTCTTGCAGTTCGTTCAGGAGAAATTTCTTCGCCACCCAATCGACGCGATCCCGACAGATCATGACATCGCGCTGCAAATCGTTCAGGACGCTCTCCCACTCGCGCAAAATCCAGTCCTTCTCCTCGTTGCGATTCAGCTTCTGCGCCGCACCCAGGTAGAGTCGCTGCACTTCGATCGCAGAAATTTTCCGCCCGTCGCGCAACTCAATAATCCAATCGTAGTTCTGGTCCCGACTGATCGATTTGGCAGCGTCGATCGGTTGCGCGATCTCCAATTGCGGCGCTTTCCCGTTTTCGATCAACTCCAAGACCAAGGCCGTCGTCCCCAGTTTCATGGCCGTCGCCCATTCACTCATGTTCGAGTCGCCAATAATCACATGAAACCGGCGGTACTTGCTTGCATCGGCATGTGGTTCATCGCGCGTGTTCACGAGCGGACGGCGATTCATTGTGTCGATGCTGACCAAAACGCTGAAGAAATCCGCCCGCTGTGAAATCTGAAATGCGCCGGGCTGACCGGGCGCGCTTTCCGCTTCGATCCCCATCTTGCCGGCACCGGCGAAAATTTGCCGCGTAACCAGAAACGGCAGCGCACCAGTGACGATACGGTCCCATGGGACATCGCGGCGCATCAGGTAATTATCGTGGCAACCATAGCTGTGACCGAGGAAATCAGTGTTGTTTTTGTAAAGGCAGACACGCTGGCGTTCCGGTAGATGCGCATTTCGGCGTCGGGCGCACTCGGCCAAAATCCGCTCGCCCGCCTTTTCCTGGGCGACAATCTCATGCAGGGTTGTGCATTCGGGGGTGGAATATTCCGGATGGGCGTGATCGTTGTAAAAACGGGCACCGTTCGACAGCACAAGGTCGCTTTTGATTTCTTGAAAGGTCAGCGGCCGGTTCTTATCAATCTCGTAATAGGCCGATTCGTCCACGTCCTGACGCAATTCTCGCGCGCGAAAGCCGCGTGCGTCCCGATGCGGGTCTTCATGGCCGTAATCCCATTTCATCAACGCGCCGTGCTCGGTGTAACTACGCACCAGCGCGATCGATTCCGCGACGACATCCACGGAGTCCGCGCCTTCCACGGTGATCCCGTATTCCGTCTCCAACCCAAAGACGCGTTCCATCCGCTTGAAACATAGCGCGGGAGTAAGCGACACGACAAATTTCGAAAACGCGCTTCGCTTACTTTCTCCTCTCCTTTTTATTTGACGCCGACCGGGTTGCGGGAAAAATCATGGCCATGAATACCCGCATTTTTTTACCATTAATCGCTTTTGTGGCGATAACTTCCGTTATTTCAATCGCCTTTGCACAATCTCCGCAGCCGAGCGTTCCGGCCACCACGACCACGACGCCGGCCGTCTCGGCACCCGCGACAACCGCGGCCTCGCCGGACCCGGCGGAGATGATGAAGCAAATGATGGAGCTCTCCAAGCTCAACGAAAATCACAAGCTCCTCGCCGATCTGGCCGGAACATGGAGCTATACCGTCAAAATGATGGCTCCGGGCGAGGCTCCGTCTACGTCAACCGGCAGCTGTACGCGCAAGCCAATCATGAACGGCCGCTTTTACGTCGCCGATTTTAGCGGCTCAATGAAAATGCCCGGCGGCGATGGCAAGATGAAAGACTTTGCCTTCAAGGGCACGTCCATTGAAGGATACGACAACGTGAAACAAAAGTTCGTCTCCTCCTGGGCCGATAACATGGGCACCGGCATCATGATGTCTGAGGGCACCTATGATCCGGCCACGAAAACATTCACCTATAATGGCGAAGTGGAACCAGTTCCGGGAATGAAGACACCAGTTCGCGAAGTGATCAAAGTCACGGACAAGAACCATCATACCTTTGAATGGTACGAAAATCGTGGTGGCCAGGACGTGAAAACGCTGGAAATCAACTACACGCGCAAGAAGTAGCGTTGTAGTTACCGCCAAGTTTTCAGTGACGCGGCGTTCAATCAGCCTGCGCCGAACTGTCGCTGTACGGGCAAGGAAGCTCCAACGCTAAACGTCGAAATCAGTCGGCTGGCGCGTGCGTTGACACTGATTGGCGCGAACGTACGCTGCGTTCATGGATGAGGAATTTGCGAGCGAGCGGTCCGAGCAGGCACGCGGCGGTGTTACCCGCCGAAAATTTCTAGGCACGACTCTGATTGGCGGAGCTACGCTATTCGCCGGCGGGTCAAAAATGATCTTTGCGGGGGATCCGCCGGCCGCGGCGGAAAACGACACGGTTTTCCGGGTGGGCGGCGATCTGCCGGTCAATCGGCTGGGCTTTGGCGCGATGCGTCTTACCGGAGCAGGCATCTGGGGTTGGCCGCCTGATCGCGATAATGCCCTCAAGGTTCTGAAACGTGCCGTGGAGCTCGGCGCCAATCTCATCGATACCGCCGACGCTTACGGGCCCGAGACAAGCGAGCTGCTGATTGCCGAAGCGCTCTATCCCTACCCGAAGGATCTGGTAATTGCCACCAAAGGAGGAAACACGAGACCTGGACCAGGACAATGGGTTCCAAACGGCCGCCCGGAGTATCTGTCTCAATGCATCGATAAAAGTTTAAAGCGACTTCGGCTGGAACGAATCGATTTGTATCAACTGCACCGGATCGATTCGAAAGTGCCGGTGGAAGATTCGCTCGGGGCGCTTAAAAAAGCTCAGGACGCCGGTAAGATCCGGCACGTTGGGTTATCAGAGGTTTCTCCGGAAGAAATTGAGCGGGCAGGGAAGGTTTTGCCAATTGTGACGGTGCAAAACCAGTACAACATTGACAATCGAAAGTGGGAGAACGTTCTGACCTATTGTGAGAAGGAAGGAATTGGGTTTATGCCATGGTCGCCCATCGGCGGGAACAGGGGCTTGCACGACAATGCTTTGGAAGCGGCGGCAAAGGATTATCATGCCAGCCTGGTGCAATTAGCACTGGCCTGGCTCCTGCATCGCTCGCGCGTGATGTTACCAATTCCCGGCACCTCTTCCATTGCCCACCTTGAGGAAAACATGGCGGCGGCGAAACTGAAGTTAAGCGCTGACGATTGGAAGCGGATCGATGCGCTAGCAACCTAGTGAAGAGAAGGAGCGGGAAATCCGGAGGTAGGGGCGGTTCACTGAACCGCCCGCCAATTCAATCGCTTTGTATTCCATCGCTTCGCACGAGGCGCCGGCGGTTGCGGTCAATCGCCCCTACCTGAAATGGATTCGCTTAGCTCACAACCGGAATTGCTATACGGATTGCGTCGCAAGAAAATTGATATCTGTTGTAAAACTAAACCGAACCAACTATGAAAAAATTTGCACTATTACTTGTTTTGCCGCTGGTCCTTTCTCTCGTCACAGTTGCGGCGCAGAAAAAAGAGGACTCGGCGGCAACGAGCGAGCAACACGTTGCCCTTAATCCAGATGATCTAAAATGGGGGGACGTGCCTCCCGGATTACCGCCCGGAGCGAAGATGGCGGTGTTGTCCGGCGATCCAACCAAAAAGGGCCTATTCACGGTGCGGATGCAGGCGCCGGCTGGTTATAAGGTGCCGCCACACACTCATCCGACAGCTGAGAATATCACGGTAATTTCCGGCACATTTAACATCGGAATGGGCGATAAATTCGACGAAGCAGCCGGAAAGTCGTTGGAGGTGGGTGGCTTTGTTGTCCTGCCTGCAGGGATGAAACATTACGCCTGGAGCACGGGAGATGCGATCATCCAGATTCACGGCAAGGGACCATTTGAGATCAAATACGTGAACCCGGCGGACGATCCGCGTAACGCGAAGAAATAATTCAAATTGAGCATTACGGCGCTTGGAATTTCGAGCCAGATATACGGCCCTGCTCCCAGTCAAAGGCATCGACTTCGTGCAGGTTGTTCTGCAAGAGCAATCCTGACTGGGAGCGGCGACTTCCAAGTCGCCCGGTTGTGAGATTAAATATTGTGGTCAGCATTTTCCCCTGATTAGAATCCGATCTTAGTGAGAACGCGACAGCTCTTTGTTTATAGCGCGCTGCTGGTGTTATTATTTACCGGCGCAACTCGCGCTGGTCAGTACCAACGTGCTAAAGACGGCAGAACTCTCGTTTGGAATGAGGACCATAAACCCGGTGACCTGGTGAGCTGGTCCGGTAAACGCGACGCCGACGACTACGCTGCCGGTTACGGTACGCTTACGTGGTACACGCCTGAGGACATGCTCGAGACCGGGTCGAATGTTCCTCGTACGCACTACAGGGTTTCGAGCCGTGTTTCCGGAATGATGGTGCAGGGCAAGTTGGAAGAAAAACCTTCCCGCGCGACCGCGCAGGCGGCTATTGAGCCCGAGAAACCGAAGAAGAAGGGATTGTTCAGCTTTCTTAGACCGCGACGGAAACCGTCACCGTCCCCCCCTCCTATCGAAGCAACGCCAAGGCCGCGACTGAAATCGCCTTCCACTCGCATCGAAGCGACGCCGGAGGAACCAAGTCCTGCGAATGCTGAAACTAGTCGGACGCGTACACCAACACCAACACCAAGCGCAGCCGGCAATTCCCTGGATTCATTGATGCATGCGCCTTCCTCACTGAAGCTGAATTCTCCCACAGCGTCGCCATCGCCGGCTATAGCTTCGCCGAGCGCCACGCCGGATGTTTCACTTCAGCAGCATCCTTCGCCGTCTCCGACTCCGTAGTCAGCCGTGATTGGCCGAACGAAAGGCCGCGCCTCGCGCGCCTGGAGGCGTCCTCTTGCTTTTCATCCTGAGCGGAGCGAAGCGAAGTCGAAGTATCTCTAACTTTTTCCGCAGTCGGCATTAGCAAAGCCGCGGCCAGTGCCCGCGGCTCTGGCGCGATCATTCGTTACTCCTTCAGGACTTGATCGAGTGTTGTGGAGTCATCCAGCAAGATCCACTCGATAATCGAAATCGGGAGGCTCCCGTTCTTAATCAAATCATCGTGGAATTGGCCAAGGCGAAAGTTCGCGCCCATTTTGTCGTGATACTTCCCGAGCAGATTCATGATCTGCCATTTGCCGGTGATGTACCAGATCTTCTGCGTCGGTGAAGTAGCCGCGCCGGCAGCTTCCCCTTCCGCTGACTCCCGATCGAGTCCGCCCCCGTCCATAAAATACTTCACCGCTTGCTCGAAGGTCCATTTACCAGTGTGCAAATTCACGTCCACGCCGATGCGGGCGGCCCGATATCGCGACAAACGCAAGATTTGCCCCTGAGCCGCCGACCCTTCCGGATAAAATCCCGTCCGCATCAACATTTCTTCGCCATAGAGCGCCCAGCCTTCAACAAAAACACCGTTCTGATGCTGCCGTCGAATCTCGTCAGTCAAATGATTCGCGATCGATAGCTGCATAAAGTGGCCGGGAATGCCCTCATGCCCCAGTATTGGGCGTGGGTCCTCGATTGCCGCGCGCAGATAAAAGTTTTTCGACTCCGGGTTGTAGGTCGGAATGAAAAAGAAACCGGTCGGGTCTTTATCGTAAACACCGGGCGGATTCATAAAACCGCCGGGACTGGTCGGCTTGAATGCCTCCGGCAGTTGTCGAATCTCAAACTTGCCAAGATAATCCGGGATGGTGACGATCTGATGCGACTTCAAAAAATCGATCATCTCCTGCTCGCGGCTCTCATACGTTTTCAAGAACGATTCCTGATCAGGTGGAATATTCTTGGCACGGGCAGGGTTCGGGTCGGCCATGGATGGATCGGGCAACAATGCTTCGAGCGCGCGGTAACGCGCTAATTCTGTCCGGCCGAGCATCTCCACCTGTGCGGCATTCAGCGGCAATAACAGAACATGTTTCAGGTAGTAGTTGTAGTTAGCTTCTCCCATCGGCGCAAAGTCCACCATCTGGGGCAGCTTTTTCTCCAGCCGATCGGCGAAGGCGTGAATAGCATTAAGCGCCGCGTCCCTCGCCTTCTCGAAATCCGCGCCCTCGGTTTCGGACAAATCCTTCGCCAACGGTGCCGCGCTCTCCTTAAAAAGCGGATCGATGTTGCGCGCTGATTGAATCCCCAGTTGCGCATAAAGTTTTACCGGCCTTTGCAAATTTTTCTCCGCTTCTGCGAACAAAGCCGGCATGGCTTTGAATCGGGCCGTCGCCGACATCGCCCGATTTCGCGGCGTGTCGTATTCCTTCTTTAGCAATGAAAAGATCGCGTTACTGCATTCGCTAATGTATGTGTCCGGGTTCGTCTGCTCGAACTTCAAGACGCGTCCGGCGAAGTCCGCATCTTCGAGCTCAGATCGGAAGAGTATCCAATCAATCCGATCATCTTTGGCCCACTTCTCCGTTTTCATGGCGCGGACTTGATCGAGCAGCTTGCGCACATGTTGCGCACGCTCCGTGATCCTTGCCGCTGTGTAATCTGTCAGCCGATTGTCCCAGGTATGCAGACCAAACCCACTACTGGCGACAGGATAATTTTCATTGCGCCAGTTGTAATAGTCGGCGGCAAGTCTGTGTAGGGCGGCCGAATCCATGGCTGATGCTTTGCTGTCAGTGCTAATTGGTGGCGCGGTTTTTGTAATTAAAGCTTTGTTTGAGACATCAGGCCGTCGCTCTGGCGTAGGAGCGGCGAGGACAATTGCGGCGGGAAGAAAGAAAGCGGCAACGATCGATATTGTCTTCACGAGGGAATGCTGAACCGTGGCTCGGCATCGCGAAAGCGAAAATATCTTGCAATTGCTGTCATCCTCATCGCAAAGACAACGCTAGTCCGGCTGGGACTGAAGGATCGCTCCTAAGCTCGAATATTCACGACTATTGGAGAGATCAGATCACGCCGCCCAAATTCGAAGGTCGCGGCGAATTCGCGTGAAACGGCGCGATTTTCACGACGTACTCCGGATCGTAATCGATCAGCTTCAGCCAGTCTTCCGTAATGTCAGTCGGCGGGAAAATATCGTTCTCCGCGTACTCAGCGTGAAATGACATCTGCAGGTCTTGTTCCGTGATGCCCTCATCCGGGATCGTTTCCGGCGATTCCGCCAGTCCAGCCCGGACAGCGATCGCACGCTTGATTGCCATTCCCTTGGCCCGCTCCACCACCGATGCGATGATAGCGCCGCTGATCAGGTCACTTCGATACAATATTTCCTTGCGTCCGCTTCGCAGTGTGACCTCCAAAAACTTGTTTTCGTCGCGTTTGGCAAATTGCCAATCAACAAAACGCTCAATCAGCTTCTCGATCGCATCTCCAATATGGTCGGCTTCCTTGGCCAGCGCGCCGTCGTACGGTAACTCGTTAGTTAAATAGATGCGGTAAATCTCCCGAGCTCCTTCTTTGTTCGGGCGATCAATCTTAATTTTCCGATCGATGCGTCCTGGCCTCAAAATAGCGGGATCGATCAGATCGGCGCGATTCGAGGCCAGTATGATGACCACATCATTGAGCGAATCGATCCCGTCCATCTCCGCGCAGAACATCGGCACCAGGGTCGAGAGAATGTTGGAGTAACGCGAAGCGCGACGCGTCCCTAGGATGCTCTCCGCCTCGTCGATAAACAGAAATGGCATGAACCTTTCCCGGCGTTTTTCGCGCGCAGTCGCGAAAATTTCGCGCACCATCCGTTCCGATTCTCCCACCCACATGTTCAGAATCTCCGGGCCTTTCACGTGCATGAAATATTCTCGCACGTCTTTGTCAGCGTCGGTTGCTTTAGCGCGCAACTGCCGCGTCAGATTGTAGGCTGTCGCTTTGCCGATCAGCGTCTTGCCGCAGCCCGGTGGTCCATAAAGCAGAAACCCTTTCGGAGTCGCGTGTTGAAATTTCGCGAACAAATGCGGATGCAACAGCGGGAGCTCGATCGCATCCTTAATCGCTTCGATGGCAGATTCCTGCCCCCCGACTTTCGACCACGGCAATTCTGGCACGCTATCGAGATAATGTTCGTGCGAACCCGGCGCCGACATCATCTCCAAGGCCATGCGATAGTTGGAATCGACCCGGACTTCGTCGCCTTGCTTCACCGCTGTTTTCGTGAGCTGTGCGGACCGCTGCAAGACCACCGATTGCGTCCCGTGTTCGTTGCCGACGCGCAGGCGATCGGTCCCGATCACCTCGGCGACCTTTGTGACCGGGCCGGCGGGCTCAAAGCCAAGGTCACCGACAATGACGAAAGCCTCGTTCACCAAGACCCGGGTTCCCTTCTTTAACGTCGCGATCGGAATTCGTGGATCGACGTTGCAATAATAATCCGCGCCGCCGACGACAATGTGTGCCGTGTCTTTGCCGACGCTGCCGAGAAATGTGCCGATACGATTGGCCGGCGACGTCACTTTTTTGATGACTTCCTCGAGTTTCTCGATCGTCTGCCGGGCTTCCACGAAGATCTCTTCGCGCTGTGAAATTTCCACGCGCAGACCGAGCAGCTCGCGCCTCATGGCATCGCCGGGCGGCAGTGTAGCGATCAAAAGATCAATGCGATCAAGCAAATCGAATGCCCTTTCACCCTCGTGTCGCTCATCGCTCATCTTTTTTCACCCGATTAGACTATACGATGCGCGGAATTGTTCGACAAACTCTGCGCCTCTTCTTTTAGAGCATTAAACGGCCCACGAACGCACAATGTTTCTGTAAATTTGTTGAACAAAAAAGCCCGATCCCTGGATCGACCGGGGCGATGGGCGCTACTTAACGCGGCGGCTAACACATTTCGACTGAGACCCGCCACATGCCCTGCCCGCGTTGACAAAATGCGAGCTGAATGTTATCGGTCGCGCAACTTTACCCTAGTCCCTTGACGGTAAAATTAGGGTAAAGTTTAATAGTCAGTATCTATGTTACTGAATAGTCAGGTCCTGGTGTTAAACCGTCTCTGGCAGGCGGTTAACATCTGTTCGGCGCGGCGCGCGTTTGCGCTGGTTTACGCCGGGCACGCCCAAGTCGTGGCCACGGATGGGCAAGACAATTTCCTGACCCACGATTTCAATAGTTGGTGCGATTTCTCCGCGCAAGCGCCGGAGCCGGAAATGGTGACAACCATTTCTTTTAAGATCCGCGTCCCGCGCGTAATCGTACTGTTATTGTTCGACCGATTGCCGAAAAAAGAAGTGAAGTTTACCCGACACAACGTTTTCGAGCGCGACAAGAATACCTGCCAGTATTGCGGCAATGTTTTCGAACGCAGCGACCTGAATCTCGATCACGTCCTGCCACGCGATCGCGGCGGGCTAACGACATGGGAGAATGTTGTCTGTTCCTGCATCGGCTGTAACACACGCAAAGGCAACCGCCTTCCGTATGAAGCCCACATGACGCTTATTCGAAAACCGAAGCGGCCAAAATGGCGACCATTCGTGCAGGTAACGTTCACGACACAACAGCACGAAAGCTGGCGGCATTTCATCGACCTGGCGTATTGGAACGTTGAGCTGAGCGATTGATCGTCGGTTAGCATTTGCTGAAGCGGCGCTCTATGAGCGCCGACCCTTCGCTCGATCGGCGGTCATAGACCGCCTCTGCAGACCGTCGCTTAACGAGCCAACGCGTCGAAGATTGGCTGGGGATAGACGCCTAAGACGAATGTGCCGGCAATGAGGGCGATCAGGGCGACGCGAGTCAACGGGCTAACGATAATTTTGTCCGTGGACGCCGGAGGTGCGTCCCAATAAATGGCACGCACTACCTTAAAGTAATAGTAAAAGCCGGCGCCGACCGTGACAATGGCAACAACGACCAGACCGAAATGGTGCGTGGCGATGGCGGCATCGAAGACCAGAAACTTGCCGAGAAACCCGGCAGTGAAAGGAACGCCGGCCAGCGACGCCATCGCGACCAGCATGGCGAAGGCCAGGAAAGGCGAACGCTGAGACAGGCCGGCGAAACTTTCCAGCTGATCTCCAGCGGGCTGACTAACGAGAATCAGGACAGCAAAGCTCAACAGAGTCATCAACAGGTAAGCGACGAGATAGAAAGCAACAGCGCGTCCGGAAAATGAGACTACCGCCACCAGTAGATAACCGGCGTGAGCAATACTGGAATAGGCAAGCAGCCGTTTAACGTTCGTCTGCGGGAGCGCCGCCAGGTTACCATAGATCAGAGTAAGGACAGCGATGGCCACCAGCAAGGTCTGCATTTGCGGCAGGATCAGAAATGGGTCGAGCACCCGCAGGAGAACAATGAATCCGGCCGCCTTCGAACCGACTGAAAGGTAGGCCGTGACCGGCGTCGGCGCGCCCTGGTAAACATCGGCCACCCAAATATGAAATGGGACAGCGGCGATTTTGAACCCGAGAGCAATGATGACCAGCACCCCGCCGAACAACGCGGCATTTTGCTCAAGACCAGTCCCTGACAATACCGTGGCGATCTTTTGCAGATTCGTTTCGCCCGTAGCCCCAAAAATCCACGTAATTCCATAGACCAGGAATCCTGTTGCAACCGCGCTGAGGACCAGATACTTGACTGCCGCCTCCAATGAGGCCGGATTTCGTCGGGTAAACCCGACCAGCACATAGAAAGAGATCGTCACCAGCTCGAGCGAAACAAAAATCAAGACGAAATCGATCGCAGAAGCCATCCACATCAGTCCCGCGCAGGTGAAAAGTGGAAGCGCAAAAAATTCGCCGAGTCCTGATTGCGGCGTGGCACCTTGAACCCCGCTCGACACGAGCGGAGCGAAATCGAACATCATTACGATCACGCCTGCGGTGGTGGCGAGGGCGATTCGCTTGAAAAAGAGAGAGGTCGCGTCTGCAGAGTAAAAATTCCAGAACGGCGCGGACGACATCGTGGATTGAGGCGCGATAAAGAACGTGGCCAGGAAAATCAACGCCAGCCCAACCAAAGCGGCGTAACCGAGGTAGCGACGATCAAATTTTGAAAAGAACGATTCAATCAGCAGGATAACGGTGCCGAGGACCAAGACAGCAACTTCGAGACAAGGCGCTGAAATCATTGGGTCGCGCTAAAGTAATTACGAAACGTGGGCATCAGTCGGTTGACGGCAATTTGCGGGAAAAATCCCAGGAGAAGCGAGACCGAGACCAGTAGTGCGATCGGAACGCGAAAGCCGGAGCGGATATCGGTTATGACAAGCTCAGACTTCGCTGAGCTCCCAAAAAAGGTGCGGCGATAAGCGCGCAGCATATAAACTGCCGAGATCACGACACCCCAAAGCGCAAGAAGCGTGGCCCATTGGAAAACATGAAAATGTTGATAGTCGAATCCGTTTTGAAACGCACCGAACACAACCATGATTTCGGCGGCAAAATTGGCGAAACCGGGGAGCCCGATGGCCGCGAATGCTCCGAGCCCGAAGGCAAACGCCGCCAACGGCATCGCTTTGGCCAGTCCGCCCATCGCGTCGAAGTCGAGCGAGGGGACGCGTTTGCGGATTTCGCCGGTGATGCCGAAAAGAAGAGCGATAGAAAGCCCGTGAGCAAACATCAAAATGGCGGCGCCGGTGGTGCCAAGGATGTTGGCGCTGGCGATGCCGAGGAAAATATAGCCCATGTGCATGACGCTGGAATAACCGAGCATCCAATCGAGGCGTCGTTGCGCGATCGTGACCAGGCCGATGTAGATGATGTTGGCCAGGAGAAGGACCAGCAATATGCCGGACCATTGTCGCGCGCCATCCGGGAGCAACGGCAGGGCCAGGCGAAGCAAGCCGTAAAGTCCAAATTTTTTCAAAACTCCAGCGTGCAACATCGCGGCCGGCGCGGGAGCCGAGGCATACGCTTCGGGCGCCCAAGTGTGGAACGGCACTAACGAGATTAATATTCCAAAGCCAATGAGTAAGACGAGATAGATATTGGATTGCAGGGAAGCTGGAATCTGTCCGGCGTGCAGCATTCGCAGATCCAGACTGCGCGCGCTTACCGGCACGGCGCGATATAGCATGATTAGGCCGACCAGCAGAATGACACTTCCGAGCGCGAGATAGATTGTCACTTTCCAGGCGGCAGCGCGGCGATTCCCGGTTCCCCAGATTCCAATGAGGAGGAAGGTCGGGATCAACGCGAGCTCGTGAAAAGCGTAGAAGAAAAATAAATTAAGCGAAGCGAATGCGCCGATGGCACCCCCGGCAATCAGCAGAAGGCAGGCGTAAAACGCGTTCTCGTGATGCTCGATTTCGCCGGTAACGCAGACCGCGGCGACCAGGACAATCGCGCCGAGCAAGATCATGAGAAGACTGAGCCCATCGACGCCAAGCGCAAAATTCAACCCCAGTTCGGGAGAAATTGGAAATGTGACGACGAATTGAAACCCGCTGGTGGCATTGAACCGTAGAAAGATGATCGCGCTGATCAGTAAGGTCAGGACGGACGCCGCCATTGCGGTTAGGCGTGCCGGGAGCCCGATCATAATTAAGATGGCGGCAACGATCGGCGTGAATGTGACGAGAAGAAGAAGCATTAGCGGAAAAGTACGAAATAGATGATCCAGATAATTCCGAGACCGAAGATGAATGCGTACGCCTGCAGGTTCCCGACCTGCATGAGACGAAGCAAGGCACCGAAACTCCAAGTCGCCCCACTGCTTCCGCGGACGATAGTGGCATCAATAATCCAGCGATCGATGAATCCGGAGACTCGGGCGAGAAATCCCTGGGTGGCGTTAATCAGAACACGATAGAGTTCATCGAAATAGAATTTGTGGCGAAGTAGATTGATGGAGAGTGGGTCTTCGATGCGACGGCGATAGAGAATGATCGCGCCGGCCGCTCCAAGCAGCATGGCGACGAGGGCGATCCCGGGAATGAACGCAGCGGCCTCGCGTTCATGAGGCAGAGTAAGGAAATGGCTGGCAAAAAAGTGGAATCCGCCAAAGAGAGAGAGCAATGCCAAAACCGCGAGTGGCACAAGCATGCTGGTTGGCGATTCCCGGCTGGTTTTCGCGGCGGGTGAACGCGGCTTACCAAAGAAGACAACTACGAATAACCGCATCATGTAAAAGGCGGTAAGGAACGCGGTAAACAGCGCGACACCAAAAATTGCGGGGTTTCGGTTGTAGGCGAGCGAAAGAATAGCGTCCTTGCTAAAAAATCCGGCGAATGGAGGACAGCCAATCAGGGCGAGCATCCCGATGCCGAAAGTAACAAAAGTGAGGAAGAGGTTGCGACCTTGCCCACCCATTTTCCAAATATTTTGTTCATGATGAAGCGCAACCAGAACCGAACCGGCACCAAGGAAGAGCAAGGCTTTGAAGAAGGCATGGGTAAACAAATGGAACATGGCCGCTTCGTCGGAAGCGAGCCCCACCGCCATAATCATGTAGCCCAGCTGAGAAAGAGTGGAATAGGCCAGAATGCGTTTGATGTCGTCTTGTTGGGTCGCGATCAACGCGGCCATCACGGCGGTGACGGTGCCGATCCAGGCAATGACACCGAGGGCAACGGGCGAGGCTTGCACGAGAAAACCGACTCGCACCAGCATGTAAACGCCGGCCGCGACCATGGTGGCGGCGTGGATGAGGGCGGAGATTGGGGTCGGACCTTCCATCGCGTCGGGTAGCCAAACATGAAGCGGGAACTGAGCAGACTTGCCAACGGCTCCGCAAAAAATCAACAGCACACAAATCGTTAGGAAAGTGGGGTTACTGGTGATGCGCCAGGTCTGCGGAATGATGTCGTCGAAGATGACAGACCCGGTCGCGGCCCAGACCATTAAGATTCCGAGCATGAATCCGAAGTCGCCGATTCTATTGGTAATGAATGCTTTATTCGCGGCATCGGCTGCGCTATCGCGTTCGAACCAATGACCGATGAGCAAGTAGGAACAAAGGCCGACCAGTTCCCAAAAGATGAACATCATCACGAAATTATTGGCCAGCACGATGCCGAGCATGGAAAACATGAAGAGCGAGAGGGCGGCGAAGTAGCGGGATTTGCCGGGGTCATCGCGCATGTAACCGAGCGAGTAGATGTGGATGAGCGCACCTACCCCGCTAACGAGAACCAGCATGGTCCTGCTCAAGGAATCCAGGACAAAACCGATCGGCACCCGCAAAATTCCTTGAAATTCAATCCAGGGAATTTCCGCTCCGGCTGTCTCTGATTTGGCAAAGACGATACAGCTACAAATGAAACTGACCAGAACTGCAACCACTGAGATACTTGCGCTGAGGCGACGGGCGCGGCCGGTGATGAGCGCGATGAGCGTAGCGCTAACCAGGGGCGCAAGTAAGATCAGCCAGGGGAGCATAAGATTATGGCCCACGAAGCAGGCGGATAGAAACTGAATTGTCAGAGATACTTTCACCGTTCCAAATGAGCGGAGTCTTCTCTGTTATCATTCGTGTATTTTGTGGGCTAAAATTTTAAGGAATTGATGTCTTCCACGTGGGTGGTGCGGCGGGCGCGATAGAGGGCAACGATGATGGCGAGCCCGACTGCGACCTCGGCGGCGGCCACGGTAATGACGAAGAAGACCAGCACCTGCGCGTTGTAACTGGGGAGACCGTCCTCGCCGAGGCGAAAACGGGAGAAGGCTACGAGCGAAAGATTGGCCGCATTGAGCATCAGCTCGAGGGCCATGAAAATGATGATGACATTGCGCCGGAGCAACACACCGCTAAAACCGACGGCAAACAAAATTCCGCTAACGGTGAGATAGTCGCCGAGAGTAGTCATCGGAGTTGGCGTTTGCTCAAGACGATAACGCCGACTGTTGCGACGAGAATCAGGACGCCGATTACCTGAAAAGGCAAATTGTAGTGGCCGAACAAGAGCAATCCAACGTTGCGAACGTCATCGGTTTGTGGAGAAGCAAGCGGCGGAAAAGTTTGTTTCGCCATCTGAGTCCTGCTGATGACAGCAAGAATCTGTACGAGAAGCGACACAGCGACGACAAAACCACCGGTGAAAGCAACCCAATTCATTGTCCGCCGTTCTTCGGCGCGCAAATCGAGCAGCATGATTATAAAGAGAAACAAAACCATCACCGCACCGGCATAGACCAGGACCTGAATGATCCCGATAAAAAATGCGTCCAGCGACATAAACAAAGCGGCCAGGCCAAGGAAGCAAACGACAAGACTTAGCGCACTCGCAATGGGGTTGCGGTTGATGATGACGAGGGCGCCGAAGATGAGCATTACGCCGGCGAACAACCAGAAAAGAAAAGAAGGCATCTTTAAATGGAGTAATGGAGCGATGGAGTAATGGCGTGATGGAGGCAACGGAGCGCGCCTGCTACTGTCCCGTTATTCCAATACTCCTCCACCACTCCAACCCTCCAGTATCTCGTCATTTCTTCTCATTCCACTTTAGGACGACGCCGTGCATGACGCCGCCGATCTCAAGCAGCTTTTCTTTGTTGTGCACCATCTCGGCGCGCGTCAGCCCGGTAATCGCGTAATCTTTGCGCAGGAAAATGGCTTGTTCCGGGCAAACCTCCTCGCACATGCCGCAAAAAATGCAGCGAATCATGTCGATATCGAACTCGCGTGGATACTTTTCCACCTTGCTGAAACGATCTTTGGCCGAGATTTCGCCCGGTTCGATCTTGATTGCGCGCGGCGGACAAATGAATTCGCATAGTTGACAGGCCACGCAGCGAACACGACCCGACTCATCCTTCACTAGTGCAGGCGCACCGCGATAATGTTCAGGCAACTGCGGGTCCCATTTTTCCTCCGGGTATTCCATGGTCACTTTCGTCCGCCTGAAGAGCATGTTTTTGAAATGGCGGAGCGTGATCGCCATTCCGGCCGCGATCGCAGGTAAATACAACCGTTCGGACCAGGTTAGTTTTGGACGTGGAACGTTGATGGACATTATCGAGGGAAGAATGCCAGGATGGCGGCGACGCAAAAGATATTCACGAGGGCGATTTCAAAGAAGAAGACCCAGCCCAATCGCATCAACTGATCGTAGCGGAAGCGCGGGAGAGTAAAGCGGACCCAGATGAAAATGAAAAGCAGGACCACAATCTTGGCGAAGAAAACAAAGATGTTAATGAGACCAAAAATCCAGCCGTGAGAACCGTCGGGAATTCCTGGAAAATGCCAGCCACCGAGGAAAAGGGTGACGATAATGGCGGACCCGGTAATCATGGCGGCGTATTCGCCCAGGAAAAAGAGAGCGAACTTCATCGAGCTGTATTCGGTATGGTAACCGCCAACTAATTCCGTTTCCGCTTCCGGTAGATCGAAGGGCAGGCGGTTTGTTTCGGCAAAGACCGCGATGGCAAAGACGGCAAACGAAATCCACATCGGGATCGCCAGTAGCCAGGCAAGGGGATTTCGCCAGTCACCGGCAAACGGAACAATCATCCATCCATGATCGATCTGGTATTGTACAACTTCCGTTAGCCGCAGGTTGCCGATAAGGAGAAAGATCGGGATAACGGCCAAGCCTAACGACAGTTCGTACGAGATCATCTGCGAAGTTGAACGCACGCCGCCGAGAAAAGGATATTTCGAGTTCGAAGCCCAGCCACCAATGACGATTCCGTAAACGCCGAGCGACGCGATCGCAAAAACGAAGAGCACGCCAACATTGATATCGGCTATCACCATCGGCACGCCGAACAAAGTGCTGCCAAAAGGCACCACCGCGATGGTAGTGATGGCCGGCACCATCGCCAAACAGGGCGCCAGCCAGTAGTAGAATTTGTTTACGTGCGCCGGGGTGAAATCTTCCTTAAGGAGGAATTTCATGGCGTCGGCAATCGGTTGGAATAAGCCAGCCGGGCCGACCCGATTCGGTCCCAAGCGGTCCTGAATCAGAGCGCTGACCTTTCGCTCGGCATAAACGGCGTAGGAAACCATTGGTAGAATCACGACAAAAACGATGCCGACGATTTTCAGCAGGGTAGTGAAGATGAAGAAAGTTGTCGGATTCATGCACTTTTCATTTGCGCGCGTGCAGCGGCGGCAGCTCAATAATTTCTTCGTCGACCGGTTCACCGGGAGGGACTGGAGTTGTTGAATCTTCAGGCATTACCATCACTTTCACCCCCAGATCGCCAATTCTACTCAAGCTCAAGCCGGCGAATTGCGGAATGGACTCCGCCATTTGCCGAAAGACGTCTTCGACGGAACCAAGACCGTTATGGCCGGTCAATTCCTGGAGAAGGTCACGCAAGATTTCCCAATCCTGTCGGGCCTGACCCGGCGGTCGGACGGCGCAATTCAATCGCTGCAAGCGGCCCCGCCCATTGATCATGGAGCCGCGTTTTTCTGCATATGTGGCTGCCGGTAAGACGGCGGTAGCATGGGCCGTGCACGAACTGCGCAAGATGTTGATGACAACAAAAGAAGGCAATCTCTTGAGTTGCTCGATCGGTATTCCAAATTTGGTTGGGTCTTCGCCGAGCACGACGAGCGATTTAATGCGGCCTTCCGCGACACCGGAAGCGATGGTCTCGAGGTTCGCTCCGGGTTTACTCTGCAAGCCCAAAATCAGTTTTGCGCCATTGGTGTTAGGATTTCGATCCTGGCTCAGCAAAATATCATCCCCCTCGCCTTTCCTCGGAACGATATCGATGAGCGAAACGTTTAAGTATTGCGCCAAACGCGTGGTCAACCAAAGTTCCTCGTTCGTCATCCGGCCCGAGGCAACGATGGCGATGTCCCAGCCGCTAAAATGCTGGAGCTGCAGAGCGGTATGGGAAATAACCGTCTTCCAATCGGCGGGTTGCAATTTCTCGACGCTGAAGACCTCAGGCTCAAGCAATCGTTCGGGACTCGTTAGGTATTCGAAGTTGAGCCGACCGTAATCGCACATCCACGCCGAATTAACAGCGACGTTTTCGCGCGGGGTTTGTCGATAAACCACATCTTCGCGGGACCCGATGATGGTGTTGCAGCCGGTCGCGCAACTGGTGCAGATGCTTTTGGTTTCTTTCAGAAACCAGACTCGCATCTCGAATCGAAAATCCGAGGAAGTGAGCGCGCCCACCGGACAGATATCGACGGTATTGAGCGAATAATTATTTTCGAGCGGCTTATCGGGGTGTGCCGTCAGGGTGGTATGCCCGCCCCGTTCGGTAAAACCAAGGACGTCGTCTTTCGCGATTTCCTGACAAAATCGAATGCAACGCGAGCACAAGATGCAGCGCTCGTCGTCGAGCGTAACGCGCGACCCAAGCCGCACCCGTTTTGGTTTTTTGACCTTGTTCTCGAGAAAACGCGAATCGGCACGCCCATATTCGACACTGAATTCCTGCAGGCGACATTCGCCGGCCTGATCGCAGATCGGGCAATCGAGCGGATGATTGATTAGGAGGAATTCCATGACACCGCGCCGGCATTCCTCGACTAGCGGCGAACTAGTGCGGACTCCCATTCCTTCGGCAACATCCTGCGCACAACAAATCTGGGGCCGCGGCATCCAATTGACTACCGGTTTGCCATCTGCACCCAACTCGAACTTCCGGTCCGGCCCCATGCGCGGCAGGCCCATTTCGATCAGACACATCCGGCAATTCCCAGGTGAGCTGAGTTTAGGGTGATAACAGTAGCGCGGAACGTAGGCTCCGACCTTTGCGCACGCCTCAATCACCCGAGTACCCCTGGGAAATTGATGCCAGACGCCGTCGATCTGGACGTTGATAAGCTGCGGCTTCTCAGCCATTACACCTACTCCCATTCCTACTCCTGCTTATGATCGAAGCAGGACGAGCATGATTATGAGCGGGAGCATAAGCATGAAAGAGAAGATTCATAATTCAGACCACCCCCGAGGCGCCGGCTTTTTCCCAGCCCGGGTTATGCGCCAGCGGGACTATCGGAATTTTTTCCTCGGTGATCAGTTCCTCAGGCGTGTATTCCGGCGGCAATGGCGGTGGCGCGGATTTCGTTGCGCGGGCGGCAAAATCTTCCGGAAACTTCTCGACGAAGCTTTGAGTCGGCCAGGCACAGGCTTCTCCGAATGCGCAGATGGTGCGGCCGGCAATGTTATCTGCGACCGTTTTTAACGTCGCCGGGTCCTCCATGACCCCGCCGCCGAGTAGCATTCGATCGGTGATTTTTTTCATCCACAGCGCGCCTTCACGACAAGGGGTGCATTGTCCACACGATTCGTGGGCATAAAACTCGTTAATGTTATTGAGTGCCCAGACCATATCGCGCGAATCGTCCAAAACGATGACACCGCCGGAGCCGGCCATTGATCCACAGGCGGCGAGGGAATCGAAATCCATCGGAATTTCATCGATGGAAATTTCGCGCTCAATTGTCGAGCCAGCCGGTTGCTTTTCCTTTATTTTGAAACGCTCGTCTACGCGCAGGACCTTGGCCGAGCTTCCGCCGGGAATAACGGCCCGAAGTTGTCGGCCGAACTTCATTCCACCAGCCATTTCGTAGATTAGTTGGCCCATGGTTACTTTGCCCACCTCGATCTCGAAATAACCAGGCCGCACCACGTCGCCGCTGACACAAACAATTCGGGTCCCGGTATTGCCGGGACGACCGAGCTTGGAATATTCCGCGCCCCCCATGGCGATGATATGCTTCACATGGCAGAGCGTCTCGACGTTGTTGACGATGGTCGGACACATGTACAGGCCCAGCACCGCTGGGAAATACGGCGGTTTTATCCTGGGATAGGCGCGTTTGCCTTCGAGCGATTCAATGAGCCCGGTTTCCTCGCCACAAATATAGGCCCCGGCGCCGCGATGAATGTACACTTCGACGTCAAACTTTGACCCGAGGATGTTCTCGCCGAGAAAGTTGTTCTCCCGCGCTTCCTCAATGGCGCGCTCGAGGATTTTCGCCCCCTCCGGGAACTCGCCCCGTATATATATATAGGCAGTATGGGCGCTGAGGGCATAACAGGAGATCAGGATACCTTCGAGTAACTGGTGTGGGTCCTGATGAATAATGTAGCGGTCCTTAAAGGTCCCCGGCTCTGATTCGTCGGCATTACAAATTAGGTACACCGGCTTCTTTTCGTCCGTTTTGATAAAGCTCCATTTCACCCCGGTGGGAAACCCGGCGCCCCCTCGCCCGCGTAAAGCCGAAGCCTTAACCTCGTTAAGAATATCGACGCGCGACATTGTCACGGCTTTTTTCAACTGCTTGTAGCCGCCGTCGCGGAGGTAACAATCGATGTCGATAGTCCAATCTTTGCGGCCAATGTTTTTGAAGACGAGCCTGCGCTCGAGAGGATGGGGAGAAGGTGGTTGAAAGGTGAGGGTTGAGGGTTGAGGGCGAAGAAGATCGGCGGTGAAATTCGGGTCGACATTTTCGTGCAAATCATCGTTGACCATACAGACGGGAGCCGTGCCGCAGCTGGCCAGGCATTCCACAAATTCGATGCTGATGTTCCCATCCGGACTAACGAGAACTGGATTGTGAATTCCGTCATGTTTCCGGACAATGCCCGCAATCTCGCAAAGGTTTTCCATCAGGCGGTAACCGCCCGCCATGGCGCAGCTCAGTGTCCGACAGACGCGAATATGTGTTTTGCCCGCGCCCTTTTGGCGCAACATCGGATAAAACGTCACCAGCTCGAGAATATTGATCGGTTGCAGCTCCAGCTTTTCCGCAATCCATTTCATGCCCTCATCAGTAATGAAGCCAAAGTGTTCCTGCCAGAGATGCAGCAGGGGCAAGGCAGCGCTGCGTTTATGCTCCGCCGGATATTGTGCAACAGCGGCGTTTACCTGGCGCTTTAATTCAGCCGGAATTTTCGCCGCCGTCATTTTCGGTCGCTTATTTGGGAGGCAGGGTGCTTGATTTTGCCGCCACCTTATCGTCCTTAAACAACACCGTCACTGTGCCGTTGGATTGGCGATAGACATAAGTGGTGCGCTTGAGCAGCATAAACTCCTTGGTTTCGACGCTCGTCGGCGGTCCAAGGATCGATTCCACCTGTTTTTTGCTCATACCTTCGGTAACCTGATCGACATTGGCCGGGGTAAGACGCTGGCCCGTGCAAGAGAGAAACAGTGTGCCAAGAGCAAGCCAGATGCATTGGAGACGACCAGCCTTCATCATCTGCCAAGATTGGTATCCTTGCTGTCGACTTCGTCGTTCTTGAACGTAACAGCGGCAAACTTGTTTCCGTCCTCATAACGCCAGGTCGTCTTCTTAAAAATGATCATATCCTTGGTTTCCATCGATGTTGCAGGGCCCAGGATTTTTTCCACCTGCGCTTTGCTCATGCCAGTCGTGATCTGGTTGTAATTATCGAACGTCAGTTTCGATCCGGTCAAAATATTCCGATTGCACGCTGCTAAAACCAGGATCGCGGCGAAAGCTACTGAGATTATTTTCATCGATCGCATTCTCCCATAACAAAATCCAAACTGCCTAAAATCGCCACCACATCGCTCACCATACAACCGGGCAGCAATTCCGGTAGAATGCTGAGATTAACGAACGAAGGCGCGCGAATTTTCAGCCGATGCGGAACGCCGCCGCCGCGGCTGTTGATATAAAAACCGAGTTCACCCTTCGGATTCTCCGCTGCAAAATAAATTTCGCCAGGTGGTGCCTTCAGGCCTTCGGTCACCACCATGAAGTGATGGATCAATTCTTCCATCTTTGTCATTACGCGCGCTTTCGGCGGCAGCATATTCTTCCAATCGGCGACATTGATCGGGCCGCTCGGCAGCTTGTCGATCACCTGCGACAAGATTTTTGCGCTTTGCCGCATTTCTTCAATCCGGACAAGATAGCGGTCGTAACAATCGCCTGTCGTTCCCGTGACTACTTCGAAGTCGTACTGGTCGTAATCGAGATAAGGATGTTTCCGTCGTAGATCGTGTTCGATTCCGCTGCCGCGGAGGTTGGGCCCGGAAACAGCGTAGGCAAGGGCGCGATCGAGCGGAATCACACCGATATCGCGGGTACGATCGACAAAGATGCGATTGCGAGTAAGGAGGTTGTCGCATTCATCGAGCTTGGGGCCGAAGGTCTCGAGAAACTCTTTCAATTGCGGAATAAAATTCGTGGGCAAATCGCGGATTTGTCCGCCCACGCGCGTATAACTGGTGGTGAAGCGTGCGCCGGTAAGCAGCTCACATAAGTCGTAAATTTTTTCGCGCTCTTGAAAGGTGTAAAGAAACACGGTCATGGCGCCGAGATCGAGCGCCATCGCGCCCAGGCCCATGAGGTGCGCGGAAATGCGGGCGAGCTCGCAGCAAATGACCCGAATCGCTTTCCCGCGCGGTGGAATTTCCCAGCCCATCAATTTTTCCACCGCCAGGGCGTAGGCGACGTTGTTCGCCAGTGGCGCAAGATAATCGAGACGGTCGGTGTAGGGGACAAACTGGTTGTATTGCATGTTCTCGGCGATTTTTTCGTCGCCGCGATGGAGGAAACCGACGTCGGGGGTGGCTTTGGTGATGATCTCGCCGTCGAGTTCGAGGACCAGTCGCAAGACTCCGTGGGTGGCGGGATGCGACGGCCCCATGTTGATTACCATCTTTTCGCCGATGTCGCCTGATTGTTCCACTTGCTGATTGCGAATCGCCGCATCCGCTGCGACCACGCGAGTCACCGGATCAGGATTTTCAATTTCGCGCGTGGTAAAAGCCATGGCGTGGGTGTGCGGTTATGCTCGCGACTGAAATGGCCGGTGCAAGCCAAAAGGGGAGGAATTGTCCCTGCATGCGGCCGCATCGGATGGGTAGCGCACGCGTCTCGCGTGTTGGCGATCGCGGACTTCTCCTTTGCGGCCATATGACTCGAAGGAAATGAAGCTCAAGGAAAGTGAGTTTCGGCGAGACGCCGAAACCAGACACGCGAGACGCGTGCGCTACCCGCAGAAAATGAAATTTGCTCGCAAACCGGTAGCGAGCGCTTTAACTGGACGCAAATGGCTCAAAAGACTGGACTTCTTTTTGCCGGACAAGGCGCGCAGGTGGTCGGGATGGGAAAAGATCTCGCCGACGCCTTTCCGGGAGCGGCTGAACTGTTTAACTCGGCCAATTCGATTCTTGGTCGTAACCTGACGGACGTCACCTGGAACGGACCTCTTGAGGAACTGACGAAGACATCGAATTGTCAGCCGGCGCTGTTTGTTCACGGGCTCGCCTGCCTCGTAGTTGTGCGCGAATTAGCCGGGGATTTTCCTATCGACGCGGCGGCGGGGTTATCACTAGGAGAACTGACTGCGCACGCCGCCGCTGGAACATTTGACTTCGAGAACGGGTTGAAACTGGTGCAGCGGCGCGGCCAATTAATGGACGAAGCCTGCGCCGCAACCGATGGCGCGATGGCCGCGATGATCGGCGCCGACGAAACTTCCGCCCGGGCCCTGGCCGCAGACGCTGATGTCGACGTCGCGAATATCAATTCGCCGGGGCAAATCGTGCTCTCGGGCGAACGCGCGAAGGTTGAAATCGCCGTGGCGTTGGCAAAGGAGCACGGCATCCGGCGCGCAACGATGTTAAACGTCGCCGGGGCATATCATTCGCGTTTGATGGAGAGCGCTT
>Ga0066702_10000022_pt1 | contig 23221 bp, 28 predicted proteins | sample GraSoiAngelo_151_FD_66507 | JGI IMG/M metagenome (GOLD analysis project Ga0066702, IMG submission 66507) | Grasslands soil microbial communities from the Angelo Coastal Reserve, California, USA - 14_1009_12_20cm | ecosystem: Environmental > Terrestrial > Soil > Grasslands | place: USA...
AAAGTCATTCCAGGCGCACCTCACGGCATGTGTTCGACTCTCAAGGATCAAGTCAATGCTGAGTTGCTCGCTTTCTTCAAGGGCGTGGCGGCAGCATCGGCTTAGCACCTTCGGAACCTGAATCGCGCACGCGCCTGACTCGCATTCAAATACGACCGGCGGCTCGAAAGCCTCGGTCGAATAGGAAAGGAAGGAAGAATATGAAGATCGTAGTGATTGGTGGAAGTGGGCTGATCGGGTCAAAAGTCGTACAAAAGCTCGGCGCTAATGGTCATCACGCCGTGGCGGCATCACCGGATTCGGGTGTCAACAGCGTCACGGGCGAGGGACTGGCCGAAGTGCTGAAAGGTGCTTCCGTAGTCGTCGACGTATCAAACTCTCCCTCGTGGGAGGACGCAGAAGTGCTGAAGTTCTTCGAAACATCAACTCGCAACCTCCTTACCTATGAAGCGGCCGCAGGCGTAGGACATCACGTTGCGTTATCGGTTGTGGGAACCGATCAGTTGTCCGAAAGCGGTTACTTCCGCGCTAAGATCGCTCAGGAGAAACTGATCAAAGAATCTTCAATCCCCTACTCCATCGTGCACGCAACGCAGTTCTTCGAGTTCCTCAAGGGGCTTGCCGATATTTCCATGGTCGGCGACAAGGTGCATTTGTCACCTGTCCTTTTCCAGCCGATGGCTGCCGAAGACGTTGCGAGTGGGGTAGCCAGGGTCGCTGTCGGCTTGCCGGTAAATGGCATCATCGAAATAGCGGGGCCGGAACAGTTTCGCGTGGATGAACTAGTCCGGCGGCGCTTGGCCAGCCTCAATGATCCCCGCGAAGTCGTCGACGACCCACACGCGCGATACAGCGGCGCGGAAGTCAGCGAACGAACGCTTCTCCCAGGAAAAGACGCCCGACTTGGCGAAACGCGCTTTGCAGACTGGCTCAAGAGTCCCGCGTCTCAACCTCCGAAGGCAAAGTTGCCATCCGCGGCAGCCGCAACTGCGACGAAAAGAGCCTGAGACCATGGCAGATAACGAACTTCGCATCGACGAGATACCACAAGGCTTGGTCGTTAGTGGTGTGACATTAGACAACGGAGTTGTGACAAAAGCAGCAGCTTTCGTCACTTCGCAGGCCGCAGGCGAGTGGGGAATGGGAACATACACCGGCGGTCGACCCGCCTCTACCCATGACGAGATTGCCCAGCTCGCGTTCAATCTGTACGAGTCACGTGGCCGGCAAGATGGGCACGACGTCGAAGATTGGCTGCATGCCGAGCAGGAACTCGTACTGCGTTACGCGTAACTGCGAACTACTAGGCGCAACTCGTGGACAGACGTGGCCCACATCGGACCATTTGCAACGAAATGGCCTGAGGAGATGTGGAGGTGGAATGCTAAATCTCGAATCTGGCGATCGAATTGAATTGTTCTACGAAGACGCTCCTGCAAGGGCGATTCGTGCAACAGTTAGCCGTTTGTTGACTGATCGGGATGAAGGAATGGGCACCGAGGTTGAAGACTATACTGCTTGTTGGATCGAGATCACCGTGGACGAGCCGAGCGACATGGACGCCCAACAAGTTCTTTTGTTTGGCACGGATTTCCAGTATCGGCTGAACGGCCGCCCGATAACTCTTCGTAAGACACAGGACTAGCTGGTCGCGCGGCCCGAAAAGTTCAGCAGTCGGGGCAAACCTCCGGGTTCACATCTTGTCGAATCCAAAACTGGGGGAGTCGATGGAATTTACTGAAGAAGCTTTAAAGGTGGTCAAGACCTTGAAATTCGCCCAAATGGTTGATGAGTATCTTTCGCCCTGGCGCGAACAGGGGGTATCAGATTTACAGCTTACGAGGGTACTCGCTGCGGTCGTCAGCTGGGCTGCGACCGGGCAGGCTATCTTACGAGCTGACGGCTTTTGCTCTCAGTCACGTCACGGAGATCGACGATCTTAGCGCCAATGTGGGCGAGAACATCTTCGGTTTGCGTACGCGGCATTAGTCACCTCGCACTCACGGATTGACATTGACATCGTACGGATTTGGACTGGGGCTAAAGGCATGCACGTGCAGTGGAGCTGGATTTTCGCGATTTCTCCAGCTTGTCCCTGGTGAAGGAGAATCGCAGGCATCCGGGGAACTCTGCGTGTTGCGTTTTTGTCGAGGAAAGGAGCAACCATGAAAATCGGCATCATCGGCGCAGGCCAGATCGGTGGCACACTCACACGTCGATTGAGCCAGTTGGGACACGAGGTGTTCGTGGCTAACTCGCGAGGGCCTTCAGCCCTCGCCGGATTGGCGAAAGAGACGGGGGCGAAGGCCGTAACGGTTCAGGATGCGGCCAGAGCCAGCAGAGTGGTCATCGTGACCATTCCGGAGGCGAAGATTCGAAACCTTCCGATAAATCTTTTCGAAGGTGTGCCGGGAGACGTCGTGGTGATCGACACTGGAAATTACTACCCTCGTGAACGTGATGGCCGCATTGACGAAATCGAGGCTGGCATGCAGGAAAGCCGGTGGGTCGAGACTCGGCTGGGCCGTCCCGTCGTCAAGGCTTTCAATACGATGAATTACAAACATCTGCTCGAATTAGGCCGTTCTGCAGGTACTCCCGGACGCCTCGCCCTGCCGGTCGCGGGCGACGACCCGAGGGCGAAGCAAGTGGTGCTGTGGCTGATCGAGCAGCTCGGATTTGACGGAGTCGACGACGGCGGGTTAGATGATTCCTGGCGCCAACAGCCGGGCACGCCGGTTTATGACAAGGAATTGGACAGCGCCGGTGTGCGGCACGCATTGGCCAAAGCGCGAAACGAGCGTACATCGCAGTGGCGGGCAGCAGGGAATAGTTCAGGCAGCTTCGCCCAACGTGCCTGAGAGATGGGCCATTCCGAGAGTCAGGAATGGCCCCGCGGTGGTCACTTTTTCTGTGTGGTTTCGGTCAGGGGCAAGCGGTCGACGCGGTTTGGTTTCGAATCCCGCGCGGAAACGATGAGCGATCTTGGGTCTAGAATCAAATCGAGTTCTGCGACCTGGATCTCCGACAGGTTGCGCTTCCCTCGGTTGCGCTCTACCACGAGCGCGTCATTTCTCTCCTTGCGGGCTTGTTGTTCTACAACACCGCCAATGCCAATCGTTTGATCTTTCTGATTCAACGTGGCCTGGCCCACCTTCCCGTCGGCACGAAGGGAAATGGAGTATCTGCCAGGGCGCAGACTCTTTCCATTGCAGTGCACGGTGTAGGGCAGGTTAAACCGGCCTTCATAGCGAAAAGTGGCCACTGCCGCTTCGGAATTAGCTTTCGTCTGTGGCCGATCGAAAGGCACCATATTAGGGGAGTCGAAATGGTCGGGATCGATCTCTGCTTGGGCGCGCGCCGAAGGCGCTGCAAGCACGATTCCAGCCGCCAGACCTGCCAAGATTCCAAACCACGATCTATTTTTCATCGAAGTTTCCTTTCTCCTTGGATCGAGAGCGCCCCTTAATGGTTCCCGTGCGCGTCGAAGTCACGATTCCTATTGCTACGAGCATTCTCACTTGTCGTCTGCTGTGACAGGACAGCCTTTCTAACTGTGACAAAGCAGATGCATTTGCAAATAACGCCGAGCAACTGTCACAAATCGACGATCTAGATGGTCTTTCATCGAGGGGCGAATGGATCGGCCGCGACGGGCATTCCTCGTCTTGGTCCCGTTGGTGGCCGGATCGTTAAGGAAGTACTAGTAGGACTCATCGACGCGGACACGGTATCGTATCGCCGGAGCTAGCAGGAATGGCGACCCCAAAAAAACACTCAGCGAATTACTTGCGCCCTGATTCAGAGCGAGAGTGTTCGACATCCGCTTGAAGAGCTTTTCACAACACTCTCCGGTTTAGCGGCCTGTACTTGCTCTTAAAGGTGGCGTGTTTCATTCGGATCAGTGCTTTCCTTCCCCAATTGATTTGCAATCAATACTGTCACGCACTTCATAGTTCTCTCTTCGTGTATTTCGACTCGACCAGCGCGAAATCATCAGCACGCTGTCACAAAGCGATGGAATGTACGGTCTTAGCGAGTACGACAGGCAGCTGTGAAATGCGTCCGTCGAAAATGACGATGCTAATCATGAAAATCGTACGTTCAAAGGAAAGGTTTGCTTATGACGATTACAAAAGTAATTTTGATGCTCGCGTTTCTAATGTCCGTGCCCCTGGAGCCCAAAGAGGCGAACGTGACGCCGCTCTTTTCGAAAGACCTGACGGACCTTCCCGGCAAGGAAGGTCTGATGATCACGGTAGTGTATCCGCCGGGTAGCTCGGACCCAATCCATCGCCACAATGCACATGCGTTTGTTTATGTCCTTGAGGGCTCAATCGTGATGCAGGTAAGGGCCGGAAAGGAAGTCACTCTGACAGCTGGTCAGACCTTCTATGAAGGCCCCTCTGATGTTCACGTCGTCGGGCGGAACGCCAGCCAAACCGAACCGGCGAAATTCGTCGTGTTCTTGGTTAAGGACAAGGGCGCTCCCGTGGTGTTCCCGGCCAACTAATTCAGCAGCCTGAATTTTTCCGAACCGCACGCCCAAGATTCGCCGGCCGACAGGGTGTGAGCAAAGATGAAGTGAAGGCTGGCGACAGCCTCGGGCATTGCCACCGTTTGCATTTGGACTGGGCCTGAGGCATGCACACGCAGGGGAGCTGGGTTTTCGCGATTTCTCCAGCTTGTTCCTGGTGAAGGAGAATCGCAGACAACTAGGGAACTCTGCGTGTCGCATTTCTATGGATGACTATCGCAGGCGTGTAAAGTCGGGAATTTCAGAAACCTCTGTAACGGGGTGGCCTGGGTGGGTAGGGAGGCGAAATGTTAAATCTCAAATCGGGTGATCGAATTGAACTGTTCGACGAAGACTCCCCTGCGACGACCATTTGCGCAACAGTGGGCCGTTTGTTGAGTGATTGGGACGAAGGGATGGGCATCGAGGTTCAGGATTATGTTGCTTGTTGGGCCGAGATCACCGTAGACGAGCCGAGCGACGGTGACGCCAAGCAGGTTGTATTGCTTGGCACGGATTTCCAGTGCCGGTTAAACGGCCGTCGGGTAACCATTCGTAAGAAACAAGATTAAGTAGACCGAAGTAAACGAGGGATCATTGACGACGCTCGACCCGCAGCGGCGTCGGCGAGCGCGTCTCTGTTCACATAGGAGGTCATTATGGCTCTGCAACAAACGCTGATTTCCCTTCAGTCCGGCCCTGTCGAGGTGCGTCTTGCCAGAGTATTGGAGGAATTGGATCGTGAACGGCAGGCGGTCGGGGAGATTCAACGTTCACTCCTGCCGGCGTCTCTGCCGGGGCTTCCCGGCTTTGAAATGTCACCCTATTACCAGCCGAGCGAACATGCCAGCGGCGATTATTACGATGTGGTGCCGCTCATCGACGACCAGTGGGGATTTGTCATGGCGGATGTATCGGGGCATGGAACCCCGGCGGCGGTCATCATGACCGTGTTGCGGACCCTGATACACGCAGAGTTGCCGAGCAATCGAGATAAGTCGGCGGGCGAGTTTCTGGAACGCGTCAACAGAGTTATGTGTGAAACATACCTGCGAGATAGCCGATTTGTGACGGTTTGGGCCGCAGTGCTGAATCCGGTCTCTCGACGACTGACTTACGCATCCGCCGGCCACAATCCACCGCGTCTCCTGCGCGGCGGTAGCGTGTTATCACTCGACGTGGTGGGGGGACTTCCATTGGGATTTGACCCGGGGGCAAGCTACGAGGATGCAAGCATCACGCTCGAACCCGAAGATTTGGTGGTGATCTACACCGACGGAATCACGGAAGCGATGCGGGAGGGCATAGATGGTCTAGAGTTGTTCGGCACCGAGGGGCTCGATCGGGTGTTAAGCGAGTACAGTTCAGACCGAGCATGCGATTGCACGGAGCTTGTGAGAAAGGCGATCGCGGCGTTCACAAACGACGCGACTCCGACGGACGATCGGACTATGCTAATTCTCCGAGCAATCTCCAAGGATTCATAGATTCCAGATTCGTCTGAAATAAATCAAGCACCAGATTAATAAATTTGCCCGAAGTACGGCGAGAAAAGCGTCGCTACCTTAGAGGAATTGTCAGCAATGCTTTTTCGACGAGAATTTGGGCAAAAACTGCTGCACTATAGGCTGCAAATGAGCGCATTTCACTGCGACTGAGAAGCCCCTAAATCCTACAAAACTCGTGAAAATCGGTGGGTACGAACAGGTCAGGTAGAATTTCTTAGTAAACCGCCGCCATCAATCTCCCCAACTGGAGGATCAGAGCTTTCGGTTTTTACCCGAAGGCTTTCCCGCCACAACGGTTGTTTGAAACGGTGTTCCAAATTTCGCGGGTTTGGAAAACCGCCGCAAGAGGGGCTTCGCCGAGCATGCAGAGACCGGGACACACGGGAATTCACAAAACCCAACGTGGTGAAGCTTCACAAATCGATGACAACATCGCGAATCGGTTGTGAGCAGCAGACGAGAAGGTTGCCGTCGGCGGGTTTTTCGAGCGGCTCGGGTCCGTAGACAACTGCTCCCGAAACCAAACCGCTCTCACAGCTATGACAAACGCCGGTCCTGCACGACCAACGGACCGGGACGTCGCACGCCTCCGCTAGTTCAAGGATGCTTTGGTACCGCGACGCATTCCAGTGTGCGGCGACGCCACTGCGCGCGAACGATACCAGCGAACCAGATTTGGAGTCATCCTCAGGCATATGCGGAGTTCGCGTCACTGCGCCGACGACACCAGGGGTCATGGACTCACTGCCATTGAAAAGTTCGACGTGAACTTGCTCCGGCACCACGCCCAAGGTTGCGAGCTCGTGTTTCATGTCTGCCATGAACCGAGTCGGCCCGCAGAGGTAGACATCCGCATCTCGTGGAAGGCCGACCTCAGCGAACACCGATCGCGAGAGGTGACCGGTCGCGTCGAAGTCCTCACCGATCTTGTCGCTCGAACCCGGCCTGGTGTAGCAAACATAGCTGCGGCCACGCGTGAGCGCACGCATGAGGCGGTGGACTTCATCGGCGAACGGATGATGTCGGCGATCGCGAGCCGCGTGCATCCACAAGACTTGTCGTGTCGAGCGAGCCGCCGCCAGCGCGTGCAGCATCGCCAGAACTGGCGTCGCGCCGATTCCCGCGCTGAGCAGCACCAAAGGCCGCTCTCCGGACTGCAGAATGAAGCTTCCCCGCGGCGAGCTGACGTCGAGAGTATCGCCCACCCGGACATGCTCTCGCAGGTAGGTTCCAGCCACAGCATTCGGCTCGATCTTCACGCTGATTCGGTAGCGTTCCGTCGAGAGCGGGCCCGAGAGCGAGTAGCTGCGAAAACATGGCGGGCGTTCAGCGTTCGGCTGAAGACGCATGACGACGTATTGCCCTGCCAGAGCAGTTGGCAGTTGCTGATTGTCGGGGCTCTGCATTGTCAGGGAGAGAACGTCCGCGGATTCAAGATCGATCGCCACTACCTGCAGGGGCCGAAATCCTGGTGCGACCGGATGCGCCGCTGCGGCCGGCGTCAGCCCCGCGTTCCCACTGCCCGCGCCACTTGTTTGGTTGTGCAGCAAAGCCTCAAACGACCCGCGCCATCCGGGCGAAAGCGCTTCGATCCGCAGCGCGCGTTCCAGTCGATCGCGTGGATGGTTGGGCGAATAGAGAAGCGCGTTGATCTCGGCAACGGTCATTCGCTCCTCCGTTTCTCCTACCTTCACGATTTCGTCGCCCGCCTCCACCTCGCCTTCACGCAGGACACGGAAGTAGAACCCCGGGCGACCACTGGACGTCAGCAATGTCGGCATGCGGGGCTCGTTCATCCGAATGCCGACTCGATAGCAAGTCACGCGAGGCTGAGTGACCTCGAACAGTGCGCTGCCGATCTGATAACGGTCGCCGATGCACGCGGCATCGTCGGGCAAGCCTTCGATCGTGAAGTTCTCGCCGAACTGTCCGTGCACGAAGTCCGTCTTATTCAGTTGCTCTTGCCAATAGCGATGCGATTCGATCTGGTACACGAAGACGGCTCGCTGCTCACCCCCGTGCCCGGCCAAGTCACCTTGACCGTCTCCGTCGAGATTCAGCCGGCCGACACGACAACGACCACGCACCGGATTTTTCCAGATCCCGGTGTGCACAGTGCGCCCCTTCCACGTGATGTCGCGCGGAAGTCCCACGTTCACCGATAGTAGTCGAGCCATCTCGCTCGGAATTCCTCCTGCATGCACAAAACATTCGCAAAAAGGCCCGGCCGCCTGTAGATGGCCTCGTATGGCGAGTTCTCGCCCTTGCACTGATTGTGGACCGAGAAGCGTATCCGCCGCGATCTCCTACTGGATGTTTCTACTGCGCCGAGCATGGTCGAAATCAGCAAGCTTCCACACTACGTCACCCATTGCGGTAGCCCCGTTCCTGTAGCACCCAGCTGTTGCCATCCGGATCGGAGAAGTTGGCGAAGCTGGCATAGTCTCCGCGCGCGGGGTCGAGCCCGGGTGCGAAACCTCCGTCCCAGGCTCCAATGGGTGTCTTGTGCCGGATCTCACCGACCTCGACCCCACGTTCGAGCAGGCGCCTCCGCGCGACCTCAAGGTCCGCGACGACGAGATAGACGTTGCGGAGTGAGCCGACTGGCGCGTCGGTGAGTCCGTTACCGATCTGGATCGAGCAGCTGGAGCCCGGCGGAGTGAGCTGCACGACGCGGAACGCGTCGTTCGGCGAATAGTCAACGTCGAGCGTGAAGCCGACCTGATCGATATAGAACCGCAGCGCTCGCTCGACATCGCTCACCGGCAGCGTGATCACTTCGACTGAAAACGTTGGCGTTCTCACGGTTACGTCTCCTCTGCGCCTGCGACCATGAAGGTCCCTTCGTTGCTTCTGTCATGGAATCTCGCTAGCGACGTAGGTGTGTCTCAGCGACACTAAGTTCGCGATCCGGGCCGTGCGGAATTACCGTCTGACCCGGCTCAAGGTGAAGTTGCGTGCCATCGAGCTGTATGGAAACTATGTCTGGCTCAAACGACATTAGGCCGGCGATACGGCCAACTTCAGGATAGGCCTCACGATACGACCACGCCGCCAGACGTGCGTCACCGATATCGTAGTAGCTGCATAGGCCTTTGTATGGGCAAAAGGTCTGATGGTCCACGAAGGTCAGCGCGGACTCATCGATGTCGGCGCGCGGAACGTACCAGCGCGGCGCGAAGCCAGACTCGTAGAGGACAATCGGTCGCTTGGTATCAGCGACGACGCGGTCACGGTGGCGGACCACCAGGCTACGGGAAGACTGGCGGATATCAATGCGATGGTAGCTGTCGGCGGCATGGCCCATGATCCGTTCGTCTTCTTCGTAGAAGGCATCCATGGCCGGCCAAGCAAACGCGATTCGCGCTCGCAACTCGCTCGCGTAGGCCGGCAGCTCGATGTGCTGCCATGCCCCACGCGGTGCGTTCTTCTCGCTCGCACGGACGGTATACCAGGAAGTGAGCCCGAGGTCGGGGTGCCGCGTGGTGTGCTCGTTGCGTTCCAGGGTTTCTGAAGAGACGTCGGTCTCCGGGAAGTAGGCCACCGGATACCGACCGGGTTCAAAGAGCAGGAGGACGTGCTCGCTGTCAGCGATCCAAGCTCCGCCGAACCGCACGCGCATGCGCCGGCGCAACGGCTCGGCATAGAGAAGTCGTTTAGACAGCGGCTCAGGCACCAGGAACCTGCCGATTGCCCCCGGTGAGAGCGGGCCTTGTTGCCAAGAAAGTCCCATTGATCACCTCTGAAAGTTTCGCGCCAGAATCAGAAATCGACCTAAATTTCTAGTGGGCAGTTTGGTCCGGCGTCCTGCTCACTTTGCGACGGTCCCGCTCCACTCGCGCCAAGTTTGTTTGTGGCCTCAATGGCCGGGTCCAGAGGCTCGGGACGCAGATAGACCAGTAAAGCGCAACAGATCAGCCCAAAACCCAGCGAAGGAAACTTCAGTGAAACCAGCATCGCAATAAAGAAGGTCCCCAATGTGAATAACGAGCGCGTTTTTGCGAATCGTCGCGTCCGGGGCGAGACCTCCTCCACTGGCGCCCAAGCTAATGCGTGCCACTCGAATGGTATATACGCGACATTTACAAGTACAAAGACCGCCCCATAGACGAATACAGGAACCGCTGCCAATTTCGAATCCGCGATCCACGCTGTTGAGAAAGGAATTAGCGACACCATGAACAGGTGTACGAAATTCATCCAAATGAGACGCGGGCTCGCATGCTGGCAAAACCTCAGCAAGTGGTGGTGATTCAACCAGACAATTGCGATGAAGTAGTAGCTCACCACATAGCTCAATGCAGTCGGCCAAAGCGGCAGAAGGGAACCAAACGTGGCCTGTTTGGACGGCGGCTTCAGTTCGAGCACCATGATCGTGATGATTACGGCAAAAACTGCGTCTGAAAAGAAACCTAATCGCTCCGTGTTCGCCCTTCGTTGAACCACAAACCCTCCAACTCAATGTGAGACCGTCTTCTGCTTGAGGTCGGTGCGATATCCTTGGCTGTCGATTCCGTTATCGAGGCGGAAGAAGAGAACAACGGAATGAGGCCTTCAACCAGAGTCGGGTGAGTCAGAATCGCACATGAAGACTGCATGGGCTTTGCCATAGGGCATGTGTTCCTAGTGATTTTGCGACGCCTCCGTCGGTCTTAGCGCCGCTGCTCCGAAATTCACGCTGAATCGTTTGCACCATATGGACACCGCGCGGTATTTCGCGAGATTCAAGTCGCTGCCAAGTGTGTAGTTTTGGTCGCCGATGTTTCCCTTAATCACTCCCAGATCAACGAAACCGGCCTTTTGCACGGTCGCCACGTCCTTCGCGTCGTCGGCCGCGACCATGTAGACGTGCACATCAGGACCGTTGGACGTGCGGAAGCTCGTCAGGCGAAGAACACGCGTACCATCTCCCATCTGATAGATGGTTGCGGTGCCTTCCGTCGGGTGCAAAATGCCGTAGAACCGTCCGGATTCCAGAGGGTGTGCCGACGACGCGCCTTGTGTGGCCGGCATTGCTTCGTCAACTTGGCGATTGACCACAAGCCGCTCCGGCCGAAACGCATACCATGCGATCAAAACCACGACCGCAACAATAGGAACGGCAAGTTTTCTCCACGTTTTCATTTCTGTGTCTCCTTCACTTCAGGTATCAGGCGCTAGTCTCTTTTCGAAAAAATGACCCCGCCCTAAATGCCCTTGATCTCGCCGCCGTCCATACGCACCGAAGTCCCAGCCACCTTGACTCGCGCCGGTGACAACAGCGACCGACTTAATTTCCATAAGACGACCTCTTCCAAATATTCAGCTGGGCTAGGCTCGCGAAGTGTGTTGCGCCTTGTTGGGCTTTCGCACCGACTCCCGCGGCCAACGAGCTACTGCAAAAGAGTTTTTCGCGCTGCTTCCAGAATTACGTCGATCACGACCGCCGGTTCTGAATACATGGGTGTGTGGTCCAGACGATGCGATTGAACCGTTGCGCCCATCCGATCCGCCATGAAATGTTGGGTCTTCGGATTGATCATGCGGTCTTCCTCTGCGATCAAAAACCACGACGGTTTTGATTTCCACAGCGGCGCTGGCGCCGGCTCTTGAATGCACTGGACCGCAATTGGCCGTTGCACGGCAGCCGCGATGTTTGTTTGATCGACCGAGGCCTTGTGGGCAACCGCTCGGCGAAACCCGTCTTCCGGCATCGATATAAACCCATGAGAATCGGGAGCCAACTTGGGCGCTTCCGGATGCGGCGCTTCGCGATAGAACACCTTGGATACGGTCTCGCCCTCATCCGGCGCGAGCGCCGCGACATAGACCAGAGATTTGACTCGGTCTTCCCGCACCGCGGCGATCACCGCGCCTGAGTAGGCGTGTCCCACGAGGACCACTGGGCCGCTTGCCCGTTCCAGTGCCCAACTCAAAGCGGTAGCGTCGTTGGTTAATGACGTGAGCGGGATCGGCGCACAGATCACTTTAAGACCGCGCCGCTCCAGAGCGAGAATAATGTTGCTCCAACAATGGCCGTCGGCCCACGCACCATGGACCAAAATTACGGTTGAGTTCTGGGGGAATTCGCCCACCTTGGCAGCCCGCTCAGGCAAACTTGCGACAAATTGTGCGGTGTTTTGCGCTCGCGCAAATTCAGTGAGAGAGCCCTTGAGTGCAACACCTAGAGATGCAGCTGTGAGCGCACCCAGAAAGCTACGACGTTCCATTTCTTCCTCCTCGTTCCAATCCCGTCTTGCTGAAAAATGAGCTCACAACAAGCACCTTTTTCATTGACCTTTCGCCAAAACGATTGTCGAGTTAGGAGGGAAGGAGGTCATCGTTGAGCTGCGCTTTCTGTGGCGGGCCGCTTGGGGCCATTTGCGGCGAGGAAGTCTTTCATTGCGGAAGCAATTTCGACGAAGTGCGTCTCCGTCGCAAAATGTCCGGTATCGAGGAACTGAACCTTCGCGCTAGGTATGTCTTTTCGAAACGCTTCCGCACCTGCGGGAACGAAGAAAGGATCGTTCTTGCCCCAGATGGCAAGCAAGGGCGGCTTCGATTTACGGAAATATTCCTGAAATTTCGGATAAAGCTTTACGTTCGACGCGTAATCCAGAAACAAATCGAGCTGAATCTCTCTGTTCCCCGCACGCTCGAGCAGCGCCGTATCCAACGTGTACGACTCAGGCGGAACACTCGCTGGATTTGCCACGCCGTGCGTGTACTGCCAGCGCGTTCCTCCCGCAGTCAGAATACTTTGGCGAAGGATGTCCCTATTCTCTGCCGTGGGTGCCGCCCAGTATTTCCGGATCGGGCCCCAAGCTTCACCAAGGCCTTCGTCGTATGCGTTTCCGTTCTGCGAAATGATCGCGGTAACCCGGTCGGGATGGGCCATCGCCAAGCGAAAGCCGGTCGGCGCGCCATAATCGAACACGTAGATTGCGTAGCGGTCGATTTTGAGTGCTTGCGTGAAGGCCTCCATCGTGAGAGCCAATCGATCGAACGTATACGAATATTGGCGTTCAGGAGGGACCTCAGTGAATCCGAACCCGGGAAGGTCTGGCGCGATCACGCGGTAATCGTCCGCTAGACGCGGAATGAGTTCACGGAACATGAAAGAAGAGCTGGGGAATCCGTGCAGTAAGAGTATGACGGGCGCGTTTGCTTCGCCTGCCGTCCGGTAAAACACTTGTACGCCGTCGGCCTCGACCTTATGGACGGATGTAGGAGACACGCTGATTCGGACAGCGTCCAGGCTCGGCGCTGCGCGTTTTGTAGCCGTACGTGACGTCGCATCACTCATAAAATTCTCTCCTCACTTCGGGGATCTCCAGCGCAGGTGGGATGCCAAAGAAGCGAAGCTCACTCGAAGAGAGAACATCCCGCGCAAATCATTGTGGCGGTTGAAGTTCTGTAAGGAAGGAGGCCGATATCTCTTGAATTTTACCTGACAAATCTCCGACGGATGTCCGCCGCTGACGAGTTTCCGTCGCATTCACTGCCACTCGTGCTATGGCGGCTTGGAAAACTTAGTCGTCGCCAGCCGCAGCGCTGGCGCTTCGTTTCTGTGGGACCGCGGCAGGTCGAATTATCCGAAGTTTCTTCATCCTGTAGACCAATGACGTTCGCTTCATCCCCAAGCGTTCGGCCGCACCGTTCCGCCCGCCGATTACCCAGTTGCTCGCTGCAAGTGCACGTAGGATATGATCCCGTTCTACCTCCGCGAGACCATTCATGGGGACATTGGGTTCCTTGGGACTCTGGAACGGCTCCAGCTCGGAAGTTGGCGCGCGTAATATCGACTGCGGGGAGAGAATCACCGCGCGTTCGATAAAGTTCTGCAATTCGCGGACGTTTCCCGGCCATTGGTATCGCACCAACGCATCCATCGTCGCCGGAGGGATTATGTCAATCCGTTTGTTCATGCGTTGAGCGTAGAGCGCTGCGAAATGCTGCACCAATCTCGGAATATCCTCCGTGCGCTGCCGCAGGGCCGGGACGTGGATTGGAAATACTTTCAGCCGATAATAAAGGTCTTCGCGAAATGTCCCTTGTTTTACCATCGCGGGCAAATCTCGATGCGTGGCCGCGATCAGCCGGACGTCAACCTTGTGCGTACGGTTGCTGCCGAGCCTCTCGAATTCCTGCTCCTGCAAAACGCGTAGGAGTTTCGCCTGAAGTTCCAGAGGTATATCGCCAACTTCATCAAGAAAAAGCGTGCCTTTGTCAGCGAGTTCGAACCGACCTGTTTTTTGGGCGATGGCACCGGTAAATGCTCCTTTTTCGTGCCCGAACAGCTCACTCTCAAGAAGTCCAAGCGGAATCGCGGCGCAATTCAGTTTCACGAATGCCTTTTGGCTGCGGCCGCTTAGCTTATGTGTCGCGCGCGCAATAAGTTCTTTGCCGGTTCCCGTCTCTCCCAGGATCAGCACGCTCGAATCCGTGGGCGCGACCACAGACACCAGGCTCAACACGGTCTTCAACGCCGGGCTCGCTCCGACGATTTCACCAACCTCGGCGCGAATTTCCTCCTCGAGATAGAGTCGTTGTTTCGTCTCTTGGTCTCTGTCCTTTAACGCGTTTTCGTAGTCCAAGGCGTTTTCAACGGCGATGGCTACCTGCCCGGCAACCTGTTCGAGAAAAACGACGTCATCCCGCTCGAATGCCCTCTCCGATCGCTTTAGGGCGGCCAATACACCTACTACGCCGCTTCTGCCAATAAGCGGTAGATCGCACCCCGACACCAAGCCTTCCGCCATTACACGTTGATAGAAAGGTCGACCTACGCTGCTGCCGAAATATTCAGGGTCGTCGCGTACCTCCTCAAAGCTGTGAAAGTGTTGAGTCTTGCCGGTCCGGAAAGCTTTGTCGCAGCTCGAACCATGGATGGGTATAAGCGTCCCGTCGCAGAGGGAGCCTCGCGCCTCAGGGTTGTACAAAATCGTCACGCGCAATTGCCCGCTGTCAACGTTCGGCAAAAGCAAGGCGCAGAAATCGCAGCGGGTTACGCTCAGCAGATTGGTGGATAGCGCCTCAATCAAACGGCGCAGATCCAGCTTTGATGTCATGCTGTTCGTAATTTCCAGAAGCAATCGCAGCCGATCACGCTCACGCCGTAACGCTTCCTCGTTGATGTGGCGCTCGATTGCAATGCCCGTGATGTGGCTGGCTTCCTCGATCAACTGCAGGTCGCTGGCACCTGGGCTACGCGCTTCACGATAAAGGATGGCGAAAGTACCGAGGGGTTTACCTTCACTCGTGAACAAGGGGCGCGACCAAACTGAGCGAATCCCATAAGGCAACACGAGGTCACGATAGCCATCCCAGATGGACTCGGTAAGGATGTCGGCCACATACACCGGCTCCCGCCGATAGACGGCTGTGCCGCAGGACGCACCTTTCGGACAAATTTCCATGCGCCCTACGCGAACGCTAAATCCAGGAAGACTGGGCGCCGCTGCGCAATGGAGATACTTTCCGTCCTCATCGGGAAGCCAGATAGTGCACAACATGCCTTCGCTTTGAGACTCGGCCAACCGAGCAATGATCGTGAGTACTTCAGCGAGTGGAGACCCAGAAAAAATCAACTTGAGAATGCTAAGTACAGACTCGCTGGAAAAGAGACCGGACTCGTTCTGCGTCCGTTCGACTCCGGATAGGATTTGCGCGGGAGATTGTGTTGCTCGCTCCATGGACCATCCTTACCTTAACGCCATGAAATTCAGCCGCTGACTGTTGCTTGTGCGGCGTGAACATGGATAGTGTCAGCGAGAAGGCCTACGATCTTCTGCGATTTCTGAAGAAGGTCTGAGGCCGCGTCTACTGCAGATGCCGATTTCATAGCTCCAACTTCCGGCAGACTCACACACTACTTTAAGCCGGAACGGGCGAAACTGCCACACGCTAGAGGGATGGGTGCCAAGGCAGGTGCGTTGCAATCGGGGGAACGGGGCAATTTTGGTACACAGTTGGTGCACAATAATTTGCAAATGAGATCGATGGGCGCAACTGAGAGCCCTCTAAATCACTTAAACAAAAGAAACCTGGTGAGTACGAACAGGGCAGGAAGAATTAGCAAACCGCCACCTTCAGCATTTCATTCCGGCAAAGTTTGAAGACAGGAGGAGTCTTACTTATCAGTGTCAGCTAGCAGAAATCGGTGAACGATGCTCTGCTTCCTAGAAGCCGCGACCTCCTGCGTGACAGCCAGGCGATTAATAGCGGCTGAACTGGGCCTGTAGTCGGCGTGGAGCGAACGTAATGCACCGTCGAGCCGACAGCGTAATAACCGACAGTATAGAACCGGTCTGCTATAATAGAGGCTTACGATGGATGCTTTGCCCACTCGGGAGGTAGGCCGATGAGGGTGTTACGCTCCCAGTCTGTTGTCGAACAGAAACAAGAAGGCCGCGCCTGGCGCGAGCGGTTTGTTCAGAACGCCGTGGCCAACGTTCGTCTCGAAGGATTAGAGCCAAGTCCGAAGGCGCTGGAAATTTGGCAAAGCTATATAGAGGGTGAAATCTCTGTTGAACAGGCCGGGAAACTGATTCGAGCCCTCCCGACAAGCTTCTAGTTTCCTCGATGAGTTCCGACCCGTACGTTTATCCGGGTACGACAGTCCTCAAGAATATCCCTGGGATTCGCAATCAGAAAACGCTGGATGGCTTTGAAGCCGACCGAGTAGGGCAACGGTCTTTAGAGCTTATAGAACATCCGCTCTCTGGTGTCTTTGATGTAGGCCGCCTGCGGCGAATTCATCGTTATCTTTTCCAAGACGTTTACGAATGGGCAGGACACTTTCGAACGGTAGATATCGCAAAGGGGAATTCATATTTTGCACATGTGCCGTACATTCGTTCTACGTTGGATCGTTTGTTTGAGAGATTATCTGAAGAACAGGATCTTCGTGGTGTAAATCTAGAAGCATTCGCGCGCCGCGGAGCAGAGATACTGGGAACATTGAACGCTGTACACCCATTTCGAGAAGGGAATGGGAGAGCCCAGCGAGAATTTGTCCGAGAGCTCGCGCACAACAACGGCTACTGGGTTGATTGGAGCAAAGTGTCACGCGAGGAGCTGTACAAAGCAAGTGATGCAAGTTTCATGCGCGGGGAGAACGCCATTTTCGAGGAAATGCTTAGGAAGGCGATCGAGCCGATTACCTGAGAGAGGGAATCGCGCGCGACGGCGCCGTGACAGTGCAGGACTCTAACCAACGACAGGGCAGCGTTCTAACCAACTGAACTACGTCCCCAGCCGTGGAATCAACGACTTAGCCTAAAACATTGCAAACAAGGGCTTTGCAAGTTTCGCATACAGCGCACTGTTCGCTTGCGGCGCATACGGTAGCAGCTGTCCCTGCCAAAACCGCCAATAAACCGCTAATAAGAATTCGTGCGCTCATGCGGGACTCATACTAACACAGATGCCTGCGAGAGGCGAAGTAGAGTCCGACGAATCTTTGCGCATTTCGACGAATCGTGGCAGCCGAATCACATTCCACCATCTATCATCTCGTTCGCGCGCTACGCTCAGGGAATCTTCTTTGCGTCGCAGACGCGGCTGCCTCCCAAGTAGGTGTGCGTTTGTTTTCGCGTTAGCAGTCCTTCTTGCTTTTTCCACTTCTCATTTAGAGAATCGCCCTGACCACGCCGCCATCTACTCGCAGTGCTGCCCCGTTCGTCGCCGAGGATAGCTGCCCAGCCACGTAGGTCGCCATCGCCGCAACTTCGTCAACAGTGGCAAAACGCTTCAGAAGGGATGATGGCCGCGCATGTTCAAAGAAATCGTGCTCCATCTCTTTTTTCGACTTATTCTGCTGCTTCGCCATCGCCTCAACAAATCCGCTCACACCTTCCGACTCCGTCGGCCCGGCAAGAATAGTGTTTATCGTTACGCCGGTTCCAGCCACCGACTCTGCGATCCCGCGCGCCACGGCAATCTGTGCAGTCTTTGTCATTCCGTAGTGCACCATTTCCGCCGGAATTTGCACTCCCGATTCGCTCGAAATGAATAGGATACGGCCCCAGTTCCGTTTCAGCATGCCCGCGAGATAGTGTCGCGAGAGCCGCACTCCGCTCATTACATTTATCTCGAAAAATCGGTACCAATCTGCATCGGGGATCTCCGCAAACGGTTTAGGCTCGAAAATGCCCACATTGTTCACCAGCACATCCACAGGGGGAAGTTTCGCAATTACCGCCTCGGCGCCGGCCAAACCTGAAAAGTCCGCTGCTATCTGGCGCAAGGACGGGCTGAGGATGCTTTGGCCGAAATCGAGCGAGAACCGTTTGCTGTTTCGCGTCTGCAAGGATACGCAGTTGTGTACTACGCACTTGGTCGGAAGAAGGACTCGGACACCGCTTTGAGCGAGCTAATTGCGAAATATCAGAGGAATGATGCGTTCCAAATCGCCGGTGTTTATGCATTCCGTCACGAACCCGACAAAGCGTTTGAATGGCTGGACCGGGCTTATGTGCAGCGCGACACCGGATTGGCTGGCACTAAAGCTGAGCCTCTACTGAAGAACTTGCACGGCGATCCGCGCTACAGCGAATTTTTGAAAAAGTTGCGATTGCCACTCTGAAGCCACGTTCTGGGTCCTCCTTGGCATGTTGTGACGCGCTAAAGTTCACCACTCCGCCCAAAGTTAGTCGCTACTTGGCTGGCAACGAACGAAAGAAAGGTAACCTTTCCTCCCAGCTATAGGCATCGGCTTCTGATTCGACCTCTACAGAATCACAGATGCTTCCTCGAAATTCAGCCGGGGATTGCGTGGGTGGAGCTTGCTCGGGTCTCCATAGCCCAGGTTGCAGAGAAGATTGACCTTCCACTTGCCGTCAGGAAAGAATGCCGCATTCAGTTTAGCTGCGTCGAAGCCGGACATCGGTCCGCAGTCTAATCCCAATGCGCGTGCGGCCAGGATGAAGTATGCCGCTTGCAGCGAACTGTTGCGGAAAGCGTTCTCCTCAATCAGGGGTTTATTTCCTGCGAAGTAGGAGCGCAGATCAGCATGTGGAAAGAGCCTGGGAAGATGCTCATGGAATTCCGTGTCCCAGGCGATGATAACGGTCACAGGAGCGGCCATGGTTTTGTCGACATTGCCGGGCGCTAGAACTGGTTTGAGGAGCGCCTTGGCACTGGGAGTGGTTAGAAAAACGAATCTGGCAGGTGAGCCGTTGGCACTGGTCGGCCCAAGACGCGCCAATTCGTAAGCCTTGCGGAGGAGTTCGACGGGCACGGGTTCGGGAAGCCACGTGGAGTGTGTCCGCGCTTCGCGAAAAAGCTTATCGAGGCCCTCCTGTGAGATCGGGGTTTTGATTGCCCCAAGATTCGACGGTTTAGATTGACTGTGCATTTTGATTTCTCCTTTTAGGCGCGTTCAGCGCGAGCGCCGGGCATCCAGACTGAATGGCCCCGCTCCGAACTGGGAAATCAACAAGGCGCCGCCGAGCATCGAGACATTTTTCATGAACATAATCATTCTGCGCCATCATCGGATCCTTAACCGTCCAGAACTTGTGCAACATGAAGGTGACCGGAATCAGGAACAGCACGATGAGCCAAGCGCCAAGTTTTGCGCGGTAGCGCAGCAAAATGCTGAGGCCGCCGGCGATGGCCACCACGCCAGAAAGCGGAACCGCGATCGAAGCCAAGGGCACGCCTTGAGAAGCGGAAAAGGCGATGGTTTGCTTGGTGAAGTGATTGGGGGCAGCTACCAGGAAAATCAGCGCGAAGAAGAACCGTCCCAAAACGACCACCGCTCCCTGCCAAATGCTTATTGCTTCCACATCTTTTGAAATTGCGACCGAATTCGTTGCCATGTACTTCCTCCTTTTTCTTGTTGAATCTGCTTACGAGCAGCCGCGCAAACTAAGTTCGGGCGTCTCTCTCGTATCCATTGATGCACATCATATTGATATAGATACATTCTGCTGGACCGTTCGTGCCGGGCAAGCCCGGACCCGCTTGACGCGATATCCTAAAACTGGGATAATTACATGACGAGACCGAAGAGCGTCCCCGGCGAGAAGCCACTGTTCTGGACCGGATCCAGTAAGGATGACCTGTTGACTTTCCCGGAGGCGGTGATCGATGAAATTGGAACCGCTCTCAGCGTTGCGCAGTTTGGTGGCAAGCACCCAAGCGCGAAACCTTGGCGAGGGGAAGGACCAGGGGTCTTCGAAGTAGTCGAGGACCATCGCGGAGATACCTATCGAGCGGTGTACACGGTCAAATTCGAGAACGCCGTCTACGTACTTCATGCCTTCCAAAAGAAGTCCCCGAGCGGCATAAAGACCGCACGGAAAGATGCCGAGCTGATTGGTAGACGGCTTAATGATGCTAAGGCCGACTATGAGGTGCGATATGCAAAAGGGAAGAGTTAAGCCTGAGGTGATTCCGAGTTCCGGCAATGTCTTCGCCGATCTTGGTGTTACCAACGCGGAAGAGAAACAGACGAAGGTTCGACTCGCCGTCGCGATCAACCAGATAATTCAGGGTCGGAAACTCTCGCAAATGGCAGCGGCACGCCGACTGAATGTGAATCAACCCAAAGTGTCCGCGTTGTCCAATTACCAGCTGGACGGTTTTTCTGTCGAACGACTAATGAATTTTCTCACCGCCCTGGATCGTGACGTGGATATCATAATCCGCCGCGCGCCAAGATCGCGAAAAGGCGGTCGTATCCTAGTGACGGCTGCTTAGGCAAGGCGGTGTACCTTATCTCCAAGACCAGTGCAGTTCGTCTTTTGGATCAAATAGGCATCGGAGCGGCAAACCGATCCACCATCGAGCCTTGGCTCCGACTAGTACGGAGACGAGGATCCGCGGCGACTGCGATTCTCATATATAAGGACCGGTGCAAGTTAGGACTGGGGCGAGATTGCCCGATATAGGAAGCTCGATTCGTGGAAGTGCATGAAAACAATCGTGGAAACGTCGGGAATTTTGGGCGACCGCGCCGTGACAGTGTAGGACTCTAACCAACGACAGGGCAGCGTTCTAACCAACTGAACTACGTCCCCAACCGTGGAATCAACAACTTAGCCTAAATCATTACAAACAAAGCGTTTGCAAGATTTGCATACAGCGCACTGTTCGCCTGGCTCGCATACGGTAGCAGCTGTCCCTGCCAAAACCGCCCATAAACCGCCCATAAAAATCAGTGCCCTCATGCGGGATTTATCCTAACACAGATGTCTGTTGGAGGCGAAGCAGCATTCCGAGGAAGCGCGCCGCGAGGCGAACTAACGATTCGCAACCGGAACTATTTCCGAGGTTGCCGGAATTACAGGGGCAGAATTTCCGGAGCCCGCACAGAGGACCGTAGTTCAAAATACACTGGGCGCGAAGACGTTTCTCTTTTGAGGTTCTAATGTTGAGCTTTGGGTAGAGCATTCGGCTCTCGACCGAATGCTGGCAAATTTCGGAGGTGAATTGGGGGACGCGGCTGCTTGCCAAGCAGATATGCCATCGCCGACGCTATGGTAGACCGTTGTCAGGGTTCGCGCGCGGGTCGCCAGCACCGCCGCACGCTTCCATTGAAAGCCGAAAGCGGCAGTACCCTCTGTCGTTGCAGGGCCGAGATCCTGCGACAACTGCCCTGAACCGGAGCCGTTATCAGCAGCCTTGTGATACGCGAAAAGAAGAAGCTTGTTCTCCGAGCTAGGGACTAGAATCGCAAGGTGCAGCTTGCAAGTCTGACGAAAATGGGCGACCGCGAAAGCCACAAGCTGATACCTCGTTAAGGTTTTGGGTGGGCAAATCGCCGAGATCAAGGATGCGGAGCTCGTTTCGATGAATGACTACATCAGTGCTTACGCGCAGGTGGAGCACCTGCAGAGCGATTACGATCAAAAACTACAGAAGTACAGCGAGTTGTACAGTCTCGCGCGCAAAAGGGACAACGATCGCGGAATCTTCAACGTCGAGTGCTTCCATGGCAAGCACCACCCAGAAACTTGTAAAAACATGACGGAAATCATCGATCTAGTTCGTCAGATCAACGAACTGACGAAGCGGCAAACTTCCGTGATCCATGCGATGGCATCGCTCCCGGAGCCCGAGCGGGTGAAATTCTGGCACGAGCAATTCGCGCCCCCCGCGGCCGAGGAGCACGCGCTGCGCGAGAAGCTGCAGGTCGTCGGACAGGGAACGCCGCCGGGCGGAAGAGTTCAATAAGGCCGCAAGAAGTCCCCCCCCCCAAAAAAAAATCGCAGGCCGGTTCTCGTCGTCCGTTTTTTTCTCCGAACGGTTTGCATCAGCCTGGGCGTTTGTGTAGTTTGACTTTGATGAGTTAGAGATATAACATAAATTCGAAATGACTGTACAAGAGCGCCGACTCGCTGGATGGTTGCTACTGACGTTTACCCTGCCTACGAAGCGTGCCAGCCAGAGAGTGGAAATCTGGCGGAAGCTGCAACGATACGGAACGGTGCCGCTCGGCAATTCCGGCTACTTGTTGCCTAACAGCCCCAGCAACGAAGAACGCTTCGAGTGGCTCGCGACAGCGATTCGGAAATACGGAGGGGACGCATCGGTGGTCCGCGTGGAATCCATCGACAATCTGTCGAGGCCTCGGCTGATTGGTCGTTTCGCCGAAGCGCGCGCGAGAGAGTATCAGGAACTGATCCGCGAGCTGCAGACGTTTTCCTCGACGCGCGTAGAAGGAAAAGGCGCGGGCCGTCTCAGCCGGCTTCGAAATCGATTCCAGGAGATCGCCGAGGTCGATTTCTTCGACAGCCCGTTGCAGAAGCGCGTTCAGGAATTACTGGAACAGGCATCGAGGTCGCGCGCGGCCAAATCAGGGGCGGCTAACAGCAAGATCAATCCGAAGGACTACAAGGGCAGAGTTTGGGTGACGAGGCCGAGGCCGGGTGTCGATCGCTGCGCGTCCGCCTGGCTGATTCGCCGTTTTATCGACCGGAAAGCGCGGTTTGCCTTCGCGCCCGAAGAACGTGTGCCGACGGGCGCGGTGCCCTACGACATGTTCCACGAGGAAGGGTTCGGTCATCGCGGCGACGACTGCACATTTGAAACTCTCACCAAACAGTTTCACGTCCGCGACCCGAAGGTTGGCCTGATCGGACAAATCATTCACGACGCTGATCTCCTCGACGACCGGTTCGGCCGCAAGGAGGGCTACGGAGTGGACGAAATCTTGAAAGGTTGGGCGCAGCAAGGAATTCCGGACGACAAACTTCTGGAGCGCGGG
>Ga0066702_10000027_pt1 | contig 21543 bp, 16 predicted proteins | sample GraSoiAngelo_151_FD_66507 | JGI IMG/M metagenome (GOLD analysis project Ga0066702, IMG submission 66507) | Grasslands soil microbial communities from the Angelo Coastal Reserve, California, USA - 14_1009_12_20cm | ecosystem: Environmental > Terrestrial > Soil > Grasslands | place: USA...
TTCCTGAACACGCTCTTCGACGAGAACGCGACGTGCCACATCGCGTTTGGCGCGTCGATCATGCACGCGACGCCCGACCTCGTCGCGCTCGATCCCGACGAAGCTCGTGCGCGCGGTGCGAACGTCTCGAACGTGCACACGGACTTCATGGTCGGCGGGCCCGAAGTGTCCGTCGACGGCATCACCCAGGACGGCACGCGTATCCCAATCCTCCGGGAGGACGTATGGCAGCTGTAGACGACAGGCTGGAGAAGTACGCAGAGCTGACGATTCGTGTCGGCGCGAATGTCGAGGATGGCCAGACGGTGTTCATCAACTCGTCGGTTGAGCACGCGCCGCTCGCGCGCGCGCTGACCCGCGCGGCGTACGCCGCCGGCGCGAAGTACGTCGACGTCCTCTACCGCGACCAGCACGTGCGCAAGGCGATGATCGAGCTCGGCCCCGACGAAGCGCTCACGTACACGCCCGACTGGCTGAAGACGCGCATGGAGCTGCTCCCCAAGGCGACGATCTGGACGACGGGCGACCCCGAGCCCGAGCTGCTCGCCGACCTCGACGGCGAGCGCGTCGGCAGGGCGCAGATGAAGGCGCTCTCCGAGATCGCGCGCCAGCAGATGATCGACCGCTCGGTGAACTGGTCCGGCGTCGCGTATCCGAACGAAGGCTGGGCGCAGCAGGTCTTCGGCGAGCCGGACGTCGAGCGGCTCTGGGACGCGGTCGCGTTCTGCACGCGGCTCGACGAGCCCGACCCGATCGCCGCCTGGCGCGAGCACATGGCACGTCTCGAAGGCCGCGCGCAGAGGCTGACGGAGCTGCGCTTCGACGCGCTCCACTACCGCGGGCCGGGGACCGACTTCACCGTCGGCCTGAACCCGAACGCCCGCTGGATGTCCGCGCTCTTCCGCCGCGCGGACGGTCGCGAGTACGTCCCGAACATGCCGACCGAGGAGATCTTCACGACGCCGGACTGCCGGCGCGCGGAGGGCACGATCACGTCGAGCCTGCCGCTCGCCCTGCACGGTGACATCGTCGAGGACATGACGCTGACGGTGAAGGACGGGAAGATCGTCGACGTCCAGGCCAAGCGCGGCGCCGAAGTCGTGCGCGGCCAGCTCGAGAGCGACGAGCGCGCCGCGTACTTCGGCGAGCTCGCACTCGTCGACGGGACCTCGCGTGTCGGGCAGACCGGGATCACGTTCTTCGACACGCTCTACGACGAGAACGCGACGTGCCATATCGCGTACGGCTTCGGCATCCCGGAGGTCTTCGAGGACGGCGACGGCGGCGAGGGCATGAACATGTCGACGGTGCACACCGACTTCATGGTCGGCAGGCCGGAGCTCGAGATCGACGGCCTGACGAAGGACGGCGAAGCCGTGCCGATCCTGCGGAACGAGACGTGGCAGCTGCCGGAGGACTGAGCCGGGTCGACCGCTACGCCGAGCTGGCGGTGCGGGTCGGTGCGAACGTCCAGCCGGGCCAGCTGGTCGACGTGATCGCGCGCGTCGAGCACGCGGACGTCGCGCGCGCCGTCGTGCGCGAGGCCTACAAGGCGGGCGCGCGCTTCGTCGACATCTATTACAGCGACCAGCACATTCGCCGCGCGCTGATCGAGGGCGCGTCCGACGAGATGCTCTCGTGGACGCCGCCGTGGCTGCTCGAGCGCGCGGTCGAGGTCGGTGAGGAGCGCGCCGCAGTCGTCGCGCTGACGGGCGACGCGGAGCCCAACCTGCTCGCGGACCTGCCGGGCGAGCGCGTCGGCAAGGCGCGGATGCTCGAGCTCGCGGAGGAGAACAACCGCCAGATCAACGAGCAGCTGAACAACTGGACCGTGATCGGCGTCCCGAACGCCGGCTGGGCGGAGCAGATGTTCGGCGAACCGGACCTGGACCGGCTTTGGGGGCTCGTCGAGTACGCGGTCCGCCTCGACGAGGACGATCCCGTCGCCGCGTGGCGCGAGCACGTCGCGCGCATCGGCAAGCGCGCTCGGCTGCTGAACGAGCTGCAGATCGACGAGATCCACTTCAGCGGCCCGGGCACGGACCTGCGCGTCGGCCTGCTCCCCCAGTCGCGCTGGCAAGGCTGCGAGTCGCACACCTCCGAGGGAATCCCCTACGTCGCGAACATGCCGACCGAGGAGGTGTTCACGACTCCCGACCTGCGCCGGGCCGAAGGGCACGTGCGGTCGACCAGGCCGCTCTCGCTCTACGGCCGCGTCGTGCGCGGGCTCGAGGTGACGTTCGCGGGCGGGCGCATCACCGACGTGCGCGCAGACGAGGGCGCCGAGGTGATCCAGGCGCAGCTCGCCACCGACGAGCGCGCGGCGCACCTCGGTGAGATCGCGCTCGTCGACGGCACGTCGCGGATCGGCCAGACGGGCCTGACGTTCTTCGAGACGCTCTTCGACGAGAACGCGACCTGCCACGTCGCCTACGGCGGCGCGTACGCGGAGGCCGTCGAGGGCGGGCTGATCGAGGGCGTCAACGACTCGAACGTGCACACCGACTTCATGGTCGGCGGCCCCGAGGTCGACGTCGACGCCGTCACGCGAGACGGTCGCGTCGTTCCGCTCCTGCGCAACGACGAGTGGCTACTGGGTGACTGAACTCTGGAACCTGGTTCGCGACGCGAACCAGGTTCCAGAGTTGCGGCCCTAGCTCTGCGCCTTCGGCGCAGTCAGCCCGTGCACGACGGCGAGCTTGCCGTCCTGCGAGAAGAACATCCCGCCTTCGCCCACGGCGAGCTGCGACGCGTCGCCGAGCTTGCCCTTCGACCAGACGGGAAGCGCCGGGTCGTAGGTGAAGGCGACGCTCTTCTTGTCGGCACGCATGATCGTCAGCGAGCCACTGTCGAGCTTCGTGATGCGCCCGCGGTCGTACGCGAACGTCTTGGTCGATCCGTCGACGTAGGTCGCGTCGACCGAGCCGGTGACCGACTTGGCGCCGGGCCCTTCGATCGCCGACTGGTCGGCACCGCTCGGTGCGCCGTCACCGCGGATGTTGCGGACGATCAGCGCGTTGCCGCTCTGCGAGAGCACGGTCGCCGCGAGCCCGACCTTGAGATCGGACAGGTTGTACGTTCCGCCGTCGTTCCGGACGACGGTCTTGTCCGTGATCGCGAAGCTGACCTGCGCCTTGTCGCGGCGCGTCAGCGTGATCGACGTGGCCGAGAGCGCGGTGATGCGACCGCGGTCCCAGTTCCACGACTGCTCGCTGCCGTCCTTGTACGTGATCTGCCCGACGGCGTGGACGGTGCCCGCGAACGGGAGGTTCGGCTTGTCGGCTGCGAAGGCCGTGCCTGCGGCGAGCGCGAAGATCGCCGCAAGGATGAGGAACGTGCGCTTGGCCATGGTGGCCTCCTTCGTGGGGGGATGGTGCATTGCCGTCGCACCGTGTGCCGGTTGCGTAAGGCGAACTCCCCGTTGGGCGTAAGCCGTGGGTAAATCGGCGTGGCTCAACCTGGTTCGGTCTTTTGAACCAGGTTGAAGGGTTCCAGCGCTCGCTCATCTCGAGCGAAACGCATGTCCCTGGTTCACAGATCGAACCAGGGACAACCACGACAGAGGGCCCCTTGCGGGGCCCTCATGCCGTGCGTCCTGCGCCTCTCTTTGCCTACTTCAGGCAGAGAGCCGCAAGGTCGACCGAGTAGATCGAGTTGAACGTGAAGCAGCCGACGCGCTTCGAGACCAGGATGCGGTCGTTGAAGTTGTTGCGGGCCGCCCACGGCGGGTTGTTCTTCATCATGTTGACGTCGAGGTTCCCGTACGTCGTGTACCGCTTGGCACCGGAGAGCAGTGCCGCCTGGTTCATCGCCTTGTTGTACTTCGGGTCGTTGAAGTACGCGACGTTGTTGTTGTTCGACGCATGCAGGTTGTCGCCGTCGAGCAGCACGTTGATGAAGTCGTACGGATCGGCGTAGTCGGCGATCCAACCCTCTGACGTGATGTCGAACGGCTCACCGCGCGTGCCTTCCTTGTCGATCTGGACGGCGCGAGCGAAGAGGTGCGAGTTCACGTTCAGTCCGATCTGCTTCAGGTTGAACTGAACGATCTGCGCCTGCAGCGGGGCAGCGCCGCGGTTCGAGGTGTAGTACTCGACCGTGGTGCCGTCCTTGACGCCGGCCTTCGCCGCCCACTTCTTGGCCGTCGCGATGTCCGGCCCCTTGAGCGGGTACAGGTTGGCGTCACGGAAGCCGGCCATGCCCGGGGGCAGGATCTGGTCGGTCCGCTTGCCGGCGAGGTAGCCGCCCTGCGCGAGGAGCGCCTTGCGGTCGATCGCGTAGTTGATCGCCTTCGCGAGCGCCGTGCCCTGCGCGCCCTTGAACAGCGGGCGGTCATGGTTGAACGCGAAGTACGAGACGCCGATCTGGGGCTTGACCCAGAACTGGCCCTTGTTGATGCCGTACTTCTGAGCCGCCTCGGCGTACGACGCGGGCGGGATGCCGCCGGCGGCGTAGTCCGTCGCGCCCTGCTGCGTGCGCAGGTACGTGGCGTCGAGCGAGTTGCCCACGACGTAGTCGATCTCGCTCACGTTGTGCGGGCGCTTGCCGTGGTAGTTCGGGTTCTTCTTGATCGTGATCGACTTGTTCGGCACGCGATCCGAGATGAAGTACGGACCGGCCGACGGCGGGTTGAGAACGCCGTTCGGGTCGTGCGCGAGGTTCGTCGGGACTGCGCAGAAGAACGGCATCGCCATGCGTGCAAGGAAGTCAGGCGAGGCCTTGGTCAGCGTGATGATCAGGTGCGAGCCCTTGACCTTCACACCGGAGACCGGCGACTTGTCCGAACCGACGATGTCCGAGAAGAACGGGACGGCCGGGGACTGCATCTTCGGGTCTGCGTCGCGGTCGATCGCGGCCTTGAAGTTCGCGGCCGTGACCGGGGCACCGTTCGAGAACTTCGTGAACGACGCCTTGACGTTGAAGTCGTACGTCTTCCCGTTGTTCGAGACCTTCGGGAAGCCGGCCGCCGCCTCGGGCACGAGCTGCGAGCCCTTCGCACCATTGGCGTCCGGGTAGTTCATGAGCTTCAGACACGTCGAGTACTCGATCTCCCAACCCGTCGACAGATAGTCGAGGGCCGGATCCGTGTAGTCGACGTCAGTCGTGAGATCGACCGTCAGGGTGCCGCCCTGCGCGCCGGCCTTGGCCGACTTCGCGGCGGCACCGCCGGCGAACACCGCGAGGATCGCGATGAGCGCGAGGGCGGTCGAAAGCCACAGCTTCCTCCTCAAAGGACTGCTCCTTTCGTGCATCACTGGGAGAGCGGCCGCCCACTGCGGTCGCTCTAAGCGGGTTAGACGCCGAGCGATCCTTATGAGTTGGAACCTACGAAGATCGTTTAACGATCTTTTAACGAAGTGGGCGCAAGTGACGCGCGGAACGAAAGAGGCCCGCTTGCGCGGGCCTCTTCGTCACACCTCTTCGCCGCCGAGATCGTCCGGGAGCGAGTCCGGCGCCGCTGCGACGCCGATCACCTCCGGCGGCGTCGGCGGCACGACCGTGAGGTCGACCTCTTCGTCGCTCTTGCGGGCGACGAGGATGGTCGAGCCCGGCACGAGCTGCCGGCCGAGGACGAAGTCCGCGAGCGGGTCCTCGATGTAGCGCTGGATCGCTCGGCGCAGCGGCCGGGCGCCCATCGCCGGGTCCCAGCCCTTCTCGACGAGCAGGTCCTTCGCCTCGTCGGTGAGCTCGATCGTCACCTCGTGCTCGGCCATCTGCACGCGCAGGCGGTTCATGAGCAGGTCGACGATCTGGAGGATCTCTTCCTTCTGCAGCTTCGGGAAGACGATGATCTCGTCGATGCGGTTCAGCAGCTCGGGACGGAAGACCTTCTTCAGGTCGGCCATCACGCGCGTCTTCATGTCGTCGTAGGTCAGTCCGTCCTCGTTCGACATGTTGAACCCGAGCGAGACGTTCTTCGAGATCGACGCCGAGCCGATGTTCGACGTCATGATCACGATCACGTTCCGGAAGTCCACCTTGCGGCCCTGCGAGTCGGTCAGCTTCCCGTCCTCGAGGATCTGCAGGAGGATGTTGAACACGTCCGGGTGCGCCTTCTCGATCTCGTCGAAGAGCACGACCGAGTACGGCTTGCGGCGAACCGCCTCCGTGAGCTGGCCGCCTTCGTCGTAGCCGATGTAGCCGGGAGGCGAGCCGACGAGCCGGGACACGGCGTGCTTCTCCATGTACTCCGACATGTCGATCTGGATCATCGCGTCCTCGTCGCCGAACAGGAACTCGGCGAGCGTGCGCGCGAGCTCGGTCTTCCCGACGCCTGACGGCCCGAGGAAGATGAACGAGCCCGTCGGCCGCTTCGGGTCCTTGATCCCGGCGCGTGCGCGGCGGATCGACTTCGAGACGGCGACGATCGCGGCGTCCTGGCCGATCACGCGCTTGTGCAGCTCGTCCTCCATGCGGACGAGACGCTGCGACTCGGCCTCGGTGAGCTTGAAGACCGGGATGCCCGTCCACATCGAGACGATGTCGGCGATCTCTTCCTCGCCGATCTCGGGCTGCTCGGTCTGGTCCTGCTCGCGCCACTGCTCCTCGAGCTCGCGCTTCTTCTGCGTGAGCTTGCGCTCCTTGTCGCGCAGGGAAGCGGCCTTCTCGAACTCCTGGTTCTCGATCGACGCTTCCTTGTCCTTGCGCACCTTCTCGATCTCGTCCTCGAGCTCGCGGTAGCGCGGCGGTGCGGTCATCGTCTTGATGCGCATCCGCGACGCGGCCTCGTCGACGAGGTCGATCGCCTTGTCGGGCAGGTGGCGGTCCTGGATGTAGCGGTCCGCGAGCACTGCGGCCGCCTCGAGCGCCTCGTCGGTGATCTTGCACCGGTGATGCGCCTCGTAACGGTCGCGCAGGCCGCGCAGGATCTGCACGGTGTCGTCGGTCGACGGCGCCTCGACGCGGATCTGCTGGAAGCGCCGCTCGAGCGCGGCGTCGCGCTCGAGGTACTTGCGGTACTCGTCGACGGTGGTCGCGCCGATCGTCTGCAGCTCGCCGCGCGCCAGCGCCGGCTTGAGGATCGACGCAGCGTCGATCGCGCCTTCGGCGGCACCCGCGCCGACGAGGTTGTGCAGCTCGTCGATGAACAGGATGATGTCGCCGCGCTGGGTGATCTCCTTCATCACCTTCTTCAGGCGCTCCTCGAACTCACCGCGGTACTTCGACCCGGCGACGAGCGCCGCGAGGTCGAGCGAGTAGATCTGCTTGCCCTTCAGCAGGTCCGGCACCTGGCCGCCGGCGATGCGCTGCGCGAGGCCCTCGACGACGGCGGTCTTGCCGACGCCGGGCTCGCCGATCAGCACGGGGTTGTTCTTCGTGCGGCGCGACAGGATCTGCATGATCCGCTCGATCTCGGTCTGTCTTCCGACGACGGGGTCGAGCTTGCCTTCCTGCGCCTGCTTCGTGAAGTTGCGGCCGAACTGGTCGAGCAGCTTCGAGCTCTTGCCCTTCTCGCCCGACGCGCCCGCTGCGCCGCCCTGCCGCCGGCCGGGGCCGGAGAGCATGCGGATGATCTCGTTGCGGATCTTCTCGGCGTCGGCGTCGAAGTCGAGCAGGATGCGCGCCGCGACGCCTTCGTTCTCGCGGACGAGGCCGAGCAGGATGTGCTCGGTGCCGATGTAGTTGTGGCCGAGCGAGAGGGCCTCGCGGAGCGCGAGCTCCAGGACCTTCTTCGCGCGGGGCGTGAAGGGGATCTGGCCGGTCGTGACCTCGTCGCCCTGGCCGACGATGCGGGCGACCTGCGCGCGCACCTCTTCCACGGTGATGTCGAGCGACTCGAGCACACGTGCAGCGAGACCTTCTTCCTCGCGCAGCAGACCGAGCAGGATGTGCTCCGTCCCGATGTAGTTGTGCTTGAGAGCGCGCGCCTCGTCCTGCGCGAGGACGACGACCTGGCGAGCCCGTTCCGTAAATCTTTCGAACACTCGGTGACCTCTCTTCCGCCTGACCCGGAGGCGCAAACGATGGCTTCTCTAGGAAGGGGTCATGGTACTCCCCTTGGCGGGGGTGGCGCCTCCCCCGTCCTGGCGGGACTAGCGCGCGAGGACCAGGCCGGCCGCGAGAAAGCTCGCAAATGCGGGCCCCGCTGCGACGCCCGGCGCGAAGAGCGCGAGCGCCGCCTGGCCGAGCACCATCAGACCGAGCGCCGCGGAGCGCCTCACCGCGCGCCCGAGCCCGTGACGAGGGTCGTGAACGTCTTCACGCAGACGGCGAGGTCGATCACGAGCGACCGGTGCCGGAGGTACCAGAGGTCGTACGAGAGCTTGTCCGCCGTGCCCTCGGCGTCCGCCGTGTAGCCCCGGCGCACCTGCGCCCAGCCGGTGATCCCCGGCTTCACGAGGTGACGGCGCGTCCAGAACGGGACGGCGTCCTTGAGCTGCTCGAGGAACTCCGGCCGCTCCGGGCGCGGGCCGACGATCGACATGTCGCCCAGCAGCACGTTCACGAGCTGCGGCAGCTCGTCGAGGCGCGTCTTGCGCATCAACTTGCCCGCCTTCGTGATGCGCGGGTCGTCCTGCGCCGCCCAGACCGCGCCCGCGAGCTCGGCGTCGTTGCGCATCGTGCGGAACTTGTAGATCGTGAAGTGCCGGCCGCCCTCGCCGAGCCGCGTCTGCGTGAAGATCACCGGCCCGGGCCCGCCGGTGCGGCGGACGACGAGCCAGAGGATCGGCAGCAGCCACGAGACGACGACGAGGGCGATCGTCGCGACGACGACGTCGAAGGCGCGCTTCGCAAGCCGCGTGTACGGGCGCTGGTAGAGGTGCAGCACGTTCATGAACCAAGTCGGCCGGAGCGTCTCGACCGGCACGCGCCCGAACGCGTGCTCGTAGAACTCCGAGAGGCCGACGAGCTTGAAGCCGACGCCCGCGACGTCGAGCAGGCGCTCGAAGGCCTCGGGGCGAAGGTCGTGCGAGGCGAGCACGACGATGTCCGGCCGGTGGTCCTCGACGAGCATCCCGATCGTGTCGACGTGCTCGTCGTCGACGACGGCGACGACGTCGAACGGCGCGTCGCGGTCGGCGTAGACGTCCTCGGCGAGCTGCGCGCCGCCGTCATCCGCCCCGATCACGAGCACGCGCCGGCGGCCCGCGAGGCTGCGGTGCACGAGTGCTTCCCACGCCCATGAGAGGACGAAGATCGCGAACGCCATCTCGAGCAGGGCGAGCAGCGACAAGTGGAGCTCGATCCACATGCTGAGGGCCGACACGGCGACCGCGCCCGTCGCGGCACCCATCGCAGCGGCGACGGCGGGCCCCAGCGCGAGCAGCGTGAGGCGCGACGCGTCGAACGCCTTGTGCAGCGCGACGAACCAGACGAGCGCCAGCGCGGTCGCGATCAAGACGGCGTTCCCGAGCGACGACGCGCGGCTCGTCAGGAGGGCGTAGGCCGGGAGCCAGATGACACCGAAGCGGCCGAGCGTCGCGAGGTAGGCCGCGCCCCGCCGGCCCAGCCGGGGCAGCCGTGCCCCGGCGAGCGGAAGCGCCTCGACCCGCTCGTGCAACTGGACTCCCACCTACGTAACCCCCGTCTCGTCTCCCTTTACCTCATTTCAAACGGTGGCTGACCTGATTTGGTTACGGGAAACGAAAACGGGCCCCGTCTCCGGGGCCCGCTCCGTGAATCCGTTGCGCCGGGGAAGCGCTACGAGTCGCCGGCGCGCCGCGCCGTCGTGCGCAGCACGAGGCCGGTGGCCACGAGGGCGAGGCCGACGAGCGTGAAGAGCGCGAGCTGTGCGCCCGTGAACGGCAGCGTGCCCGTCGTCTTCGTCGTCGCGAGCGGTGCAACCGAGGTGGCCGAGACAGGCGTCTTCACCGTGTGCTGGGCCCCCCTCACCTGCGGTGCCGGTGCCGCCGGCGTGGCGACGGTGTGGCTCGCGCCCTTGACCGCGGTCACGACGGCCGGCGCAGTCCCCTGCCCGGGCGTCGCCGGAGCCGCGGGTGTCGACGGCGTGGCCGGCGTCGGCGGAGTCGTGCACGGCGGCGTGCTGCCCGAGCCGGGGGTCCCCGACCCCGGCGTCCCGTTCGACCCCGGCGTCTCGACGCACGGCGGCGTCGTCGGCGGAGTCGTGGGCGGCGTCACGGTCGGCGGCGTCACCGTCACGACCGTGATCGGGCCGCAGTAGCCCTGCACCGTCGGGTCGCTGAGGAACGCCTGCAGTTGCGCGCCCGTGTAGCTCCCGTCCAGCTTTCCGTCCTGCAAATCCGTGCAGATGTCCATCGGCGTGCCCCCGTCCGCAAAGGCCGAAGGCACCACCGCGAAGAATGCGGTCATCGCGACGAGCGCGATCAACACGCTGTAGGTCCGTCCCCGACGCATTGGTGGTGCTCCTTTCTCGCCTAGCTTTCTCCCACTACGGGTACACAACGCCGCGCCGGGCGAACGGGTTACGGGTTCAAACGTGGGAAGAGGTGCTTTGTCCAGAGGGTTGATGCCGGTCGCAACGACAGCGCGCGTCGCGCCCGTCGTCGCGGCCGCGGGATGCGGGCCGGCCATCGGCTGGTTCCGCCACGGAAGCATCGCGTCGGGTGATTGGATGCAGTACGCGGGGCTCGTCGCGCTGGTCGTCGCGACCGCGGCGATCGCGGGCGCGCTCCTTCGACCCACGCGACCCGGTGCGATCGCGATCGCGGCCCTGGCGGGGCTCGGGCTCTGGGAAGGCGTGACGATCTTCTGGACTGCCGTCCCGAATCTTGCCCGCGACGAAGCGGGCCTCACCATCACCTACGCGCTCGTCCTGCTCCTCGCGGTCTCCCTCCCGGCGAGCCGCCACGAGCGCTTGCTCGCTCTCGAAGGAACGTCGCTCCTCTTCGGTGCATATGCCGTGGCGTGTGCGCTGCGGTTCCGCTTCGGTGCCCACCCGCTGTTCGGGGAGGGGCGGGCCGCCGACCCGATCTCCTACATCAATGCGGGCGCCGCACTTTGGGCGCTCGGGTTCTGGCCGGGAATCGCAGCGGCGGCACGGCGCGGCGCGCATCCGGTCACGCGCGCAGCCTGCCTCGGCGCCGCCGCCGTCTCGCTCGCGGGCGTGGTCACCGCGCAGAGCAAGGGCGCCGTGCTCGGCCTGCTCCTGTCGGCGGTCGTCGTGTTCGCGCTCAGCGGGCGACGAACGCGCCTCGCTGTCCCTGCCGCGATCGCGACCGCCGTGACCGTCGCTGCAGCAGCACCACTGACCGGCCCCTATCGCGCGAGGCCGGACCACCTCGAGGCAGCGATCAACACGGTCGGCACGGCCATGCTCGGCGTCTGCCTGATTGCAGCGGTGGCAGGGCTGGCCTACACCCTTCTCGACCGGAGAATGGAGCCCGCTCCGTCGACGGTCCGCAGAACGGGCCTCTTGACGGCATGGGCGGTCGCCGCGGCTGCGGTCGCCGGCATTGCCGTCATCCTCGCGCCGCACCCGATACGGAAGCTTCAGCACGACTGGCGCGCGGCGCACCACTCGAGCGCCGAGACCGCAACAACACATCTCGCCGCGCTCGGCTCGAACCGATTCGACTTCTGGCGCGTTGCGCTCGACGGGTCCGTGCGGCACCCACTGTTCGGCATCGGCGCACGCGGCTTCGGCCCGTACTACCTGATCCGCGGCCGAAGCTACGAGACGCCGGCCCGCGCGCACTCGCTCCCACTCGAAGTGCTGCTCGAGGACGGGGCCGTCGGGCTCATCCTCCTCGGCATGTGGCTCGGGGCGGTCTTCACCGGGCTCGTGGCGGGCGCTCGCGCACGGCGGGCGACCTCGATCGCGGGGCTCGGCGCGACGGCTGCGGCCGTCGGTCAGATGTGCGTCGACTGGACCTGGACGTTCCCGGCGGTCGGCCTTCCGCTCTTCGTCCTGGCCGGACTCGGCCTCCAAGGGTCGGCCCGGCCGCTCAGCCGCATCGGCGCCCGCGCGGTGGCCGGGTGCGCGCTCGCGGCGGCCCTCCTCGTGTTCTTTCCGACCTACCTGTCCGCGCGCATCGCCACCCAGGCCGTGTTCGACCGGGCGCCGGGACGACTGAAGTGGGCGGCCCGGCTCGACCCGCTTTCCCCGGCGCCCGACATCGCCCGTTACGAGCTCGCCGCGACGTCGGACGCACAACTCGTCGCGGCGCGCGCACTCGTGCGCCGGCAGCCACGATCGGTTGCCTACCAGTACCTCTACGGCGAGGCGCTTGCCGCAGCTCGACGGCCCGACGCGGCACGGGCGGCGCTGCTCCGCGCGCTCGCGCTGCACCCGGGCGATCGGACGGTGCGCCGAGCGCTGCGTGGCCTTCGTGGTCAGTAGCCGACGAGCCGCTCGAGCGGACGACGCACGAGATCGGAGCTCTTGAGGGTCGCCCGCAGCAACGAGTCGCGGTGGTAGAAGCCGACCCGCGGAACGCGGAGCGGTTCCGGCGCCGCGCGTGACCCCGGGAGCGCGAAGGCGGCTTCATAGCCTGCAGCGCCGGCGGCGCGACGAACTCGCACGTCCTCGTCGCCGTAGGGATATGCGAGGTAGCGGCACGGCCGCCCGAGCTCGTCCTCCACGCGGACCTTCGAGTCCACGAGCTCGCGCCGCAGCTCCTCGTCGGACAGCTGCGTGAGGTGCGGATGCGAGACCGTGTGCGAGCCGATCTCCACGCCTCGGCCCGCGAGCTCCCGCAGCTTCGGCCAAGCCATCGTCGCGAGCTCGCTCCGGTCCTCGTCCGCGAGCTCCGGCACGGTGAGGGGCGCACCCTCGTCGGCGTACGCGCTGCAGGCGAAGATCGTCACCGGGACCCCGAGCCGCTCGAGCGGCGGAAGCGCGTCCTCGATGCTGCGATAGGCGTCGTCGAACGTCACATGCACCACGCGCGACGTTCCCGCGGCCGCAACGGCCGCGGTGGCAGGGCGGAAGCCGCGTCGCAGCAACAGACGCACCTGCCGCTCGATCGTGGCCGGCGCGATCGACATGCGCTGGTCCCACGCCGCCGACGCCGCGTGGTAGCAGACGACGACCGCGCGAAAGCGACTCATTCGATGAGCTCCCCGAAGACCTCGTGCACGATCGCGTCGTATTCGACGCCGAGCACACCGTCGCGCGCCTGCGGCCGCAGAGCCACGACGTAGGCGAGCCGCTCCTCCAACGACGGCCCGCCCGCCGCACGCGTGCGCCGCTCCAGGTCATCGATGTTCCAACCACGGGAGCCGACCGGCGGCGGTTCACCGGGCACTTCGCGGGAAGACGCGGCGACGGGCCTGGGCGGCGGCGACGCGGGCGCTCCGGTCTGCCGGTCTCGAGCCTCGGGTCGCACAGGCGGCGCGAATGCTTCCACCCGCGCGCGAATCGCAGCCCGCGAGTCCGGCGGCGCGGCCGGCGCAGGCGCGGCGGCGGGCCGGTGGCGGCGTTGCCCACCGATCAGCGCACCGGAGACGGCCCCCGCGAGGAGGCCCAGCAGCGCGTACCACAGCACAGGCCTTGTCGGCCCGTTCACCGACTGCACCGGCTCGACGACGGAGACGGACAGCGGCCGCGAGCCGCCCCCGAAACGCGCGCTCACGACTGACGTCAAGACGGTCGCCGCTTGCTGCACGACCCGCGCCGCGTCGGCCTCGCTCCGTGCGTCGTAGGTCAGCACGAGCAAGGACGTTCGCGACGGCACCCGCACGTGCAGATGCGTGCGGACGTCCGACGCCCGCAGATGCTCGGCCTGCACCACGTTGCCCACGACGATGTCGCCGACGGCGAGCTCGGCGAGTGTCGGCATGACGGGTTTCGCAGCCGCTCGCGCGGCCGGGTCGACCGGCGCTCCGCCGATCTCCGCAGCCAGCGTCGTCGCGGCGCGATGCGGCTCGCTCGTGGCCAACCCCGCCGCGGCGCCGAGCGCGGCACCCGCTGTCGCGAGCGCCGGAATCCACCGTCGCGTCACTGACCTACCGGCGGACGACGCTGCCAAAGACCTCGTCGAGCAGTGCGTCGAAGGAGGCGGGCAGCGAGCCGTCGGGCTCGGCGTAGTCGCGCAGATAGAAGAGATAGGCGGCCCAGTCGTCGACCCGTTCGGGCCAGATGGCTCCTTCGGTGTCGAGCCAGGCCTCGAGCTCGCCGAGGTTCCACCCGCCTGGATCAGTCGAGGCGGGCGGCGCGCCCGGAGCAGGCTCGACGGGCGTCGCGGGCGCTTCGGCCGGGCGCGTCTCGACGAGCGGCGCGGGCGGGGCGGCCGATGCGGACTGCTCCAAGCGCTCGAGCTCGGACCGGAGCCGCTCGATCTCCGCGTGCGCGTCGGCAAGGTCGCCGCGAAGCTCCGCGACGGCCTCGTCGGACTCGCGTTGCGCACGTGCGCGGGCAGCCTCGAGCTCGCCCCGATCGCGCACGATTGCGCGGGCGAGCGCCAGCCCTTCCTCTTCACGGCGTGCAACCTCGCGCTCGCGCTCTGCGAGTGCACGCTCGCGCTCGTCGAGCGATTCTGCGTCCAGCGAGCGCTGGCGCTCGCGCAACTCGCGCTCGAGCTCCGCAAGTTGCGCCCGGCGACGCGCGAGCCGGTCCTGCTCGGCGAGAAGGGCATCGACACGCTGGTCGATCCGGCGCTCCAACGCCTCCGCGACGTCATCCTGCACGTCCCGATCATACGCCGGGACGCGGAGCCTGCCGGCCGCCCGCGACGCGACCGTCGACAGCGCGAGTGCGATGCCGAGCACGTACCAGAGCTCCTTCTCCGTGTGAGCCGAGAAGAACGTGATCGCCGCGAGCATGCCCAGGGTTCCGATCAGGAGGCCGCGTGAGATCACCTCGAGCTGCAGGTCGCCCGCCTCCGACGCGATGCGCACCGCGCGCCACATCGACCAGACGGCGCCGAAGACGAGCAGAGCGAACGGTATGAATCCCACCACCCCCAGCTCGGTCAGGATCTGGAGGTACGTGTTGTGCGCGACCTTCGGCGTATCGATGATGAGATCGACACGCGGTAGGTCGATCGCCGAGAACGCGTAGTGCGCCTCGACGATCTGGAAGTTGCCGGCGCCGATCCCGAGGATCGGATGCGCGCGGAAGATCTCGAGCGCGACCGACCAGAGGTCTGTGCGCCCTGCACCCCCGCCTGCTGCAAAATGCGTTATGCGACCGAGTGCCTGCGGCGGCGCGAACAGGGCGTAGTACGTCACGATCACCGAGCCAACCACGGTCATCACTGCGATCGCGCGCGCGCGAACCGGGCCGGCGAGGAAGATCGTCCCGACGAAGCAGGCGCCGAGGGCGACCAGGCCGCCGCGGGACCCGGTCAGCACGAGCGCGAGCGTGAACAGGAGCGCACCGGCTGTCAGCGCGATCCGGCCGAGCGGACTGCGGGTCGCTCCGGCCCAAAAGGCCGAGACGAGCAGAGCCGGCACGAGTATGGCGGCGAAGGTGTTCGCGTCACCCACCTGGCCCGCGAGGCGATTCGCATCCTCGACCGTCGTGGTGGTGGAGTCGGCAGGTGTACCCGAGAGGACGCCGACGACCGCCGAGATGAACGCGCCGATCAGCAAGCCTCCGAGAACGAGCTGCAACCGCGGGACCGTGTCGATCGCGGCGACGAGCACGAACAGCAGCACGACCCCGAGCGCAACACGAATCATCGTCGACACCGCCGTTCCCGCAGACGCCGCCCACAGTGCCGACGCACCACCGACGGCGAGGAACGACACCGCGGCGTACGCGACGACGGGGTGGGAACGGAGCAGGAAGGGCGTGCTTCGGTCCCGCGCGGCGCGGGCAAGCCACGCCGCGACCAGCACCGCGCCCGCCGCCTTGATCCCGCCGCCGGAACCGATCTGGCCGAAGAAGATGAGGATCGCGAACAGGGCGCAGCCGAGCGCCAGGTTGCGGAACGCGGCGATCACATACGCAATCGCGAACACGGCCGCGAGCGCGTACGACGGCGACGCCACCGCGAGCAGGCCCAGGATTGCGGCCCCCGCGGCGATGGCGCCGTACCTCATCCCGCCCGCCACCGGCTGGCGCGCGCTCGCGGACGCGGTCAGCGCGCGCTCCTAGAGCTCGTCGTCGCCCACGGCGTAAACCCGATCGGGCTCAGGCGCTGCCTCCGGAGCGGAGCGGCTCGTGTCGGCGGTCGGTGCGGCGCGGTAGTAGTAGTCGGACGCCCGCGATCGTCTGTTCGTCGTGACGACCACACCCGTGGGCGCGACGCCGCGCCGCGCAAGCATCCGGCGGAGCTCGTGCAGCTTGTCGCGGCGAGTCCGCCCGAGTCGAACAGCGACAACCACGGCATCCACTTCCGCGGCGAGCTCGAGTGCATCTGCCACTGCGACGATCGGCGCCGAATCGATCACGACGACATCCGCGTGCAGCCGGAGCTCGGCGAGGACGCGCTCGACACGCTCCGGGCGGAGCAGATCGACCAGGTGAGCATGCTCAGGCGTTGCCAGCAGCAACTGCAGCTCGCGCGAGCCGGGTGCAGGAACGAGCGCCTCTTCGATCGTGACGTCGTCTGCGAGGACGCTTGCGAATCCGATACGGGAAGCGCGAACGTTGAACACCGTTCCGACCATCGGGCGGCGAAGATCGGCGTCCACCAAGATCACCCGAAGCCCGGTCGACGCAATCGCTCGCGCGAGGTTGACGGACGTCATGGTCTTGCCCTCGCCCGGGCTCGCGCTCGTGACGAGGATCGTGTCGGGGAGCGCACCGCGCGTAGTCAACGCCGCACGGAGCGTGCGGTAGGACTCCCGCACGTCGCCGGGCAGAGGCTGGTCGCCGCGGAGATAGCCCGTGACGACCTTGTTCCTCATCTTGGGCACGCGGGCAAGAATCGGAAGGCGCTCACGCAGGAGGAGCTCGTCCTCGTTCGTCACCTTCGGTGACACGAGCTCGAGCGCGACGGCCACGCCGCAGCCGAGGAGAAGCGCGGCGATCAGAGCCACGATGATGCTGAGCGCGGGACGCGGCCACGACGGCTTGTCCGGCGCGACCGCCTCGCTCGAAACCTGCAACGTGGGATCGGGCTGCCCGATCAGCGGCGTCAGAGACCCGAGCCGAGACGCTATCGCGAGCCCCGCGCCGAGCTGCTGTTGGGCGACCGGGATCGCGTTGAGCTCCTGCCGCAGCTCCTTGATGACGGTGCGCAGCTGGCTCTGGAACAACTGCGTGCGATCGGCAAGGAGTTGATTGGCGAATCCGTTGGCGATCGCGGCAGCGCGCGCGGGCGATCCGGCTGTCGCGCTGACGGTGACGATGCTGCTCTGCCCTACGGGAGATACCGAGACCGAGCGGAGGAGCTTGTCGCGTGACCAGCCGAGGCCGAGCGACGCGTTCACGCGGTCGGCGATCGATGGGGACGTGATTAGACGCGCCGCGGTGAGTACGGCTCGCCCTTGCGCGGTCTCGCGAAGGAGCGACGGGATCCCGACGTACGTGTCGTCCGGAGACGAGATAGGCGTGACGAGGACGTCGGCCGAAGCCTTGTACTGCTTCGCAGCTGTGAACGAGTAGGCGGCGGCTACGCCCACCGCCACGGCGACGATCGCAGCGATCAGGAGCCAATGGTCGCGCAACGCCTGCGCGTATGCGGAAGCGCCTGCGCGTTCCTCGCCCACGTCCCCCGTCCGAGAGCTCACGCGCGAATCATTGCCCGAAAACTCAACGTCCGAACCACCGCCTCCGGCGGCGCCTCGGCATCGGAGGCTCGCCGACCCCATGCCCCGCGAGAATCGCGGCCGGCGCTTCCTCCGTCAGGTAGTGGACGAGCCGAGGCTCTGCGACCGCGGCCGCCGCCGCGCGGAGACCTGCCGTGCGAATGCGCGGACCATGTGCGTCGCTCGCGATCAGGTGGACGAGGCCCCGCTCGATGAGGATTCGACCCGTGGCGAGCGCCGTTCTGCCGAGCCGCCCCTCGAGCGAGGCGGCGGTGACCTGGATGAGCGCTCCGGCCTCGACCAACAGGCGCAGGCGACCGGGATGGGCCGTCACCTCACGGTTCCGTTCCGGATGGGCGAGCACGGGGGTCATCCCCGCAGCGCGTACCGCGTCGACCGACGCGTCGAGCGCGAGGGGCCAGCCTGCGTCGGGGAACTCGAGCAGGACGTGCGTCCCGCGACCGGCGTAGCTGAACCGTCGCAGCTCGTCGTCCGCTAGGAGGCTCAGTCGCACGATGTCGATCTCGCCGCCTGCGACGACCTCGAGCTCGATCCCCGCGCCCGCGATCGCGCGTTGCACGCGCGCCAAGGCGTCTTCCATCTGCGCCGGGGTCGTCGGGTAGTCGCTGCGCACGTGCGGCGTTGCGGCGAGCACGCGAACACCGTCCGCAACACTCTCACGCGCCAGATCGAGAGCCTCCTCGATCGACCGCACGCCGTCGTCGAGGCCCGGAAGGATGTGCGCGTGAAGGTCGATCACGACGGGCAGGATACGAAGGCGATGCGGGGCGGTGAGGGTGTGGGACGCAATACCGCGTTCGCGTTCGCGACGCAGCTCGCCACTTCCGCCTTCACGGCGATCCTGACGCTGTTCCTCGTCCGCGCACTCGACCCGCGTGAGTTCGGGCGCTTCACCCTCGCACTTGCGATCGCCGGGCTCCTGACGCTGCCGACAGATCTCGGGCTCTCGCCCGCCGCCGCACGGTTCATCGCGGAGCGTCGAGGCAACCGCGCGGCGGCGGCGGCCGCGTTCGCCGAGGCACTCTGGGCGAAGCTCGCGATCGCCGGCGCAGTCGCCACCGTGCTCTTCGCTCTCGCCGGCCCCATCAGCGTGGCCTTCGGCGACCGGGGCCTCGCCTGGCCGTTGCGCGGAACCGCGCTCGCGCTGGCCGGCCAGAGCCTGCTCCTGCTCGTGCTCCAGACGTTCGTAGCCCTCCAGCGGCTGTCGCGGAACGTGGTCGTGGTGAGCGTGGAGAGCGCCGTCGAGACGAGCGTGTCGATCGCGCTCGTCCTGGCCGGCGGCGGGGCGGCCGGCGCGGCGTTCGGTCGGGCGGTGGGATACGGGTTCGGACTCGTGCTGGGGCTCGCGCTCGTCGCCCGGTCGCTCGGGCGAGGAGCCCTCGAGCCGCGGTCGCCGCACCGGATCGGCGAGGTCGCACGCTACGCGCGTTCGCTTGCGGTGGTCGACTGGGCCTTCGCTGCCTTCGAGCAGATCGACCAACTGCTGATCGGTGTGCTCCTTTCGACGAGGGCCGTCGGGGCGTTCGGCGCCCCGTTGCGGCTCACGGCCTTTCTGCACTACCCGGGCTACGCGCTCGCGAACGCGGTCGTGCCTCGGCTCGCTCGGACCGAAGAACACGCCCCGGACGGCGACTCTTTCGCGCGGTCGCTTCGTCTGCTGTTCGTCGTCCAGGCGGCCTTGACGGCACCGCTACTCGCGTGGGCGCAGCCGATCACGAACCTGCTCCTCGGAACGGGATACCACCAGGCCGACGACGTGCTTCGCGCACTCGCGCCGTACGTGTTCCTCTCCGGGCTCGCGCCCCTCGTCAGCCTCGGCGCGAACTACCTCGGAGAGGGAGCGCGCCGGCCGCGGATCGCGGTCGCGACGCTCGCGCTCAACATGGCGATCGACGTGGCATTCCTGCGATCCACCGGAGTGGTCGCGGCCGCTATCGGAACCGACGTCGCATTCGCGCTTTACGTCCCGGCGCATTTCGCGATCTGCGCGCGTGCGCTCGGACTCTCGCTGAGGCCGCTCGCCGTGGGGTTCTCGCGGTCCTTGCTCGCGGGCGGGGCGGCGACCGCGGCCCTCGCATTCGTGGGCACGTCGCACCTCTCGCTCGCTCAATGGCTCCTCGGTGCCTGCGCGGGGACCGCGGCGTTCGTGCTCGTGATCGCCCTGACCGGCGAGCTGCGCGCGCTCTACCCCTCGCGCAGGCCGGCCGGCACCGTCGCTGTCGAACCGTAGAGACGGCGCGAAACGACTCGCGCGGCAAGATCGCGGGCGCGCAGCAGGCCCGGGACGAGTGCGCGGCGTCCAAACGGATATGCGCGCTCGACCGCTCCGTACTTCTTCTTGTAGTCGCCACCGCCGGCGAGGTCGACGCGCAGCACGCCGCGCTCCCGGAAGATGCGCATCGCCTGCCACATGATCGCCTCGTTCGGGCGATGGATCTGGTGGGCCTGGAGGCTGGCGCCACCCCAGAAGTACGCCGTCCCGCGATCGAACGGAAAGAGCGCGCTCGCGATGGGCAGCCCCTCCGAACTACGCGCGCGGAGACAGATAATTCGTCCGGCCGGACGCAGGGACTCGACGAGGGCGCGCACTCGCTCACGGTCGTATGTCGGTTGGAGCCCCTGCTTCGCGAAGACCTCTCGCAGCTGCTCGTAGTACTCGTCCACGATGGCGTCGTCGAGCGCCTCTTCGACGACGACGCCTTCCTTCTCGGACTTGCGCACCGCGCGACGGCACATACTGTTCATGCGCCCGAAGAGCCGGTCGTCGTCGCCGTCGAGCGCTATCTCCCACGTCGTCGTCGGTCCGTGCGCGAAGCCCGCGGCGTCGAGGTCCGTCGGTGACAGATCCCTGTCCTTCAGCTCGACGTGCAGGCAGCGCAGCCGCAAGGCGAGGGACGGCAGCGCAGCGGCGGCGGCGGTACGTGCACGCCCGTCCGCGGCGTTGAACCCCATGAACGCCGTCGTCCATCCCGGGAACGGACTTCCGAGGATGCGGATCCCAGCGCGCCGGACGATCGCACCGGTGAACCACGTGCCGTCGTCGCCGCGGGCGACGACCGGCTCCGCACGCTGTGTTCGCTCGAGGAAAGCGAGCCACTCACGCGTCTGAAAGACGACGCGGTCCGGCCGCGCGTCCAGCGCAGGCCAGTCCACCTCCTCCAATGTGATTCGCTCCAGCCGCACCTTCGTCTCCCGTGGGGCGCCTACCCCTCACAGCCATGCCCGAAGCGCGCGCGCCGTCGCGCGCGCGACGGAGGGACGTAGATGCGGCCCCTGCTCCGGCAGGCCCGCCGACCGCAGATCCGCCCGAACGCGCTCGACGTCGTACGGCACGGCGAGGAACCGGACCTCGTTTGCTTTCACGTCGAGGATCGCGCAGCGGGCCCGCGCCCGCAGCTCCCGCGACTGGCCGACGGCGCCGGGATTGACGAGGAGCGCCTCGTCCGCGCGCGCCCGCAATGGCCGATGCGTGTGACCGAGCACGAGGGTGCGCGCGCCCGACGCGCGCAGAACGCGCACTGCGTGTCGGCGGTGTGCGACGTACTCCTCGGGTGACGCCAGCGAGCCGTGCGCAACCGCGACCGCGTGCTCCTCCAGCCGCAGCGGCAGTGAGCTCAGCCACAACGCCTCTTCAGCTCCCAGCACCGTGGTCGTCCATGCGAGCGTCCGACGCGCGAAGGGAATGCAGCGGGCATAGGAAAGACGCCCGAGTGCGATCAGGTCGTGATTCCCGGCGACCGCCGGCACGCCGAGCTCGCGCACCATGCGGATGCACTCGTTCGGGTTGGGCCCGTATCCGACGAGGTCCCCCGTACACAGATAGGAGTCGACATCCTCTCGCCCGAGTGCCGCCAGCACGGCTTCGAGCGCGGGAAGGTTCGCGTGGACGTCGCCGAAGAGCCCCAGCTTCACGCCCGTCTCCGCAACAGCGCTGCGATCGTTGGCCCCGGATCGCCGACC
>Ga0066702_10000032_pt1 | contig 20573 bp, 15 predicted proteins | sample GraSoiAngelo_151_FD_66507 | JGI IMG/M metagenome (GOLD analysis project Ga0066702, IMG submission 66507) | Grasslands soil microbial communities from the Angelo Coastal Reserve, California, USA - 14_1009_12_20cm | ecosystem: Environmental > Terrestrial > Soil > Grasslands | place: USA...
ATCGCGATCATCGCCGACGATGAGGATCTCGGCCGCCTGCTGCTCGCGGAAGCCGCCAGCGCCGGCGGCCTGACGCCGCTCGCCTTCGACAACGGCACGGCCGCGCTGGAGGCCGCCTTGTCGCAGGACGTCGCCATCGTGCTGCTCGACGTCGACATGCCCGGCATGGATGGCAACTCGGTGTGCCGCCGCCTGCGGGCGGAGTCGCGCTTCGCCACCGTGCCCATCGTGATGGTGACCGGCCATGAGGATTCGCCCGCCATCACCCGCGCCTTCGAAGCGGGGGCGACGGATTTCATCTCCAAGCCCGTCAACTGGGCGCTGCTGCCGCGGCGGCTCGAGTACATTCTGCGCAATGCCGCCGCCGCCGAGCGCATCGAGCGGCTCGCCTACTTCGACCCGCTCACCGGGCTGCCGAATCGACAGAACTGCATCGAGACCGCCGAGCGGCTGGTGCGCGATGCGGCACAACTGCAGGAGTCGGTCGCGGTCGTCTATCTGGACCTGAACAGCTTCAAGCGGGTGAACGACACCTTCGGGCACGCGGTGGGTGACACGGTGCTGCGCAACGTGGCCGGCAAGCTCAGCGGCCTGCTGGAGGGCTTCAAGGCCGAAGGCCAGCACCTGGCCCTCGCCCGCTTCGGCGGGGACGAGTTCGTCATCCTGGTGCGGCACGCGACCGCGCGCGCGCGCGCCATTCGCATCGCGGAGGCGTGCGCCACGGCGTTCAAGGAGCCCATCCTCTACGACGGCCTCGAGTTCTACCCGGCGCCGAGCATCGGCGTGGCCGTCCACCCGGACGACGGCGCCGATGTCGCCACGCTGCTCAAGCACGCCGACACCGCGATGTACCAGGCCAAGACCGGCGCCGCGGAGTCGGTCGCCGTCTACACCCCCGCGATGAGCAGCCGGCTCGCCAACTGGCTCGATCTCGAGGCGCGCCTGCGCCGCGCGGTGGTGGAGGACCGTCTCAACCTGGTGTATCAGCCGAAGTTCCGCCTGCACGACAATCAGCTCGTGGGGGTGGAGGCGCTGCTGCGCTGGTGCGATGCCGAGCACGGTGAGATCCCGCCGCTGCGCTTCATCGAGATCGCCGAGGACAGCGGCCTCATCCTCGACCTGGGCAGCTGGGTAGTGCGCGCGGTGTGCCGGCAGCTGCGCAAGTGGATGGATCGGGGCTTCACCGTCCCGGTGGCCATCAACGTGTCCGGCAAGGACCTGCTGCACGGGGATCCGGCGCGCGTCATCCGGACCGAAGCGGCGGCGGCCGGCGTTCCCGCCTCGCTGATCGAGGTCGAGATCACCGAGTCGCTGCTGGTGAAGGACTCCGCCGCCGGGCGCAACGCGCTCAAGAAGCTGCGCGAGCTCGGCTGCCGCATTGCGCTCGATGACTTCGGCACCGGCTATTCCGCGCTCGCCTACATCACCCGCTTTCCCCCCGACCGCATCAAGATCGACAAGGCGTTCGTGCGCGACGTGGACCGCTCGGCGAGCGATGCCGCCATCGCCAACGCCATCCTGTCGCTCGGCGAGAGTCTGGGCATCACCGTGACGGCCGAGGGCATCGAGCGCTCGGGGCAACTCGAATGGCTGCGCGCGCGCGGCTGCCAGGAGGCGCAGGGGTTTCTCCTCGCCCGACCCCTGTCGGCGGCGGAACTGGAGCGCCAGTTCCTGCAGCCGGCGGAAAGCTCGGCGGCGCCGCACAGGCGGCGGGGTTGAGCGCAGCGGCGGCGCGCTTCGGGCGCACTTCGGCCGGAAACGGCTGTCGAATCGGGGGCCGCTTGCGCAGTATTCAGGCCGGCCCTAGGATCGAGCCGACGTGACTGCCATGCTGACGAAACTCCTCATCGGCGCCTTCCTGGTCCTGCCGCTCGCGGCCTGCACCACCCCGTCTGCGACCCGTGAGCCGCCGAAGAGCGCTTGGCTGGCGCTCGCGCGCACCCCGGGCTGCGTCCCGGATAGGGCCACGCGCATTCCGGTGAAGGAGGCAGACTGCGCCGGATCCGGCCGCACTTATACCCCGGAGGACATCCTGCGCACCGGCGCGGCCGACCCCGGCCAGGCCCTGCGGCTGCTCGATCCCGCGCTGACGGTGCACGGGCACTGAGGCTCAGAACGCGGCGTTGAGGAGTCTGCGCGGGCGCACCGCGCCGCGCCCGTCGGCCTCGCCGAGGCCGAGGAACGTGCCGGCCTCGTCGTACAGGCGCACCGCCGCCGCACCGGCCACCTCCGCCATGACGCTCTGACCGCTGAGCAGGCGTCGGGCCTCGCTCGCGGTGAGGCGCACCGCGCTCAGGTGCCCGAGCGGCCAGTCGCTGGACAGCAACCGCGGCCAGTCCCCGCGCGCACGCATCGCGGCCACTGACTCGAGCGTGTGCATCGGCTCCTTCTCAAAGGGCTCCACGTACAGCCGCCGCAGCGCCGTGACGTGCCCGCAGGTGCCGAGCGCCGCCGCCAGATCCTCGGCCAATACCCGGATATAGGTACCCTTGGAGCACAGGGCCTCGAGCTCGAGGCTCGCGGGGCCGAGCGCGAGCAGCGCAAGCTCGAACAGCTCGATGGCGCGCGCCGCCCGCGCCACGGTCACGCCGGCGCGCGCGAGCTTGTACAGCGGCTGGCCGGCGCGCTTCACGGCCGAGTACATCGGCGGAGTCTGTGTCTGCGGGCCGCGGAAGCGTGTGAGGAGTGCCTCGAGCGTCGCGCGCTCGAGCGGCGGCACCGGCGCCCTTGTCGTGACCGCGCCTTCCGTATCGCCGGTCGCGGTCGCGGCGCCGAGCGCCACCGTGAAACGGTAGCGCTTGCGGCCGGCGAGGATCTGCCCCGCGATCTTGGTGGCCTCGCCCAGGCAGATCGGCAGCATGCCGGTGGCGAGCGGGTCGAGGCTGCCGACATGCCCCGCCTTCTGCCGCAGGAACAGCGTGCGCACACGCTGCAACACCGCGTTCGACGACAGGCCGAGCGGCTTGTCGAGCAGCAGGATGCCGCTGGGCATGAGCGCGCGCGTTCAGCGCCGGGAAATGTCGGCGCCCGCCGGCGGCCCGGAGCCCGGCTCGGGGGCGGGCGGCGCGGCGGCGCCGGCACGGTCGCCGGCAACGGCGCGGTCGATGAGGCTGCTCAAGCGGGCCGCGCCCTCGACGCTTTCATCGAACACGAATTCCAGCCGGGGCGCGTGCCGCAGCGACAGCCGCCGGCCAAGCTCCCCGCGCAGGAACCCGGCGGCGTGGGTGAGTCCGATGCGCACCTCGTGCGGCGGGTGGCGCGAGGCGAACGGAGTGAAGAACACGCGCGCCGTGCCCATGTCGGCCGCGACGCTGACCGCGGTGATGGTCACGTTGCCCACGCGCGGATCCTTCACTTCGCGCGCGATCAACGCCGCGAGCACACGCTGGATCTCCGACTCGATGCGTTGGGTGCGGGCCTGCGGCATTACTGCAGCGTTCTCGCGACCTCGACGCGCGCAAAGCACTCGATCTGGTCGTTAACGCGCACGTCCTGGTAGTTCTTCACGCCGATGCCGCACTCGGTGCCGGCACGCACCTCGCCCACGTCGTCCTTGAAGCGGCGCAGTGACTCGAGCGCGCCCTCGAAGATCACCACGTTGTCGCGCAGCACGCGAATCGGATTGTTGCGCTTCACCAGGCCCTCGGTCACCAGGCAGCCGGCCACCACGCCGAACTTGCTCGAGCGGAACACCTCGCGCACCTGCGCCACACCTACGATCTGCTCCTTGATCTCCGGCTGCAGCATGCCGGTCATCATCTGCTTCACGTCGTCGATGGCTTCGTAAATGATGCTGTAGTAGCGCACCTCGACGCCGGTCTCCTTGACGGCATCGCGCGCGCCCGCATCGGCGCGCACGTTGAAGCCGATGACCAGTGCCTTGGAGGCCGCGGCGAGCTGCACGTCGGACTCGGTGATGCCGCCCAGGCCGCTCGCGATCACCTTCACCTGCACCTCCTCGGTGGACAGCTTGGCGAGCGCATCGCGCAGCGCCTCGGCGCTGCCCTGCACGTCGGCCTTGATGAGCACCGACACCAGGCCGGCCTTCTCCTCGCCCATCTGAGCGAATGCATCCTCGGGACGGGCGCTGTGGCGTGCCAGCTTCACGTCGCGGAACTTGCCCTGGCGGTAGAGCGCCACTTCGCGCGCCTTGCGCTCGCTCTCCACCGCCAGCAGCTCATCGCCCGCGTTGGGCGCGCTCGAGAGTCCCAGCACCACCACCGGCATGGACGGCGGGGCTTGCGCCACCTGCTGGCCGTTCTCATCGAACAGCGCGCGCACGCGCCCGTACTCGGAACCGGCGATGATCGGGTCGCCCATGCGCAGCGTGCCCTTCTTCACCAGCACGGTCGCCACCGCGCCGCGGCCCTTCTCTATGCTCGACTCGATCACCACCCCGGAGGCGAGCCCGTTGCGCGGCGCTCTCAGCTCCAGCACTTCCGCCTGCAGCAGGATCGCTTCGAGCAGCTTGTCGACACCAGCACCGGTGCGCGCCGATACGCTGACGAACATGTTCTGCCCGCCCCACTCCTCGGCAATGACCTCGTGCTTGGACAGCTCGGTGCGCACGCGGTCGGGGTCCGCGTCGCTCTTGTCGATCTTGTTAACCGCCACCACGATCGGCACGCTCGCCGCACGCGCGTGCTGGATGGCCTCGATGGTCTGCGGCATCACACCGTCGTCGGCGGCGACCACCAGCACCACGATGTCGGTGGCCTTGGCGCCGCGCGCGCGCATCGCCGTGAACGCGGCATGTCCGGGGGTATCGAGGAAGGTGATGACCCCCTTCGGGGTCTCGACGTGATAGGCGCCGATGTGCTGGGTGATGCCGCCCGCCTCGCCCGCCGCGACCTTGGTGCGCCGGATGTAATCGAGGAGCGAGGTCTTGCCGTGATCGACGTGGCCCATGACGGTGACCACCGGCGGGCGCGGCGCAGCTTCCGCCTCGGCCTGCGCGCCCTGCAGATCCTGTTCGATCTGGTTCTCCTTGAGCACCTTGGGCGTGTGGCCCATCTCTTCGACCACCAGCACCGCGGTGTCCTGGTCGATCGGCTGGTTGATGGTGGCCATCACGCCCATGTTCATCAGCGCCTTGATGACCTCGTTGGCCTTGACGGCCATCTTCTGCGCCAGCTCCGCCACCGTGACCGTCTCGCCGATGCCGACCTCGTGCACCACCGGCGCGGTCGGCATCTCGAATCCATGCCGCCCTTCGGCGGACGCCGGAACGGGGCGCGCCTTGGCGCGGCGCTTCTTCTTGTAGCGCGAGCTGACATCTCCGGTGACATGCAGCTCCTGACGGCCATAGCGCGTGTGCTGCTTGTCGTCCGCCACCGGCGCGGCGGGGGCGGCGGCGGCCGGGCGTTCGCGCGGCGCCGCTGGCGGCGGGGTGAGCGCCTGCGGCCGCTCACGCTCGCCGGCGTGCCGCTCGTGCTCCTCGCGCTCGCGGGTGCGCCGCGCCTCGTCGTCGCGGCTGCGCTGTTCGGCCACCCGGCGCGCGTCCTCCTGGGCGCGGCGGCGCGCATCCTCTTCCTCGACGCGGCGGCGGTTCTCCGCCTCGAGCCGCTCGCGCTCGCGCCGCTCGGCTTCGGCGCGCTCACTCTCGGCGCGCGCCGCAGCTTCGGCTTCCTGACGGCGGTGGTCGAGCTCGTCCTGCTGGACGCGGGCCTGCTCCTCGAGCACGTCGCGCTTGATGTACGTGCGTTTGCGGCGCACCTCGACATTGACGGTGCGCGCGCGCCCCTGCGCGCTGGCGAGCTTCAGCTCGCTCTGGGTCTTGCGCCTGAGGGTGATCTTGCGCGGCGCGCCGTCGCTGTCGGCGTCGCTCCCGTGGCTGCGGCGCAGGTGCGTGAGCAGCTCGAGTTTGGCGTCGTCGCTGATGCGCGCGTCGGGACCGGACACCTTGATGCCCGCCTGATCGAGCTGCACCAGCAGCCGGTCCACCGGCACCTTGAGAACCTCGGCAAACTGGGAAACGCTCACTTCGGCCATAGGCTTGAACCCTCGTCCCGTTGCTGTCAGTTACCCGCCTCGAACCACGGCGCGCGCGCCGTCATGATGAGCGTGGCCGCCTTGTCGGCGGCCAGCCCTTCGATGTCGGCCAGCTCATCCACCGACTGCTCGGCGAGATCCTCGCGGGTACGCACCCCGCGGCGCGCCAGGGTCAGCGCCAGGTCCGGGCTCATGCCCTCGAGCAGCAGCAGATCGTCCGCCGGCATCGACTGATCGAGCGTCTCCTCGCTGGCGATCGCCTGCGTGAGCAGCACGTCGCGCGCGCGGTTGCGCAGCTCCTTGACGATATCCGCGTCGAACTCCTGTATGGCGGCCAGCTCCGCCTGCGGGACGTAGGCGATCTCCTCGATGGTGGAGAAACCCTCCTGCGCCAGGATGGTCGCCACGTCCTCATCGACATCCAGCTGCTTCATGAAGTTCTGCACCAGCTCCTTGGACTCGGTCTCGCTCTTGACCTCGGCGTCGGATTCGGTCATCACGTTCAGGTCCCACCCCGTGAGCTGGCTCGCCAGGCGGATGTTCTGGCCGCCGCGGCCGATGGCCTGCGAGAGCTTCTCCTCGGAAACGGCGATGTCCATGCTGTGCGAGTCCTCGTCCACTACGATGGACATCACCTCGGCGGGGGACATGGCGTTGATCACGAACTGCGCCGGGTTGTCGACGTGGGGGATGATGTCGACGCGCTCGCCCGCGATCTCGTTGGAGACCGCCTGCACGCGCGAGCCGCGCATGCCGACGCAGGCGCCGACCGGATCGATGCGCGGGTCGTTGCTCTTCACTGCGATCTTGGCGCGCACGCCCGGATCGCGCGCCGCGCCCAGGATGTGGATGAGCCCCTGCCCGACCTCCGGCACCTCGAGCTTGAAGAGCTCGATGAGGAACTCGGGCGCGGTGCGGGTGAGGAACAGCTGCGGGCCGCGCGGCTCGGAGCGCACTTCCTTGAGGAAGGCCTTGATGCGGTCCTGGGGCTTGGCCTGCTCGCGCGGGATCATGTCGGTGCGCGGCACGAAGCCTTCGGCGTTGCCGCCCAGATCGATATAGATGCCGTTGCGGTCGACGCGCTTCACCACCCCGCTCACCAGCGTGCCGACGCGGTCGCGGTAAGCGCCGACCACCTGGGCGCGCTCGGCTTCGCGCACCTTCTGCACGATCACCTGCTTGGCCTGCTGGGCCGCGATGCGCCCGAAGGCCACCGATTCGACCGGCTGTTCGACGTAGCCGCCCACCTGCGCCTGCGGGTCGAGCTCCACAGCATCCTCGAGGCGCAGCTCGTGCTCCGGGACCTCGAGCTCCTTGGAGTCGTCGGCGAACACCTTCCAGCGCCGGAAGGTGTCGTAGTCGCCGCTCTTGCGGTCGATCGACACGCGCGCGTCCCACTCCTCGCCGTGCTTCTTGCGGGTTGCGGACGCGAGCGCGGCTTCGAGTGCCTCGAAGATCACTTCCTTGTCGACGCCCTTCTCGTTGGATACGGCATCGACCACCATCAGAATTTCCTTGTTCACTGTCCCGCGTACCTCTTAAGACGCCAGCCTTGCCTTGCCGATCTCCGCGAACGCCACCGCCACACGCTCACGGTCGACCTCGAGTGCGATGCCGGTGTCATCGACCGTCAGGAGCTTGCCGGTGTAGCGCCGGCGCCCGGCGCGCGCCTCGCGCAACTCCACGAACACCCGCGAGCCGACGAAGCGCCCGAAGTGCGCCTGGGTGCGCAGCAGCCGGTCAAAACCCGGCGACGACACCTCGAGGGTGTAGGCGCACGGGATCGGGTCCTCGACATCGAGGAGCGCGGCGACCGCGCGGCTCACCCGCTCACAGTCCTCGAGGCTCACGCCCGCTTCCCGATCGATGTAGAGGCGCAGCAGTGCGCGCGCGCGCGCGGCAGCGTACTCGAGCTCCACCAGCTCGAAGCCCAGCCGCCCCAGCAGGGGCTCGATCAGTGCGCTCAAGCGCTCGCGCAGAATCACCGTCACCGCCTCTTGCAGCACCCGCAGGCCCGCTGCAAATCAGGTCCGCTGTAAATAAAAATGGGCCCCAAGGCCCACCAAAAAGCAAAAAGCCCCGCGGGGGGCTTGCCGATCACACCTCTTTCGGGGGTGCCACGCGTCGAACCTGCACCCGCGCGACACCCGCCACCCGTCCCCGCGCGGCATGCAGCCCACCGGGGGCCGGGAATTCTACCGGAAATCAGGGCCAGGGAACAGCGAGCCGACGGCGCCGCCGTGCCGCCATGGGGCTAGACTGGCCGCCAACGCCCGCCGAGGTAACACCATGTCCGAGCCCACCCCCCGCCCGCCGCTGCGCGCCCCGCGCGGCTCGAACCTCAGCTGCCGCAGCTGGCTCTCCGAGGCGGCGCTGCGCATGCTCATGAACAACCTGGATCCGGAGGTCGCCGAGCGGCCGCAGGACCTGGTGGTGTACGGCGGTATCGGCAAGGCGGCCCGCAACTGGCGCTGCTTCGAGCAGATCGTGGCCGCGCTGCGCGCGCTCGAGGACGATGAGACGCTGCTGATCCAGTCGGGCAAGCCCGTCGGAGTGTTCCGCACGCACGCCGATGCGCCGCGCGTGCTGCTCGCCAACTCCAACCTCGTGGCGCGCTGGGCCGACTGGGAGCACTTCAACGCGCTCGACCGCAAGGGACTCATGATGTTCGGCCAGATGACGGCCGGCTCGTGGATCTACATCGGCACCCAGGGCATCGTGCAGGGCACCTACGAGACCTTCGTGGAGATGGGCCGCCAGCACTTCGGCGGCGACCTCGCCGGCAAGTGGATCCTCACCGCGGGCCTGGGCGGCATGGGCGGCGCGCAGCCGCTCGCCGCCACCATGGCGGGAGCCTCGATGCTCGCGGTGGAGTGCCGCCCGGAGCGCATCGCGAAGCGCCTGCAGACCCGCTACCTCGACATGCAGGCCGGGAGCCTGGATGAGGCCCTGGAGAGCCTCACGCGGGCGCGGCGCACCGGCAAGCCCGTGTCGGTGGGCCTGCTCGGCAACGCCTGCGAAGTGCTGCCGCAGCTGCTGGGTCGCGGCGTGCGGCCCGATGCCGTGACGGACCAGACCTCGGCGCACGATCCCGTCAACGGTTATCTGCCCGAGGGGTGGACGCTCGAGAAGTGGGACCGGCTGCGCGTCGAGAACCCGGCGCAGGTGGCGCAGGAGGCGCGCGCCTCGATGCGTAAGCACGTCGAGGCGATGCTCGCCTTCCAGAAGCTCAAGATTCCGGTGTTCGACTACGGCAACAACCTGCGCCAGGTGGCCTTCGACGCCGGCCTCAAGGAGGCGTTCGCCTTTCCGGGCTTCGTGCCCGCGTACCTGCGGCCGCTGTTCTGCCGCGGCATGGGGCCGTTTCGCTGGGCGGCGCTGTCGGGCGACCCCGAGGATATCTACCGCACCGACGCGAAGGTCAGGGAATTGCTGCCCGATGACGCGCACTTGCATCAGTGGCTCACCATGGCGCGCGAGCGCATCCAGTTTCAGGGCCTGCCGGCGCGCATCTGCTGGGTGGGCCTGGGTGACCGACACCGACTCGGGCTGGCGTTCAACGAGATGGTGGCGCGCGGGGACCTCAAGGCGCCGATCGTCATCGGCCGCGATCACCTGGATTCCGGCTCGGTCGCCAGCCCGAACCGCGAGACCGAAGCGATGCGCGACGGCTCCGATGCGGTGGCGGACTGGCCGCTGCTCAATGCGCTGCTCAACACCGCCAGCGGCGCGACCTGGGTGTCGATCCATCACGGCGGCGGAGTCGGCATCGGCTACTCGCAGCACGCCGGCGTCGTCATCGTGTGCGACGGCACGCCCGCCGCCGCGCGCCGCATCGAGCGCGTGTTGTGGAACGATCCGGCGAGCGGGGTCATGCGGCATGCGGACGCCGGCTACGAGAGCGCGATCGAGTGTGCCCGCGCGCGGCACCTCAACCTGCCGTTCCTGCACGGCTGAGCGGTAAGAGCGCGTGTCCGAACCGCTCAAGCTGTGGCGCAACGCGCAGCTCGCGACCTGCGACGCCGCGGCGCGCGTCATCGCGCGCGGCGCGCTCACGACCCGCGCCGGGCGCATCGAGTGGGTGGGGGAGGAAGCGGCGCGGCCGGCGGCGGCGGCGGATGAGGTACATGATCTGGCGGGCGCCTGGGTCACACCCGGGCTGATCGACTGTCATACGCACCTGGTGTTCGCCGGCACCCGCGCCAACGAGTACGCCGAGCGGCTGCGCGGGCGCTCGTACGAGGAGATCGCGCGCTCCGGCGGCGGCATCCTCGCCACCGTGCGCGCGGTGCGTGCGGCGAGCGAGGAACAGCTGTTCGATGAGAGCGCGCCGAGGCTGGCGGCGCTGCTCGCCGAGGGCGTCACCACGGTCGAGATCAAATCCGGCTACGGCCTGACGCTGGCGGATGAAGCGAAGATGCTGCGCGTCGCGCGCCACCTGGGCAGGGCGTTTCCGGTCACGGTGCGCACGACGCTCCTCGCCGCCCATACGCTGCCGCCGGAATACCGCGGCCGCGCCGATGAGTACATCGAGGCCATCGCGCGCGAGTGGCTGCCGCAGCTGTGCGCGCAGGGCCTCATCGATGCCGTGGACATATTCTGCGAGCACATCGCCTTCAGCGTCGCGCAGGCCGAGCGGCTGTTCGCCGCGGCGCGCGCGCTGGGGCTCCCGGTCAAGATGCACGCCGAGCAGCTCGGCAACCTCGGCGGCACGCTCATGGCGGCGCGCCAGGGAGCGCTGTCGTGCGATCATCTGGAGTATGCCGGGGAGCGGGAAGCGGCGGCGCTCGCCCGCGCCGGCACCGTGGCGGTGCTGCTGCCGGTGGCCTTCTACTGCCTCGGCGGTGAGCGCCGGCCGCCGGTTGCGGCGCTGCGCGCGCACCAGGCGGCGCTCGCCGTCGCGAGCGACTGCAATCCCGGCTCCGCCCCCGGCGCGTCGCTTCTCACCGCGATGAGCATGGCGACGCGGCTGTTCGGCCTGACGGCGGAGGAAGCGCTGCTGGGCGTCACGCGCCATGCGGCGCGCGCGCTCGGGCTCGAGGGCGAGCGCGGCGCGCTCGCCGCCGGGCAGGCAGCCGACTTCGTGGTGTGGAACCTGCGCTCCATCGAGGAGCTCGGGTACTGGATTGGCTTTAACCCGCGCCGGACCGTGGTCCGCGCGGCAGAGGTCCTGCGATGGCCGAACCCGATTCTCTGAAGCTTGGCTCCCGGCCGCTGCGGCTCGCCGACCTGCGACGGGTGTACCAGGGCCCGGTCAGCGTGCAGATCGACGCGGCGGCGCTCGGCGCGGTGCGCGACGCCCATGCCGTCACCATGCGGCTCGCCGCGGCCGATGCGCCCGCTTACGGCATCAACACCGGCTTCGGCCTGCTCGCGAACACGCGCATTCCCCCCGCGCAGCGCACGTTGCTGCAGCGGAACATCATCCTGTCGCACAGCTGCGGCGTCGGGCCACTGCTCGATGATGCGATCGTGCGCCTCACGCTGGTGCTGAAGCTCGCGAGCCTGTTGCAGGGCTTCTCCGGGGTGAGCCCGGAGCTGGCACGCTTTCTCGAGCGGCTCATCAACGCCGGCCTGTGTCCGTGCGTGCCGGCGCAGGGGTCGGTTGGAGCCTCGGGAGATCTCGCGCCACTGGCGCATCTGTCGCTGGTGGTGCTGGGACTGGGTGAGATCCGCCGCCACGGCGAGGTGTTGCCGGCGGCCGAAGCTCTGGCGCAGGAGGCGCTGGCGCCGCTCGCGCTCGGGCCCAAGGAGGGACTGGCGCTGCTCAACGGCACCCAGGTGTCGACCGCGCTGGCGCTCGCCGGGCTGTTCGAGATCGAAACGGTGTTTGCGGGCGCGGTGGTGAGCGGCGCGCTGTCGCTCGATGCGCTGCAGGGGAGCGATGCGCCCTTCGATCCGCGCATGCACCACCTGCGCGGCCATGACGGTCAGGCGCGCGTCGCGCAGGTGTATCGCGAGCTGCTCTCGGGGAGCGAGATCCGCGAATCACACCGCACCTGCACACGGGTGCAGGATCCGTACTCGCTGCGCTGTCAGCCGCAGGTGATGGGCGCGTGCCTCGACCTGATCACGCAGCAGGCGGCGACGCTCACCATCGAGGCCAACGCCGTCACCGACAACCCGCTGATCTTTCCGGACACGGGCGAGGTGCTGTCGGGCGGGAATTTCCATGCCGAGCCGGTGGCCTTCGCGGCCGACATCCTCGCGCTCGCCTGCGCGGAGGTGGGCTCGATCGCCGAGCGGCGCCTGGCGCTGCTCGTCGACCCGAAGATGAGCGGGCTGCCGGCGTTCCTCGCCCCCGACAGCGGCGTGAACTCCGGCTTCATGCTGGCGCAGGTCACCGCCGCCGCGCTGGTCGCCGAGAACCGCATGCTGTGCCATCCGGCGAGCGTCGACAGCATCCCCACCTCTGCCAACCAGGAGGACCACGTGAGCATGGCGACGCACGGCGCGCGGCGGCTGCTCGCCATGGCGGGCAACGCCCTCAACATCGTCGCGCTCGAGTTTCTCGCCGCCTGCCAGGGCGTGGACCTGCGGGCGCCGCTGAAGACTTCGCGGCGCCTGCAGGACGCCCACAGCGCCCTGCGCCTCAAGGTGCCTTTCGCGCAGACCGACCGGCTGCTCGCGCCCGACGTCGCCGACGCCGCCGCCACCGTGCGCCGCTCCGAGGTGCAGTCGCTCGTCGCCCCTCTGCTACCGAGCTTCCGCTGACGCAGGCCCAGGCACGCCGCTGGCGCAGGCCAGCTCGACCGGTGACTCAAGCCCTCGGTGCGCACCGCCCAAGGATGCGGTTTACAGGTCTTCGCAGCGATTCAGACCGGCGCGTACTCGGTGGCCTTGGGCTTGTCCGAGAGGTCCGACTGCTGCTCGCGCTTGATGCGCTCGTAGATCTCTTCCCGGTGCACGGCAACGCTCTTGGGCGCGTTGATGCCGACCCGTACCTGATTCCCCTTGACCCCCAGAACCGTAATGGTCACGTCGTCGCCGATCATGACGGTCTCGCCGACCCGGCGTGTGAGAATGAGCATCTTCCAATCCCTCTGTCGTTATAGTTAGGTGTGCCACCGCGACTTGAAGTTCGCTCCCGACACGTTTTTATCCTTTCGTAGGGTACGCGGAAACCGGCGCAAAGAGAATCCAGCCGTGTGCAGCAGGGGGGCTTGAACGTTCGCGCCATGGGTATACCACCCACCACCCATACACCCCCTACCCCAGCAGTCTCTTCAGCCCCGCACACGCTGCCTCCGCGGCAGGACCCACGATCACGTGCACGCAGCCCGCGCCCGGTGTCGCGATGCCGCGCAGCCCGAGGCCACGAATGGCGGCGCGGTCGATGAGCGCGGCATCGCCCACGCTCACGCGCAGCCGACTCGCTGCGGCTTCCACCGCGCGCACGTTGGCGCGGCCGCCGAGCGCGGCCAGGAGCGCCCCCGCATCCGGGGCCACCAGCCCGGGCGTCTGCGCTGCCGGCGCGACCCGCGCAGGCGTGCCCGGCGCGGCGGCCTCTGGCACTGCGGGGCAGCCCGTGGACTGCAACGCGCTGCGGATCTCTCCGGCGATCTGATCGGCGACGGCACCGACCACCACCTGCAACGCGTTGGCCGACGGTCGCACGAGCCCGCGGACGCCGAGTCGCTTCAGCGCACCCTCATCGACCGCCGCCTGATTCGCAACCAACAACCGCAGGCGCGTGGTGCACGCGTCTACCGACACGAGGTTGGCCGCGCCGCCGAGCGCGCCGATCCAGGCACGCGCGCGCTCGGCCGGCGGCGGCGGCGCCGCCGCGGTGCTCTCCAGGGGGTCGCGCCCCGGGGTCTTCAGATCCAACCTGACGATGACCAGGCGGAACAGTCCGTAGTACAGCGCGAAATACAGCGCGCCCACCGGCAGCAGCCACAACGGCCGCGTGGCGCGGCTGAAGTTCAGCACATAGTCGAACAGGCCCGCGGAGAAGCCGAAACCGAGTCTCACGTGCAGGGCGTTCATGATGATGAACGCGACTCCGGTGAGCAGCGCGTGCACCGCGTACAGCACCGGCGCCAGGAAGATGAAGGTGAACTCGATGGGCTCGGTGACGCCGGTGAGGATCGAGGTCAGCGCGATGGAGGCGAGCAGCCCCCCTACCGCGCGGCGCCGCTCGGGGAGAGCGCTGTGATACATGGCGAGACAGGCGGCCGGCAGACCAAACATCATCACCGGAAAGAAGCCCGACATGAACGCGCCGGCGCTCGGATCGCCGGCGAAGAAGCGCTTCAGATCGCCGGTAACGCCGTGGTAATCGCCGAGCAGAAACCAGGCGATGTTGTTGATGATGTGGTGGAGCCCGGTCACGATCAGCACGCGGTTGAGCACGCCGTAGGCGAACAGGCCGAGCGGCCCGGCGTGCAGCACCGAGCGGCTGAGCGCATCCATCCCCTGCTCGAGGTGCTGCCACTGGGTGCCGAACGCGCCCGCCAGCAGCAGCCCCGCGAAGCCACTCGCGATCGGCACGAACCGCCGCCCGCCGAAGAAGGCGAGGTAACTCGGCAGGTTGATGTTGTAGAAACGGTTGTAGAGCGCTCCAGCGGTCAGGCCCGAGAGGATGCCCGCCGGCACACTGAGCTTGGCGAGCTCGTGCGCCTTGTACGCCGCGACCGCCAGCTCGCGCGCGCGGCCGCTGAAATCGGCCACCGCCGCCGGCGGCACCGCGATCAGAACCTCCGCCCCCTTGGTCGCCACCAGATAGGCGACCACGCTCGCGAGTCCCGCCGCGCCGTGATTCTCGCGCGCGAGTCCCACCGCCACGCCGATCGCGAACAACAGGCCGAGATTCGAGAAGATGGCCTCGCCCGCCGCGGCCACGGAGGCCGAATCGAGCAGGTCGGGCTGCCCCACGCGCAGCAGCAGGCCCGCGATCGGCAGCACCGCGATGGGCAGCATCAGGGCGCCGCCCACCTTCTGCAGTCCCGCGAGCCCGAGCTTCACGACAGCGTCCCCGACAGCACCGCCGCCAGCGCCTGCACGGCGACCGTGGCGTCGGGCCCGGTGGCGCGGATCTCGATCTCCTCCCCGCGCTCGACCCCGAGCGCCATCAGCGCCACGATGCTGCGCGCATTGGCCTCGCGTCCATGCGCCGCGATGCGCACGTCCGCGGCGAGACTCCTCACCGCGTCCGCAAGCAGCGCCGCCGGCCGCGTGTAAATGCCGTGCTCAACGCCGACCTTGAGGCGGCGCACAGTTGTCGCATCGCCCGGCGCCGCCGGCGCGGACACCTCCTGCGCTTGCGAGGCGACTTCCATGAGGAGGTTCCCGACCGCGAGCTCGCAGCCCGAGCTGCGGCGCACAATCCGAAAGCCGCTGTCGGCGGTCACGATCACCGGGGTGAGGACGCTCCTGGCGCGCCGCGCGAGGAGATCCAGATCGAAGCTGAGGAGCCTCTCGCCCGCTCTAACGCGCGCGCCCTGCTGCGCGTGCAGCTCGAAGCCCTGCCCCCCGAGCTCCACGCTATCGATGCCGACATGCAGCAGCACCTCGCACCCCTGCGGAGTGCGCAGCGTCACGGCGTGTCGCGCGGCGGCGATCACGATCAGCTCCCCGTCACAGGGGGCGCAGAGCGTGGCCGAGGTCGGATCGATGGCCAGTCCGTCGCCGAGCAAGCCTCTGGCGAACACCTCATCGGGCGCTTCCTCGAGAGGGGTGCTCCAGCCGGCGAGCGGTGCGAGCAGCCTCACGGTGCGCACCGGCGTCATGGCAAGAGCTGCACCCAGTCGAGCGCCCACAGCGGATCGAGCGTGCGCTGGGTGAAGCGGAAGCACAGGTCGTGCGGCCCGGCCGCGCTCGGCAGCGGCACCGCCGGCAGCGTCGTCACCGCGTCGTTGTCGGCGGCCGGTGCGAGTGGCAGCACCGCGACGGGCTCACCTTGGCAGCCGTCCAGACGCACCTCGAGCTCCCCGGCGGGCGTGTTCGGCGCATTGAGTTTGATGGCCTCGATGTCCTTGCCGATCTGGAAGTTGAACGGCACCTGCCCCACCGCGGCGGTCAGCGTCGACCCGTGAGACAGATCGGCGGCCGGCAGAATCCAGCAGGGATTCATGATGTCGATGAGGAACACGGCGCGCGCCCCCTCCATCGGCGCGTCATCCTCGAGCGACAGGACCAGCTTGTCGGTGCAGGTCTTCAGGTCCTGGCTCATGTGGCGCTCGTGCGGCCCCACGGTGTGAGGCGGCGCGAGCGCATCGTCCGAGTAGTGCACGCCGAGCCCACTCAGGCGGCGGAACTCCGCCGGGAGCCGGGCGAGAAAATCCGGCCAGTCGAGGCGCGCGGGCGGGGACCAGCCGATCTCGGCGAGGGCGGCCGCGCGCGGCCAGGTCATGTAGGCGGCGCGCTCTTCGGTGCGCACGTGCTCCGTCCACAGATTCGCCTGCAGCCCGAGCACGTGTCGCCCATCGGCCGCGAGGGGTCCGGGCAGCGGGTCGAAGTGATAGACGTCGGCGAGGGTCTCGACCGTGCCGCGGCCCGGCGGCTCGCTCGGCGAGCGGCCCTGGCGGCTATCCAGGTACAGCGTCGGGTCCGGGGACAACACTGCATCGTGTCCGGCGGCGGCGGCGGCGATCGCGCCCTGCACGCCGCGCCAAGACATGACGGTTGCGTCCGCCGGCACGCCGCCCTCGAGGATCTCATCCCAACCCACGAGGCGCCGGTCGTGCGCCCGCAGGTACTCCCCCATTCGGTGAGTGAAGTAGCCCTGCAGTGCCTCCTCGTTCGCCACACCCAGCTCGCGCATGCGCGCCTGCACGCGCGCGGACGCCTTCCATTGATCCTTCACCGCCTCATCGCCCCCCACGTGGATATATTCCCCGGGAAAGAGCCCCATCACTTCGGCGAGCACGTCCTCGAGAAAAGCGAAGGTGGATTCTTCCACGTTGAAGAGATTCGGGTAGATGCCCCAGTCGGCGGGCACTGCCTGCGGCGGCTGGCTCGTCACCCCCAGCTGCGGATAGGCGACGATGGCCGCGGTCGCATGCCCGGGCATGTCGATCTCCGGCACGAGGGTGACGTTACGCGCCGCGGCGTGCGCGACGATGCGGCGCACGTCGTCCTGGGTGTAGAAGCCGCCGTACAGGCGTGCCCGGCCCGTGGCCGGATCGATGTCACGCCCCGCCGCCCGGCCCGCCGGCACGCGCCAGGCGCCGACGCTGGTGAGGCGCGGATACTTGCTGATCTCGAGCCGCCAGCCCTGGTCATCGGTCAGATGCCAGCCGAGCACGTTGAGCTTGTGCAGCGCCATCCAGTCGATATAACGCATGATGAACGCGGGCGATTGAAAATGGCGCGCCGAGTCCAGCATCAGGCCGCGCCAGCGAAAGCGCGGCGCATCGACGATGTGCAGCGCGCGTAGCTTGACAGCCGCGGCCCCCGTGCCTGCGGAAGTCGGCTCGGCTGCGCTACAGAGCTGCCATAAGGTCACGGCGCCATAGAACAGGCCGCGCGCCTCGCCCGCGGCCACCACGATGCGCTGCGTCGACACCACGATCCGGTAGCTCTCGGGGCCCGCGCCGGCCAGGCTCGGCTCGATACGGAACGCGATGGCGCGCTCAGGCACCCGGGCGACGCCGCCCGCGATCACCTCGAGCCAGCCGGCGTGGCTGCTGCGCACGAGATCCACGAAGTACTGCGCGCTCGTTGCGGCCGCCGGGTCCAGCGGAATCAGGACCCGGGTGCGCGCGCGCACGGCGAAGGTGCCACGGCCGGCAGTGACCTGCGCCGGGGCGGGGATGACATTGGCGGTTGCCTGCCGCGCGGGCGTGAGCGGCCCGGCCGGCGGCGCTGCGGCTGTGGATTCGCCGCCCCCCAACAGCGCCGCGCCCGCGAACCCGGCGAGGGCGAGTCGCCTCACTTCCATGCCTGCAGGCGTTCCGCGAGATAGGCCCGTACCCGCGCCGCGTCCGCCGAAGAGAGCGTGCCCAGTACGCCGCGCCGCTGTTCCGGGATGTGATCGGCGACGCCGACCTGCGTTCCGAATACGTAATGATCGAAGAGTGCCCGCCAGGCCTCGCGGGTGGCGGGAGGGAGCGAGCGCAGATTGAGCAGGGCGTGAATCAGGGTATCGAACCCGCAGGCGCTGCCGAGGGCCGCTCCCGCCAGGGCGTGCCACCAGTAGTTGATCAGCACGTTGAAGGGGTCAAGCGACTCGACGTGATGCCACCACAGCGATGGTATGAAGATGGCATCCCCCGGTGCGAGTTCGGCGCTCACCGCGGCCTTCAGTGCCTCGCGAAAGCGCGGAAAACGCTCGAAATCCGGATCGTGCAGTCGCACCAGGCTCATCGGCGCCCCGGTCGGCGCGAAGTCGAGCGGTCCGATATAGAGGTTCGCGATCTGCTCAGGCGGAAACAGCGTGAAGCGCCGGCGGCCGCACACCACGCAGCCGATGTTGTTCCACTCATCGAGGTGCGTAGGCGTGGTGATCGCGGTGCCGAGCCAGATGCGCGGCAGCACCGCGCTGTCGAGGAGGCTGAGCGTATTCTCCGCGGAGAAGCCCGGCAGGCAGTCGCGCATCAGCGCGCTCTGCGCCGCCACCGCCGGCGCGCGCGCGAACGCCTCGTAGCGCAGCGCCTGCTCCGCGACCGCCGCGATCGGCAGCCGGTTGCGCACGAAGTTAAAGCCGCTCATCGCCTCGTTGTAAAAGACGCGTCCCTGGATCTCGGGCGGCGTCATGATGGCGTCGACCAGGCCGCCGTTGTCGAAGCGGCGCAGATACTCGACCACGGCGGCCGGTGAACTGCGGCCGGCACCGACGGCTGGCCAGGCGTTGACGAGTCCGCGCAGCACCGCCGGCCGGGCGGAGGCAATCACCTCGTGGCGGATCGCCTCGTCATCGAGCATCGAGAATTCGCGGATCGGTGTGAGGGCCTGGGACACGAGGGACTCGGGAGCGCAAGTCAGCGCCGGGGTGGCTACCAGAAGTAGATCTGCAGCGCGGCGTCGGTGCGACGCGGCGCGATGCTGCCGAGCGCGGCGCGGTGATCTGGGTAGTTGGCGCAGCTGCGCTCGAGCAGGTTGTCGATCTCGGCTAGGCTGTAGCGCGCCTCCTGCGCGGACGGTTCCCGCAGCTGGTGCGCATCGGGGAAGATGCCCATGCCGGCCAGGATCGAGTACCACGAGAACACCGGGTAGCCCTTGCCAAGCGCCTGCTGCCGCACGGCCGGCGCGATGCTCTCGCCGGCCATCCACAGCGAGTAGAGCTTTTTCAGGTCATCCGACAGGTTGAGGTTAGCGGCGTTGGCGCGCCAGTACTCGGTGTCTTGTCGCGTATTGGTCTTGTAGTGCGTGACGATGTAGTCGCGCGTGCCCTCGAAGTGCTCATTCACCCGCGCGTTGAAACGCTCCTGGGCCGCCTCGCTCATGTCACCCTGCTCCAGGAATTCGACGAAGGTGGCGGCCGTCTCTTGGATGAACAGCAACGCGGTCGCCTCCAGGGGCTCGATGAATCCCTGCGCCAGTCCCACGGCGAGGCAGTTCTTGTTCCAGTGCTTGGTGACACGGCCTATCTTCATCTTAAGGTGCCGCGCCGGCGCGTCCGACTCGAGCAGACCGAGGTGCTGCCGCAACTCGGTCTCCGCCTCGTCCGCCGAGGAGAACTGGCTGCTGTAGACGTAGCCGTTGCCGTAGCGACTGGTGAGCGGGATTTTCCAGGCCCAGCCGTGTTTGAGCGCGGTAGACACGGTCTCCGAGGGGATCGACGCTCCGATCGGCGACGGAATGGCGACCGCGGCGTCGTTGAACAAATTGCTCGCGAAGCTGACATAGGGGGTGTGCAGAGCTTTGTCGATCAGCAAACCCGCGAAGCCGCTGCAATCAACGAACAGATCCGCTGCAATGGTCTCGCCTTCCTGGGTGGTGACCGAGGCGATCGCCCCGGCGGAGTCGAGCGTTGCGTGCGTCACGTGGCAGCTCTGGTAGCGCACGCCGCGCTCAAGCGCCTTCTTGTGCAGGAACTGCCCGAGCAGCACCGCATCGAAGTGATAGCCGTGCCAGACGTCGAACGGAAAATCCTCGCGGGCCTTCGGGGCCCGGCGGTTGGCGGCGAGGCGCGCGGCGATGAAGAAGCGGTCCGGATGCGCGTGCAGGTTGGCACCATTGACACGCGCTTCGACGTTGTGGACAAACTGCTTCATGGTCAGGTTGTCCAGCATCGATGCGAACGGGTGGAAGTAGCGCTCGAATCCGGGCTTGGTGGACCACCCGTCGAAGGCGATGCCGCACTTGTAGGTGGCGTGGCAGGCGGGCATCCACTCGGCCTCCTCGATGCCGAGACTGTCGAAGAAGCCCCTTAGCCAGGGTGTGGAGCCCTCGCCTACTCCGATGATCCCGACCGTGGGCGATTCCAGGAGTGTGATCTGCACGCCCCGATCAATCAGCGACCGCGCCAGAATCAGCGCCGTCATCCAGCCGGCCGTGCCACCGCCGACGATCGCGATGCTGCGCACCGGCGCAGGCGCCGTGTGCGGGCTCCTGCCTGTCGTTGGGGTGTAGGTGTAGTTGAACAGGGTGGCGGTCGTCATGGGCACTCCCGTCGAGGGGGACGTATCTCGTAACCA
>Ga0066702_10000036_pt1 | contig 20238 bp, 20 predicted proteins | sample GraSoiAngelo_151_FD_66507 | JGI IMG/M metagenome (GOLD analysis project Ga0066702, IMG submission 66507) | Grasslands soil microbial communities from the Angelo Coastal Reserve, California, USA - 14_1009_12_20cm | ecosystem: Environmental > Terrestrial > Soil > Grasslands | place: USA...
GCCGGTCCGCTACTTCATGCCATTTCATGCTTACGACTTTGAGCGGGTTTTGGAACGCTGAGCGGTTTCGGCCCGTCGACCCGGCAATTCCGCTCAGAGTCCGCCAAACCGCTCAGAGTCTGCAACCGACTCCGGCGGCACCCCTCGGTTGCTCAGTGCTCCTCGGCCCAGCGGCGCATCAGCCCCCGGGCGATCACGATGCGCTGGATCTCGTTGGTGCCCTCCCCGATGATCATCAAAGGGGCATCGCGGAAGTACCGCTCCACCGGGAACTCGGTCGTGTAGCCGTACCCGCCGTGGATCCGCATGGCTTCGGTCGCCACCTCCAGGGCCGTCTCGGAGCAGAACAGCTTGGCCATGCCCGCCTCCACGTCGGCCCGCTGCCCCGCCTCATACTTGGCTGCCGCCGACTCGACCAGCAGGCGGGACGCCTCGATCCGGGTGGCCATGTCGGCCAGCTTGAAGGCGATGGCTTGGTGGCGCACGATGGGGGTCCCGAACGTCTCCCGTTCGTGGGCGTAGCGCATGGCCGCGTCGTAGGCGGCCCGGGCCACGCCGAGGGCCCGGGCCGCGATGTTGATGCGACCCAGTTCGAGGCCGCCGAGCATGTACCGCAGGCCCTGGCCCAGCCCGGCCGCGCCGCCGAGCACGGCCGACTCCGGGACGCGGTGGCCGGTGTAGGTCATCTCGACCGTCTCGAGGCCGCGGTAGCCCAGCTTGTCGATGTGCTTGGAGACGGTGATGCCGTCGAAGCTCGGGCCCGGCTCCTTCTCCACGATGAAGCAGGTCACGCCCTCGTCGGTCCGGGCCGCCACCGACAGCACGGCCGCCCGCTCGCCGTTGGTGACCCACATCTTGGTGCCGTCCAGCACGTACTCGTGGCCGTCCCGGGCGGCCCGGCAGCGGATGGATGCGGTATCCGACCCGGCGTCCGGCTCCGACAGGGAGAACGCCGCCCGCAGCTCCCCCTCGGCCAGCCGCGGCAGCAGGCGCTCCTTCATGTCCTCGTCGCCGTGGCGGGCGATGAGCGTGGCCGTGATGGTGTGCGTGTTGACCACGCCGGACAGGGACATCCAGCCGTAGGCCAGCTCCTCCATCAGCCGGGCGTAGGTGAGGGTGTCCAGGCCGAGACCGCCGTACTCCTCCGGGATGCGGGCGCCGAAGAGGCCGAAGCCCCGCATGTCGTCGACCCACTTGACGGGGAACTCGTCGGCGTGCTCGAGCGCCGAAGCGCCCGGGACGACCTCCTTGCGCACCCAGTCCCGGATGGTGGCGACGATCTGGGCCGAGACGTCGGCGTCGACCGCCATCAGCGCGGCCCCTGCCCGTCGTCGACCCGGATCACCGCCCCGGTCACGAACTCCGACTCCGGCGCCAGCAGGTACAGGATCGTGCTGTCCAGCTGGGCCGGGTCGCCCAGCCGCCGCCGCGGCCCGACCTCCGAGGCGGCGCCCAACCGGGACAGCATGCCGTCCATCATCTCGGAGGAAAAAGCGCCGGGCGCGATGCAGTTGACGTTGATCCCGAACCGCGCCCATTCCGCCGACAGCGCTTCGGTCATCCTGATGACGGCGGCCTTGGTAACGGAGTAGAGCGCGGCCGCGCCGCCGCCGTAGCTCAAAGCTCCGACGGACGAGATGTTGACGATGCGGCCCGGTTGCTTGGCCGCGATGAGCCGGCGGGCCACCTCACACGACAGAAGCCACGGTCCCCGCAGGTTGGTGTCGATGACCCGGTCGACCAGCTCGAGGGGCATCCGGGTGGCGTACTGGGCGTCGGGGATGCCGGCGTTGTTGACCAGGCTGGTGACCGGACCCAGCTGGTCCTCGGCCTGCTGTACAGCGTCGACGATCGACCCGGCGTCGGTGACGTCGAGGGCGACGGCCACGGCCCGGCCGCCCCGGGACTCGATCTCGCCGACCAGCTCGGTGAGGCGGTCGGTACGCCGGGCTCCGGCGGCCACCGCCGCGCCGGCCGCCGCCAGGGTGGCGGCGAAGCGCCGGCCGAGGCCGGAGCTGGCGCCGGTGACGAGGGCCACCTGGCCGGCGAGGTCGAGGCCGGCATAGGGCAGGGGGAAGGGGGTGTCGCTCATGGCGACCGCCACGTTAGGGCCGGGCTACTGAGAGCCGGGGGCCCCATGGACTCCCAGCGCCGCATCGGGAGCGGTCTCCCAACCTGAACGGGACCACGCTCTCTCCTGGAGCAGCTCGGCGAACGGGGCCGACGAGGCCGGGCCCGAGCCGAAGCCGAACACCCGCTCCGCCCCGAGAATGGCCGAGGCGCGGGCCCGGGTGATCAGGAGCTGGTCGTAGGGCTGACGCTCGAGCTCGCCCGCGTGGCAGTCGAGTGCCTCGAGCAGCCGGTCGAGCACCGAGAAGCCGAACGGCACGTAGCGGTTGGGCGCCGGCAGGTCTCGCCAGAGGCCCCACGCCCACCAGCGGGCGGCGGCGCCGCACCTCTCTACTGCCCGGCCGGTGGCGGCATGGGCGGGGTGGCCGTCGTCGGGGTGGGGCGAGAGGATCAGGTCGGCGCCGACGGCGCCGGCCGTGCCGGCCACCAGCTGCGCCAGCCGGGATTCGGCCGCCGCCAGATCGTCGCCCCGGCTCATGGCGACGGGCGGATCGGCGGTGAGGCCGTCGATGCCGAGTACCAGCCGCGCCCGCTCCAGCTCGGCCCGCCGGCGGTCGTGGTCGGCGGGCCGGCCGAGAGAGCACGTCAGGTTGACGACCCGCCAGCCGGCGTGGCGGAGAGCCAGGAGGGTGGCCCCGCAGCCCAGGATCTCGTCGTCGGGGTGGGGCGCGACGTGCAGCGCGGTCCCGGCCATCGCTGCCTACACTCTCACGGATGATGCGCCGGCGCCGGACCCGGTTCGACGCGATGGCGCCCGAGGCGGCGGTGGACATGGCGTACCAGGTCATGCTGCGCCGCCGCCCCGATCCCGGCGGGCGGGAGACCTCGGTGGCCTGGCTGCGCTCCGGCAACTGGTCCAACCGGGACCTGGTGGATTCACTGCGGGCCTCCAGCGAGTTCAACCGCTACGTCCGCTTCCCGGGCAAGATGCTCGGACACTCGCTGCACGCCAGCCGGTGCCAGTTCGTCCGGTCGCTGCCACCGGCCGGGACCATCGTCGACCTGGGCGGGACCGACCTCGGCAATCCCGAGGGGGCGATGGTGTCGATGGGTTATCCGTACCGCTTCGAGAGCCTCAGCATCATCGACCTGCCGTCCGAGGACCGCCACGAGATCTACCGCCAGGAAGGCCGGTCGGAGCGGGTCGAGACGGCGCTGGGACCGGTGCTCTACCGCTACCACTCGATGACCGAACTGGATGGGATCGCCGATGCCAGCGTCGACCTGGTCTACTCGGGCCAGTCCATCGAGCACGTCCCTCCCGACGCCGGTCGCCGTGTCCTGGCCGAGGTGGCGCGCATCCTCCGGCCGGGTGGCCACCTGGGCATCGACACGCCCAACGCCCGGGTGACCCGGTTGCAGCAGGACGAGTTCGTCGACCCCGACCACAAGGTGGAATACCGGCTGCACGAGCTCCGGTCCATGATCGAGGAAGCCCGGCTGGTCGTGGTCGACTGCAAGGGGGCCAACTACTCCGGCCGGGGGCTCGAGGCGGGGCGGTTCGACGCCGACGAGGTCGCCGGCAGCTCCGGTCTGTACTGGGACGCCGACGCCTGCTACCTGCTGTGCCTGGTGGCCCGCAAGCCCGGGTAGCGGGCTACAGCTCCTCGGCGAAGCCGGGCTGCAGGCGGTTGAACACCGTCCAACCGACGGCCAACGCCACCGCGGCGAAGCCGGCGAAGTACCCGATGTCCACCGCGGTCGGGAAACGGCCGTAGTAGAGGACCGAGCGGAAGCAGTTCGCCATCTCCGTCATCGGGTTGAGCTTGACGTACTTGGCGTACTGGCGGGCCAGCTTGATCGGGTAGATGATCGGCGTCAGGTACATCCACACCATGAGCGCGATCGACATGAAGTGCTCGATGTCCCGGAAGTAGACGTTGAGCGCGCTCAGGAGCAGGCCCATGCCGAAGGCGGCCAGGGCGGTGATGGCGATCAGCACGACGACGACGGGCACGAACGCCACCGCCTGCCAGTCCCCGAAGCCGGCCAGCACCACCACGAGGAGGCCCATCTCGATGAGGTGGCTCACCAGCGCCGCGCTCACGGCCGACGCCGGCAGCAGCCTGCGGTCGAAGTAGGACTTGGAGATGAGGCTGGCGTTCCCGACCAACGACCCGATCGAGCTCATCATCCCGGTGGAGAAGAAGCTCCACGGCAGCAGCGCACACATCAACCACAAGGAGAAGTAGTGCAGGCCGTGCACGCCGGGATCCAGCTTGGCCCGGAAGAACAACGAGAACACGATGCTGTACACGGCCATCGTGGCCAGCGGGGTCACCAGGGACCAGGCCCATCCGAGGAACGACCGCTTGTACTTGGAGCGCAGCTCCCGGAGGGTCAGGTTTACCAGGAGCTCCCGCGAGTCGCGGTAGCTCGACATGAGCGTCACGGCCGACAGCCTACGAGCGGCCCCCCGCCTCCTCCAGACACCTGACCCGTTCGCGCAGGTCGGCCAGCTCGGCTTCGAGGCCGGCGACGTAGTCGTAGAGAGCGGCCCCCATCCAGGAGGTGCTCTCGCCCAGCTCCGTCACCTGGCGGGTGATGGCCAGGATGTAGAAGCGCGTCAACGATCCGATGACCCGCTTGACGAAGCGGCCCGACCGCCGGTCGGAGACGAGCGGGGCGTTCGGATTGATCTGGGCCGTGTCGAGCACCAGCTGCACCGACCGCCGCACCTGCTCCTGTGGGGTGCGGGGCACGGCCAGAGCGGCCACCCGGGCCCGGATGCGATCGAGATAGCCGGGGGCGATGCGCTCCAGCTGAGCGGCCGCGCCCTCCAGTTCGGTCACCCGCCCGACGGTAGCCTGCCCGGGTGCTCAGGGTGGCGGTGGACGGCGAGCCGCTGCTGGGCCGGCGGACGGGGGTGGGGAACTTCTGCCACGGGCTGATCGAGGGCCTGGCCGCCTTCGGCCCGCCGGGCGGGCACCCCCTCGACGTCGGGGTGTACGCGGTGACATGGCGCATGCGGCCCGAGCTGGCCCGCCGGCTGCCAGCCGGTGCCCATCTGGTCGGCCGGCCCATGCCGGCCCGGCCCTTCCGGGCGGTGTGGTCGGCCGGCGTGGCTCTGCCGATCGAGTGGTTCACCGGGCCCGTCGATGTGGTCCACGGCACCAACTCGATCGTCCCCCCGACGCGCCGGGCCGCCCAGGTCGTCACCGTGCACGACCTGAGCCCGCTGCACTATCCGGAGATGTGCGAGCCCGAGACCCGCGTGTACCCGGAGTTCATCCAGCGGGCGGTGGCCCGGGGCGCGTGGGTGCACACCGACTCGCAGTTCGTGGCGGACGAGGTCGTGGAGGCCTTCCGGGTACCTCCCGAGCGGGTGCGGGTCATCCATCCCGGCGTGCCGCTCCTCCCGGAGGGCGGAAACGCACCCGATCTGGGAGTGGGCCGCTACGTGCTGGCCGTGGGCACCATCGAGCCTCGCAAGGACTATCCCGGGCTGGTGCGGGCCTTCGACGCGCTGGCCGCCGACCGGCCGGACGTGGGCCTGGTGATCGTCGGGGCCGACGCATGGGGCGGGGACGAGTTCGCCGGCGCGGTGGTCGCCGCCGCCCACAGGGACCGGATACTGCGCCCCGGCTACCTGGCCGACGCCGACCTGGCCGCTCTCATCCGCGGCGCCGCCGTCCTCGCCTACCCGTCCACCTACGAGGGCTTCGGCTTCCCACCGTTGCAGGCCATGGCGGCGGGCGTCCCGGTGGTGGCCACCGCGGCCGGATCAGTCCCCGAGGTCGTGGGCCCGGCCGCCGTCACCGTACCGGTGGGTGATGCCGATGCCATGGCCGGGGCCCTGGCCCGCCTGCTCGACGACCGCGAGGCGGCGGCGGCCCAGTCGGAGATGGGGCGGGCCCGGGCGGCCACTTTTTCCTGGGCTGCTCTGGCGGCCGGCATGGCCCAGCTCTACGAGGACGCCGCCCAGTCCACGTGATACCACTCGATCATGCCGCCCAGCTCGGCGTCGGGCGGGCGCCCGGTCAGCCAGGCGAAGAAGCCCACCGGGTCGGCTCCCACGGGTTGGGCGACGACCGCCGTCACCCCCCAGCTGCGCAGCTCGGCGATCAGCTGGGTCCGCAGGGACGGCGTGCGATCGAGCGCCTGCCCGTTGGACAGGGCGGTCAGGTTCTGCTCGGTCGCCGTCGGCTCGAAGAACTGTGAGCCCGAACCGGGCTTGGGCACCACGAAGTACCCGCCCGGCATCGAGAACCGCATGTCGGCCTGGGCCTGCCAGTCCATGGCGGCCGAGTTGGTCGGCACCGCGATGGGGTAGATGAGCGCGACCTCGCCGGGCGCCAGGGCGTTGACGGCCGATGTGGTGAAGTAGCTCGGCGAGCGGACCTTGCCCTCCACCGGCCCGGGCCACTTCGGTACGAGGGGCAGCAGGCAGACCAGCGCCACCAGGGCGGTCAGCCAGGGCCGCCGCTTCCTCGCCTCCAGCGCCTGGAGCGCGAAAGCCAGGAGGACGCTGGCGAACAGGGCCACGTAGAGCGTGTAACGGACCGGGAAGCTGTCGTTGAAGAGCGGGATCTTGTCGAGGACGGCGCCGGGCAGCACGACGTGGCGGGTGGTGGCGGCGTAGCGGGCCAGCCCGATGTGCAGCCGCACGCCGAGGCTCAGGATGAAGGCGGCCGCGGTCAGGACGGCGGCGATGATGACGGGGCGGCGGCGGACAAGGAACGGAGTGACGACGAGGAGGGCGACCAGGGGGAGGCCGAGGTAGGAGCCGTTCTCGGAGTTGTTGCCGCCGATCCTGTCGCCCAGCACCTTCATGTGATGGGTGCCGAACTGCATCAGCGACGTCGGCAGCAGCGGCCCGAGGAGGGCGGAGTCGTAGATGCGGAAGCCGGCGATCACGCCGTGGATGTGGTACGGCCCGAAGACCGTCTCGTACAACGGCCAGGCCAGCAGAACGACGGCGAGGGCGGCGCCGGGGATCAGGCCGCGCAGGGCATGGGGCAGCCGGCGCCGCACGTCGCGGCGGAACCAGATGGCGAGGACGGCAAGGGCGACGGCCGAGAACAGCACCGTCGTGGCGAAGATCTCGGTCGAGATCATGACCTGCGCGGTCACCATCAGCCCGAGCAGGATCCCGACCTTGACCGGGTTGCGGGTCTGGCGGACGAACAGCTCGTCGAGGGCGAGGAGGATCAGGGGTGGCAGGGGGACGAAGGAGAGGTTGAGGTGGCCGTAGCCCTGCCCGACCATGTAGGGGGAGTAGCCGTAGAGCAGGCCGGCGACGAAGGCGCCCGGAGCCCAGGTGACGTACCGGCGGGCCAGCAGGTAGCCGGCCGACGCCGACAGCGGGTAGGCCAGAATGAGGAGCAGGTTGACGCTGGCGTACGGCCCGAACAGCACGGTGATCGGCGCCATGACCAGGCCGAGGCCCAGCACCGATGTGTCGTTCATCAGGTTGACGCCGTAGGGCACGTTGGCCACGTGGGTGATGAACGGGTTGTGCCCGTGCCCCAGGGCGTACGGCACCCACTGGACGCACCAGTTGTACTTGGCCAGGTCACCGCCACCGAACTCCGGCTCCCACGTGGCCAGGTGGGGCAGGACGTGCCAGAACTCGATCAGCGCCGGGATCAGGTACACGACGAAGATCACGGCGCCCAGCAGCAGCCGGGTCCGGCGTGCCGTCGCCACGTCCCGTCGGCTCGGTGCGGCCGCCCCGGCGACGGTCGCCGTAGCCATTCGCGGCAGATTAGCTGCGGGGCGCCGGTGCTCCGGTGATGGCGGCCACGAGCGCGCCGGCGAGGTGCTCCATCTGGTGGGTGGCGGCGAAGCGCTGGCCCGCCTCGGTGAGGTCCTGCCGGCGGCGGCCGCCGCCCGGGCCGAGCAGGGGCAGTAGGCCGGTGGCCACGGCATCGGCGTCGGGGGCGGCGCCCGGGAGCAGCTCGACGGTGCCGGATGCGTAGTCCCGGGCCGATACGAGGTTGGTCAGCACCGGTGTGCCGGAGGCGAGGGCGTCGAGCAGGGCGGCCGACATCTCGCCGCTGGCCGTATCCCGCAGCTGTACCGCCACGGTCGCTTGTTGCAGCCACCCCCACCATTGCTCCTCGGTGACGGCGCCGGTCACCTCGACCCGGTCGGCGATACCCCGGGCCGCGGCCCGGTCACCGATCACCTGGCGCAGGACGTCCGGGCAGGGCCCGACGAACACCAGCCGGCAACCCGCTCGAGCCGCTGCATCGACGAGGATCTCAGGGCGCTTGCCCATCGACACGACCCCGAAGGCGACGGCCAGGTCGTCACCTCCCGCACCGGGGGCGGGGCGGGGCCGGACGGGTGGGCAGGCCGGCGGTAGGACGACCACCGGGGGCCGCCAGGCGAGCGGGGGCAGGTCGAGGAGGAGCGATCGGCGGGCCGCCTCCGAGTTGACGAACACGCCGGCGGATCGCTCGACCAGCGGTGCGGTCAGGCCCACACCGGCCCGGGCCAGATCCAGATGGGAACGGCCGGCGGCCCGGGCCGCCGCCAGGGGAGGCCGTCCCGGGTAGGCCCGTTCGAGCAGGCGCTCCAGGTGGGCGGCGAAGCCGGCGTCGTCGAGGCCGGACAGGGCGCTGGTCGCCACCGCGGGCAGCCGGGTCTCGTGCAGCCACAGCCATCCGGGGTGGCGCAGGGCCGCTTCGACCGTCGCCAGATGGCCGTCGGAGTTGCCGAGGGTGTAGACGACTGCGTCGTAAGAGGCGGGGCGTATGTCCGGGCCGAAGGACTCGCAATGGACGAGGCCTACGCCCGGCGGCGGCTCCCATGCCACACCGGTCGTGGCGACCGCGTCGACGCGGCCTGGACCGCCGGCCAGTGCCGTCACGAAGCGGGCGTTGTAGGCGCCGATGCCCCCGCCCCCCGGCGGGAACGGCCCGAAGACGGCCACGCCGAAAGGAAGCCCACCGGCGATCGGGCCTTCGGCCGGGCCGTCCCCCGGGTATGAGACGGTGGCGTGGCGGAAACCTGCTGCTATGGCGGCAACTTTCCGGCACACGAGGTCGATGTCGAAAGGCGATGGAGCCCCGACCGTGACGATGCGCCCCGGATCGATCCCCATCTCCTTCGCCGCCATGTCCCGACCGGCCCCGTCCCCGACCACGACTGCATCCGCCGCCCGCACCCACTCCAACCGGGCTTCGACCCGGCCGGCATCGGGAGCCGACCCCGCCAGCCGCCCGACAACCCCGACGTCCCCGGCGTCCCCGACAACCCCGGCGTCCCCGACAACCCCGGCGTCCTCGGCGTCCAGCACCACCACCCGCGCCACCCCGACCTCGGCCCAGTGCGCCGACGCCACCAACCCCACGGGATCGCCGGGCGCACACCACAGGAAGGGAGCGGGCACCACGTGCACCAGATCCGCCTCGAGCGCCACCAACCGCCGGGCCTCGGCCCGCCCGTCCGAGCGGACCAGCCGGACCAACCCGTCCGCCCCGTCCAACCCCTCCGGCGCCCCGAACTCCGGAGCCACCAAGGCGGCGGCCAACCGGTCAGCCCCCGCCAACTGCCGGGCGAGCTCCAGCACCCGGCGCCGGCGGGCCGGCGAGGCGCCGCTCCCCGGCTGGAGGCTCTGGATGTCCAGCGCGACGCGCCGCGGCATCAGCGCAAGCTACTCCACCGTCCCTCTCAGCAGGCGAAGTCCTGGTCGTAGGCGGGGGCCGGCCCGGCGAAGGAGCCGGGGAACGGCCCCTGATAGCCGTACTGGACCAGCGTGAGCTTCCCGTTGCCGAAGCTGTAGGTCCCGGGGGCGGCGCAGAAGCTGGTCGCCGAGTAGCCCGGCCCGGCCAGGTTGCCGGCCCCCGCCGTCCACACCGGGGTGCCGGCGATGGACGCGTTGCCGGTGAGCTCCTGCCACTGGCTGGCCGTCGAGTACACCCCGGCGGTCACGTGCATCGAGTGGAGGCCGTTGAGCGCCCCGATGACGAGGAGCTTGTTGCTGACCGGGTCCTTCCAGCCGGAGTACCTCTCCACGTCCAGCCACCACATCTTCGGGTCGACGCCCTGGCTGCGGGAGTAGCCCACCCAGTAGCGGGCGTAGTCGGAGCCGTAGTTGAAGCTGGCACAGGCGATGTTGGAGGCGACGCAGTTGCCCGCCGGCCCGGACAGGCTCCAGGAGGGGGCGGGGCTGGGCAGGCCGTCCATGTAGATGTAGGCCGACATGTCGCGCCCGGCCCAGGCCGCCTCCTGGCGGTAGCAGGGGTTGGGCGGGTTGTCGATCGCCCCGCCGGTGATCTGCACCACCGCGATGCCATTGTGGTGGCCCGGCATGTTGCCGCACTGGTACTGCGAGATGTCGAAGCCGGTGGAGCCCGGGCGGTAGCGGGCAACCGTGCCGGTGACCCGGGCCGGATGCGATCCGCGAGCGCGGCCCTCGGGCCGGCTGGCCACCGTCACGGCCGGGCCCTTCGGGTAGACGACGCGCACCGGTCGGGCGTCGCCGAAGGAGTAGACGGAGCCGTCCTCGCCGGCCAGCCAGTAGCCGTGCCCGCTCGGAGTGGGAACGAAGGCCCGTACCGGGGCGGCCACGGGCGACGAGACGCCCCGCCCGCCCCGGAAGCGGGCGTCGCCGAAGGCGAACACGCCGCCGTCGGCCGAGACCAGCCAGTAACCCCGCCCGGAGGGCACCGTGGCCATGGCGACGACGGGTGAGCCGAGGTGCTTTCCGCTCAACGACCCCGTGTAGCCGGCGTCACCGAAGGCGAAGACGCCGCCGTCGGCGGATACCAGCCAGTAGCCCCGCCCCGAGGGGGTGGGCGCCATGGCCACCACCCGAGAACCCAGGTGCTTGTTGCTCAACGACCCGGCGTAGCGGGCGTCCCCGAAGGCGAACACGCCGCCGTCGGACGACGCCAGCCAGTAGCCCCGCCCCGACCGGGTGGCCGCCATCGCCACCACGGGCGAGCCGAGGGAGTGCTGGCCCACAGAGCCGTGGTAGGGGGCGTGGAACGCGAACACGCCGCCGTCGCGCCCGGCCATCCAGTAGCCGCCCGTGGCCGGGTCGACGGCCACTGCGGCCACACCGGCCGAGAGCTGGTTGGCACTGAGAGAGCCGTAGAAGCCCGCCGCGCCCACCGGGAACGCCCCGCCGTCGGCTCCCACCATCAACAGGCTGCCCTTGGTTATGGCCATGGCCACGATCGGCGCGTCGAGGTGCTGAGCCGGCAGCGAGGTCGTCCACACCTTGGCCGGCGTCGAAGCGGTGACCCGGGCCGGCTGGCCCGCTCCCTTCTTGGCCGGTGCCGTCGCCCGCCCGGAGCGGGCGCCGGCCGCCGCGTGCTTGGCCGCCGGGTGCGCGGAGCCGGTCACCGCCTTGGTGGCCGGCCGGCCGGCCGGCGCCGGGAGACCCGATGCGCAACCGGTGACGGCGCAGCGGCCCACGGATGCGCTCGAGGCCCGACCGGTCGTCTGGGCCGCCAGCAGGCCGGCGCTGACCAGGCCCACCGTGAGTAAGCCGGTGGTGACCAGGCCGGAGGCGGCGAGCATGGTCCGGCCGCCGCCGCTCGGGGCCGCGGCCCGGCCCGACTGCTTTTCTTCCACTTCTTGCCTCCCGCTCGTCGCCCGCGTCGACGTAGCTCCCGGAACGGTATGGGCGGCGGAGCAACACGCTCCAAAGCCCCCGCCAACAAAGAATCAACTATCCCGTTTGAGTTTCCACTCTAAGGGGAATAATCGGCGCCTTGGGAGCGGAGGTGAAGTGGTTCAGCTGGTGGAGACGTCGTCGAAGCGGCTGTACGTGGGGTCGCCCGCATAGTTGTCGTCGTGGCTGGTGAGGGTCAGCGTGTACGAGTGCCCGGCCGTGATCGACGCCGTCACCTGCTTCCAGCCGGAGTTGGAGACGCAGGTCTTCGCCAGCGGGGTGGACGTGGTGCCGGCCGTGTTGTCCTTGAGGGTGGCCGTGGCCCAGTCGTAGGTCACCGTGTCGGGGCAGATGACGTCGTACCAGAACGTCACCTTGCTGTCCCCGCTGCCGGCCGTGAAAGTCTGCGACATCGAGGAGTCGCCGCTGGTCGGGGAGCTGGAGCCGCCCTGGCCGGAGTAGGTACCGCTGTGGGGTGTGGTGGTGACCACGGACGTGGTGCCCGCCGTCGACCAGCCGGAGAAGCTCCCGGTCTCGAAGCCCCCGTTGGTGACCACGTTGGGCCCGACCGAGACCGTGCTCAGGGCCACGTCGTCGAAGTGGGTGTACGTGGGGTCCCCCGAGTAGTTGTCGTCGTGGCTGGTGAGGGTGAGCGTGTAGCTGTGACCGGCGATGACCGCGGCACCAACGCTCTTCCAGCCCGAGTTGCTGACGCAGGTCTTGGCCAGCGGGGTGGAGGTGGTGCCGGCCGTGTTGTCCTTGAGCGTGGCCGTGGCCCAGTCGTAGGTGACGGTGTCGGGGCAGACCACGTCGTACCAGAACGACAGGGTGTTGGAGCCGGAGGGGACGGTGAAGGTCTGGACGACGGAGGAGTCCCCGTTGGTCGGGGAGGAGGAGCCGCCCTGGGCCGCATAGGTGCCGGTGTGGACCAGCGTGGTGGCCACCGATGTGGTGCCGGAGGTCGACCAGCCGGAGAGGTTGCCGGTCTCGAAACCGCCGTTGGTGATCCCGCTGCCCCCGCCGCCGCTGGAGTTGACGGTGAGCGAGTAGGAGGTGGCGTGGGTGGCCGAGGCGCCGGTTCCGGTGATCGTGATGGCGTACGTGCCGGCCGGGGTGGCCGACGAGGTGGACAGGGTAAAAGTGGACGAGCTCCCGGAGGTCACCGTCGTGGGGTTGAAGGACGCTGATGCGGCGCTGGGCAGGCCCGAGGCGGAGAGGGAGACGGACTGGGCCGCCCCCGAGGTCACGGCCGTGTTGACGGTGGTCGTGGTCGCCGAGCCGGCCGTGACGGAGCCCGACGTGGGGCTGTCGGAGATGGAGAAGTCGTTGGTGATCGTGCCGCCCCCGACGATGGCGTGGGAGATGTCGCACCGGTTCGTGTCGTTGGACCAGGTGGACTGCATGGCGAAGGAGCCGGTGCCCGTGGCGACGTTCGCCGACGCCCCCTGGCCGCTGCTGATCCACGCACACTCGTCACCGTTCTCCTGACCGGAGAAGCTGTTGGCCTGGTGGTTGGTCCAGCCGCCGGCCGGGTTCTGGTCGGTGACCGTCTCGGCGTACTCGTGCCCGTTGACGATGCTGTACCCGTCGAGGGTGCCGGAGCCGTTGACGAAGTTCTGGCCACAGCCGGTCCCTGCGTCCATGACGTAGGGCATGTTGGTGAAGGAGACGTCGCCGTACGGTGAGCTGATCGCCCCCCCGCTCAGTGTGGTGTCAGCGTTGTAGTCGTGCCAGGCGCAGAAGCCCTGCGTCCTGTAGTTGTCCGGGTTGAGCCCGGTGGGGGACAGGACGTCGTACTGGGCGTAGCGGTTGGCCGACGCCGTGGTGTTGCCGAAGTGGGCCGCGGCGTTGACCGCCTCCTGGCCGATCTGGTGCCCGCTCGCCGTCGCCGGTTCGGCCGCCGAGTTGTCGTACCAGACGCCGGCCAGCGCCCCACCCGTCGGGTAGCCGACGTGGGGCGCACCGGAGGGGCAGGAGGTCGCCCCAAAGCCGACCGTCGATCCGTCGCAGTACTGGGTCATCGTGCCCGACCACAGCTCGTTGCCCGTGCCCAGGCCTTTGAACAGCTTCTGCAGGTACGGGGCGCCCGAATGGGGATCGTTGCTGAAGGTCAGGTTGCCGTTGCCGTCGGTGCTCTGCGTCCCCCACTGGGAGCCCCAGAAGACGAGGTAGATGCGGGGGGTTCCGCTGGTGACGCCGATGCCGTCGATGCCCCCGCCGTAGGCCAGGGTCTCGGGCCCCGTCGAAGTGGTCGAGGAGTGGGTGCGGGCATAGGCCCTCATCTTCTGGTCCTGGGCGATGGTCGGGACGGCCCCGTGCCGGTACGGGTGCCCGTTCGCCGGGTCGTACGGGTTGCCGGGTCCCTTACCCGCGGCGCCGGCCGAAGCGGCCGGGGTGGTCACCACGCCGGCAGCCAACACGAGGCTGCCTGCGACTCCGATCATGCGCCGGGCCCACGATCCCATAACCCTTCCTCCTGCTCGCCGAGTGAGCCGGACGATAATCCTGGCGCCGCGAGCGGAACAGGGTCCGGGCTCAGATGTACCCCTTCGGGCAATCTGTCGTGTTGGCCGCCCCACTACCCTCTGGCCCGTGGACCTCGGCACGGTCGCCCGCATCGCGGCAGACGGCTTCTACGACGATCCCGTCCTCAGTTGGGTGTTCCCCGACCCCGACACCCGCCTCGACGCGCTCGTCGTGTCGTTCCGGCAGTTCGCCGCCCGCTTTCTTGGACGCAACGGGCGGGTCGACCTCCTCGCGGACGGCTGTACGGCGATGTGGCTGCCGCCCGACCCGCCCGAAGCGTCACCCGACGCCGAGACGCCGCCCCCGCCGGAGACGTGGCACCACTTCACTCCCGACGTCGTGGCTCGCTTCGCCAGCCTGTCGGCGGTGATGGACGCCGCCCACCCCGATGCCCCGCACTGGTATCTCGGTGTCGTCGCCACCCGACCGGACCGGCAGGGAGGCGGGCTGGGGGCCCGGATCCTGGCGCCGGTGCTGGAGCTGTGCGACCGCCAGGGGGTCCCCGCCTATCTGGAGTCCTCCAACCCGCGGAACCTCCCGTTCTACTACCGCCAAGGGTGGGTCGAAACCGGAGAGATCGTGGTGCCCGAAGGCCCGACCCTTTTTCCCATGTGGAGAGAGCCGCGGATCACCGGCCGGGCGTGACCTCCGGGCTCACCTCCCGGGTTTGATGAGCATCAACAGGTCCCACTCCATCTCGGGCACCCGCCGGCCGCTCGCCGCCATGATGATCGAGCGGAAGGAGCCGTCGAGATGGCCGGCCGCCTGCGCGGCCAGGCCCAGCCCCCACTTGAGGGTGCCGTACACCTTCCACCAGCGGCACCGCTCCTCGTGCCACTCCCCCCCGCCGACCCCGTACCCCTCGAGGAAGGGGGGCCGGCCGGCCAGCCCGCCGATCTCCCGGTCGTCGTTGCGGAAGCGCCACATGCGCAGTGTCATCCACGCCACGTCTTCCATGGGGTCGCCCCCCCGGCGCGCCCCCTCCCAGTCGAGCACCGCCCGCAGCCCGTCGGCCCCCACGATCAGGTTCCCCGTCCGGATGTCCGTGTGCACGATGGTGGACGTCGGTGGCGCGGGCGGCAGGTGCCGCTCCAGCCACTTGAGCCCCAGGCTCAGGGCCGGGCGGGGCTCCAGCAGCGTGCCCATCGCCGCCTCCAAACCGGCCAGAGCCCGCTCCGCCGGCGCCCCGGCGCCCAGGTCGAGCAGCCGCGGCGGGGCCACGGCGGGGTCGATCGAGTGGAGCCGGCCCATGGCCTGGCCGAGCTGGTGCGCTACGAGGTCCCCGATGCCCTGCTGGTCGACGAGGCGCAGGACCTGGCGGGGAACCGTCTCGCCGTCCACTCTTTCGGAGAGGAAAAAGGGGCCGCCCACCCAGCTCTCGTCCTCGCTCCACCCCACCACTTCGGGGACGGGCACACCGTGGTCGCGGGCCAGGGTCCGGACTGCGGCCTCGGCCCCGATGGGGTTGAGCTGGATGGCCGCCGTCGGCACGATCGTGGCCACGAGGGGGTGCACGAGCCGGCCGTCGTCGGCGTCGAAGGCCACGTTGGCCCGGCGGGCGCCGGCCGACGATGCGGCCAGACCGGTGATCTCGACCGGCCTGTCCCACTCCTTCGACAGGAAGGCGGCCAGGCCCTCGGCCAGGTCGGCCATCTACTACTCCCCTTCCCAGGCGTCGTAGCCCGGCTTGGCCGACGCCAGGTCGTCCCGGGCGGTGGCCACGAGTGCGGCCCATACAGCGGCCTCGTCCAACGCGCCGTCGCCGGCGCGGATGCGGCGGTCCAGCTCGGCCCGCAGAGCCGGCAGGTCCTCTCCGCCCATCTCGAGCAGGGCGGCCAGCCGGCCGGCTTCGGCCCGGGATGCGGCCGGCTCGAGGGCCGTCTGGCGCTGGAGGATGCGGCTCAGGTTGGCCGCCACCCGCACCTGGTGCTGTAGGGCGGGCGGGATGGCACCGAGCACCTGGTTCTCGAGTAGCTCGGCTATGGCGTCGAGGAGCTCCTCGTCCGTGGGGCGGTACTTCACCGGGCGGAATATAACAACCGCTCTTTCTCCGACTCCCGATCTTTCCTAGACAGATCACGATATATCGCTGTACTATCTCTTCATGCGAATACACGACGACCATTTCCGAACCGGCCCACCGTGGGCCGGGCGTATCCACGACCACGCCCATGGGCACGGTCACGAGCACGGGCGCGCCGGCGGGCGCCGCGGATGGGGCGACCTCGGGCCCCCCTGGGCCGGTGGGCGGCGGATGCGCCGCGGCGACGTCCGCCTGGCCCTGCTCGACGCCCTGCTGGACGGTCCGGCCCACGGCTACGAGCTCATCAGCCGCCTCGAGCAGCGCAGCGGCGGCATGTGGCGGCCCAGCGCCGGCTCCGTCTACCCCACGCTGCAACTCCTCGAGGAGCAGGGCAGTGTCACCGGGCGCGACGAGGAGGGCAAGCGGATCTACCAGCTGACCGACGAGGGGCGCATCGAAGCGGGAGAAGCCCGGGACCTCCAGCCGTGGTCCGAGGGCGGCCCGTCCGAAGCACACCGGCAGCTGCGCTTCACCCTGGGCCAGCTGGCCATGGCCGCCCGCCAGGTGGCTCAGGTCGGCGACGACACCAACCTCGAGGCAGCCAACCGCATCCTCGTGGAAGCCCGCCAGAAGCTGTACCTCCTGCTGGCCGGGGACTGACCCCGACGCCCTAGCGTCTGGCCCTGCGATGCGGGTGCCGGGTTGGATCGGGGCGGCGGCCGCCGGACTGGCGGCCACCGGGTTGCTCACCGGTTGCAGCCGCCCTGCTGCTCCCCGTGCACCCTTCACCGTCACCCGGATGAGGTCGCCCTCCGGGCAGGCCGAGGTCCTCCTGGCACCGGTCGGTGTGGCGCTTCCGTCGGTCAACAAGCTGGTGCTGTTCATGCACGGCTTCGGGGGGACTCAGAGCCAGATCACCACCGACGGCCAGCTCCAGCCACTGCTCGACGCGCTCATCGGGGCGGGCTTCGCGGTGGCCGCCTCCGACGCCCACGGGAACAACTTCGGCAACCCGGTCAGCGTGGCCGACGAGGACGCCCTGGCGCGCGACGCAGAAGCCAAGCTGCCTGGCATCCGCTCGGTCGATGCCGTGGGCTTGTCCATGGGCGGCCTGGACGCGTTGCTGGTGGCGTCCGATCATGCTGTTCCGCATCTCGGCGCCGTGGTCCTCCTGTCTCCGGTGTGCGACCAGATCCCGTTCCTCAACGGGCCGTTCGGATCCGCTCTGCGGTCCACGTTCGGCCACCGTTCCGGCGCCGCGCTCGTCGACGCCATCACGCCCAGCGATCCCGAGCGGCGCGACCCGCGCTCCTACGCCGGCTACCGCTACTGGTTCTGGCACAGCCCGACCGACCGGACCGTTCCCCCCGTACAGTCCTCGAGCATGGTCACCATCCTGCGGTCGGCCGGTGTCCCCGCCCAGCTGTCCTCCCTCACCGGAGACCACGGGGACCTGACCAACCTGTCGCCACCGGCGATAGTGCAGTTCTTCTTGGCGCAGTGACGGGCCCCGGCGACCTGCTGGTCGAGCTGGACGCCGACCCGGCCGCGGACCCGGCCGCCGAGCTGGCCGCCGACGCACTGTGGCAGGCGGGTGCCACCGCGCTGGAGATCAGGGACGGGCCGGGCTCACCCGTGACGACGGTGGTGGCGTCGTTCCCGACGGCCGTTGCGGCCCGTACTGTGGCGACAGAGCTGGCCGAGCGAGGCGCCCGTCTGGTGGAGGTCGCCCCCGGTGAGCAGGAGGTGTGGCGCCGGTTCGCCGAGGCCGTACCCGTCGGCCGCGGGCTGGTGGTGGCGCCGGCGTGGCGGGACGTCCCCGTCCCCTCGGGACGCATCGTGGTGCGCATCGATCCGGGGCCCTGCTTCGGAAGCGGAACCCACGCCAGCACCCGGATGGTCCTGGCCGCCCTCGACCGCCGGCCGCCGGGCGACGGCTCATCCGTACTCGACGCCGGCTGCGGCAGCGGGATCCTCGCCGTGACCGCCGCCCTGCTCGGCGCCGGCCATGTGCGCGCCGTCGACGTCGACCCGGACGCCGTGTCGGCTACCGAGGCCAATGCGGCGGCCAACGGCGTGGGCGCCCGCATCGAGGCCACCACTGCTCCGCTCGGAGCGCTGGCGGGTCCCTACGACCTGGCCGTGGTCAACGTGACCGCCGCCGTCCACGTCCTGCTCGGCCCCGAGGTGGTCCGCCTGGTCCGCCCCGGCGGCCGCATCCTGGTGGCCGGTCTGCTGCCCGGCCAGTGGCGCCATGTCGAGCCGTCCTACCGTGGCGCGGCCATCGTGGCCGATATGGAGCTGGCCGGGTGGGTAGGCGCCGAGCTGGTCGTCGGAGTCCCGCCCGCGGTCCGCGGTGGAGCATCCGAGAAGGCAGCGCAACGCCAGAATGCCGGTACCCGCCTGACCGATTCGCGGTAAAGGTCATCGCTGGTCCCGTCGACCACCTGCAGCGTGACTGTCAATGTGCCCAAGCGCTGGAGCACCGTCTGCGAGCTCACCAACGGTGCCATGGACGCCCTCGCCGACGTCGAGCAGTCCCTGATCGCGGTCGACTCCGGCGGCCTCACCCCCCTCGAGTTCCGGACGCTCATGTGGGTCCGGTGCTCGCTGGCGACCCTCTACGGAGTCCGTACCGATGAAACCGTCAGCGAGGCGGTGGCCTTCGTCGACAGCCTCGGCGGCGACTGGGTCGAGGCCCTGCTGGCGGAGTGATCCGCCGGTCGCTCGCCTCTAGCGAGGCGGCAGGCCCATCATCACCTGGGCGGTGGCGGCCGGGACCCCTGAGGTGTCCACCGGGAGCACGACGCACAGCCGGTCGGGCCGCTCCTCGAAGACGGTGATCTCCAGGCGATCCGGCAGGGTGACGCCCAAGAGCTCCGATACCGCTGCTTTCGGATCGGCCAGCAGCCGAACCTTGAATTCCGGGTCGGACCAGGCCCGCTGGACGATGCGGCGTTCGATATTCTGGCGCTGGGTGGGCACCTGCGAATAGGGCACTGACCGGAGGGTAGGCGCGGCCATGACCGACATCAATGTCCGCTCGGGCCACCCCGAGCCAGCCCCCAGACCCTCACTCTCGCCGTTGCCCGGATCTGACAGCCAGCCTGCGATCAGGCCGATGCCGGTTCCGATCGACACCGACATCGAGATGGTGGCCACGGCATACCTGCGGTCGGGTGGGGGAATGCTGCATCCGCCGCCCGGGCCGGCCCGGGAGCCGACGGCGGCGTTCACCGCGGAGCCCGACCCCGCGCCGCGTCCCGCCCCGGTCCAGGATCAGTCGTGATCGGGCGGCTGGCCGTGTCGTTCCCGCCCGGCGCCGGGGGGCTGTCGCGATCGGAAGTCGAGGCCGTGCTGTCCGCCATCGACGAGCAGAAGATGAGCCAGGGGCGCATCGGCGCCCAAGAGGGGCGCAACCTCGTCACCGCCGTCCGCAGCGGCGCGGTCCAATGGCTGGCGGCCAAGGATGTCGGGGAGGCGGTGTTCTCCCACCTCTACACGCTGGCCATCGTCGCCAACCGCGAACGGCGCTGGGATTTCAAGCTGGAAGGAGTCACGCCCAATCTCCAGGCCACCCGCTACTCGAGCGACGGGGGCCAGCACTACAGCTGGCACATGGACTGGGGTCTGGGCCCGACGCGCAGCCGCAAGATCGGCCTGGTCGCCCACCTGTCCGAGCCGGGCGACTTCGACGGCGGCCGGCTGCAGCTCACCGCCGGCTCCCGGCCGGTGGACGCCCGCCAGGAGCGGGGCACGGTCACGGTGTTCCCTGCCTTCGTGATGCACCGGGTCACGCCGGTCACGCGGGGCGTCCGGTTGGGCGCGGTGCTGTGGGCTGTGGGCCCGTCCTTCTCCTGATCCGCTGCTAGGAGGCTGTTGAAGAACCCGTTGCTGTGCGGGCGGTTGGGGCATAGGTTCGTGGTGCGAGTCCGGGCGTTGTCTGACCGAAGCGCCGGTGTTTGAGGTTTTAGCCGGCCACCCTGGT
>Ga0066702_10000037_pt1 | contig 20195 bp, 13 predicted proteins | sample GraSoiAngelo_151_FD_66507 | JGI IMG/M metagenome (GOLD analysis project Ga0066702, IMG submission 66507) | Grasslands soil microbial communities from the Angelo Coastal Reserve, California, USA - 14_1009_12_20cm | ecosystem: Environmental > Terrestrial > Soil > Grasslands | place: USA...
CACCAAGACCATGGCCTACCCCGAGATGACCGCCTCGGATGTCGTCACCATGCTGCTCGCCGAGGCCACCGTCATACCGGGTGAGATCATGCCGACCGAGAACCTCTACGACTGGTTGAGCCAGGCCAACGTCAGCTCATGGGTGTTCATCCAGCAATTGGCGGCGCTGGAGGGCTATGTCGCCTACGCGGACGCCGAGGGGCTGTTCAACTTCGGGCCTCCGCCCGAGCCCGAGGAGGGCCTGCCGCCGGCCATGACCTACGAGACCCCGCCCGAGGGAAGTCAGATGGTGCTCGGCGTCAACCTGAAGCGGCTGAGGTCGGTCGTGACCAGCGGTGAGCAGGTGCCGGCGGTGACCGTCACGGGCTACGACCCGTCGACCACCATGCCGGTTCTGGCGCCCTTCCCGACCATCCCGTCGATGTCTCAGAGCACCGATCCGGCCGTGCTGCCGCCGGGCGTGGCGGGCGAGATGGGGGCGACACCGTTCTTCGACGCCAGCCGGCCCTTCACCGAAGAGGGTGCGGCCATGTCCTGGTCCAAGTCCATCGCCGCCGGCATAGCCGGCTGCCTGGCCGAGTTGGAGGCCGAGTGCGAGGGCAACCCGGCCATATTGGCCGGCGAGAGCGTCAGCATCGGCATGGCCGGCCTGCCCTTCGACGGCTACTACATCTGCACCGAGGCCCGTCACGTCTGGGACCACGAGGGGGGTGGCTACTCGACCTGGGTGACGGCCGGAGGCCTCCAGGACCGTTCCCTGTACGCCCTCAGCTCCGGGGCCTCCCCGAGCAGCACGCCGCGCCCGTCCATACCGGGACTGGTCATCGGCACGGTGGTGGACAACGAGGATCCCGAGCAGATGGGCCAGGTCAAGGTGATGTTCCCCTGGCTCAACCCGACCTACATCAGCGCCTGGTGCCGGGTCATGCAGATCGGCGCCAGCAAGATCGGCGGCGGCTTCCTCTGGATTCCCGAGATCGGCGACGAGGTGCTCATCGGCTTCGACCGCGGGTCCATCGACCACCCCTTCGTGATCGGCAACCTCTACAACGGCATCGCCTCACCGCTTCCGCCCCCATCCGTGGAAGGGGTCGTGGGCAACCGGCGCATCGCGTCGCGGATGGCCCACACGATCCAGTGGAACGACGGCCCGGAGAAGATGGGCATCAGCATCATGACCGCGCCGGTCGAGAGCCCGCCGACGTCCATCGAATTGGACGCCGAGCAGATGAAGATCACCGTCAACTCCATGGGGCAGATCGAGATCACCGGCATGGTCGACGTCAAGATCTCGGCGACGGGCGGCCAACTGACGCTCGACGCACCGCAGATCAACATCGGCGGTGAGGACACCCTCTCCCTCAACATCGCCGGCACCAGCATCGCCGTCGGGGGGGAGACGACCGCCACGCTCAGCGTGGGCAGCCCCTCGACCGCGTCCGTCAGCGTGAGCGGGGCGATGATCAGCCTCGGCGGAGCGTAAGGAGGCAGCGTGGCCGAGAACTACGTCGGGCAGGGCTGGCAGTACCCGCTCGGCACCGACGCGTCCGGCGGGATCGCCCTCACCAGCGAGGAGCGGGACCTGGAGCGGTCCATGAGGCTCATCCTGGCCACCGCGCCCGGTGAGCGGCCGATGCGCCCGGCCTTCGGCTGCGCCATTCACGACTACGTCTTCGCCCCGGCCGACGCCACCACCGCCGGGCGCATCGCCCTCGAGGTCAAGAAGTCCCTCACGTTCTGGGAGCCCCGCATCGAGGTCAAGGGCGTGCACGTCAGCGTGGACGAGGTCTCCCGCAACACGCTGTACATCAACATCGTGTACGAGAAGAAGGGTTCCTACGACCCCCGGAGCCTGGTCTTCCCCTTCTACGTCATCCCCGAAGAGGAGTAGGAACCGATGGCGTTACCCGCCCCCAACCTCGACGACCGCCGGTTCCAGAACCTGGTCGACGACGCCAAGCGACTGGTCCAGCGGCGCTGCCCCGAATGGACGGACCACAACGTGTCCGACCCGGGTGTGACCCTGATCGAGACGTTCGCCTACATGACCGATCAGGTGCTGTACCGGCTCAACCGGGTGCCGGACCGCAACTACATCAAGTTCCTGGAGCTGATCGGCGTCCACCTCTTCCCGCCCACGGCGGCCAGCACATCGGTCACGTTCTGGTTGTCGGCTCCGCAACCGAACCCGGTAGTGGTGCCCCTCGGTGTGGAGGTGGCCACGCCGCGGACCGAGGCCGTCGGATCGTCGGTGGCTTTCACCACCACCGACCAACTCGACATCGTCCCGTGCGAGATGACCCATGTGACATCGGTACCCACCGGAGGGACGTGGCGCAACCACACCGACGCCATCCGGCTGTCGCCGTTCCAGTGCTTCTCCCCCCAGCCGGTCCCCGAAGAGGTGCTCATGATCGGCCTGTCGGCGGCGGTGCCCCGCTGCGCCCTGAGCCTGCGCTTCGACTGCAACGTCGAGGGCATCGGCGTCGACCCGGAGTGGCCGCCTCTCGCCTGGGAGGCCTTCGACGGCGAGAACTGGGTGCCCTGCGAGATCGATCGCGACACCACCGGCGGCCTCAACCGGGCCGGAGATGTCGTCCTCCACGTACCGCCCTCCCACGCCATGGCCCTCGATCACAACCTGCGGGCCGGTTGGATACGGGCCCGCGTGACGACGCCGGAAGAGGATCAGCCGTTCTACAGCAGCTCGCCGGTCATCAAGCAGATCGAAGCGACCACCATCGGCGGGACCGTCGACGCCGTCCAGGCCGAGGTGATCGAAGGCGATGTCATCGGCGAGTCCGAAGGCGTTCCGGGGCAGCGGTTCTACGTGTCGCGGGCGCCGGTGGTGCCGTCGGGCGAGGACCTCATCCTGGAGGTCTCCGAGGAGGAGGAGGGCTGGCAGGACTGGACCCAGGTCGACGACTTCGCCCAGAGCGGGCCCGACGACCGCGTGTTCTCCCTCGACTACGTCGGCGGTGAGGTCCAGCTCGGGCCGGCGGTGCGTTCACCCGGCGGGGAGCTGATCAGCTACGGCGCCGTCCCTCCCAAGGGAGCGGTGCTGCGCCTGCGGCGCTACCACACCGGCGGCGGCAGCCAGGGCAACGTGGCCACATCGAGCATCCGGGTGTGCCGCACGACCATCCCCTACGTGTCGCGCGTGGAGAACCGCTTCGCCGCGGTCGGCGGTATCGACGGGGAGGATCTGGAAGAGGCCAAGGTCCGCGGCCCCGTCGTGATGCGGACGCTGGGCCGGGCCGTGACGGCCGAGGACTACGAGCAGCTGGCCAAGGAGGCGGCCCCCGAGGCGGCCCGCGTCAAGGCCGTGCCGGCGGCGTCCGACGAGGAGGCGGGGGGCGTGCGCGTCCTGATCGTCCCGGCGGTGGCCGACGGCGAGGAGGGCCGCTTGTCCTTCGAGCAGCTGGTGCCTCCGGCCGAGACACTGGCCAACGTGGCCAACTTCCTGGATTCGCGCCGCACGCTCGGCGCCCGGGTGCTGGTCGAGCCGCCGGCCTACCAGGGGGTCACCGTGGTGGCCATGCTCCGGGCCCGTCCCTGGGCCGATCCGGGCCGCCTGCAGCGGTCCGCCACCGATGCCATCTACGCGTACCTGCACCCGATCAGCGGGGGCCACGACGGGACGGGATGGGCGTTCGGCCGGCCGGTGCACATGGGAGAGGTGTACGCCCTCCTGCAGCGTCTGCCCGGCACCGAGCTGGTCGAGGACGTCCGCCTCTTCGCCGCCAACCCCATCACAGGGGAGCGGGGCCAGGCCGCCCAGCGGGTCGAGGTGGCGCCCAACGCGCTGGTGTTCTCTTACGAGCACCAGGTCCGGGTGCTGGACAACTAGCCGTGGCCTACGTCGTTTCCAGCCGGCGCAGTCAGGAGCTGGCCAGCAGTGCTATCAACCTGCCCATGCGGGGCCTGGTCGAGGGGCTGCCCACACCGCACCCGCTCGTCGCCATGCTGCCCAGCGCGCTGCAGGAGGACGACTTCTGCACCCGCATGGTCTCCGCCCTCGACGACGTCCTCGCTCCCATCTTCTCCACCCTCGACTGCTTCCCCGCCTACCTCGATCCGGCGCTGGCCCCCGACGACTTCGTCGACTGGCTGGCCAGCTGGGTCGGGGTGGACATCGACGAGACGTGGACCCTCGAACGCCGCCGCCGCCTGATCCAGGAGGCGGTGGCGCTCTACCGGGTGCGCGGCACGGCCGCCGGGCTGGCCGCCCACATACGGCTGTACGCCGGCGCCACGCCCGAGATCGAGGAGAGCGGCGGCTGTGCCTGGTCGCAGACCGCCGACAGCGCGCTGCCCGGATCGCCCGAGTTCCGCGTCACGGTCCGCCTGCGGGTGGACGACGACAGTGGGTTGCGGCGCACCACGGTGGCCCGCATCGTCGACGCGGCCCGCCCGGCCCACGTCCCGTACCACCTCGAGATCGTGGTGGGCGGCACCACCATCGCGGGCGAGGAGGCACCCGAAGGCGGGGCGGCGGCTGACGCGCCCGGCGCGGTGGCCCTTCCCGGGTCGGACACCATCGAGCTGGCGGCTCAGGGACCCGTATCCGAGGAGGAGGAGGAGGGGCTCGACGTCAGGACCGATCCGGCCGGCGACAGCCCCGCCCCCGAGCCCGACGGGGCCGAGCCGCCGCGCACCCGCAAACCGTCCGGCCGCAAGTCGACCGGCCCGGCCGCCGGGGACGGCGTGGCCACCGAGAAGCCGGAGACATCCGGGACGCCGGGCGACGGCGCGGCGCCGGACGCCGACCAGCCGGGCGACTGACCGTGCCGCCGCCGCGCCAGACCGGCCAGCGGGTCAAGCTGGGTGCGGCCAAGTCGACCGGTATCGCGGTGCCGGTCGCCATGGCCTTCGGGGGCGCGGCCAGGAACACGCTGCCGTACAAGAAGGCGGCTCAAGCGGCGGCGGTGAAGCGGCAGGCGGCGCTCAAGTCGCTGACTCCGGCCCGGAGCGCGCTCGCGCGCCAGTCGGGCGGGCCGCACAAAGACCTCAAGTCGCTGGCCGAGACCCTGAAGAAGGCCAGGACGGGCGCGTCGGGTGCGGTCAAGAACGTGCTCGGCAACGATCTGAAGCGGGCCAAGACGGCGCTGGGGCCGGCCAAGACGGCGCTGGCGCCGGCGAAGAAGATGGCCGGAGCGGAGAAGGCCGGGGTAAAGGACGTGCTCGGTCGCGACAAGCAGTCGGCGCTCAAGGCGCTGGCCCCGGCCAAGAGCGCGCTGGTGCGCCAGAAGGCCGGGCTGGCCGGCCAGGCCAAACGGGTGAAGAAGGATCTGACCCCCGTCGGGCAGGCGGCCAAGGGGCTCGAAGGCGGAGCGAAGACCGCCCTGAAGGGCGACGCGACGGCGGTCAAGAACTTCACCGCGCCGGGGCGGGCGGCCCTGAAGCGGGCCGGCGCGTCGGACAAGAAGGCGGCTCTCACGGCCATGGCCCCGGCCAAGAGCGCCTTGGTCAAGGAACGGAAGGTGGTCGGCCAGAACCTCTCCGGAATCAAGTCTACGCTGGGCCGGGACTTGGGATTCCTGAAAGGCGGGGCGAAGAAGGACATGGGCACTATCGGTAATGCGGCCAAGGGCAGCCGGGCGGCGGCGCTGGCCAAGAGGGTGGGGCAGGCCACCCACAAGGATCTGTACGGGACGCCATGACAGAGGTACCGGTGACCATCTCGGGCAACGGCAACCGTGCGGCGTCGCCCGAGCGCGCCCACCTGTCGTTCCGCGAGGCCCTGCAGCCGCCGTGCCTGGACTGCCAGAGCTCGCCGTGCTGCACCCACCTGCTCCTCAGCGACTTCCCGGTGCAGGCCCTCATGGATGTCGACTACGCCCTGTTCCTCCTCAACTTCGAGGGCATCGTGCTGGGCCTGCGCCAGGACTGGAAGATGGACGTGTACCTGAACCAGCCGTGCGGGTACCTCGACGTTCCCAGCGGGCTGTGCACCGTGCACTCCACACCGGTGCAGCCGGCAGTGTGCGTCCACTACAACGGGCACACGTGTGGCTACCGCTACCGCATGGAGGTGGAGCAGCACGGGGTGGACACGATCCGCCCGCTCGTCGACCACGACCGCATGTCGTGGCTGGCCGACCGGCTGGAGTTCGACGAGGAGCGGCGCATCGTCGCCCGCCCGGAGTGGGACGAGGTCGTGGCCGGCTTCGACACCATCCGCATGGATCGCCGGGCCATCGGACAGCCGCCTGCCGACCCCGTATACGAGGAGTGGCGGTCCATCGCCCTGACTCAGAAGCCGCCCGCCGAAGCCAGGCGCATGGTGCACCACGACGACCCGTCGGTGTCGAGCCCCTGTGACGGCTGCGGGGCGTGGTGCTGCGACGTGCTGGTGTTCAACCGGGGTCTTCCGGGCGATGCCAGCCAGCTGGAATTCCTGCGCTACTGCCTCGGGTTCCCGGCCGTCGAGATCGGGATCGCGGAGGACGGTTGGGCCGTCATCGTGCACACCAGGTGCCGGCACCTGGAAGGTGGCCGCTGCTCCGTGTACGGCACCGACGCCCGCCCGCTGCGGTGCAACTATTACGACGCGCTCAGCTGCGGCTACCGGGGCCACTTCGGGGTGCCGCAACCCGCCGACATCGTGCGGGTCAAACGCGACCACTTCGCCGCCGTCACGTCCGCCCTGGTCTTCGACGACCTGGGCCGGATCGTGGCCGTACCGCCCCTCGACCTGATGCGCCGGCAGGTCGAGGACTCCATGCGGGCAGAAGCCGGGCTGGCGCCGGTCGGACGGCTGGTGGCCGTATCAGGAGAGGAGGGGCCGGAATGTCAATGACCGAGTCGCTGGAGCTCTTTCCGCTGTTCGACGTGGAGACCGAGGCCGACGCCCCGCGCGTGACGGCGGCCATCAGCGCCAACCTCGCGGTGCTCGGCACCCCAGACGCCATAGGCGGCTCGGGCGCGGTGGCCATCTACACCTACTCCGAGGCGAGCAACGGCTGGGGCTACGTCGGGGTGCTCTCCGGCTCCAAGATCGCCGGATCCGAGCAGGTGCGGGGCATGGGCTCCTCGGTGGCCGTCTTCGGCGACACCATCGTCGTCGGGGCGGAGGGGGACCGGTCCACGCCGGGACGGGTGTTCATCCTGCGGGCTCCGTACGGGGAGTGGACCTACGCCGCCATCCCTGTGGTTTCCCAGCTCACCTACGAGGGCTCCCGCCCGGGCGACCTCTTCGGCGCCGCCGTCGCCCACTGCTCGGACGGGACGGACGACTACATCGTCGTCGGCGCGCCGGCGGTGGAGCCTCCGGCGGGGCCGTTCGGTCCCGGCCAGCTCTTCGTCTACAAGGGACTCGACGCGTCCAACACGCCCTGGTCGACGTCGACGGTCGCCAACCCCGATCCCTCCGGAACCGAGGACGACCGGTTCGGGGCGGCGGTGGCCATCAGCAGCGCGGCGGACGGGACCCTCGTCATCGCGGCCGGGGCCCCAGGAGCCCGGGAGGGGCAGGGCGCGGCCTATGCGGGCCGGACCGCCCAGGCGGGCACGTGGTCCGGCCCGCTCAAGTTCGCCGCCCTCGTCCCTTCGTCGGCGGACGGCTCGGCTTCGGTCGGTTTCGGCACCTCCGTGGCGCTCACTGGAGGGTCGGTGCTGGCGGTGGGCGGTCCAGGGACGACGGGCCCCGGCGGCGAGCCGGAGGCGGTGGGCGCCGTCTGGGTCTTCGAGGCCGACGGCGGGGCATTCGAAGGAGCCGGCACCCGCCTGCCGGGCGGGGCGGCCGAGGCCGGGTTCGGCCGGTCGGTCGCCTTCGCCGAGACCGCACCCGGCGAGCGGGCCCCGTTCCTCGTCGTGGGCGCTCCCGGAGGCCCGGTGTCGGAGGCCTACCGCTACGCCGACACCGGCGACGGGTGGAAGGCGGAGCAGCAGCTGGCCTCGTACGGCGGTCGCCCGGGCAATCGCTTCGGCTGGTCCGTCGCGGCGTCGTCCTTCCAGCACGGGTCGTGGACGTTCGTCGGCGCCCCTGGGGTGCCCCGCTCGAAGCAGGGCAGCGGCGGGTTCATCTTCGTGGACGGCGAACCGGTCCCGGCGTGGATGGACGCGCCCGGGCTGATGGGGGAGTCGCCGCTGCGGTGGGGTGGGCTGCCGACGGACTGGTGGAAGAAGTACACCCCGGAGATCCCGAAGTACCTCTAGCTGATCAGAGCTTGCGCTTCTTGCCGCCTGGAAGCGAGAGCATCCCCTCCAGGCCGCCCGCCTTCTGGCTGGCTCCCTGAAGCTTCTGCTCGCCCATCTTGGCCGCGAGCTGGTCCTTGCGCTTCGGCTTCGCCTCGGTGTCCTTAGCCTTGAAGTCCTCGGCCAGTTCCGAAATGTCGTCGTCGGACTCTTTGCCGGTCAGGTTGTGGCCGTGCTTGCGGAGCAACTCGAGATTGGCTCTCTTTTCCTTGCGCTTCGTCTTCGCCTCGGTGTCCTTCGCCTTGAAGTCCTCGGCCAGTTCCGAAATGTCGTCGTCGGACTCTTTGCCGGTCAGGTTGTGGCCGTGCTTGCGGAGCAACTCGAGGTTGGTGTCCTTGTCCTTCTTCTTCTTCTCGTCGCTCTTGGCCGCCTCGAGCTTGTCCTTGTACTCCTGCTCCTTCTTCTTCTCCGGATCGTTGAGCGAAGCGATGTAGTCGTCGTAGGCCTTCTTGGCGCCGGCCGCACCCTTGGGGGCCGGGGTCGACCCGGTGGTCGGCCCGGTCTTCGTGTTCCCGGTTCCTGTCGGCGCGGTGCCGGCGTGGAGTGACTCGTGCAGGTGCCCGGCGAGCTCCTCGTAGGGAGGGTTGTCGTCGAACTTCTTGTTGAGCTCCTCCTCGAGGTTGCGCTGGACGACCAGAGGCGTGCGTTGCACCGTCGGGCCCGCCATCAGGCGGGCCACCGCCCGGTTGCCGGCGGAGCGTTGGAGGTTGAGGATCGACCTCCGGGGTGACATCGGCGCCGCCCCCTTCGAGCTGCGGGCCGAGCCGTCGCCACCTTTGGTCTCGGCGCTCGACGTCTCCTGCTCTCGCTTCATCTGGGCGCTTCTCCTTGGCTCCGGCCGCAACGGCCGTGCCATACCGAATTGTTCTGTCTGGAACCGTCCGGTACAAGGGTTCCGGCAATGTCTGCCCCATTGGGCAGGACCCGAAAGGCCCAGATCACGGCGCGAACGCCCTGAATCTGCGAGGATCGGAGAGGGGCCGGGGCGCGGGCCCGCGGTTGGAAGGAGCCGTCCAGGTGATCGTTTGCAGCAGATGTGGATTCCAGAACGAGGACTCGGACACCTTCTGCGGCTCGTGCGCCAGCTTCCTCGAGTGGGAGGGGCAGAAGGTCGCGGCGGAAGCCGAGCCGGAGCCGGAGCCCGAACCCGAGGAGCAGCCCGAGGCCCGCATCGGGATCATCGACCGGGTCAAGGAGGTCATCGGCCTCGGTGACGACGGCCCCTCGTCGGGGACGGCCAACGGCCACGCCACCGCGACGGCCGGCGAGGAAGCGGCGGAGGAAGGCGGACCCGAGCCGGAGACGGTCGCCCCGGGCGCGGTGTCGGCTCCCGTGATCGGCGGCGCGCTGTCGGGAATGGCCGGGACGGCCGCCCCGGCCGCGCCCCCTGCGGCGCCGGCCTCGACCGCACCGGTGTCATCTGCGCCGGCATCGGGGTCGTCGACCATCGCGCCCCCGGCTCCGCCGGCGCCGGCGAGCACGCCGGCCGCCCCCGCGGCGGCGGCCACGGTGACCACCACGGCGGCGGCGGCGACCACGGCCGGCCCGACCGACAGGGCGGTAACGGCGGACAAGGCCGGGCCGGCGGAGCCGGCCGAGACGGCGGCCCGGGCCACACCGGCGCCCGCCCCGGCGCCCACCCAATCGACACCGGCACCGGCCGCCGCGCCGCCCGCCGCGCCGACCGTCAAGGCGGCAGCACCACCGGCACCACCGGCACCACCGGCGGCCAAGCCGGCGGCTGCCGCACCGAGCGCGCCGACGACGACATCGGCGGTGGCTCCGGCCAAGCCGGCCCAACCGGTCCAGGCCAAGACACCGGCCGCGAGCACGGCTGCTACCGCACCGGACACCACCGGGCCTGTGGCCCCCTCCGCCGTGCAGCCGCAAGCGGTGAAGCCGGCCGCGACCAAAGCCCGCCCCGCGGTCAAGAAGACGCCGTCGAGCCGGCAGATCAACCCGGGCGACAAGATCTGCGGTCAGTGCGGCGAGGGCAACGACCCGGCCCGTAAGTTCTGCCGGCGCTGCGGCGGTTCGCTCGTCGAAGCGACCGTCTACAAGCTGCCGTGGTACAAGGCCCTGTGGCGCCGCCTCACCACGCCCAAGCAGAAGCAGGCCGGGGCCCGCCCGAAGATGCGCCGCCGGGCCGGCAGCGTGGTCTGGAGATGGGTCGTCCGCCTGGTGTTGCTCGGGGTGGTCGTCTTCGTCATCCTCTCGGCCGTCGGCCCCCTGCACAAGAGCCTCTGGAAGCACGAGAACCACTGGTGGCACAACGTCGTCGGGTTGGTGCACCCGACGTACCACCCGTTCTTCGCCCGCACCGCAGAGGCATCGACGTCGGCGCCAGGGCATCCCGCCATCAACCTGATCGACGGTCAGCGCAACACGTCTTGGCAGGCGAACGGGTCGTCCAAGGGCCAATTCGTGGTGGTGCGTTTCCCGAACACGGCCAACGTCGCCAAGGTCGGGCTGGACATCGGCAACCAGGACGCGCCGCAGTCGTTCCAGACCGAGCCCCGACCGGAAGAGGTCAAGCTGGTGTTCGGCGGCAGCCACGAGGTCACCCGCACCATCAAGCTCCAGGACGTGACCGGTTTCCAGACGTTCACCGTCAACACCAAGGATTCCACCGGGGTCACGATCTTCATCGAGAGCGTGTACGCGGCGACGGGCTCGGGACAGAACGTCTCCATCGCCCAGCTCGAGTTCTTCACCAAGAGCTGACATGGCCGGGCCGGGCGACTGGCAGGGCACGGCCTGGGATGCCATCGTCGTCGGCGCCGGCCACAACGGGCTGACCGCGGCCGCCTACCTGGCGCGGGCCGGGCGGCGGGTGCTCGTCCTCGAACGGCGCGAGCAGGTCGGGGGGGCGTGCACCATCGAAGATCCCTTTCCCGAGAAGGGATGGCGGGTCAGCCCGTGCGCCTACCTGGTAGGGCTCCTCCACCCCCTTGTCGTCGACGAACTGGACCTGAGGCGCAGGGGCTATCGCGTCGAGGTCGTCGACCCCCACCTGTGGTGCCCCTTCACGGACGGCACCTCGGTGGCCCTCTGGGAGGACCCCGAGCGCAGCGCGGCGGCCGTTGCCGGGCTGGCCCCGGGGGACGTGGACGGGTACATCCGCTACGGGCAGCTGTTCTCGCGGATCCGGCGCGTCCTCCGGGACGGTCCCCGCGACGTCTGGGTGGGGGACGCTCCGGATCGGGGCGCCATCGAGGAGATGTTCGGAACCGACAAGGAGGCGGTCGAAGTCCTCTTCGAGGAGTCGATCGCCTCGGTCGTCGAGCGTCACGTGGGCGACGAGCGGCTGCGGACCGCCCTGCACGGACAGGGCTTGATCGGCACCTTCGCCGGGCCCCGCGACCCGGGTACCGCCGCCATCCACGTCATGCACGCGTCGGGGGTGCTCGAGGGCATACCGGGGGCGTGGGGCTATGTCCAGGGCGGGATGGGCACCGTGTCGTTCCTGATCGCCGAGGCGGCCGAGGAAGCCGGCGCCGTGATCGCGCCGGGCCACCCCGTGGCCGCCATCCGGCCCGGCGAGGGCGTGGAGCTCGAGGGCGGCGAGCTGGTGCGGGCGCCCGTCGTGATCGCCAACGCCGACCCGAAGCGGACGCTTTCCCTGATCGACGGGGCGGTGCCCGAGCCGTTCCGGCGCCGCGTCGAAGGGTGGCGTACGGACAGCCCGGTGCTCAAGATCAACTGCGGCCTCTCCCGCCTGCCCGCCTTCCCGCAGGCGGCGCCGGGCGTCTCGCCCCACCGGGCCATGGTGACGATCTCCACCGGTGTCGACGACACCCAGGCGGCGTGCGAGGCGGCCCGGCGGGGTGAGCCGTCCCCGGCCTGGTGCGAGCTGTACTTCCACACCGCCTACGACCCGTCGGTGGCGCCGCCCGGGAAGCACGCCATGTCGGTGTTCGCCCAGTTCGTCCCGTACCGGCTGGCGGAAGGCGACTGGGAGTCCCGCCGCGACGAGATCGCCGATCGGGCCATCGCCGCCATCGCCCGCTTCTCGCCCGACGTCGCCGACTGCATCGAGCACCGGCAGGTGCTGGGCCCCCCGGACATCGAAGCCCGCATCGGGCTGACCGGCGGCCACATCTTCCAGGGGGAGTGCCTGCCGGACCAGATGTGGGACCGCCGGTTCGCACCCCGCACGGGTGTGGACGGCCTCTACCTCTGCGGCGCGGCCACCCACCCGGGCGGCAGCGTCATCGGAATCAACGGGCGCAACGCGGCGATGGCGGTGCTGGCCGACGGATAGGCCGTGCCCGAACGGCTATACATGCGCAGAGGGTCCCTGTTTCTGACCGCCCGGGGTGACAGTGTCATAACCAACACTCCCGACATGGAGGACAAATGGGAGCAATTGCTCAGCTGGCTTCGGAATCGGTCGCGGTCGAACCCGGTCGGTCCGTGACCACCGCGGTGACCGTCCGCAATACCGGCTCCGTCGTCGACCGCTTCACGTTCGAGGCCCTCGGACCGGCCGCCGAGTGGGTGACGTTCGCCCCGGACACGCTCTCCCTTTTTCCGGAGGCGAGCGGCACCGTCAATGTGGTCGTAGCCCCGCCCCGCACGCCCGCGGTGCCGGCCGGCACGGTGCCGTTCGGAGTCAAGGTGATCTCCGGCGAGGACGCCGAAGGCAGCACCGCCGAGGAGGGCACCCTCGAGATAGGCGCGTTCAGCGACGTCTCCTTGGAGCTCCTGCCGCGCGTCGTCCGCGGGCGGCGGGTCGGCATGGCCCGGCTGGCCGTCGACAACCGGTCCAACGTCCCTTACGACGGGCAGGCCTCGGGAGCCGATCCCCAGGGCGCACTGGGATTCGCCTTCAGCCCGCAGGCCTTCTCGATCCCTCCGGGGGGAGCCGAGTTCGTCAAGGTCCGCATCCGCCCGGTCAAGACCTTCTGGCGGGGGCCGGCGTCCAACAAGTCCTTCCAGCTCGCCGTGACCAGCGATACGGCGCCCCACCCCGGGCGGGTGCCGGCCGACGGCTCGCTGCTGCAGGAGGCGCTGCTACCCCGCTGGCTCATGTGGGTCGTGGCCGGCATCGTGGCGCTGGCCGCCCTGTTCGTGCTGCTGTGGTTCACCTTCCTCAAGCCGCAGATCAAATCCACGGCGACCGATGCGGCCCGCAACCAGCTGGCCGCCGCCGGGCTGACACCGTCCGGTTCGGGGGGCGGCTCCGGCGGGGGCGGTTCGGGCGGCGGTAGCACGGCCACCGGCTCGTCGAGCAGCTCGACCACTCTGGCCACGTCGTCCTCGGCCGTCGGCTCCGGAACGGCGGCGGGCGGCAGCCTGACGATCAACGGCTCCAAAGTGGCCAACGGCAACGGCAGTCAGGTGATCTACACGGTCCCGGCGGGGCACACCCTGCAGGTGACCGACCTGTTGATCCAGAACGCGGCGGGCGATAATGGGACCGTGACCCTCGCCCGCAGCGGCACCCTCCTCATGCAGTGGTCGATGGCCGACTTCCGTGACCTCGACTACCACTGGGTGTCGCCCACGTTGTTCGGCCCCGGCACCCAGCTGGTGATGGGCGTGTCGAGCTGCACGAACCCGTGCCATCCCGGGATCTACTACGCCGGCCAACTGGTGAAGAGTTGACGCAGCGGCTCCGCGCCCGGCCCCTTCGGGGGCTCCTGTGCGGGGTCGCACTGCTCGTGCTCGTCGCCGGGGTCCTGTTCGGCATCGAGGTGGTTCCCGGGGGTCGGGCTGCTGCCGGGACCAGCGGGGGGCCGTACGGCGTCTACGTCTCGACGTTCTCCTCCGAGCGGGAGATGACCCTCGGCAACCTGGGCGGCGGGAGCTCGACGGTCATCAGCGGGCTGGCGGTCACGGACATCGGGATCAATTCGACCGCCACCACCGGGGTCGCCACCACCTACACCGACTACAGCGGCGGCGGGGCGGTGACGATCTTCGCCGTGCCGAGCAACCACATCACGGGGACGATCCCGGGTCTGGTCCCGGTGGGCTATGCCATGGATCCGGTCGATCCCAACATCGCCTTCGCGGTCACCGGTTTCGGCGAGGTCGACGCCATCAACCTCTCTTCGGCCACCTACAAGACGATCACCAACCTCAACCCGACGGGGGCCAGCTTCACGGCCATGTCGATCGGCGTCACGCCGGACGGGAGCACGGTCCTGGTCGGCGGTATCTCCAACTCGTTCGGCTTCATCGACGCCGTCTCGACGAGCACCGGCGGGGCCACGGTGTGGCAGGGGGGGATGCGTGACTACCAGGTCCTGGACCTGGCTGTCGCACCCGACGGTACGGCGCTCTTCGCCACGATCAGCTCGACCATCGGATCGGGACCGCACATCTTCCGGCTCCCGATCCCCTTCAATCCGAAGACGCCGGTCGCCTGGGCCGCGCCGTCGGCCACCACCACGCTCGACATCACCTTCCCGGCGGCGTTGACCGTCGGTCGTCACACCCAGAACGTCTACCTGGTCGGTCTCAACCCCAACGGGGCGTCGCTGCTACAGGCGTTCTCCGCCGCGACCGGCGCCAACAGCGGCGAGGTGGGTCTGCCCTTCAACAGCTCCTCGAACGGCAACGGCGGCTTCAACGGCGGGGTCAAGAGCGTGGCGCTGTCCCCCGACGGCCAGACCCTGCTGGCCGTCGGCGGCAGCTACAACGTCGCCGCCGGTTTCGCTCAGGTGAACACAGTGATCTGCCCCATCGCAACGGCCGGTGTGGTGCTGGGCAAGGCGGCCGTGGTGGAAGCCAACAGTGACCCGATCGGTCCCCGAGATGTCGTCGTCACGCCCGACCAGGCGCCGGTGGCGGGGCTGGCTGCCGCCTCCGGTACGGCGGGGTCGCCCGTCACCTTCGACGCGTCGTCCTCGACGGTCACCTACGGCAGCATCACGAACTTCGCGTGGAACTTCGGGGACGGGTCGCCCGTCGTCAACAGCGGCGGGCCGACCGTGACCCACACCTATGCGTCTCAGGGCACCTACACCGTGACCGTCACCGAGACCGACTCGGCCGGCGTCTCGGTCCCGCCTGCTCCGTACGTCCCCACTGCGGTCAACGGTCCGGGTACGTCGCCCTACCTGAACTCGTCTCCGTCGGCCAGCACGTCGGAGCAGGTACCCGTCTCCAAGCAGGGAACGCCGCCGCCCCCGCCGCCCAAGACCACCTCCACCACCGTCAAGTCGACCACGACGACCGTGCCCGGCACGCCCGTGATCAAGCTGGTCCCGACGGTCGGCCCCCCGGGGACCATCGTCTCGGTGAGCGGGCACGGGTTCCCGGCCAACCGCAGCGTCAAGGTGACCTGGTCGACCAACAACGGGTCGTTCACGGAGACCACCGACTCCCACGGCAACCTGCCGGCCCACCCGTTCTACATTCTCACCCCCGACGTGCTGGGCCCCCGCATGGCCATCGCCACCACCTCAGGGGTTCCGCCGGCGAAGGCCGACTTCCTGACCGTGGCCCGCAGCGGGGAGCCGGGCGGCAGCACCGACAACCCGGCCTTCTTCCGCTCCGAAGGGCCGTAGCGACCCCTGAAGCTCAGCCCGCCTCGACCTGGTGGGCCCGGCTGGCCGCCGACACCAGGGCCACGGCCAGCTCGGACCGGCTCCCGATGCCCAGCTTCGTGTACACCCGGGCCAGGTGGGTCTCGACCGTCCGCACGGACAGGCAGAGCCGGGTGGCGATGGCCTGGCTGGCCAGGCCCCGGGCGGCGAGCAGGGCGACCTCGCGTTCCCGCCGGGTCAGCTCGGGCGGGGTCAGGGCCAGGGCCAGGCCGACCGGCGGGGGCCCCTCGTCGCTCGAGCCGAGCAGGATGTGACCCCGTGCCGCCGACGCCGCGGCGCGCCGGCTGTGGCCCGCCGCCTGGTGGGCCCGGCAGGCCTGGGCCGCGGCCTCGGCACCATAGAGGTGGAGGCCCAGGTCGGCGTAGCTTTCGGCGACGGCGTCAAGGGTCGGCCCGGCGAAGTCGGGCTCGGCCAGGGCGGTGGCATGGGCCGCCACGACCCGGATCAGCGGACCCTCGACGGTCTGGGCCAGAGTCGCCAGCCGGGCCGCCGGGGCGGCGGAGCCGAGGCGGACAGCGGCGTGCAGGGCCCGTATCTCCGATGCGACCTGCTCCGTCCGGCGGGCCGCCTCGGCGGCGTGGTGGACCATGCCGAGGGCCTCGGTGAGGGCGCCCTGAGCGGCGGCCAGCCAGGCCGCCGCGATGCACCAGTCCTGCATCACGAAGTCGGAGCGGTCCGCCACCGGCCGCACCTCGTCCAAGGCCTGCCGGGCGGCGTCGACCTGGCCGGCGAGGGCCAGCGCCTCGGCCAGGCCGAGGGTCGCCTCCACCCTGAGGGCGGCGGAGTGGACCGGGTCGAGTGTGGCGGTCGCCTCGCGGAACCAGGCCACCGCCCGGGGCAGGCAGGCCTGCTCCAGGGCGACCCAACCCAGGGCCGCCGCCGAGGTGCCCTGGCCGATCTCGTCGTGATACTGCACCGCCACGTCGTAGCGGGCCTGGGACAGGCGCTGCATCGACTCGACCCGCCCGGCCAGCTTGTAGGCCAGGCCCCGGGCCATGGCGGCCCACGCCGACAGCGACGAGGCGTTGCCGGACATGGACGGGGTGCCGTCCAGAAGCTCGAGCGCCTGCTCGGTCCGGCCCGTCCAGGAGAGACCCATGGACAGGACCGCCTTGGCCGTCGCCTCGGCCCGCGTCGACAGGTCAGGCCGGCGGATTATCTCGGACGCCAGCTCGACGGCGTCGGCCGGGCGGCCGGCGAAGGCGCGCAGGCCGGCGGCCACGGCTTCGAGCCAGGCCTGGTCGGACCCGTTGCCCACCGTCTTCGCCGAGTCCGCCAGCGTCGTCAGGGCTCCATCGAGGTCCCCCAGCCCGAAGTAGAGGAGGATGCCCCGCAGCACGGCGCACTTGGCGATCTCGTCGTCACCCGTCCCCTGCTCGCGGCCCAGCACGGCCAGGCCGTCGCGGAACCGGCCCAGGGCCCGGTGGGCGTCGACCAGCGCCAGGCGGGCCTCGAGTGACGGCTCGAGATCGAAGGCGGCGGTCGCCAGCCGGGCGGACAGCCGCCAGTCCTGGCGTTCGGCGGCAAGCAGGGCGGCCCGCACGAACTCCTCGGGCCGCACGTCGGCTCCGCCGTCGAGACGCCACGTCATCACGCGCAGCAGGTCGGAGCCCAGGCAGCCGGCCGCCTCGAACTCGTCGGCCAGCCGCCGGCCGATGGCCGCCCGGCGCGGCACCGATATCGATCCATGCACCACGTCGGTCAGGATGGGGTGCGCGGTCCGGGCCGACTGCTCACCCTGTGACCACTCGAAGGTGACCAACCCGGAGAGTTGGAGCGCCTCGAGCGGTTCGTTGTCCACCACTCTCAGGAGCACCCGCAACGGGATCGGACCCCCCACGGCGACGATCTCGAGCGCTGCTCGCTGAACTTCCGTCAGGGAGCTCAGGCGCTCATCGACCAGCTCCTGCAGACCGGAGCCGGCGCCGAGAGACCCGTTGAGGCGCCACACGCCGTCGCGGAAGCAGATGCTCCCCGAGCGGCGCCCGGCCGCCAGCAGCTCCCGCGTGTAAAGGGGGTTGCCCTCGCTCAACCGCCACACCGCGTCCGCTACCTCGCCGCCCACCGGGTAGGGGGCAAGACTCTCCCGCCGGCCCAACGACCCCACGGAGCCCACGGCTCCCATCGCGCCCATGGCTTCGAGGTGCTCGGCGGCCTCATGGAGGAGGCAGGTGACCAGCTCGACGGTGGCCTCCCGGTCGAGCGGTCCGACCTCGACCCGCTCGACCAGGCCGTCCTTCCAGAGGGAGCGCAGCGCCGACGGGGCGGGGGCGTGGGACTCCATCGCCATCACCACCTTGACCCCGTCGAAGGCGACCAGCTGCAGCACGAGGGTGGCGGAGTTGGGGTCGAGGCTGTGGGCGTCGTCGACGACCAGCACGAGGGGACGGCCCTTGGCCCGGCGCAGGACGGCGGAGCGGAAGTTCTGGAGCAGGTACAGCGGGTCGGGTGGTCGGCCCGGCTTGCCCCCGAGGTCCGGCACCAGAGGGGCGAAGGCACCGAATGAGATGGAAGGATCGGTCGCCGAACCGACGAGGGCCACGACCTCCGCCGCCCCGGAGCGTGAGATCTCCGCGGCCAGCGCCCGGGCCAGCGCCGTCTTGCCCACCCCGGCGCTCCCCGCGAACACGATTCCGGCGGCGCCCTCACCGAGGGCGTGGCGCGCCGCGGCCCATTCGTGCGATCGCCCGATCAGCCGATGGCCACGCCCCTCGATTACCCCCACAGGAAGCAATTATCGCTATTCGGAAGGCCGCTTTCTAGTGACTCTTTCCGGAGGCCCCGAAAGGCGCCCCGCCCGGACCCGCCCTTGGCCGGTCCGATGCCCGCCCCGGTAGGCTGAGGATCATGCCCTCCAAGATCACGATGCAGCCGGACGGCACGCTGTCCGTACCCGACGAGCCGATCATCCCGTTCATCGAGGGCGACGGCACCGGGGTGGACATCTGGCCCGCGGCCCAGCTCGTACTGGACGCGGCGGCCAAGAAGCACGGCAAGCGCATCGAGTGGAAAGAAGTGTTGGCCGGCGAGAAGGCGTTCAACGAGACGGGCGACTGGCTCCCGCAGGAGACCATCGACATCTTCCGCGACTACCTCATCGGCATCAAGGGGCCTCTGACCACACCCATCGGCGGCGGCTTCCGCTCGCTCAACGTCGCCCTCCGCCAGTTGCTCGACCTCTACGTGTGCCTGCGCCCGGTGCGCTGGTTCCAGGGGGTGCCCTCACCGGTCAAGCGGCCCGAGCTGGTCGATATGGTCATCTTCCGGGAGAACACCGAGGACATCTATGCCGGCCTCGAGGTCCAGGAGGGCACGGCCGAGGCCAAACGGCTGATCGGCATCCTCCACGACGAGTTCGGGTGGGACATCCGCCCCGACAGCGGCGTCGGCATCAAGCCTGTGTCCGAATCCGGGTCCAAGCGGCTCATCCGGGCGTCCCTCAAGTACGCCGTCAGCCACGGCCGCAAGTCGGTGACGATGGTGCACAAGGGCAACATCCAGAAGTTCACGGAAGGGGCCTTCCGCAACTGGGGCTACGAGCTGGTGCGGGACGAGTTCGACGACGTGGCCGTGGGCTGGGACGACTGCGACGGCAAACCGGGCGACCGGGTCCTGGTCAGGGACGCCATCGCCGACATCACCCTCCAACAGGTCCTGACGCGGCCCGACGAGTTCGACGTCATCGCCACCACCAACCTCAACGGTGACTACCTCTCCGACGCCCTGGCCGCCCAGGTCGGCGGGATCGGCATCGCGCCCGGCGCCAACATCAACTACGTGACCGGTCACGGGATCTTCGAGGCCACCCACGGCACGGCCCCCAAGTACGCCGGCCTGGACAAGGTCAATCCGGGCTCCGTACTCCTCTCCGGCGTGATGATGTTCGAACACCTCGGTTGGCAGCAGGCCGCCGAGGACATCGTCGCCGCCCTGGAGGCCACCATCGCCGAGAAGATCGTGACCTACGACTTCGCCCGCCAGATGGAGGGGGCCAAGGAGGTCAAGACCTCGGAGTTCGCGGCGGCCATCGTCGACCGGCTCTAACCCGGTGTCGTAAACCCGGCCCGCCCGGCGGTCTGTCTGTACGGTGACCGTCATCGAGCCGGGGCGAAGCACGGATTACACGTCGACAGCGGGCTTCGGCGCGTTCTTCGCCGACATCGAACCGGCGCTGCGCCGGGCGTTGGTCGCCACGTTCGGAGCCGATCGGGGCCGGGACGCGGCGGCCGAAGCGCTGGCTTGGGCGTGGGAGCACCGTGACCGGCTCGCCGGTTTGAACCATCCCCTGCGCTACCTGTACCGCGTGGGCCAGAGTCGGGGCCGCCGCCGGCTGGTGCGGTTGCCCTTCGTGCGGGTCGGGTGGGACGCCCCCGACGTCGAGCCGCGGCTGGTGCCGGCGCTGCGGGAGCTGAGCGAGAGACAGAGGGTGGCCGTGGT
>Ga0066702_10000040_pt1 | contig 19212 bp, 25 predicted proteins | sample GraSoiAngelo_151_FD_66507 | JGI IMG/M metagenome (GOLD analysis project Ga0066702, IMG submission 66507) | Grasslands soil microbial communities from the Angelo Coastal Reserve, California, USA - 14_1009_12_20cm | ecosystem: Environmental > Terrestrial > Soil > Grasslands | place: USA...
AGGCGGCCGCGTGAGATCGGGCTCGCCGGGTCGCCTTCGATCTGGATCGCCTCGCCGTCCTTCACGTAGACGAGCTGCGCGCAGCCGACCGCGCAGAAGGGGCAGATCGAGTGGGCGACGTGGTCCGCCTCGGCGATCCGCGGCTGCAGCGTGCGCGACTTCTCGGACCGCACCGTCTTCCCCGTCGCGAGGACGTCGCCGTCGCGGAGCTGGCGGACGACCGGCCACGACTCGAGGAGCTTTGTGAACCCCACGCCCTGCGTCTATCCGCGCAGCAGAGCGTAAAACACATCGGAATACGATATAGGTTCCTAGTCCAGCGCGTCGACCATGCGCCGCAGCTGTGACCGTTCGGGCCCCAGCGTGTCGTGCACCTCGGCGAGCTTCGCCTCGCCCTCGGCGGTCAGCGAGAGGTGGGTGACGCGCCCGTCGTCGGCCGACGGCGTCCGCTCGACGAGGCCGGCGAGCTCCGCGCGCTGGACGAGCTCGGTCACGGCGCTCTGGGTCAGCGCGAGTCGCTCAACGAGGCCGGAGATCGTCGCGTCGTTCTCGCAGCCTGCGATCTGGAGCAGCAGCAGGTGCTGGCCGGGCGTGATCCCGGCCGCACGCGCCGCCTGCTCGCTCCTCCGGAGAAAGCGCCGGAGCGCCGCGCGGAACTCGGCCGCCTTGACGTAGGGATTCCCGCCTGCCACTAGAGGAGGTTTTTTCACCGTTCGGTGCCGGAATCAAGCCCGCGTGTCGCGGATCGCTTCCTTCGCCTTCTGGTTCGTCGCGCTCGAGCTCCTCTGGGCAATCCTCGTGGGGACGACGCAGAGCACCGAGCTGCTCGTCGGCCTCGCCGCGGCGGCGATCGGCGCCGCGTTCGCCGTGGTGCTCACGTCGTACGGCATGTTCGCGCTCACCCCCGGCCGGCGCGTGCTCGCGAGCGCGTGGAAGCTGCCCGGGCTCGTGCTGTTCGACTTCGCGCTCGTCACGCTCACGCTTGCGCGCGCGTTCGCGGGCGGTCGTCGCGTGGAGGGCAGCTGGGTGACCGTGCCGTACCCGATCGACCGCGGCGCGCAGGGACGTTGGGAGCGGACGTTCGCCGTCGCGACCGCGAACGGCGCCGCGAACGCGATCGTCGTCGACATGCACGAGCGCGAGACGGAGATGCACGCGCTCGAGCCACAGGCCTTCACAGCGCGGACCGTCCTATGAACGCCTTTCTCTGGGCAGCCACCGTGCTCGTCGCGCTCGAGCTCCCGCTCATCGGGTTCATCGTCTTCGCGCCGCGGATCGACGCGCTCGCCGGGCTGCAGGCCGCCGGAGCGGTGTTCACGCTCGCGCTGCTCACGCTCGCGCAGGGCTTCCACCGCACCGCGTACACGATCCTCGCCGTCGTCGCCGCTGCGCTCACGTTCGCCGGCGGGATGGTGTTCGTGCGCTTCTTCGACCGGGAGCTCGACACATGAGGGCCCTGATCGTCGATGCGTTGCTCGTGCTCACCGTGCTCTGCGAGCTGATCTGCGTGATCGGCGTCTTCGCGGGCCGCAACGTGTACGACCGTCTCCACTACTCGGGCGCGACGACCTCCGTCGCGCCGTTCCTGCTCCTCGTGGCGATCGCGCTCCGCCAGCCGCATCCGTACACGAACCCGGTCTGGAACGCCTTGTTCGACGCAGTCGCGCTGTTCGCGCTCAACAACGTCCTCTCACACGCGATTGCGCGCGCGGCGCGCGCGAGGGGGATCTGATGGTCCCGCTGCAATCCGTGTGCCTGCTCTTCGTCGCCCTCGGCGCGCTCGCCGTCGTGGTCACGCAAGACGTCGTGCGTCAGGCGATCCTGTTCTCGATCTACGGCTTCTCGCTGGTCGTGCTGTTCGTCATCTTCCAGGCGCCCGACGTCGCGCTCTCGGCGCTCGTCGTCGGTGGCATCGCCTACCCGCTCGTGCTCGTGAGCGCGATCGCGCGGGTCGCGGCACAGAGGAAGCGCAAGTGAGCACGCGCATCCGCTTCGTCATCTTCGCGCTCGGGGCGCTCGGCCTCGGCGCGCTGCTCGTGCACGGCGTCGTCGACCTGCCGTCGTTCGGCAACTATCCCGGGCCGTACGGCGACCTGATCGCGAAGCTCGCACCGAAGGAGCGGCACATGGTGAACACGGTCACCGCCGTCGTGTTCGACTACCGCGGCTTCGACACGATGGGCGAGGAGCTGCTGCTCTTCGGCGCTGCATCCGCGGTTGCCCTGTTGCTGCGCGAGCGGCGCGAGGAGGATGTCCACGGCGTCGACGACCGCGTCACGAGCCCCGCCGTGCGCGGCGTCGGTGCGCTCGCCGCCGTCATGCTCCTCGTGATCGGGCTGAACGTCGTCTCGCACGGCTTCATCACGCCCGGCGGCGGGTTCCAGGGTGGCGTGATCCTCGCGTCGGCCTTCGCCGTCGTCTTCCTGACCGTCGAGTACCGCGCGTACCGAGAGATCGCGACGACGTCGTTCGGGGAACCGGTCGAGGCGTTCGGCGCGGGCGCGTACGTCGGGCTCGGGCTCGTTGCGCTCGGGTTCGGGCTGTCCTTCCTGCAGAACTTCATGGAGCTCGGCATACCGGGGCGGCTGAGCTCGGGCGGCAGCGCGATCTTCGTCAACTTCTCGTCGGCGCTCGCGGTGTTCGGCGGGTTCCTCGTCATCTTCAGCGAGTACATCGAGGAGAACATGCGCGAGCGGCACCAATGAGCGTGCTGCCGTACCTCCTGGCGGCGTGGATCTTCCTGGCGGGCCTCTACGGGATCGTCTCGAGCCGCAACCTGATCCACCTCGTCGTGTGCGTCAGCGTGTGCCAGTCGGCGACGTACGTCCTGCTGCTCGCCGTCGGTTACAAGAAGGGAGGGACCGCGCCGGTGTTCGCCGACATCCCGTCGAGCCGCCGCGTCGTCGATCCCGTCGTGCAGTCGCTGACGCTGACCGATCTCGTGGTCGCGGTCGCCGTGTCCGCGCTCCTGCTCTCCCTGGCGCTGAAGGTCTACGACCACCACGAGTCGCTCGACCCCGGCGAGGTCACGGAGCTCGCTGGATGACGATCATCCCGTTCGTCATCGCGGTACCGCTCCTCGTCGCGGCAGCGCTCGCGGTCGTCGGCAAATGGCTTCCGAACCGCATCGCCGACGTGAGCGGCTTCGTCGCGGCCGGCGCGCCGATCGTGCTCGTCGCGCTGCTCGTGACGCGGACCGCGCACCGGATGTTCGTCTACTGGTTCGGCGGTTGGAAGCCGGAGCGCGGGCAGTTCCCGCTCGGGATCGCGTTCGCGATCGACCGCGTCGGCGCAGGGTTCGCGCTCCTCGTGCTCGTGCTGCTCACGGCAGCGCTCGTCTACTCGTGGCGCTACCTCGAAGAGGAGCACTACCTCTTCGTCGTCCTGATGCTGCTCTTCGGCGGAGCGATGGTCGGCTTCGTCCTCACCGGCGACATCTTCAACATGTTCGTCTTCTTCGAGCTGATGAGCGTCGCGGCGTTCGCGCTCACGGCGTACAAGGTCGAGGAGGCAAGCCCGCTCCAGGGCTCGTTCAACTTCGCCGTCTCGAACACGATCGGCGCGTTCCTCGTGCTGTTCGGGATCGCGCTCCTCTACGGCCGCACCGGCTCGCTCAACCTCGCGGAGATCGGCCACCGGCTGACGCAGGACGGGCGCCACGACGGTCTCGTCGTCGTCGCCTTCGGCCTGATCACCTGCGGTTTCCTCGTCAAGGCGGCGATGGTGCCGTTTCACTTCTGGCTCCCCGACGCGCACGCCGCAGCCCCGGCGCCGGTGTGCGTCCTGTTCTCCGGCGTGATGGTGGAGCTCGGCGTCTACGCGGTCGCCCGCATCTACTGGACCGTGTTCGAGGGCGTGCTCGGCTCGTTCGAGCACTCGATCACGGACGTGCTCCTCGGTGTCGGCGCCGTCACGGCCGTGGTCGGCGCGGTGATGTGCGGGATGCAACGGCACCTCAAGCGGTTGCTCGCGTACTCGACGATCGCGCACGCGGGGTGCTTCCTGATCGGAGTCGCGCTGCTCACGCCGGACGCGCTCGCCGGCGCGGCGCTGTACGTGCTCGCGCACGCGTTCGCGAAGGGCTCGCTCTTCTTCGCCTGCGGCATCCTGCTCGTCGCGCGCGACGGGATCGACGAGTTCAAGCTCCAAGGGAAAGGCCGCGGTCTGCCGCTCACGGCGGGCGCGTGGTTCGTCGCGTCGCTCGCGCTCGCGAGCCCGCCGTTCCTCGGCACGTTCACCGGTCATGCGTTCATCGACGACTCCGCGAGCGCCGACGGCTATTGGTGGGTGCCGGTCGTGCTCGCGTTCGCCACGATCGGCTCGACCGCGGCGATCTTCCGCTCCGGGCTGCGCGTGTTCGCCGGGATCGGGGAGCACGACGACCCGCTGCTCTCCGAGCAGCCGCCGGAGAGCAAGGGCCCCGGCGAGCGGCCGAGCCTGACGATGATGCAGCTGATCACACTCGCGTTCGCCCTCGTCGGCCTCGCGATCGGCGCGCTGACGCCGCTCGCCGAACGCGTGCAGGAAGCGGCGCACCACTTCGTCGACCATGTGAACTACGTGCAGGTCGTCCTCGACCACGCGCCGCTCGCCGCCGTGCCGCCGGGCGAGTGGAAGACGACGACCTCGAGTCTCGTCTGGGCGCTCGTCACGCTGTTCGGCTCTGCGCTCGTCGGCTTCGCGTCCCTGTATCGCGCGCGCGCGCCGCGCGCGGTGAACGACTTCATGGCGCGCGCGCTCGGGCCCTTGCGGGCGGCGCACAGCGGCCACATCGCCGACTACATCGCGTGGATCACGTTCGGCACCGCCGTGATCGGCGGCCTGTTCGCGATCACGATTCGCTGAGCGCGTCCGCCAGCGCCGCGAGGTCAGAGGCGTCGTTGTAGGCCTGCACCGACACGCGCAGCACCCAACCCTGGCGCGTCTCGACGATCGGGACCTCGATCCGGTGCTCGCCGTAGAGCCGCCGCTTCAGCGCGGGCGGGTCATCGTGCTCGACGCGGAAGCCGCGCATCTGCACGTACCCGTCCGTCAGCGGCTCGAGGCCGAAGTCGGCGCCTGCGAGCAGTGCGTGGCAGCGCTCCCGCACGCGCGGCCAATCGTGCTCGGCCAGGAACTCGATCGCGGCCGGCACCGCGAGGAACGCCGACGGGTCGCGCGTTCCCTGCCAGCGGTGCAGCTCGTGGAACGCGGCGCCGTCGGCCCAGTCCCACGAGATGATCAGCGGGTCGATCGAGCGCTGCGCGTCAGGCGACGCGTAGAGGAACGCCGAGCCCTTCGGCGCGCACATCCACTTGTGGCAGTTGCCGGCGTACACGTCGACGCCGAGCGCTTCCAGGTCGAGCTCGATCTGTCCCGGCGCGTGCGCGCCGTCGACGATCGTCAATGCGCCGGCCGCACGCGCACGCGCGCACAACGCGGCGACGTCGTTGACGCGGCCCGTCGACCACTCGATGTGCGAGCAGAACACGACGCGTGTGCTCGGGCTTGGATCGAGCTCGTCGAACGGCGCGCGCACGATCCGCACACCGCTGCGCCCTGCGATGTAGTCCCACATGCGCTCCATGCCGCCGTACTCGTCGTCGCCCATCAGCACCTCGTCGCCCGCGCCGAGCTCGAGAGAGCGCACGACGGTGTTGATCGCCGACGTCGCGTTCGTCGCGAACGAGAGGTTCGCCGCATCCGCCCCGACGTAGGCGGCGAGCGCGTGCCGCGCCGCGTCGAGTGACTCCGGCAACCGCCGCTCGAGGGCCAGGAACTCGACCGGCTGGCGCTCCAATTCGCGCTGGAACGCCTGGTACGCCTCGAACACAGGCCGAGGACAGGCGCCGAAGGAACCGTGGTTGAGGTAGACGACCTCCGGATCGAGGAGAAACAGTTCCTTCACAGCTCTTAACCCGCCTTGAATCCCGGGCCGGTTATAACGAACTGCGTGGGTCGCACCCGCATCCTCTCTCTCCGCGCCGTCGAGCTGCTGGTCGTCGCCGTCCTCGGTGCCGCGATCGGGCTCGGCGGCGCAGCCCTGTTCGGGAAGCTCGGCGACCACACGACGATCCAACAGGTCTCGCCGCTCGGCAGCGGTGGCGTCGGCAACGCGAGCCTGCCCTCGCCGACGCACGGCCGGAGCGCCGAGCAGATCTACCAGCAGGACGCGCCGGGCGTCGTGCAGATCACCGCGACGTCGACGGCGACGCCGCAGTCGCAGTTCGATCCGTTCGGCAACCTGATCCCGTCGGCGCCGCAGACCTCGGAGGCGCTCGGCTCCGGCTTCGTGATCGACAAGGCCGGCCACATCGTGACGAACTACCACGTCGTGCAGGGCGCGCAGAAGGTGCTCGTCTCGTTCTCCGGGAAGGACCAGCTGCACGCGACCGTCGTCGGCACCGATCCGTCGACGGACACCGCGGTGCTGAAGATCGACCAGCACGGCGGGGCGCTGAACCCCCTCGAGCTCGGCAACTCCGATGCGGTGCGCGTGGGCGACACCGTCTACGCGATCGGCAACCCCTTCGGCCTCTACACGCGCACCCTCACCGCCGGGATCGTCTCCGCGGTGCAGCGCCAGATCACGGCGCCGAACTCGCTCTCGATCGACAACGTCATTCAGACCGACGCGGCGATCAACCACGGGAACTCGGGCGGCCCGCTGCTCGACAGCGAGGGCCGGGTGATCGGCGTCACGTCGCAGATCTACTCCGACAACAGCAACTCCGGGAACATCGGCATCGGCTTCGCGATCCCGATCAACACCGTGCGCAATGTCGCCGCGCAGATCATCTCGACCGGCAAGGTCGCGCACGCCTATCTCGGCGTGATCACGAGCCCGGTCACGCCGCGGATCGCGCAGCTCTTCCACCTGCCGAGCTCCGGTCTGCTCGTCTCGTCGGTCGACAAGAACGGCGCGGCGGCCAAGGCGGGCGTCAAGGGCGGCACGACGAAAGTGATCGTCGAGGGCGAGAGCTACACGGTCGGGGGCGACGTGATCGTCGGGGTCGACGGCAAGCCCGTCTCGCAGTTCGAGCAGCTCCGCGACGCCGTCGCGGGCAAGAAGCCGGGCGACAAGCTGAAGCTCGAGCTCTTCCGGGACGGCAGCAAGAAGACCATCACGGTCACGCTCGCCCAGGCGCCTCGCGCGACGCCCTAGAAAAGCGCTTCCTTACACCTTCTTTAGATCGCTACCTTGTGCCCGGATGGAGCAAGGGCAGATCGTCATCGAGCACTCGCTCGTGGTCGACGAGCACGAGGTCTGGCACGAGGACGACGCCGACCACGACGGCTGGTTCTGCGTGCGCACGGACCCGTTCCCGTGCCCGGCCGCCGGCTGCACGTTCGTCGCCGAGTTCATGACGGCGGCGCACCTGATCCTCGTCTGGCAGACCCTAGACGACCCGAATCTCCTGCACCACGCCGCCCGCGCGCGCGACGTCGGTCGCAACCCGCGGGTCACGGGGTACCGGTCGGAGTTCGGCCCCAGCGCCTCGTACTACGCGTGGATCGCCGCCGGTCGCCCGGTGCACGGCGTCAAAGCACCCGCGTGATCGAAGCCCATTTCGGCGAGTCGGCGCCGTTCTCGCTCGGGGTCGAGGAGGAGCTGATGATCCTCGACGTGGAGACGTACGCGCAGGTCGCAGCCGTCGACCGCATCCTCGCCGGCGTCGCCGGTCTCGACCTGCCCGGGGGGCTGAAGACCGAGCTCTTCGCCTCCGTGTTCGAGACGAACACCGGCATCTGCCCGACCGCGGCCGAGGTCGACGATGCGCTGCCGGCGCTCCGGCGGGCCGCGGCCGCGGCGGCCGCTGCGGAAGGGCTCGCGATCGCGGGCGCCGCGACCCATCCATTCGCGAGGCCCGAGGCCCAGCCGATCGTCAAGGAGCGGCGGTACGTGACCTTCGTCGGGTACGGCGGCATCTCCGTGCGGAGGCAGGGCGTGCAGGGCGTGCACGTGCACGTCGGCATGCCGTCGGCAGAAGACTGCTGGCGCTGCATCGAGGCGATCCTTCCGTGGCTCCCCGTTGTGCTCGCACTCTCGGCGAATTCGCCCTGGTTCGCGGGCGAGCTGACGGGGATGGCGTCGAACCGCGCGCCGGTGCTCGGCGAGCTGCCGCGCGCCGGCGCACCGCCCGCGTTCGCGTCGTACGCGGAGTGGGAGTCGTGGATCGAGCGCCTTGCGCGCCTCGGGGTCGCCGAGGACTACACACGGCTCTGGTGGGACGTGCGCCCTCATCCCAAGTTCGGCACGCTGGAGGTCCGCGTCCCCGACCAGCCGACCGACGTCCATCTCTCGGCGGCGCTCGCCGCGCTCGTGCAGGCGCTGTGCGCGACCGCGCTCGAGGGCGGTCTCGCAAGTAACAGTCTGTTACTAGGCGATCGCGGGCGCGCCGACTACGCGCAGAACCGCTGGTCGGCGGCGCGCTTCGGGCCGCGCGCGAGCATCCTCCATGGCGAGCGCTACGTGCCCGCGACCGAGCTCGGGGCCGAGCTGATCGAGACGGTCCGTCCCGCCGCACGCGCGCTCGGCGGGGAGGAGCTGCTCGACCGCATCGATCCCTCGCGCTGCGAGGCCGACCTCCAGCTCGAGCACGCAACTGCGGTGGAGGCGGCCGCGGATCTCGTCACCCGCTCGGTAGGCTGAACGCGTGGCCACCGTCAACGAGACGATCCAGGTCAGCGGCATCCGCTGCGAACGCTGCGTGATGCGGCTCGCGAAGACGCTCGAAGGCACCGAGGGGCTCGAGGCCGCGAACGCGAACCTGATGGGCCAGGTGATGCTCGCCTACGACGACGAGCGCACCACCAGGGATGCGCTCGTCGAGAAGATGGCCCGCGGCGGGTTCCGCGAGCAGCAGTTCGTCTGACCCCGCTCCGGCGCCGGCAAAGCCGGCACCTGCGCTCCTGGGCGGTTCCGTCGAGCCGACGCCGCTGCCGCTATTCGAGGTTCGCGGTCGTGCCCGCCGGATCGGCCGCGTTCGCCATCCGCTCGCGTACGGCCGGCTGGTCGTAGCCGGGACGCGGGTTCTGGTCCGCCTCCTGCACGTCGAGCCGCTCACGCGGGGCGCTCTTGATCCCCGCCCGCGCGGCGTCGGTCTCCGGCGACTCCAGCCCGTTCGGATCGGGATCGACCACGAACACGCCGTCGAGCCCGTAGTGCAGGCGGATCGTCGAGCAGTCCCAGTTGTCGAGGTCGACCTTCGGCGAGTCGTCGACGACCTCCTTGTTGACGGTCGCGCGCAGCGTCCCGTCCTGCTCGTGCAGGAAGTCGCGCGGGATCGCGTGCTTGGTCTTGAACACGTGGCCGGTCTCGATGATCACGCAGTCGTCCCGTTCCGCGATCACCGTCCCCAGCTTGTGGTCGTCGCTCGTGACGACGGTCTGGCCTTCCATGGAACCCCTTTCTTCGCTGCCTCACCCGGGAATCTCGCCGGAACGGCCGTCGTTCAAACGGTTGCTAGGGTGGCCGCCGATGACCGACGGTGCACCGACCACTGCTGATACCCGCAGGCTGGCCGAGGAGGCCCGTGCCCGTGTCCGATTCGAAGAAGAGGCTCTCGGCTTGAGCGATCAGGTCTACCGCGTCGCGCGGAGGCTCGCCGGCTCCCGCGAGGAGGCCGAGGACCTGGTCCAGCAGACCTACGAGCGCGCCTTCCGGTCGTGGAAGCAGTACACGCCCGGCACGAACCTCCGCGCGTGGCTGCTGCGGATCCTCACGAACCTGAACATCGACAAGGGCCGCCGGCAGCAACGGACGCCGCAGACGACCTCTCTCGACAACGAGGCGGGCGACTACTACCTCTACAACAAGCTCGAGTCGCAGGTGCCGGACGAGAACCCGGACGAGGAGCGCGTGCTCGAGAAGCTGAGCCAGGACTCGATCGTCGACGCGCTCGCAGAAGTGCCGCATGACTTCCGCGACGTGATCGTGCTCGTCGACATCGGAGAGTTCTCGTACGCCGACGCAGCACAGATCCTCGACGTCCCGATCGGCACCGTCATGTCGCGGTTGCACCGTGGCAGGCGTATCCTGAAGAAGAACCTCGCGGATGGAGTTGCGGCCTGACCATGATCGACTGGTGTGAGAAGTGCGAGGAGCTGATGCAGCCGTTCATGGACGGCTCGCTCTCGGACGAAGAGGTCGCGAAGGCGCAGCATCACCTCGAGCTCTGCAGCTGGTGCGCGAAGCGGTTCCGCTTCGAGGAGCGGCTACGCCACTACGTGCGCGTCGCGGCCAACGAGCCGATGTCGCCCGAGCTCAAGGCGAAGCTCGCCGCTCTGCGCACTCCGCTCGACGCGTAGCTACTGCTGTGCGACGGTCTTCGGGCCGACGACCACGAGCAGCTGCTCCTTCGTCAGTCCGGGCGCTTCCTGCGCCGTGACCGAGAGCTGCCGTGCAAGCCGCGTGCCGACACCACTTCCGCCGGGCCCGTAGTACACCGTCGAGGAGGGATAGTCGAAGCGGTCTGCGCGGCCGACCTTCGCGATCGTGTAGCCCATCGCGCCGATGCGAGTCGCGAGCGTGCGCGTCCAGCTGATGTCGCCGTTGCCGTTCTCGACCGTCACCTGGAGCTTCCACGGCGGGAGCAGGTTCGCATTCGGGATCGCTTCGACCGTGCGCGTCTGCGTCAGGCGCAGGTTCGGCACGAGCATCATCACGACGAGCGCCGAGAGCAGCGCCGCGACCGCGCCGACGACGATCAGCCGGGCGCGCGCGTTCACGCGCGAGATGCCGACGAGCGGGAGCCCCGCGAGCCGGCGCGCCTCGTAGCGGTCGATCCCGACCGCGCTCGCGTAGAGGATCGCCGCGAGGATCGCCTGGTTCTGCGAGGGGAAGCGATAGATGCGGCCCTCTTCGAGCCACTGGATCTCCTCTTCGCGCAGGCCGCTGCGGTACGCGACCTGCTTGATGCTCAGGTCGTGGCGCTCCCGTGCCTCCGCCAGCGGCGAGGGCTCGGGGATCGCGTCGAGCGGGTGTGCAAGCTCCAACATCGCGGCGGTCCTCCTTCGCTCCCGGTCCTTACCTCCCTCCTATCGGCGGAAATCCACGTCGCCTGGAGGGCGCAGGTCGGAACAGTCGACGAGCACCGGCTCGCGGCCCCGGAGGCCCTCGTCGGGGATGTCGCCCCAGGCGCTCCGCGCGAGCGCGACCGGATGCGATCGCGCCCCGTCGTAGGAGGCTGCTGCATACGGCGCGTCGGCGGCGAGCACGCGCTCGACGGCCCGTGGATCGAGCTCGGGACCGTCGGCGAGCACGATCACCGCCCGCTCGACGGCCTCGCCGAGCGCCGCGAGCCCGCAGCGCAGTGACGCGCCCGGACCGCGCTCCCAGTCCGGGCAGTGGACTGCGCCCTCGAGCTGGTGCGCGCCTGAGACGACGACGATCTCGCCGACGCTCGTCTGGGCCAGCGCGGCGAGCACGGCCGGAAGGAATTCGCGCTGCTTGACGCCGCCGTAGCGCGACGACGCGCCGGCGGCCAGCACGACAGCGCCAACGGAGGACTGATGTGAAACGCCGCGCATTCGTGGATGGTGACTCAGACGCGGCGCATCTCGCCCGGGTCGGGCTTGAACGTAGGCACCGCTACGCCCTGCGCCCGCCCCGTGCGACCTGCTTGGTCTGAGTCATCCCCACGAGCACCCGGTTCCACATCAGCCCTCCTACTGGACGACGAGGCTCGCCTTCTCGATCTCGACGATCTCGGTCGGCGTCCCGGCCGGGTCCGACGGATCGCCGAAGTTGCCGATCTTGTCCACCGTCGCGAGGCCCTTCGTGACCGTCCCGAGCACGGCGTAGTCGGGCGGGAGGCCGGCGTCCTGCTCGGTGACGACGAAGAACTGGCTGCCGGAGGTTCCCGGCGCCTCCGCGCCGGTCTTCGCCATCGCGACGAGCCCGTGCGTGTAGCGCGTGCCCGCCGGCGGCTTGTCGACGGTCGAGTAGCCCGGGCCGCCCTGGCCCGTGCCGGTCGGGTCGCCGCCCTGGACGACGAAGCCCGGGACGATCCGGTGGAAGAACGTGTGGTCGAAGAAGCCCGTCTTGGCGAGGTTCGCGAACGACGCCGTCGTCTCGGGCGAGGTCTTCGTCGCGAGCTTGATCGTGAAGTCGCCGCAGTTCGTGTGGATGACGACCAGGTAGGTCTTCGCCGGGTCGAGTGCGTGCTTCGGCTTCGAGGCCTTCGTCGACTTCGACGGCGGCTGCGGGACGGAGACGCACCCGTTCGCGTCGGTCGTCGTCGCCGAGGTCGTGGCTGCGTTCTTCGAACCGCCACCGCAGCCCGCGAGCGCGAGCACGGCCAGCCCGCCTAGGAGCAGCCGGCGACCGAGTGCCAAATCCGGTTCACGTTCGCGACGTAGGTCTGCACCGCGCCCGACGGAGCCCCGCCCGCTGCATCGACGGCCGTCGGGCCGGCGTTGTACGCCGCGAGTGCGACGTCCGTCGACGAGAACCGGTCGAGCAACTGGCGCAGGTAGCGCGCGCCGGCGAGCACGTTCGACTGCGGCTCGTCGACGTTCAGGTCGAGCGCCTTCGCCGTCGCAGGCATCAGCTGCAGGAGGCCGCGTGCTCCGGCCGCCGACTCTGCGTCCGGGTGGAGGTTCGACTCGACCTTCGCGACGGCGTAGAGCATCGCGGGCGGAATCGACGCGTCGACGGATGCGGACTCGAACGCGCCGCGCAGCGTACGCGGAAACGGGCACCGCTTGACGCGCGCGACCGGCGCGTGCTGCGGCGGCGTCGCCGCGGCCGCGGTCGCGAGCGGGGAGACACCGGTGTCACTCAGCGCGACGGTCCACGTCACGGCGATCGCACCGACGATCGCGAGCAGCACAAGACGCCGGTGGATCTCCGTCCCCATGGGAGGGGGAGTCTAGCCCACGTTCAAGGCGACTTCAGCCCGTTTCGCGAGGGCTTTTGCGACGTCGACCTTGTATGCGTTGCGCGGGAGGGGCGTTGCGGCGTCGAGGCCGCCTTCCAAGAGCCAGGGAATCGGCGCGACGCCCGCGAGCGCGATCCGCGTGACGCCGCCCGCGCGCGCCGCGGCAACACCGACGATCGGGAACGACCAGCGCTTGCGGTCCATCGCCTTCAGGTAGACCGAGCGTTCCGGCTGTGGGACCTCCACCTCGAGGATCAGCTCGCCCCCCTCGAGCGTCGTCGTGCGGCGATCGTCCTCTGTCGGGACGCGGTACAGCTCCGCGACCGGCAGCTCCCGCCGGTTCGTGCGCAGCGTCGCGCCGAGCGCGAGCAATGCCGCCGCGACGTCCGACGGATGCGCGGACGCACAGAAGTCGTTGGCGAAGATCGCGTGCTCGCGATGCTCACCCTCGCGCGCGAAGCACTCGTCGCCGCCATGCAGCCTGCACGGCCAGTTGAGCCGCCAGTACCAGCAACGCGTGGCCTGCAGCAGGTTGCCGCCGATCGAGCCCATGTTGCGCAGTTGCGGGCTCGCTGCGAGCCGACACGCCTCGCGCAATGCGTCGGGGATCTGCGGATCGCATTCGAGCTCGGCGAGGGTCGCGCCGGCGCCGATCGTCGTCCCGTCGATCCCGGCCGGCACGACGCCGCGGATGTCGACGAGGGAGTCACCGTGGACGAGCCCGCCCCGCAGGAGCGGCACGAGCTCCGTCCCGCCTGCAAGTAACAGACTGTTACTTGCAGAGGCCTCTTCGACGCTAGACGCGCGCTGGAGCTGCACGCCTCTCCTTCGCCTCGGCTTCGCGAAGTGCGCGCAGCATCTCCTCGCGCGAGATCGGGAGCGAGCGCACGTCGGCGCCGGTCGCGTCGCGGATCGCGTTCGCGATCGCCGCGGCGGTCGGGATGATCGGTGGCTCGCCGAGACCCTTCGAGCCGAGATTCGTCAGGTGCGCGTCGGGCTCGTCGACCAGCTCGCTGACGATCTCCGGCACGTCGGCGATCGTCGGCAGCTTGTACGCGTCGAGCGACGTCGTGAGGATGCGTCCCGTCTTCGGGTCGACCAGCCGCTCCTCGGAGAGCGTGTGGCCGATCCCCTGGATGATCCCGCCTTCGATCTGGCTCGACGCGCCGAGCGGGTTGATCACGCGGCCGACGTCGTGAATCGCCGCGATGCGGTCGACCCACACCTCGCCGGTCTCGATGTCGACTGCGACCTCGGCGACCTGCACGCCGAAGGTCAGCACCTGCATCCCCGTCGGGTTCGGGCCGCGTGCGCCCTTGCCGAGGATCTGCGCGTTCTCGAGCAGCCCGAGCAGGTCGCCGACCGGCGCGCTCAGGTTGCCGTCGCTCGAGACGACCTGGCCGCCGCGAATGTCGAGCACGCGCTCCTCGAGGTGGTGGCGCTGCGCAGCGATCTCGATGATCTGCCGCTTCGCGTCCGCTGCGGCGGCGCGAACGGCCGGCCCCATCGACGGCGTCGTCGACGAGCCGGCGGAGATCGACGCGAACGGGCCGCGGTCCGAGTCGCCGACCGTGACGGTGACGTGCTCGAACGGGATCCCCAGCTCTTCCGCCGCGATCTGCGCCATCGCCGTCTTCGTGCCGGTGCCGATGTCCTGCATCGCGGTCACGACAGTCGCGCGCCCATCGGAGCCGACGCGGATCCATGCGTAGCTCGGCGGCCCGCCGCCGCCGTACCAGATCTGGGACGCCATCCCGACGCCGCGCTTCACGGTGTCGGTCGAGCGCGCGCGGACCTCGTGGCGCCGCTCCCAGTGCGGCTCCGCGCGCCGGTAGCACTCGATCAGGTTCTTGCTGCTGTACGGACGCTCGTCCGCGAGGTCGGTGTCGGCGTGGTTGCGCCAGCGCAGCTCGAGCGGGTCGAGGTCGAGCTTCGAGGCGAGCTCGTCGAGGAGCGCCTCGAGCCCGAACGTCCCTTCGACGAAGCCGGGCGCGCGGAACGCCTTCATCGGCGGCAGGTTGAGCTTCGCGCCGTAGGTCGTCGTCTTCACGTTCGGGCACGCGTAGAGCATCTGCATCGGCCCTTCGGTGCCGGACGACCAGCCCGACCAGCCGACGGCGTTCACGAACTCGCCGCCGAGCGCGGTCAGCGTGCCGTCGCTGCGCGCGCCGATCGTCAGGCGCTGGATCGTCGCGTTGCGGTTGCCGGCGGCGGTGTTCTCCTCGCGGCGCGTCAGCGCGCACTTCACCGCGCGGCCGGTGCGCTTTGCAAGCTCCGCGGCGATGAACGTGTAGTCGTCCGGCGAGTTCTTCGAGCCGAAGCCGCCGCCCATGTAGTGGCAGATCGCGCGCACCTTGTCGGGCGGCAGGCCGAGCCCGCTCGCGACGCCGTCGCGGATCCCCCAGATGTACTGCGTCGAGATGTGCACCTCGACACCGTCGGCGACCCACTGCACGACGGCCTGGTGCGTCTCCATCGAGTTGTGCAGCACGACCTGCGTGCGGAACTCGGCTTCGACGACGACGTCCGCCTCGGCGAGGCCGCGCTCGTAGTCGCCGCGCTCCTTCACGCGCGGCTCTTCGTCGACGAGCTCGCCGCGACGGACGGCTTCGTCCGGGTCGAGCAGCGGCTCGAGCACCTCGAAGTCGACGTCGATCGCGCGCACCGCTGCCCGCGCCTGCGCGAGCGAGTCGGCGCAGACCGCGGCGATCGCCTGTCCCTGGAAGGTGCAGTCGCCCGTGAGCTGCGGGATGTCGTTCGGGCCGATCGCGGCGTGCACGCCCGGCAGCGCGAGCGCGGGCGCCAGGTCGATGCGGGTCACCTTCGCCCGCGGGTGCGGCGAGCGCAGCACGGCGGTGTGGAGCATCCCGTTCAGCTGCAGGTCGGCGGTGTAGATCGCCTCCCCGCGCGCCCGTTGGGCACCGTCGACGCGTACGTGCGGCTGCCCCACGATCTCGCGCGCGCCGGCAGGCCACTGCTCGAGCGCGTCCTCTTCGACGACGAGCCAGACCTCCTCGTACCGGCCTTCGACTTCCTTCTCGGTGCGGATCAGTCTCGCCACGTGCGAATCGCCTCCTCGATCTTCGGGTACGCGCCGCAGCGGCACAGGTTTCCGGCCATCGCATGCCGGATCTCTTCCGTCGACGGCGCCGGTGTCGCGTCGACGAGCGCGACGGCGCTCACGATCTGGCCCGGTGTGCAGAAGCCGCACTGCAGCGCATCGGCGCGCACGAACGACTGCACCATCGGGTGCTCGCGGAGCCCCTCGATCGTCGTGACCTCCGCGCCGTCGACGGTGTGCACCAGCGTGATGCACGACAGCGTCGGCACGCCGTCGACGAGCACCGTGCACGCACCGCAGTGTCCTTCGCCGCACGCGATCTTCGTGCCGGTGAGCGAGAGCTCCTCGCGCAATGCCTCGGCGAGCGTGGTCCCGACTTCGCCGTGCACGTCGTACTCATGCCCGTTGACGTTGATCACGCGGTCACCGCCTCGATGTCGGCGAGGTGGATCAGCCGGTGCGTCATGCGGCCGACGAGCCGCTGGTCGACCTCGTCCTCGATCGTCGGCACGACCTCCCACAGGTCGCGCGCGGCGAGCAGCAGCTCCTCGATGCGCTCGATCGCGTCGACGTGCCCGTTGCGCTCGGCGCACGTGTTGATCGCGAGGCCCAGCACGCCGATCGTGTCGAGCTGGCGCATCCAGAGCATCGGCGTCGCCATCGAGAGGTACTGGTGGATGCGCGCGAGCTGCATCGACTGCGAGATCGTGTCGCTGCCGAGCGGCGTGGTCGGCTCCGGCAGCTCGCGTCCATCGGCGAGCGCGCTTGCCGTCCCGCCGAGCATCGCCCGCACCTGCTCGTCGGAGTACCCGGCGTAGCGCGTCGTCTTGAGCGCGCTCCAAAGCGAGTTCGGCTGCTGGCCGTACGGGAAGTCGCTCGCGTACACGACCTGCTCGGGCGGAATCAGCCGGTAGAAGTCGAGCAGGTCGATCGGGCTCCACGTCGACGTGTCGAAGAGGACGCCCTTGCGGCCGGCCATCGAGCTCGCGAGCGCGGCGAGATCGGCGATGCCCGCGTGCGCGATGATCAGCGTCGCCTCCGGATAGCGGTCGACGAGCGTGCGCAGGCCCGCGGCGATCGGCGGCAGTCCGCGCCCCCCGTGGATCAGGATTGGGACGCGTCGCTCCGCGGCGATCTCGAACACAGGCGCGAGCCGTTGGTCGGTCGCGGTGAACTTCTGCGCGCGCGGGTGCAGCTTGATGCCGCGCGCCCCGGCGTCGAGGCAGCGCCGCGCCTCCTCGATCGGCGACTCGTTCAGGTCGAGGCGCACGAACGGGATCAGGCGCCCGCCGCTGCGCTCCGCGAACGCAAGGGTGCGGTCGTTCGCCGCGCTGAAGGCGGGATGGCGGTCGGGCTCGTCGAGGCAGAACATGAACGCGCGCGAGATGCCGTAGCGCTCCATCAGCGCCTCGAGCTGGTCGTAGTCGCCGACCATCCCGTCGATGTCGTGGCCGAGGTGGAGGTGCGCGTCGAAGATCTCTGCGCCCTCGGGGATCAGGCCGCGCAGATCGCGGTCGTAGCGCTCGAGCAGCTCGCTTGCCCTGTCGCGTGGCTCCACGGCTTTGAGTCTAGGTACTAGGGTCAGAGCCGTGACGAGGCTTGCCGCGCTCGCGGTCGTGGCGGTCGCGGCGGCGCCCGGAGCACACGGCGCGCTGCCGAATCTCGTCGAGCTGCCGCCCTCCTCGCTGGAGGTCGAGCACGGCGCCGGCCGGGACGTCTTGACGTTCACCTCCACGGTCGCGAACACGGGCCGCGGCGCGCTCGTCGTCGTCTCGACCCGCCTGCGGCCCGGCGGGCCGTTCGCGAGCGTGCAGGTCGTCGGCGCGCGGCGCTTCCCGCTTGCGGTCGAGGTCCGCTACCGCCGCTCGGGCGGGCACGACCACTTCCACCTCGTCGGCTTCGAGCGCTACGAGTTGCGCGACGCGCACAACCAGCTCGTCGCGCGCGACCACAAGCTGGGCTTCTGCCTCAGCGACCGGCAGTCGCTCCGGCAGGCCCGAGCGCACTGGACGGGGAACTGCGCGCGCGGGCAGCCGCGCGCGCGTCGGGTCGCCCAGGGCCTTTCGCCGGGCTTCGCGGACCCGTACGGCGGCGAGCTCGGCGGCCAGAGCTTCGACGTCACGGGCTTGCCGCCGGGCCAGTACGTGCTCGTGAACACGGTCAACCCGGCGCGCGTGTTCCACGAGTCGGCATACGGCGACGACGCGGCGTCGGTGCGCTTCGTCCTCGCGCGCCCCCCGGCCCCGGCCGGGATCGCGTTCCTGCGTGTGCTGGCTGTGTGCAGCTCGGCGCGCTGTCCCGCATAGAGCCTTTAGAGTCCCGCGCATGCCAGACGTCCTGATGTACGCAGACACGTATCGCTCGCCCGAGCTTCGCCACGAAGTCCCGATCGGGATTCCCGATCCGTTCCTCTACGCGGAGAAGGACGACGTGAAGCACATCGCGATCGGCGCGATGGAGATCGCGCGCCTCTCCGAGCTGAACCTCTTCGAATTGCATCCGTCGGAGGAGTACGGCGCCGACGACCTCCTCCGCTCCGGCCTCTCCTATCCCGAGGTGCGCCAGCAGGTCGTCCTCCGCGCGGTGAAGGCGCTCGGGATCACGAGCGCGGTCGTCCCCGAGACGTTCCCGCTCTGGCTCGCCGACAAGCTGCGCGCCGACGGCATCGAGCTCACGGTCGACAACGACTTCTTCGACGACCGCCGCCGCGTCAAGACGGACGCGGAGCTCGACGGGATCCGCCGCGCGCAGCGCGCAGCAGAGGCCGGCATGGATGCGGCGCGCGACCTCCTTCGCCGCGCCGAGCAGAACGGCAAGGGGCTTGTCGTCGACGGCGACCCGTTGACGGTCGAGCGCGTGAAGTCCGCGATGTCGCAGGCGTTCGCCGCGCACGGCACGACCGCCGACGACTTCATCGTCGCGCCCGGGCCGCAGGGCGCCGTCGGCCACGACATGGGCTCGGGGCCGATCGAGGCCGGGGTGCCGATCGTGATCGACATCTGGCCGCGTGACAACGAGTCGTTCATGTTCTGCGACATGACGCGCACGTTCGTCGTCGGCGACGTGCCGGACGACGTGCGCGAGTGGCACCGGCTGACGAAGGAGGCGCTCGACCGCGCGCTTTCCGAGATCAAGGACGGGGCCGACGGTCGCGCAATCTTCGACGGCACGTGCGAGATCTACGAGGCGGCGGGCCAGCCGACGCAGCGCACGAAGGAGCCGGGCAAGCCGCTCTCGAACGGCTTCTTCCACGGGCTCGGCCACGGCGTCGGGCTCGAGGTGCACGAG
>Ga0066702_10000041_pt1 | contig 19207 bp, 20 predicted proteins | sample GraSoiAngelo_151_FD_66507 | JGI IMG/M metagenome (GOLD analysis project Ga0066702, IMG submission 66507) | Grasslands soil microbial communities from the Angelo Coastal Reserve, California, USA - 14_1009_12_20cm | ecosystem: Environmental > Terrestrial > Soil > Grasslands | place: USA...
AGCACATTGTCACCGGCGTTCGCGTTGCCTTGGAGCGCGAAGCGCAAGCCGCTCCCGTTCGGAAGCGTGCCGAGTGGGACGTTCACCGCTCGCGCAGCCGCGGAGATCGCCGTCGGCTTCAGGGAGGGTGCGTTCGGCAGGACGTACTTGAGCAGTGCGAACGTTCCCGAGAAGCCGGTGAGCGCGGCCGCCGTCATCGGTTCCTGGAATCGTTCGGCGAAGGTCATGCGCGCCCACACCAACGCCGCGGCCCCGTCGGGTGACAAGCGCGCAGGGTTCAGCACATCGCCGTCCGGCTTATCCGACGCGTACAGGCCGACCGCGGCCTCGTCCAACGCCTTCCCGAACCCGGGCATGCAATAGCTGCTGCTCGTCCCGATGCTCGCGACGAGTGGCACCTTCTGCTTCACCATCTCCTTGCGAAGCGCAATGCCGTCATCCATGTAGGCGACCACCATGAGCTCCTGAACGCCGGCCGCTTTGATGCGACGAACGAGATCTGGGTACTTCACGGTCTGCAGGTCGTAAGGGAACGTTCCAGCGAGCGGCAGATGAAGCGTCTTGATCTCATCGATCATCCCTGCCGAGACTGCTTGGCCGTACACATCGTTCACGTATACGACGCCGAACTTCGTCTTCGCCGGGAGGTGACGCAACCGCGGCAACAGCAGATCGTTGGAGAACTTCACGGCCGCCGTCCCAAGCGAACCACCAGAAGGCGGGAACCGGAAGACAAGATCGCTGCGACGAACATCCGGGTCGAGCAGCCCGACCGCTCCCGTCTCCCAGAAGACCTTGCCTAGTGCGACGGCCGCCTGCGCAGCCGGTTCGGAGATCGTGCTCCCGTAACTCCCCAAGATCAGCGGCACGTCGGTTCCCTTGAACGCGTTGACCGCGCGCGCAGCCTGATCGGACGAGTCGTCCGGCTGCAGACGGAGCTGAACCTGCCGCCCGAGGACGCCGCCGCGCGCGTTGATGTATTCCGTCGCTAGCTGGACGCCGCGGAACTCGTCGATCCCTCCGGGGCCCTGCCCACCGGCCGTCGGATAGACAGCCCCCAGCACGATCGGCCCCCCGGCGCGCGCGCTTGCGGCGCAAGCCACTGCGAGCAAAACGAGCGCGATGAATGGTGCGATCTTCTTCATCAACTTCACCTCATCAGGATGATGTTCGCGACAACGTGCGTAATTGCGGGTGAGAGCCACGTGCCGCTCTCGCGGCGCTGCCAACCCAGAAGCAAGCCGGCGGCGAGATCGATCGGCAGCACGCCGACCCCGTAGACGGGGATGTGGATCACGGCGAACAGGACCGCCGCGATGACGATCGCGAGATCCTCGCTCCGCACTGCGATCCAGCCGTAGACGAATCGCCGGAAGAAGGCTTCCTCTGCGACGGCGGCGACAACATTGGCTCCGAAAGCCCAGGATGTGTATGCGACGTGGATCGGGGGCGAGATCAACCGCACCGCGGCGACTGCGGCGACGCCGATCAGCGTCACCGCGGCGATGCGCGAGCGCGAGGGATGCTCGACATCGCGGTACGTGACGACACCGGCCATGCCGAGAACACCGACCGCCACCGTCGGTCCTAACGCGAGCACGGACACGCTCCGCGCTCCGAGCGCCGCGCAGCCGAGCGCAACCGCGGCCGGGATCACCCAGGCGCGCGCGCGCGGCTGCTCGATCGATGGAAGGACGTTCATACGACCCTGAACGATTGCCTCACGAGGACACGCGGGTTGAACGGCGCGTGGTTCGCCATAACGAACTCGACTGTAACCACGTGCAGACCCGGAGTCAGACCGGTCGCGTCGTACTCAACGCCCGAGTAGAAGGTCTTCACCACGCCGTCGATGCTGACGTGGATGTGGCCCGTGTCCGGCGTAACGGCGTTGGTCGTCTGTGACACGATGCGCGCGCCGGCCAGCGTGACCTTCACGTGCAACGTGGAACCGTGGATCACCTCGTTCGGCGTCGGCGACACGATGGTGAGATGCCCCGTCGACGTCAGCCTGGTGAACGATGCTGTTGCGGTCGGCGTCGGGGTATTCGTCGCTTTCGACCCTCCTCCGCTGCAGGCCGCCAGTGCGATCAAGACGCCGATCAACGAGATTGCTGCGATGCGTTTCATCGTTTGCTTCCTCACTTTCCGATCGTCTGTTCGAAGTAGCTCCACAACAACTCTCCCGTCTTCGTGTGCGCCCACACGTCGAACCGGTAGGTGCCCGTGGAGAGCGTTGCGTCGGAAACGATATGGCCCTCCGCAAGTTGGCTGAACGTGAGGCCTTGCGGTTGCCCTTGGGGTGGTGTCTCCAGCACGAAGTAGTCGCTCAGACCCGTCAGCCCGAGGCCTTTCGCGTCGAAATAGGTCGCGTGAACATTGTTCTGTCCCGGCGAACCGGGATCGATGTAGAACTGAACCGAGCGGCCCTGGGATAGCGCGACGATGTACACGGTCGGCTGGCCCGCGACGGCATTGAGCGTCACCTGCTGCGTCACTTTCGTCGGCACGGTGAGCGGCACCTCAACGGATGCGGCCCCGCGCTGGATAACAGCCGTCACCGTCCACACTCCGCCCAGCGAGAGGTTGCTTCCCGTCGCCCGATAGATGCCGTTGCCCGCCGATTGCAGTTGCAACGTCGACTGCCCTAGCTGCACCGGCCCCAAGTACGAGAACCGCAGCGACACCTGCGCTTGCACCGGCATGCCGGTATTGAAGTCGGTCACCTTCAGCTCGAACTTGTTCGAACCGGGCCCGCCGGGCGTCGCCGTCAGACGCAGCTTCACGGTCGTTCCGAAGTCGCTTCCCGTCACGACGACGTTCGAGACCGGTGCTGCCGTTTGGACGGCGCGCGCAGGCGCAACGCTGGACAGGATGCCCGTCAGAGCCAGAACCGCGGTCGCGAGGATGAGCTCCGCACTACCGGTCCGGAAAAGGCCGCGAGGTGCCTCGCCGCTTCGTGGGACGTTCCGATAGCGGTTCATCGCCCCGAGCCCGATGAGAAGGAGAAGCAGGGCCGCTTTCGCGATCACAACCTGGCCGTACGACGTCGAAAACAGCCCGTGCCACGTGTTGATCTCTTCGAACGCGCGCCAAACACCGGCACCGCTCAACACGATGATCAGCCACAGCGCGAGGGTCGAGAACCGTCGTACCGCCCGATGTCGCGCCTCGGGAGAGAGCGATCGGACGCCGATGAGGACCGCCGCCAGGCCGCCGATCCACGCGCCCGCGGCCGTCACGTGCGCCCACTGGAGCAGGATCTTCCCCACCCGCCATGAGCCCGTCGCCGCGTGCCCTTCCGCGACGTGTCCGAGGATCGTCGCCGCGGCGCCGACGAGGATCACGACGAAACCCGCGCGTCGCATCGCGGGACGACGAACCAGAATCACGCCCACGACGGTGATCAGGAGCGGCACCGCGCGGACGATGAACGCGTGCCCGATCGACGTGCTGAACAGGTGCCCGAACGCGACGCCGGCGTCCCGTCGTTGGGCTTCCACCAGTCCGAGCAGCCCAACCCATGCCACGACCCAGCCAACGTGCGCCAGCGGTGGCGCGCGCGCGAGGTCGCTCGAGACGAACAACCAAGCGAACGCTGCGCCGAGCAGCAGGAAGAGTCCCACGTAGAACAGCCACCGCGAGACGACGGTGAGCACCGACGGCGAGGGCGTCTTCGGCACTTTCGGGTGAAAGCCCGCCGGCGAGACGCCGACCCCGAACGCGAACGCGCCGGCGGTCACGTGACCGTCGACGCGCGAGACGGTTCGCCACGAGACCGTGTAGACGCCGTTCGGAAGGCCGCCGACGTCGACCGTCAGCTCATCCGCGTGCCCGGGAACCGCGCGCGCTTTCCCCTTCTCGACGTTGTTCCCGTTCTGGTCGATGACGTGGACGATCGAGAGCGTCGAGTCGGGATCCTCTGTAAACGAAAGTACGACGGCCGACGGCGACTTGGCCAGCTGTGCGCCGTCGGTCGGATCCGAGCTTCGCAGGAGCGCGTGCGCGTACGCGCTCGGGATCGTGAACAGCACCCCGAGCGAGACGAGAGCAGCGACCAGCGAAACGCGGCGGCGCATCGTCAGGCCGGCCTCTTGCGCCTGCTCACCAGGCTGGTCACGAGGCCACCGGCACCGAGCACGAGACCAACGATCGCAAGGATGAGGGCCGTGTTCGCCGTGCTCTTCCCCTTGTCGGCTGCGGTCCGGGCGAGGCCCGTCCGCGTATCGACCGCCTGGATACGGTTCGAGAGATCACCCGCGGAGGGATCTTTCGCCGGGAACATGACCTCCGACGGGTCCTTCAGCGGGTCGAACGTCGTCGGTGACGATGTGAAGCTCTGGTCGACCTTCTGGCCGTTGATCGAGCCGGCGAAGTGGAACGTGTAGTTGCCGGGGCGGGTCGGGATGAAGAACGCGCGATAGTCGCCGGGCGTGCCTTCCCCAGAGTCCGGGTCGAAGGTCGTCTCAAGGCTGTACGTGACGGTATCGGTTCCGTTGACGACGGTGACCTTCAGCGAGTCGCCGAGATCGGTGACCGGCTTCCCCTTCGCGTCGGCGAGGATCAGTTGGACGCTGTTTTCGACACCAGCGTACGTGGGCTCGTTCCCCCAGCCGACGGTGAACTTGTATTTCCCGACGGTGCGCTCCTCGTGCGCCAACGCGGGAGCCGCGGAGGCCAGAACCATCGTCAGCAAGACGGCGGACACGACCGCATAGCGAAATGACTTGGACATGCGAGATCTCCAATCCTCGGACGCCGTCCGTCTAGACGGCGTTCTCGATCAGGAAAGGAGAGCGAGCGGGGGCGCGCGCGGCGAGGCGCGCGTGAGGAACAGCAGCCGCGGACGGATCCTTTCGCGCGGCCGCGACAGGACCACGACGGCACGCGGAAGCCGAGGCGTGGCGCTGAGCGCGCGGGCGATGAACCGGCCGGCACGCTCGATCAGGGAAAGAACGAACGCGGTGACCGTTGCGACGATCACCTGAAGCACGACGCCGACGAGTGTGACCTTCAGCAACTGACCGGCGTGTGCGTTGACGACGATGCGCTCCCCGGCCTCGAGGGCGACGAACCCGCCGCTCTGGATCAGCGCGAGGATCCCGGCCGCGCGCCAGGTCGATCGCCGCTCGGCGCTTTGATGCGCGCGCAGCACGCCGAACGCGAACGTGCCGATGACTGCGAGGATCGCCGACGCGATGGCGAACTCGAACGCCTTGCCGAAATACGCGTGGCCGGTCTGGCGGAGCAGCCCCGTCCGGACCACCGGGTTTCGGTACAGGAGCAGATAGTCGAGGACGTGCGCGCCGGCCAGACCCAACAAAGATGCGCCGCCGAGGAGGGCGGCTCGGAGCACGCGCAGGCGCGTTCGCATCGGTGCTCAGTGTAGCGGGGTGTGGCAAAGAGGGCGCCGGCGGGCACTCATCCTAGGGTTTTTAGGTGGAATCAGCCGCTCGAGACCAAGGCTTCTTCGCGGTTCCAGATGCGCGCGGACAGCCCGACGCTCACGACGATCGCGACTGCAAAGCCGAGCATGATGCTCCAGGCGATCCACGCGCTTTCCCGGACGACCACGAAGGCCAGCGCTTGGACGCCGAAGATCACCGGGAAGACCACGACCGCCGTGATCGCTTGCGCACCGCGCACCGACTTCGCTTTGGAGCCGAACAGAAGGCCGAGCACGACCATCGCGAACCCCGCCACCAGCGACAGGACGACCGTCTCGAGCAAGACGCCGTGCGAGACGATCGTGAACGGGTCGGCCGCCTTCCCGCGAAGGAACAACAAGAACGCAGTGAACCCGATCGCGCTCGTCGCCAAGCTGGGGACGTAGGCCGCGCCCAAGAGCTTCCCCGCGAAGATCGAGACGTTCGAGAGGGGCGTCGCGAGAAGCGGTCCGAGCGTGCCGTGCTCGCGCTCACCCACGAACGCGGTCAGCGCCGCCTGGAGCCCCGCGATGTACGGGAACACGAGCACTTCCGTCATGATCACGAGAACGATATCGGGGCGTCCTCTCGCTCCGATGGCGCCGTTCGCGATCACGATCGGCAAGACGAGCCCGAAGATCAGCATCATCGTGACCGAGCGGCGATCCTGCAGCAGCGCGCGCAGCTCGCGGCGCATCACGACGAACGTTCCCGTGAGCGCCGGAAGCGCGCGAACTTCATCCCGCATCGCGCGCGCTCCTCACGATGTCGACGTAGGCCTCTTGCAGCGTGCGGTCGACCTCGTCGACCGCGATCACGTCGGCGCCGGCCGCAACCAAACGGCGCACGATCTCGGGGTTCGTCCCCGCCGCGTCCTTCGTTCGGAACTCGATCGTGCCGTTGTCGAACCGGACATCTTCGACCGATAGCCCTTTGAACGCCGCCTCGTACTTCTTGAGCGGCTTCGCGAGGCGGATCCGGAAGCGATCCCCCTGGCTCGAGCGCTTGAGCTGGGCCGGGGACCCGTGCGCGACGATCTTCCCGCGCTGGATCACGACGACGTCGTCGGCGAGCTCCTCCGCTTCCGCAAGCACGTGCGTGCACAGCACGATCGAGCGACGTTCGTGGCGGAACTCCCTGATGCGCTCGCGGAACTCGATTGCAGCTTCGACGTCCAGGCCGCTCGTCGGTTCGTCGAGGAAGAGCGCCGGCGGGTCGTTGACCAGCGCGCGCGCAAGGCCGACGCGTTGCTTCATGCCTTTCGAGAACGACTCGATCTTGCGCGTCAGGCGGTCCGTCAGTCCGACCTCGGCGGCCAGATCGCCGGCGCGCCGGCGCGCCGTCGCGGGCGTGAGCCCGTACGCCTCGCCGAAGAACGACAGGTAGCCCTGCAGCGTCATGTTGTCGTAGAGGTTGGCTTCGCCCATGAGCAGCCCTGCGCGCGCCCGTGCGCGCGCCGGATCCTTCACTACGTCGACGTCGTCGATCCACGCACCGCCTTGCGTGATCCCGATCAGACCGGCGGCCATGCGGACGGTCGTGGTCTTCCCCGCACCGTTGGGGCCGAGCAACGCGACGATCGAGCCGTCGAGTACCTGCATCGACAAGTCGTCCACGGCGCGCGAGGTGCCGAACGTGCGGACGAGGTTTTCGAGCTTGATCACTTCTGGGCTTGCTTCGCGAGCGCGCGCAGGTCGGTGCTCTCGTCCGAGAGCACCGACGGCTCCGGCGACAGTCCCGCCTCGATCAGCGCGCGCGCCCCGCGCACATCCTTCCCCCGGTTGAAGCCGACGCACGCAACCAGCCGGCCCTTGTCGAGGTAGAACGCCGAGAACGAGCGCGCGTCGACGTCGCCGCGGAACACCAGCTCGTCCCAGTGGAGCGGATGGCCCGCCATCTGCAGGTTGAGGTCGTACTGATCCGACCAGAACCACGGCACTTCCGCGAACGGCTCCGTGCCGCCGAGCATCGCGCGCGCGGCCGCGGCGCCCTGGTTCTGCGCGTTCTGCCAGTGCTCGACGCGGATCGGCTCGTTGCAGTACGGGTTCGGGTGACGAGCGACGTCCCCGGCGGCGAACACGCCGGCCGCCGAGGTCCGGCACAGCTCGTCGACGTCGATGCCGTTCGAGACCGAGATCCCCACATCTTGGGCAAGCTCAACGTTCGGCTGGATGCCGACACCGACGATGACGATATCGGCGTCGAACGCGCCTTCGGACGTCAGCACGCGACGCACGTGGGTATCCCCCTCGAAGCCCTCGACTTTGATCCCGGTGTGAAGATCCACCCCGTTGTCGCGATGGATCTGGCCGTGGATCCGGCCGAGCTGCTCTCCAAGCGCGCGCACGAGCGGAACCGCTTCGGCTTCGAACAATGTCACGTCGGCCCCGCGGCCGCGTGCGGCCGCTGCGATCTCGGAGCCGATGAACCCTGCACCGACCACAACCACGCGCGTGCCCGGCTTCAGCTGCTCAGACAACGCTTGCGCGTCGCGGTAGGTGCGGAACGTGGTGATGCCCGGCAGGTCGGCGCCGGGGTTGGAAAGCATGCGCGGCCGGCCACCGGTGACCAGCAACACTTTGTCGAACGGAACGCGCTCACCACCCCGCAGCTCGACGGCGCGCGCATCCAGGTCCAACCGTTCGGCGCGCTCGCCCAGCCGAAGCGTCACGTCGTTCTCCGCGTACCAGGTCTCGGGCCGCAGGAACGCTTTTTCGAGCGGCTGCTCGCCCCGGAGGAACTCTTTCGACAGCGGCGGGCGTTCGTACGGGCGCTCGGGCTCCTCGCCGATCAGCGTGATCGCTCCGTCGAATCCCTTCTTGCGGAGCTCTTCGGCCGCGCGGCCGCCGGCGAGGTTCGCGCCGACGATGACGATGGGGCCCGACGCCACGGGGTGCTAGTGCGCCTTCTCGTACTGCGAGATGCCTTCCTGCAAGGCATCCCACGCAAGCACCGCGCACTTGATCCGGACGGGATACTTCACAACGCCTTTCAACGCGACGAGATCGCCGAGCTCTTCCTCGCCCGGCCCTTCCTCGCCTGCCATCATCTTGCGGAAGTTGAGGACGATGCCTTCGATCTCGTCGACCTTCTTGCCGCGGATCTGCTCGGTCAGCATCGACGCCGACGCCTGCGATATCGAGCAGCCCTGCCCCTCGAAAGCCGCGTCTGTTGCGACCCCGGTAGCGTCCACGACGACGTGCACCGTGATGTCGTCACCGCACAGCGGGTTATTGCGGTGGACGTCGATCCCGCCGGAATCGATGTGGCGCTTGTTCCGCGGCGAACGGTAGTGATCGAGGATCACTTCGCGGTAGAGGTCGTCGAGTGACATGGCAGCAGTCTAGAACGGGAGCCCGCCGCCGCGCGCGAACGTCTCGCGCGCTTTGCCGAGCGCCGCCACGAGAGCGTCGACGTCGTCGTTGGTGTTGTAGACGTAGAAGGACGCGCGGCTTGTCGCCGGGACGCCTAGAACCCGCATCAGCGGCTGCGCGCAGTGGTGGCCGGCGCGGATCGCGAGGCCTTCGGTATCGACGATCGTCGCGAGGTCGTGCGGGTGGAGGTCCTCCATCCAGAACGACACGACGCCGCCCCGCTTCGTGGGGTCGGCCGGCCCGAACACCTTCAGGCCGTCGATCTTCCGCAGCTCGTCCAGCGCATAGGTCACGATCTCGATCTCGTGCGCGCGCACGTCTTCCATCCCCAGGTCGTTCAGGTAGTCCACCGCCGCGCCGAGCCCGATCGACTGCGCGATGTTCGGCGTGCCTGCCTCGAACTTGTACGGGATCTCGTTGTAGGTGGCGTGGTCGATCCAGACCTCGAGGATCATCTCACCGCCGCCGAGGAACGGCGGCATCGCATCCAGCAGCTCCGCGCGCGCCCACAAGCCGCCGGATCCGGTCGGGCCGAGCATCTTGTGCCCGCTGAACGCGAGGAAGTCCGCGTCCATCTCGGCGACGTTCGTGATCAGGTGCGGAACGCCTTGCGCGCCGTCGACCAGGACGAGCGCGCCGGCCGCGTGCGCGGCGTCGGCCACCTGGCGGATCGGGTTGATCGTGCCGAGCACGTTGGACATCTGCGAGACGCAGACGATCTTGGCCCCGTCGAGCACCCGCGGCATCGCCTCGAGATCGAGGAAGCCGTCGTCGGTGATCGGCCACGGCACGATCTGCGCACCGGTCGCTTGCGTCACCAGCTGCCACGGGATCAGGTTGGAGTGGTGCTCCATCTCGGTGACGACGACCTTGTCGCCCGGCTTCAGGTTCGCGCGCCCCCACGCGTTCGCGACCAGGTTGAGCGACTCCGTCGCCGAGCGCGTGAACACGATCTCGCGCTTCCCGGACGCACCGATGAACGCGGCGATCTTCGCGCGCGCGCCTTCGTACAGCTCAGTCGCCTCTTCGGCCAGCGCGTACACGCCGCGGTGCACGTTCGAGTTGTGATGCTCGTAGAAGTCGACGAGGCAGTCGATCACGCGCCGGGGCTTCTGCGTCGTGGACGCGTTGTCCAGCCAGACGAGCGGCTTGTCGCCGTGCACGCGGCGCTCGAGGATCGGGAAGTCCTTGCGAACGACCTTGGGATCGAACATCGCCCTACGGCAGCGGGCCCATGTCGGGCGCCGCGCCGTCCTCCCTGAAAGAATCGTACCCCGTCTGCTCGAGCTCGGGACCAAGTTCCGGGCCCCCGGATCGTGCGATGTGCCCGTTGATCAGAACGTGGATGAAATCGGGCGTGATGTAGTTGAGGATCCGCTGATAGTGGGTGATGAGCAGCACCCCGACGTGCTCGTCGGCAACTGCATTGATCCCCGCAGAGACCGCCTTGAGCGCGTCGATGTCGAGGCCGGAGTCCGTCTCGTCGAGGATCGCCAGGTCCGGCTCGAGCACGGCCATTTGCAAGATCTCGTTGCGCTTCTTCTCGCCGCCCGAGAACCCTTGGTTCACGTACCGGCGCACCATGTCCTCATCCATGCCGAGCAACGCCATCTTCTCCTTGAGGAACCGGAAGAATTCGATCGCCGACGTCTCTTTCCCGGTCACGGCGTTGCGCGCCGAGCGCAGGAAGTTGACGACGCTGACGCCGGGGACTTCTTGCGGGTACTGAAATGCGAGGAACATCCCGGCGCGCGCGCGCTCATCGACCGGCAGCTCGAACAGGTTCCGCCCCTTGTAGCGAACCGTCCCATGCGTGACCCGGTAACCCGGTCTCCCCATCAGCACGTAGGACAAGGTGCTCTTCCCGGAGCCGTTGGGGCCCATGACCGCGTGCACCTCGCCGCGGCGGATCACCAGCGACACGCCCTTGAGGATCTCCTCGCGCCCCTCGACACCGGCGTGCAGGTCCTCGATCTCGAGCAGGACCTCGCCCGGCTTCGTCTCGGTCGCGCGCGGTGCCGTCTGTGTATCCGTCATCTCCGTCAAGCCTCCACGTACAAGTCGCCGTCTTCAACAAGTGTCCCAAACGTGCGCACGTTGTGCGTCGCCGGCAGCGAGCGCACTTCGCCGGTCGGGATGTGGAACATCGCGCCGTGCTTCGCGCACTCGACGATGTCCTCGTCGACGTATCCCTCCGACAGCGAGGATTCCTCGTGACTGCAGGTGTCGGAGATCGCGTAGAAGTCGCCGTCGACGTTGAACACGGCGATCGGCTCCGAGTCGTTCTCGACTCGGAGGGCCATCCCCGGCTTCAAGTCGTCAGCCCTACACACGCGGATCTTCGCCACCGTTTTCACTCCTCGAGCGCCAGCTCGTCCTCGACCGCAGTCTCCAGCGACGCACGGATCTCCGGGACGTGCACGCGGTCGATCACCTCTTGGAAGAAACCCTTCACGAACACGTTCTGCGCGGCTTCGTCGTCCAAACCGCGGCTCTGCAGGTAGAACAGCACGTCCGCGTCCGGCCGTCCGACCGAGACGGCGTGCGTCGCGCGCACGACCTCGCTCGTCTTGATCTCCAAGAACGGGTCCGGAAGGGCGCTCGCCCCGCGGGACAGCAGAAGGTTCCGATTAGTCTGCTGCGCGTCGGACTGCTTCGCGTCCTTCTCGATGTCGACCAGTCCCGAATAGATCGCCTGCGAGCTGCCCTTCAGCGCGCCCTTGTAGTACAGCTCGCTCGAAGTGTGCGGCGCGCGATGCAGCTGCAGCGTCCGGTTGTCGATGTGCTGCTCGTGGTCACCGAAGTACACGCCGAGCAGCTCGCCGTGCGCGCCTTGCCCGTCGAGCACCGCCTGCGCGATCGACCGTGAGAACTTCCCGCCGAGCGTTGCGGCCAGCGAACGAACGGTCGCGTCGCGCCCCACGATCGCGCGCTGCACGTTGAAGTGCCAGACGCTCTGCGGCCAGTCTTGGAACTGGTGGTAGTTCACGGTTGCACCTTGCTCGGCGTAGATCTCCACGGCAGCGACGCACAGCGACTCCCCTGCGAGATCGCTCGCACCGAACTCGTCGACGTAGGTCACGGAGGCCCCTTCGTCTGCCACGATGATCGTCCGCGGGAATATCGCGATTCCGGGACGGCTTATGCGGCGGATCATCCTGATCGGGTGCGTCACCGAGACGCCGCGAGGGATGTAGATGAATGAGCGGCCGCCGGTAAACGCCGCGTTCAGCGCCTCGATCTTCGCTTCGAAGTCGCTGACCCCGGCAGTGCCGAACCAACGCTCGACGAGATCAGGATGCTCGCGCGCAACGACTTCCGCTGCGTTCACGACGACCCCGGCTGCGCGCGCCTCATCCGATAGCTCGACATGGACGAGATCCGCGTCGATGCGCACGCCGGCGCCGGCATGCGATCCGACTTCCAGCATCGCAGCGATCTCGCTGGGGAGCTCCGAAGAGGACGAGACGGGGTCGTTCTTCGGAGGCATCGCGTCAAAACGGTCGAGGTCGAGCTTCCGCAGGTCGGTGTGCTTCCACTCTTCCAGCGACTGATCGGGCCAGGGCAGTGCTTCGAATCGCGCGAAGGCTGCTCGACGGCGTTCGGCGATGCCTTCCGGCTCTCCCGTGCGCTCGGAAAGGCGCGCGACCGTATCAGCGTTGAACAGTGCCGTCATCGTCGTTGCGCGCGGTGAGGCGATCAGCCGACCGCGCCCTCCATCTGTAGCTGGATCAGCCGCGTCAGCTCGACCGCGTACTCCATCGGCAGCTCTTTGGTGATCGGCTCGATGAAGCCGTTCACGATCATGCTCATCGCTTCGGTCTCGCCGATCCCGCGGCTCATCAAGTAGAAGAGCTGCTCCTCACCGATCTTGGAGACCGTCGCCTCGTGGCCGATCTCGGCCGTCTGGTTCTCGATGTCCATGTACGGATAGGTGTCGGAGCGAGAGTCCTCGTCGAGGATCAACGCGTCGCAGCGCACGAAGTCCCTGCTGTTCTCGGCGTCGGCTTCGACCTTGACCAGACCGCGGTAGCCGGTCCGGCCGCCTTGCGCCGACACGGACTTCGAGATGATCTGGCCCGACGTGTTCGGCGCAACGTGGACGATCTTGCCGCCGGCGTCCTGGTGCTGGCCCTCGCCTGCGAACGCGACCGAGAGAACCTCGCCGCGCGCGCCTTCACCCATGAGGTAGATCGACGGGTATTTCATCGTGACCTTCGAACCGATGTTGCCGTCGACCCACTCCATCACGCCGTGCTCGTAGACCTTCGTGCGCTTCGTCACGAGGTTGTAGACGTTGTTCGACCAGTTCTGGATCGTCGTGTAGCGCGCGCGCGCGTTCTTGTGGACGATGATCTCGACCACCGCGGAGTGCAGCGAGTCGGTCGTGTAGATCGGCGCCGAGCAGCCTTCGACGTAGTGAACGTACGCGCCCTCGTCGACGATGATGAGTGTGCGCTCGAACTGACCCATGTTCTCTTTGTTGATCCGGAAGTACGCCTGCAACGGGATCTCGACGTGAACACCCGGCGGCACGTAGATGAACGACCCGCCCGACCACACCGCGGAGTTCAGCGCAGCGAACTTGTTGTCGTTCGGCGGGATGACCGTCCCGAAATAGCGCTTGACGATGTCGGGATGCTCGCGAAGCGCCGTGTCCATGTCGGAGAAGAAGACACCCTTCTCTTCTAAGTCCTTGCGGACCGAGTGGTACACGACCTCGGACTCGTACTGCGCGGTGACCCCGCCGAGCATCTCGCGCTCTGCCTCGGGGATCCCCAGCTTCACGTATGTGTTCTTGATGTCGTCGGGCAGGTCTTCCCACGACTTCACCTGCTCCGCGAGCGGCTTGATGTAGTAGTAGATGTTGTCGAAGTCGATGTCCGAGAGGTCCGCGCCCCAGTTCGGCATCGGACGGCGTACGAAGTGCTCGTACGCCTTCACGCGGAACTTGGTCATCCAGGCCGGCTCGCCCTTCGAGTGTGAGATCTCTTCCACGATCTCGCGCGTGAGACCGCGCTGAGGCACGTTGATGCTGGTGGACTCGTCGTGCCACCCGTACCGATAGCCCTTGCCGAGATCGAGATCTGCCGGCTTGGTAACCATTCGCTCAAACCCCTCACATCTTGCTCGTCTGAATTCCTAGTCTAGCAGGCGGAATTACCCCGAACACCGCCTCTGACCTGCATCTTCGATAACCCTACCCCGCCGCTCAAGATTCCCACAAGCGGCGACCGGATAGGAGGCGGGGCCGGGTTATGAGCCCGACCCCGCCGAGGCCTTCCATGTGGCTGCTACTTCTCGATCGGGGCACCGACCAGGGAGCCCCATTCGGTCCATGAGCCGTCGTAGTTGCGGACCTTGGGGTACCCGAGGAGCTCGTGCAAGACCAGCCAGGTGAGCGCGCTCCGCTCCCCGATCCGGCAGTAGGCGACGATCTCTTTGTCCGGCGTGATGCCGTTCTCCTCGTAGAGCTTCTTCAGCTCGGCCGCGGGGAGGAACTGACCGGTGTCGGTGTTGACGTTCTTGCCCCATGGGATGTTGGCCGCGCCGGGGATGTGACCGGGCTTCTGCGATTGCTCCTGCGGGAGGTGCGCCGGCGCCAGCAGCTCGCCGCGGAACTCCTCAGGCGAGCGCACGTCGACCAGACCGTAGCCGCCCGCGTCCAAAACGTTGTCCTTGATGTAGTCGCGGAACGCGCGGATCTCGTCGTCGGCCTTGGCGACCTTGTAGCCGCTCGTAGGAACGACCTTCGCCGGGTCCTTCGTGAGCTCTCGCCCTTCGAGCTCCCACTTCTTCCGGCCGCCGTCGAGCAGCTTGGTGTTGTCGTGCCCATAGTAGCGGAAGTACCAGTACGCGTAGGACGCGAACCAGTTGTTGTTGCCGCCGTACAGCACGACGGTCGTGTCCTTCGTCACGCCGCTCTTGTCGAGCAGCTTCTCGAAGTCGGGACCGCTGATGAAGTCGCGCCGCAGCGGATCCTGAAGATCGCTCTTCCAGTTGACGCCCAGTGCGTTGCGGATGTGCCCGCGCTCGTAAGCTTCGGTGTCCTCATCGACCTCGACGATGCGAACGTCGGGGTTGTCGATGTTCTCGGCCAGCCAATCGGTGCCGACCAAAACGTCGTTGGCGTACTCGCCCATGGCGCTCTCCTCCCGCGATGGTCTCGTGGCTTCACTCTATGCCCGACGGGGTTTGTCATGCAACCCCTATGCATACAGTATTTACTCCCCCTGGCCAGCGCGGGGCGCCTTCTTGGTGTCGTCTCGCACCCTAGACGCGACAGGGCGCTACGAGAATGCCCGACCGGCGGCTCGGAACTAGAACATCCCCATCGCCAGGCGCGCTTCTTCGCTCATGCGCTCCGGCGACCAGGGTGGGTCGAACACCATCTCCGACTCGACGTTGGAGATGCCGGGGATCGTCGTGAGGATCTGCTGCATCTGCTGCTCGATCAGCGGACCGACCGGGCACCCCATGGTGGTCAGCGTGTAGGTGATCTTGACGACCTCATCCTCGACCGCGACGTCGTAGACCAAGCCGAGGTCGACGATGTTGATCCCCAGCTCGGGGTCGACGACAACCTTGAGGGCCTCGACGACCTGATCAACGGTCGGGGCTCCGCCCTCTTTGTCCTGGGTGGTGGTCTCTTCGCTCATCGCTGCCATGCTACTCCCCGGCCGGAACCGGATCGGATTCGACCTCTATCTGGAAGGTCAGATCTACCACCGGTTTCAACGTCGCCGAGATCGAGCAGTATTTCTCCTCCGACAGCGCCAGCGCCTTCTGGGCTTTGACCGGGTCGACCGCCCCGCGCGCGATGTACCTGACTGCGATCCGCCGGAACCGCCACGGCGGGTCCGGATCCTGCTCCGACTCCATCGTCGCCTCGAGGTCGCGGAGATCCTGCCGCTGCTTGTGCAAGATGTTGACGATGTCGTAGGCGGTGCAGGCGGCCAACGAGATCGGCAGGAGGTCGCTCGGCTTCGCGCCCTTCCCGTCCATGTGCGCGTCGATCGCGACATCGCGCCCGCGAGAATCGCTGCCGGTGAAGCGGAAATGCTCGTGCCACACGAGCTTCGTCGTGCTCACTTCGGCGACCGGTCGACGAACGGCGGCTTTACGATCACGGCGTGCCCCGTCTTGCCACGAACGTCGACCTCCACGGCGTCTCCTTCGCCGGCCGAGCCGGGTTCGACGTACGCGAGGGCGATCCCGATGCGAAGCGTCGGAGAGAACGTGCCGCTGGTGATCGTTCCGATCGAGCGGCCCTCGGCGCGCACCTCGTATCCGTGACGCGGGATCAGCTTGTCGGTCATGCGCAGACCGACGAGCGTCTTCGTGGGCGCCGCGCCCGCGATCGCGTCTCTGCCGGGGAACGCGCGGTCCTCGAGGCGAACCGCCCACATCAAGCCGGCCTCAGCGGGCGTCGTGCTCGCGTCGATGTCGTTTCCGTGCAGCGGGTACCCCATCTCGAGCCGCAGCGTGTCGCGCGCCGCGAGCCCCGCGGGTTCGCCGCCGGCGTCGCCGACCGCAGACAGCAGACGCCCCCAGGTCTCGACGGCAAGCTCGGGTGGTGTGAAGACCTCGTAGCCGATCTCGCCGGTGTATCCCGACCGCGATATCACGACGTCGCCTTCGCGCGCGACGCGCATGTATCCCTCACCTTTGACCGACGGGTACATCGCTTCGACGATGTCGCGCGATCGCGGGCCCTGCACGGCCAGCGTGGTCCAGTCGAGGATACGAACGTCGAGCGACGCGGGCGCCGCAGCGGCAAGCCGCTCGAAAACGGCCTGTCGGTTGGCGGCGTTCGGGACGACGAGGAGCTCGTTCTCCGCAATCACGTACACGATCAGATCGTCGAGGATCCCTCCGTCTTCGTTGCAGATCAGGCTGTAGCGCGCTCGCCCGAGCGCGAGATCGGCCATCCGGTTCGTCACCTGGGTATCCACAAACGGTTCGGCGCCGGCGCCGGAGACCAACACCTTGCCCAGATGAGAGACGTCGAAGAGCCCTGCGCGCTCGCGAACGGCGGTGTGCTCGGCAACCGTCCCCGCGTAGGAGATCGGCATGTCCCACCCCGCGAACGCACCCATCTTCGCGCCCAGCGCGCGATGTTGCGCATCCAGAGGAGACAGTTCGAGCATCGCGCGCAACGCTAGATTGCGCGCGTCAAGCCGTCAAAGGGTGTCGGCTTCGGCCAAGATCCGTTCGAACGCAGCGCGGATGTCTGCCTGAAGGGTTGCGGCTTCTTCCGGCCAGCACGCGCGCACGACGCGGTAATCGTCCTTAATGACACGGCGGGTCCACCACAGGTCGCCGAACTCGTCGACGATAAGGAGGTCTCCGTGTCGCTGGACGAGCAGCCACCCGCGGGTGTCCTGGTCGATGAGGCGTGCCGGCGCGCGGACGCCGCGCGCCATCGCCTTTGCGATGAACGGCCCGGCGATCGCGGCCGCACCAGCGTCGGTGCGCACCTTTCCCCCTAGGAAAGCGATCCGTTTCACCCCAAACAACGGTCGAACGCGCAACTGGTTACGAATCGGTCACGAGCCCGTGACCAAAGGCCTAATTTGGGTGGTTACTTGGTGTCATTTAGCGCGAACGGACTATAAATTGCGCGCCCTGCGTGGCAGTCTGCTCGTTTGAGTGGTGAAAACGTCCAGCGGACCGGCCCACAAAGCGCCCCCGCCCGAAGTGGAAGGTGAAAGACATGAAGAAGACGGCAGTGAGAGCGGCCTTCGTGGCCAGCTTTCTCGCTTCCTCGATCGTGATGGCGTGGTCGGGGGCTGCTATGGCGGCCGGCACGCACTGCACCGGCGTGTTCAAGGGCAAGACGCCGAACAACCCCATCACGAAGACAGCGGACAAGACCCAGGCCTACGCCGGCCAGACGGTTACGTTCACGATCTCGTTCAAGGCGACCGGCTCGGGCAAGAACGACGTGACGGACTGCTATCGCGTCGACGACGGGTCGAACAGCGCGCTCAACGCGTTGGTCACCGGTTTCAACGCAGACAAGCTGTCACCGAACGGCCCGAAGGGCACGGTTCAGAACGTGACGTTCTCGATCGTGATCCCCGCCGACGCCAGCCTGATCGGACACTCGATCGTGGACCGCGCGAAGTCGACCCGCGGCAGCGTCGAGTCCCGCAGCGACCTGGTCTCGGTCGCCATCGTGGCTCCTCCTGGGAATGGTGGGACTACGGGCAGCACGACCGGCAGCACGACCGGCAGCACGACCGGCAGCACGACCGGCAGCACGACCGGCGGTACCACGGGTGGCACGACCGGCGGCACGACGGTCCAGGGCAAGACGATCCAAAACGTCAAGCCGGCGGCGAAGGTGAAGGCCGCTACGCTGGCCCACACCGGTCCCGTCTCGGCGAAGGCAGCGTTCCTCGGCGCGCTGATGATCATGATCGGTCTCGTCACCCGCATCCGTCGCCCGCAGCTGGGCACTCCGATGCTCGAGACGGCCGACAACAGCGGCTCGAGCTACCTGGCTCGCTACGACAGCTACCTCCAGGCAGCGCTGAGGCACCGCCGGTAACCAGCTAGGCGCAACGACCAAAGAGGAGCGGCCGCAGGGCCGCTCCTCTCTCTTTTGGCACCATTTGCGTCGAGCGCGCGATCTGTAGGCGAGCCGACGCTCTTCGTGAGTGGGACCAAGGGACTATCGACAAGCTTCCGGGTTCCCCCTAAGGATGGTCGCCCGCGGCTGCGTAAGGGGGGCGCAAACCGAGCGCACCGGCCGCGGGTCTAGAGGGGGGAACCATGGGTCATGCACTTTCTTATCGTCGCGCGCGCCTGAGGATCGGCGGCGCGACAGGCATCCTGCTCTTGCTTGCGGGAAGCATCCTCGTAGCGACCGGCGTCGCATTCGCAGCGGTCAACTGCGACAGCGTCTTCGAAGGGGCGACTCCTGCCGATCCGATCGTGAAGACGGCGGACAAGACGCAGGCGTACGCCGGTCAGACGGTCACATTCACGCTCACGTTCACGGCCACCGGGACGGCCGACAACGTGACCGCGGACTGCTACCGGGTTGGCGACGGCAGCGACGACACGCTGAACGCGTTGGTGACCGGCCTCAACGCCGAGCAGACGAACCCGAACGTCGGCGGCAAGGACGCCGTGCAGCACGTGACCTACACGATCACGATCCCCGACGACGCAAGCCTGATCGGCAAGAAGATCGTCGACCGCGCGAAGGCCACGTCGGGAAGCGTCGAGTCCAGGAGCGATCTCATCGAGGTTCTCGTCGTTCCCGCTCCCTGCACGGAGAACTGTCCGTCGCCGACTCCGACGCCCTCACCGACCGAAACGTTGACGCCGACGCCGACGCCGACCGTAGCTGCGACCCAGCCGACGAAAGTCAAAGGCGTGACGCTCGGTCAGACC
>Ga0066702_10000043_pt1 | contig 18604 bp, 20 predicted proteins | sample GraSoiAngelo_151_FD_66507 | JGI IMG/M metagenome (GOLD analysis project Ga0066702, IMG submission 66507) | Grasslands soil microbial communities from the Angelo Coastal Reserve, California, USA - 14_1009_12_20cm | ecosystem: Environmental > Terrestrial > Soil > Grasslands | place: USA...
CAACACCACGTCGGGGGTGAGATCGGCGACCAGCGACACCGCCTGCTCGCCGTCGGCCGCCGCACCCACCACCTCGATGCCGGGCATGGTCTCCAACAGCGTGACCAGACCCTCGCGAACGACGGTCTGGTCGTCAGCAACCACGACCCTCACTGCGGAACCGCCACCTCCACACTGAAGCCCATGGCGTCGGGCTCTGCCACTACCTGGCCACCCAGGAGCTCGATGCGCTCGCGCATGCCCTGCAGACCGAACCCGCCGCCTGTCGTGGCGAGCTCAGTCGTCGCCTCGGTGGTCGGCCCCCGACCGTTCGTGATGCGGAGGGTCGTCCGCTGGGCGTCGAAGTGGAGCTGGATCGAGACCGCCGCCCCTGGAGCGTGCTTACGGGCGTTGGTGATGGCTTCCTGGGCGGCCCGGTACAGCGCCAGGCCGGCGTCGGGTGCCAGCGGGCGCGGCGCCCCCGTCACCGTCAGCTCGGCGCCGTTGCGAGAAGACAGCGCCGCCAGTTGCTCGGCCAACGCGACCGGCTCGTCGCGCAGCGCGTGCACCGCCTGGCGCGTCTCCTCCAGTCCCTGCACGGCGAGCCGGCGCGCCTGCTGCACCAGCCTTCGGGCCTTTCCCGCATCGGTCCCGTTCTCCAACAGCGCGTCGGCCGCGTCGAGCTGGACCGACAGCGCGCCCAGGGAGTGGGCGAGAACATCGTGCACCTCCCGCCCTATGCGGTTGCGCTCGGCCAGCGCGGCGGCCCGATCCCGCTCAGAGTCGGCTCGGACCCGTTCCGCCAGGAGTTGCTGCGCCTGGTCGGCCCGCTCCACGTACTGGCGCCGGCTGGACCCCACCATCGCTCCGACGACCACCGCCAGCACCCCCTCGGCGACGAGAATGCCCGGTGCACCCGCCGCCGACGTGGCCACGGCCAAGCCGATGACGCCTACGGCTCCGACACCGAGCAGCGGAAGTCCCTCGAACACGATCCCGGCACCCAGCCCGGCGACACCCAGGAAGGTGATCGCCATCGGGGCCCAGGCGGCGAGGACCCCTCCGGAACCGGCGAGGAGAGCCAGGAAGGACCAGGTGACGAGCGCCCGAGCCCGGAACCGGCGACTTGACAACCAGCCCAACCATCCGACTCCGACGACACTCATGAGGGCCCACTTGGCCGGGTGGTCGCCCGCCACCCCCTTCGGCGGCGCCTGGTGCCCGGTCACCCAGAGCAGTCCGATCAGGGCCGCGACCCGCGCCAGGCTGACCAGGCGCTCCGTCCTCGTCGGCATCCTGCCTCGGAGTTCGGAAACCAGCCCCATGATCGCCATGATCCCACCCGCACCGGCAGCCCTGCGTCCTTGATGCTCAGATGGCGACCTGGGAATGGAGCAGGCCGCCCCGCTCGATGACCGCACCGGTACGGCGGGTCTTCAGGTACAGGACGCCGGTCCGGCTGACCACCTCGGTCAGGGCCATGAGCACGAACGCCGCTCCCCAGGCCGCCCCCGAGCTGATCTGGTGCAGGGCACTGAAGTGGGCCACCGCGGCTTGCCCGCCATGGCTCACCCACATGGCAAAGCCCATCCGGGCACCGATGCCCACCACCCACAGCGCAGCCGCCGCCACCCCGGCCTGGGCCCAGGCGCCGGGCCCCTCGCGCCGGACCGTGGTCATGACTCCGGCAGCCGCCCCGAGAGCGGCACCGATGGCGGCCAGCCCGACGATCAACACCAAGTCGTTGCCCTCAGTGGGGACGGAACGGAGGAACTGGCCGGCCACGAAGACTGTGGCGGCCAGCGGGAACAGCAGGCGGGCCCGGGTCACCTTGTGTCCCCGGATCTGGAGCACGACCAGAGCGATGAGTGCGACGTTCATCAGGTAATCGGTGGTTGCCATGTGCCCAGTGTCTGAATTCGGAGCCCGGCCGGCGTCAGCCCAGGGGTGGATTGCCGGGTGGATCCGGGCTCCACCCCCGCCATCGACGGGCCGCCCCCGAAGGCCGGTCCGGGCCGCGGAACGAAGAATTCATGCGGAGTTGACCGAAAACAGGCTTTAGGCCCTGTACGGCGCGTCCAATGCGCGTCACACTTCGTCGGTGGTGCCCCTACCGCAACGTGCGCATTCGCCCGCCGTCCCTGCGGCGCGCCCCGTCGTGCGCGAGGTGCGGCCCGGCTTTGCCCCGGACCACCTGCCCCAGCTCGAGGATCTGCCGCCCGTCGGGGGGCAGCGGGTGCTCGTCCGCTGCGACTTCAACGTCCCCATCCGCCGGGACCGGGTGATCGACGATCTTCGCATCCGGGCCGCCACCCCCACCCTCGAGTGGCTGGTGCGCCGCGGCGCCCACGTCACCGTCGCCACCCACCTCGGCCGGCCCGGGGGCCGCCGCGATCCCCGCTTCGAGCTGGGCCCCGTCCGCGACCGGCTGGCCGAGCTGGTCCCCCAGGTGGAGCTCATGGACAACCTGCGCTTCCACGCCGGCGAGGAGCACAACGACGCGTGCTTCGTCGAGCGCCTCATCGAAGGTCAGGACCTCTACGTCAACGACGCCTTCGCCACCGCCCACCGCGAGCACGCCTCGGTCGTCGGTCCCCCCGCCCACCTCCCCTCCGCCGCCGGGCGCCTGGTCAGCCGGGAGGTGGCCGTGCTCTCGGCCCTGCGGTCGAAGCCCCGCCGGCCTTTCGTGGCCGTGCTGGGCGGCGACGCCGACCCGGAGAAGCTGGCCGGGATCCGTCCCCTGATGGAGTTCGCCGACACGCTGGTGCTCGGAGGGGCGGTCGCCTTCTCGGTCATGGGCGGCGGACGGGCGGCCGCCCGACTCGACGAGTGGGACGATCTGATCCGATCGGGCCGGCTGATCCTGCCCCCCGACCTGGTCATCGGCCGGGTCGCCGACCCGGCCCAGACCGCCGTCTCGGCCGAGATCCCCGAGGGCTGGTCCGGTCTGGACATCGGCCACCGTTCCGTCTCGCGCTTCTCCACCATCATCGACGGGGCGGGCACCGTCTTCTGGGACGGGGCCATGAGCTCCGGCGGCTACGTGAGCGGGACCCGCGCCGTCGCCCAGGCGGTAGCGGAGGCGGCCGCCTTTACGGTGGCCAGCGGGGTGGACACGCTGGAGGCGCTGAGCCGGTTGCGGCTGTCGGCCTTCGTCGACCACCTCTCCACCGGCGCGGCGGCCAGCCTGTCCTTCCTGCGGGACGGCGACCTGCCCGGCCTGCGGGCCATCCGGCTCCCGGTCCGGGCCTGAACCGGACCGGTGGGGCGGGTACGGCTAGAATGACCCGCTCTTCGAGCGCGCGCCTCTAGCTCAATGGCAGAGCAACGGACTCTTAATCCGCAGGTTCTGGGTTCGAATCCCAGGGGGCGCACTCTCCGGTGCCGTCAGCGCACCAGCGGGAGGCCGACCAGGGCTCCCACCACCGCGACGCCCGTCATGAGCCAGGCCACGTAGTCCCCGACGTGGCCGGAGTGCAGTTGGCGGAGGACCCGCATGGGTGCGGACCCGACGCGGACCAGCGGGGCCAGGCGGTCGGCCAGGACGCTCGAGTACACCCCGGCCGCCGCGGTGACCAGGGCGACGGCCACTGACACGAAGCCCAGACCGAGGCCCAGCCCCGTCCAGTTCGGCTGGCGGACGGACGACACCGTGCCGGCGGTCAGGGTCATGGCGGCGTGGACGTAGGCCCCGGGCTGGGTGAAGTAGGCGGCGGCGTGGGAGAAGGCGCTACGGGACCCGCCGATCACGCCGGCGACGAGGGTTCCGGCGAGCAGGGCGACGATGGGGACGACCATGGTGGCGGGCGCCGACCGCAGCCGCGCTTCGGACTTCTCCTCCCCGGTCGATTCGAACGCCTGCGCCTCACCCTCGCGGGGGCGGGGGCCCAGACCGAGGTATATGCGGGCCGCCACCCGCAGCACGGCGCCCCCGGTGAGACCGGAGACGGCGACGAAGACGATCGAGAGGTACCAGTCGCCGCCCTTGATCGCCGCCTCCTCGGAGATGGCCTTGCCCAGGGCGGTCCCGAACGGGGGCAGGCCGGCCAGGGCCAGGGCGCCGAGCACCCACAGCCAGGGCATCAGGCGCTCGGAGCGCCCTCGGCCGTACAGCCCGTGCTCGTCGACCGAACCGAAACGGTTCAGAAGTAGCCCGGCCAGGAGGAACAGGGCCGCCTTGGCCCCGGCGTGGCCCGCCACGTACAGGAGGGCCCCGGCCGTGCCGTCCTCGGAAAGAAGGGCCAGGGCGCAGAGGAAGAGGCCGGCGTGGGCGATGGTCGAGAAGGCCAGCAGTCGCTTGATGTGCCTCTGGCCGACGCACATCACCGCGCCGACCAGGGCCGAGATCACGCCGAGCACGAGGAACGCCCGCCGGATGTCGGCGCCTGGGAGCACACCGGCGAAGACGATCCAGTAGACGCGCAAGGCGCCGTAGACGCCGAGCGGGACCATGATCCCGGAGAACAGGACGCACACCGGTGCCGGCGCCACGGCGTGGGCGTCGTCGAGCCAGTAGTGGAAGGGCGCAACCGCGCCCTTGACGAGAAAGCCGGTCAGGACCAGCACGAAGGCGGCCACCACCAAGGCGTCGACCGGCCGTCCCTCGAGCGACTGGTGCAGCTGGGGCATACCGAGGTTGCCGGTCCGGGCGTACAGGAGCCCGACGCCGGCCAGGGTGAGGTAGGCGCCCAGGCTGTTGATGATCCCGAAGTTGAGCGCGCCCTGAAGCGCGCTGGGATCCTCGACCTTCATCCCGGTCAGGGCATACGCCGACGCCCCCATGAGCTCGAAGAACACGAACATGTCGAACAGGTCGCCGGTGAGGGCGAAGCCCTGCATGCCGGCGAGGAACAGCAGCACGAGCGCGTGGTAGTGGGCTTCCACCGACTCGAAGTACTTCCAGCTGTAGAGCAGGGCCAGAGTGGCCAGGGCGGCGGAGAGGAGGGCCGCTCCTGCCCCCACCGGATCGGAGACCATGACGATGCCCACGCTGAAGCCGTGAGTGGGTCGCCACCCGCCCGACCACGTGACCACATGGCCGTCCGCCGTCCGGGCCAGGAGGCAGGCGGTCAGGACGGTGATGCCGGCCGCCACCGCGGTCGGGATGGCGTCCGTCAGCCATCTCGGCAGCCACCGGCCCACCGCGAGAAGGAGGGCGGCGCCGAGTATCGGGACCGCCACCGTGGTCGGGGGAAGCCAGGAGAACGCGGTGCCGCCCGGCACCCCTCAGCCTCTCAGGGCGCGCAGCTCGTCGGGATCCAAGGTGCCGTGCCGCTTGTGGATCTGGACGGCCATGGCCAACAGGAGCGCGGTGACGGTGGCCGATACCACCACATCGGTCAGCGTCATGGCCTGCACGACGGGGTCGGTGACCGATCGGGTGGGCGTGCTGGGCGGCGAGCCGTACACCGGCGGGGTGGCCTTGGTCTGAAAGCCGATCGACAGGAGGAGCACGTAGGTCCCGGACTGGGCGACGGACAGGCACACCACGGAGTGGATCAGGTCCCGGCTGCGGACGATGCCGAAGGAGCCGGCGAGGACGAGCCAGAAGGCGACCAGGTAGCCGTAGACGCTCACTTCTCGCCGTCCTCCCGGCGGCGCAGGACGATCGCCTGCTCCAGGAATTTGGCCAGGAGGACCATCACTCCGGACGCGACCTCGATGCCGACCGCGCCGTTGAGAAGGGCGACGGTGCCGGAGGAGAACAGCTGCCCGAATCCGGTGTAGGAGATCAGGTTGGCCAGGAACGCCCCGGAGACGAGAAGGCCCGCCACGCCCATGGCGGCGAAGGCGCCGGCCCCGACGGCTTCGCCCCATTCGAACGGCGTGGTGGGCCTCATCCGCTCGAGCGACCGGTACCGGCCCGCCACGTACATGAGATGGATGCCGGTGCCCACGACCACCCCGCCTTGGAACCCGCCGCCCGGGGTCAGGTGGCCGTGGGTGATCACGTCGAACCCCACCAGGACGGTCACCGGCAGGATGATGTAGCCCCCCAGCCGGGTGGCGTCGAGCACCCAACCGACGGATCGGTCGTCGTGCTCCTCCTCGTCCTCGGCCCGGCGCAGCAGGACGCTGACCCCCATCACGCTGGCCAGCAGGATGGTCTCCTCGCCGAGGGTGTCGAGGCCGCGCTGGTCGAAGTTGACGCTCGACACGAGGTTGGCGGTGTCGTGCGCCACGCCGGCCAGGAAGGCATGGTCCCGGTACGGGTGGTACGGCGATCCGAACGCCGGCAGCCGGACGACGGCGAGGACGGCGAAGACGGCCACCGCGCCGCCCGCGGCGGCGAACATGACGGTCCGGGCGGTGCGGCTCATCGTGACTGGCGGGTCTTGCGGACGGTGAGCATGACCATGAGCGGGACGATGGCGGTGCCCACCCCGATCTGGCTCAGCGCCACGTCCGGTGCCTGCAGGGCCATGAAGAGCACGGCCAGGCTCAGGCCGAAGGCGGCCAGGGCGACCGCCTGGCGGTCGGTCCGCACCGTCATCACGACGGCGGTGCCGGCCAGCCCCACGACGGTGAGGGCGACCACCAGGATGGCGCTCAATCCGGCGACTCCGACTCGGAGTGGACTTCGCGCTGCAGGACGGCCCGCCCGACGGCGGCGGTGAGGATCGGTCCGCAGAGGAAGAGGAGGGCGGTGGGGAGCAGGATCGAGGCGGTCGTCAGGTTGGCCCCGCTGTCGACTGACAGGCCGACTGCCAACAGCGGGCCGCCGAGCGACGTCAGCGGGGTGACGTAGTGCAGCCGGGCGAAGGTGGTCGGCGCGGCCACCGCGGCGAGGGCGGAGGCGATCATGATCGCGGTGCCGGTTGCTGCGAGCGCGACCCCCGCGGCGTGCACGAGGGCTCAGTCCCCTTCGTCTTCTTCGCGGACCAGGAGGCGGGTGAAGACCAGGGTCCCGGCGAACGACAGGGGCACCAGCACGAGTGGGAGGATGAGGTCGTAGGACTGGCCCGGCCCGACGACGCTGAACAGGATCAGCACGAAGGTGATCACCGCGGTCAGGAGGTTGAGCCCGACCAGGCGGTCCAGCGGGTCACCCTTCGACGTGATCACGAGTGCGGGCACCATCCCGCCCAGGAGCAGGGCCAGCAGGCATATCTCGTAGGCGCTCACCGGACGGCGGCCTGATCCTGGCGGATTCCGGTCCAGGCCAGGCGGTGGACCGTCAGCTCGCCCCGATCCGGGTCGCTGTCGACCACGAACGTGCCCGGGGTGACCGATACCAGGAAGGTGGCCACGGCTCGCCTTCCCCCGGCCCGCGCCGTCTTGCCCCGGCCCTCGCTGAGGGGTACCTCTTCCAGGTCCCCCTTCCTCCGCCCGCCGGGCATCGCGGCCATGAGCACCTGGGCGGTGTCGCTGACCACGGCGGCGGGGAACAGGGCCATGGCCCGGAACCAGCGGGGCCGGATGGACCAGGCGTTGCCGCCCAAGCGACGGGCGACGACCGCGATCACCCCGCACGGCAACGACACCGCCGTGGCCAGGAGCAGCTCCTGGAGAGGTACGGCGGACAGCGACACGAGCCACACTCCGAGGCACAGCCCCCACCACACGGTCACCTCGATGACCAGGCTCAGAGGGCGGGGCACTTCGAACGGCCCGTGGCCCGGCCGGATGACGCGGCAGTCACCCCGTCGTCTTACCCTCCGTCACCGCCGTGACACCCGGGGCGGCGCGCCGGCCCTCCTAGCCGCCGCTGTCGGACCCGCCGGCCACCTCGTAGGACCACAGCTCGGACGAGACCGAGACCGGACCCCCGTGCGGTGACGGGCGGTCCGCTCCGGCGTGACCATGGGCGAAGGCGGGCGAGGACACCCACGCTCGGAACGACTCGTCGTCGCGCCATCTGGTCACCACGAGCCACTGGTCGCGGTCGTCCGTCGGCTTCAACAGTTCGAAGCCCTCGAAGCCCTCCTGACCGTCCACGGCTCCGGCCCGGGCCGCGAACCGCCGGGCCAGCTCGTCCCCGCTCTCCCGGGGCACGGTGATGGCGTTGATCTTGATGACGGTCACCTTCGCAGCCTACGTGCCGGTTCGGACGGCACGGTGATCCGCCGGCGGTCCCGGCGGCGAAGGCGTGGTAGGCAGATCGCCCGAACCCAGCAAGGGAGGAGAAGGCCTGTGGCCATCGCTGCGTACTTCCATCCGAAGGGCATGACCCTCGACCAGTTCTTCGAGATCCACCGCCGCCTCGAAGCGGCCGGGGTGGGCCTGCGCGAGCAGGAGGGGCGGCTCCATCACTCGTGCTTCGGGGAGGACGGCGATCTCATGGTGTACGACGTCTGGGAGTCGCCCGCCGCGTTCGAGGCGTTCGGCCAGAAGCTCATGCCGATATTGGCCGACCTCGGCATCGACGCCGGTGAGCCGGCCGTCATGTCTGTGCACCTCCTGGACCAGGAGGCGGTGGTAGGCAAGATCTGAGCCGGACCGGGCTCAGCGCAACGCCATACCGCCGTCCACGACCAGCACCTGGCCGGTGGTGTAGCGGGAGTGGATCAAGCCGGAGCAGGCGGCGGCCACGTCTTCGGCGGTACCGGTTCGCTTGAGGGGGGCCACGCTCCGCACCACCTCGCGGAGCTGGTCCCAGTCCGCCGTCCATGGCGTGTCGATCAGGCCCGGAGCCACCGCGTTGACGCGGATCTCGGGGCCGAGCACGTTGGCCAGCAGCACCGTCAGATGGTTGAGGGCGGCCTTGGACACGGCATAGGGGATGGAGGAACCGGTGGGGCGGACACCGGCCAGCGACGTGATGTTGACGATCACGCCGTCGCCGGTGCTCCGCAGCCGGGGGGCGGCGGCCCGGCAGACGTTCCAGGTGCCGATCACGTTGACCTGCAGGATGCGCTCCCACACCTCGGCCGTCGCCGCGTCGAGGTCGTGGTGGGGGATCACCTTGGTCGTGCCGGCATTGTTGACCACGATGTCGAGGCGGCCGTGGCGGTCGGCGGCCTGCTCCACGAGGCGCGCCGCCTGCGCCGGGTCGCTCACGTCGGCCTGGATGTAGCTGGCCGACGGCAGGCCGGCCGCCACCTGCTCTCCGGCCGACACGGAAGTGGCCGAGTTGACGACCACCGTGGCGCCCTGCCCGGCCAGGTTGGTGGCGATGGCCTGGCCGATGCCGCTGGAGGAACCGGTGACGATGGCCACCTTCCCGTCGAGGCGTGGACCGGTGGGCGTTTCGGGCGCAGGCACGGCCCTATCCTGCCCGGCCCGTCGGCGGGCCGCCGGTCCGGCTCAGCCGGCCGCGGCGCCGAGGCGGCGGGGGCGGGCGGAGGAGGACGTCGCTTCGTCCAGCGCGTCGCGCAGCGTGACGGCCGCTCGGTTCCACGCCAGGGACCGGAGCATCTGCATGGCGGCACGGGGGCTCAGGTCGGGATCGTCTCTCACGAGGCAGAGGTTTTCCATGCCGGTGAGCCTCCAGCGCCGGCCCCACCGCCGGCCCTCGCCCGGCCCAACCGGCGCCCAACAGGCCCGGAAGACCGCCCTGACCTGGGCTTTCGTCCCCGACCCCGGAACCGAAGAGCGAGAAGGCGGCGAAATCGGCGCCCCCCGGACTGGCGGTTTGCATAAGCCCCCGGCCGTGCCAGACTCACGCCTCGTGGGCGTCCCGCTCCCGTCGGAAGCCGATACCGACCTCCTGCCCCCCGATGCCGCCCAGGCGGCTGTCGTCAGCCGCGCCATCGCGGCCGCGGCCGCTCCGGTCCCGGGGTTGACCGCCACGCAACGCCTCGTCGTAGAGGCGGTGGTGAGCGCCATGACCGGCCACCCGGCCGCCCTCGACGAGCCGCCGGTGGGTCCCGAGGAGCTGGCCGAGGCCCTGGGCCGCCGCGATCTGGCCTTCCGCACCCGCATCGTGCAGAACATGATCCTGGTCGCGCTGATCCTCCGTCCGATACCGGAGGAGGTGGTGGCCCGCGTCGAGAGCTACGCCGCCGCCCTCAACGTCGAGGAGGCCATGGTCCGGGTGGCTCACCGTTTCGCCCAGGGCAGTCTCGGGCTGGCCGCCTTCGACTTCCAGCGCAACGGGTACACCGCGACCTGGGCCGAAGAGGACGCCCGCATCCTCCACGCCTCCGTTCAGCTGGCCGACCCGTGGGACGTCGCCCTCCACGACCCGGATCTCTACACCCGCTGGCAGGCCCTCGAGGGGCTGCCGGAAGGTTCGCTCGGACGGCGGGTGACGGAGTTCTACCGGGCCCGGGGCTTCACCTACCCGGGGCGCCTCGGGTCGGCGCCGCCGCTGCTGGCCCAGCACGACTGGGTGCATATCCTGGCCGACTACGGCACGACGGTGGAGTCGGAGCTGGAGGTGTTCGCCTTCATCGCCCGGGCCAACGACGACCAGCGGGGCTTCTCCCTGCTCGCCATGATCGTGTCGCTGTTCGAGACCGGTTACCTGCGCACGGGTGCCGGGTTGTTCGAGGCCTCCCCGGGGCATCTGTCCAAGAGCGGCATGGCCGTCCGCCTGGCCGATGCCATGCGGCGGGGTGCCCTGTGTGAGGGCAGCGTCGACTTCCTCCGGACCGACTGGTTCGACCTGGCCGGGGCCGGCGTGGAGGAGGCCCGCCGTCATTTCGGCGTGCCTCCCAAGGCGGAAATCGCCCGCCAGGCCGGGGCCGTCGGCCCGTGGGAGGCGGGCGGCATCAGCCCCTTCCAGGTGGCCTCCGGCATGGCGCTGGCCTCCGCCGAGGGACGGACCTACGAGGCCTACGGCGCCGAGGTGGCCCAGCCGGCCTGAGATCTAGCGGAAGGCGTCGAGGCCCAGGTGGACGGCCAACCCCAGCCCGGCCGCCGCGATGGCCAGCCGCAGGGGGCCCGGCGCCACCCGGCGCACCACGACCGGCCCGAGCCGGCCGCCCAGCAGGAAACCGGCGGCCAGCGGCCCGACGGCGGCCCAGCGCACCGGGCCGAGGACGGCGAAGGCCACCGCGGCCACCGCGTTGGCCAGCCCGAGGAGCAGGTTCTTGAGGGCATTGTTGCGGGGCAGGGTCTCGTCTGTCGTCAGCATCAGCAACGCCAGCAGCAGCACGCCGGCCGCGGCGCCGAAGTAGCCGCCGTACACACCGATGACAAAGACCCCGAGAGGGAGGGGCCACGACGGGCCGTGAAGGGTCGGCCGGCGCGGGAGCAGGACGGCCACCGAGCCGGCCCCGATCAGGAAGGGGACGACCCGCTCGAACGTGGCCCGGGGAGTCAACAGGAGCAGGGCGCCCCCGACCGCCCCGCCGGCGACCGCCATCACGGCGAGAGCCCGGGCCCGGTGGCGCTGGCCCTCCAGCTCCGTCGCCGAACCCCAGACCGACCCGACGCTGCTGCACACCAGGGCGACGGTGTTGGAGACGTTGGCCGAGATGGCCGGGAGGCCGACGGCGAGAAGGGCCGGGTAGCTGATCAGTGAGGCCAGGCCGGCGATGCTGCCGATGAGACCGCCGCCGAAGCCGGCCAGGGCCAGCCACAGGTAGTCCCATCCCCGCATAGGGGAGGAGACGCTACCGGCCTTGCGTCAGCAGGGACTCGGGTACGTCGACCACCCGGGCCCGCAGCCACTCGCCCAGGCTCTTGGCCTGGCCGTCGCGGCGGGTGCTGGCGGCCACGCCCTCGCCGAGGAGGCCGGTGATCACGAAATTGAGGGCCCGCATGTTGGGCAGGTCGTGGCGCACCACCCGCAGCGGGGCCGTCTCGGGCAGCAGGGACTGGATGCGGTCCGTGGTGAGGAACGCCTCGAGCCAGGCGAAGGCGGCGTCGTCGCGCGCCCACACGCCGAGGTTGGCGTTGCCGCCCTTGTCACCGGAGCGGGCCCCGAACAGGCGGCCGAGCGGGACCGCCGCCGACGGGCCCTCGGCGGCCGCCCCCTCGGCGGCGGTCCCCTCATCGGCCCGGGCCGGTGCGGGGACACCCGGTCCCCCCACCGGGGCGACGGGCGCCACCACCGCGTCCACCACCGTCGTGGCCCCGTCCAGCACCACCTCCTGGGCGACCAGGTCGGCCGGCACCACGGCAGGCCAGAACACCCCGTAGGCCGACGCCCCGGCGGTCGGCCCGCCCCCGTAGAGGCCCGGATAGGACGACAGGGCCAGCTCCGTGATGCGGGCCGAGAAGGCCCGGCCGACCTTGCGCTCGTCGGGATCCTTGACGGTGATGCGCAGCTCGGCCGCCGCCTCCTCGTTGGTGGCCGGGTCCGGCTTGTCCGTGCGCAGGAGCTGCACGTCGACGGCGGCGAAGGCGTCCCGCCCGCCGGGAACGCCAGACCACAGCGCCCGCTCCACCAGCGCCGCCTTGGCTTCGATGTCCAGGCCGGTCAGGTACAGCGTGGTGGTCGAGCGCCATCCCCCCTGGTAGTTGAGCGACACCTTGGCCGTCGCGGGCGGGGGCTCGCCGCGGACACCGCTGATCCGGACCCGGTCGGCACCGGCCTCCTCGAGGCGGATGGTGTCGAACCGGGCCGTCACGTCCGGGTTGAGGTAGCGGGGGGCGCCGATCTCGTAGAGGAGCTGGGCCGTCACGGTGCCGACCGAGACCTGCCCGCCGTGGCCGGGGTGCTTGGTGATCACGGACGATCCGTCCGCCTCGACCTCGGCGATCGGGAACCCCGGGTGCTCCAGCCCCGGGACTTCGGCGAAGAAGGCGTAGTTGCCGCCCGTCGCCTGGGCGCCGCACTCGATCACGTGGCCGGCCACCACAGCGCCGGCCAGCGCGTCCCAGTCCTCGTGCGCCCAGCCGTGGTGCCAGGCGGCCGGTCCCACCACCAACGCGGCGTCGGTCACCCGCCCCGTCACCACGATGTCGGCGCCGCGGCCCAGCGCCTCCGCGATGCCCCAGCCGCCGAGGTAGGCGTTGGCCGTCAGCACCGGCCGGTCGCCCAGCGGCTCCCCGGTCTCCAGGTGGCGGAAGTCCACGCCGGCCGCCCGCAGCTCGGCCAGGCGCGGCATCAGGTCGTCGCCGGCCACGTAGGCGATGCGGGGCGCCAGCCCCAGCCGGTCGGCCACTTCGGCCACCGCCGCGGCGCAGCCCCTGGGGGACAGGCCGCCGGCGTTGGACACCACCTTGATGCCCCGCGCGAGGCAGTCGCCCATGACCTGCTCCATCTGCGTGACGAAGGTCCGGGCGTAGCCGGCGGCCGGGTCGCGCAGCTGGTTCTTGGCCAGGATGAGCATGGTCAGCTCGGCCAGCCAGTCGCCGGTCAGCACGTCGACGGGGCCGCCGTCGACCATCTCCCGCGCCGCCGAGAGGCGGTCGCCGTAGAAGCCGCTGCAGTTGGCGATGCGCAGCGCCCCGCTCACAGGGAGGTCGCTTCCACGACCACCAGCAGATCCCCGCCCTGCACCTGGTCGCCTGGCGCGGCCCGGACCTCCGTCACCGTCCCCGCTTCGGGGGCGGTCACCCGGTGCTCCATCTTCATGGCTTCGACGATCATCAGCAGCTGCCCCGCCTCCACCGGGTCGCCGGGCGCCACCTCCACAGAGATGACCTTGCCCGGCATCGGGGCGAGGAGAGCGCCCTCCGCCACTTCGGCGGCCTGCTGCGGGAACCGGGGCTCGATGAGCAGCTCCACGTCGCCGGCCGGACCCTGGGCCCAGGCCCGGTCGCCGGCGAGCAGCACGTCGAGGCGGTGCGCCCCGTCGGCCGATTCGAAGCGCACCGAGCGGCCGTCCGCCGGACCCTCCCGCACGTCGAGCTGCACGGAACCCACGGTCACGTCGAAGCCGCCGTCGCGGCGCGACCGGTACTCGAGCCGGCCGGGACCGGCCGGGCCGGTGAAGGACCACCCTTCCGGGGGCATCACGCTGTTGCGCCAACCGCCCGGAAGCGACCGCAGGACCGAGGCCCGCCCACGCGCCTGCGCCCGCCGGGCCAGCGCCACGGCCACCGCGGCCACGGCCTGCTCCTCCTCCGCCACCGTTCGCGCCGGCGCCACGCCCGACCGCTCCACGAAGTCCGTGGTGGTGGCGCCGGAGAGGAAGCCCGGGCTGCGCAGCACCGCGACGAGGTAGTCGCGGTTGGTCCGCACGCCCCGGATCACGGCGCGCTCGAGGGCCAGGGCCAGCCGCCCGGCCGCCTCCTCCCGCGTCGGGGCGTGGGCGATCACCTTGGCCAGCATGGGGTCGAACTCGCTGCCGATGACACTGCCCTGCTCCACGCCGGAGTCCCAGCGCACGGCGGGGTCGGCCGCCGGGCGCCAGTCGACCAGCGTCCCGTTCGAGGGGAGGAACCCGGCCTCCGGATCCTCGGCGTACAGGCGGGCCTCGACGGCGTGGCCCCGGCGGACCGGGCCGGAGGGCGGCAACGACAGCGGGAGGCCCGACCCTACCAGCAGCTGCTCGCGCACCAGGTCGACGCCGGTGATGGCCTCAGTCACGGGGTGCTCCACCTGGAGGCGGGTGTTGACCTCCAGGAACCAGAAGTCGCCGCCCGGTTCCAGGACGAACTCGACCGTGCCGGCGCTCTCGTACCCGACGGCGCGGGCGGCGGCCACGGCGGCGTCGCTCATACGGCTCCGCAGGTCCTCGTCGACCGCGACCGAGGGGCTCTCCTCGATGATCTTCTGGTGGCGGCGCTGGATGGAGCACTCCCGCTCGAAGCAGGGCACGACGCGGCCCTGGCGGTCGGCGAGGATCTGGATCTCGATGTGACGGGCCGAAGTGATGTACGGCTCCACGAACACGGTGCCGTCGCCGAAGGCACCCAGGGCCTCGCGCCGCGCCCCGGCCAGCGCGTCCGCCAGCTCGACGGGTGAGGCCACGATCCGCATGCCCTTGCCCCCACCGCCTCCGGCCGCCTTGACCAGCACCGGGTAGGGCAGCTCCCCGGACGCCTCGAGCAAGGGCAGCACCGGGACGCCGGCGTCGGCCATGAGCTTCTTGGCCGCCAGCTTGTCGCCCATGGCGGCGATGGCATCCGGCGGGGGACCGACCCAGGTCAATCCGGCGTCGATGACGGCTCGGGCGAATTCGGCCCTCTCGGACAGGAAGCCGTAGCCCGGGTGCACCGCGTCGGCCCCCGCGGCCCGGGCCGCGGCCACGATTCCGGGCCCGTCCAGGTAGCTGCCGATCGGTACGGCCCGGTCGACCTCGCCGACGAAGGGGGCGTGCCGGTCGGCCGAGGCGTACACGCCCACGGTGCGTATGCCCATCGCCGACGCGGTGCGGGCGATGCGCCGGGCGATCTCGCCCCGGTTGGCGATCAGCAGGGAGGTGATCACAGCCGGAACACGCCGAACCCGGCCGCCCCCTCCACCGGTGCCGAATGGCACGCCGACAACGCCATGGCCACGACGGTCCGCGTGTCCCGCGGGTCGATGATCCCGTCGTCGGCGACGCGCCCGGTGGCGTACAGGCCGAGTGACTGGGCTTCGGCGAAGTCCTCCACGGCCTTGGTGATGGCCGCTTCGAGATCCTCGTCGACGGCCTGGCCCCGCCGGGCCGCCTGCTCCCGGCGCACGATGGACATGACTCCCGCCATCTGCTTCGGCCCCATGATGGCGATCTTGGCCGTGGGCCACAGGAACACGAACCGGGTGTCGAAGGCCCGGCCGCCCATCCCGTAGTTGCCGGCCCCGTAGCTGGCGCCCATGATCACCGTCACGTGCGGGACCTTCGAGTTGGACAGGGCGTTGATCATCTGGCTGCCGTGCTTGACGATGCCGCCCCGCTCGTAGTCGCGCCCCACGATGTAGCCCGTGATGTGCTGCAGGAAGAGGATCGGGGTGTCCACCTGGTTGCACAGCTGGATGAACTGGGCCGCCTTCTGGGCCGAGTCGGAGAACAGCACGCCGTTGTTGGCCAGGATCCCCACCGGGAACCCGTGGATGTGGGCCCAGCCCGTCACCAGCGTGGGCCCGTAGCGCGGCTTGAACTCCTCGAACCGGCTGCCGTCCACCACCCGGGCGATGATCTCGCGGGCGTCCACCGGGCTGCGCAGATCCACCGGCATCAGCCCGAGCAGCTCCTCGGGGTCGTGGACCGGCGGGTCGGGATCGGTGCTGGCCGGGCCCGGCCCCCGCTTGCGCCAGTGGAGGTGGGACACCACCGCCCGCGCCGCCCGGACCGCGTCCAGCTCGTCCTCGGCCAGGTAGTCGGCCAGCCCGCTGACCGCGGCGTGCATCTCGGCGCCGCCCAGCTCCTCGTCGCTGGCGTCCTCGCCCGTCGCCACCTTGACCAGCGGCGGGCCGCCGAGGAAGACCTTGGCCCCGCCGCGGACGAAGATGTTGTAGTCCGAGAGGCCGGGCTGGTAGGCGCCGCCGGCGGTGGAGCTGCCGAACACCACCGAGATGGTCGGCACCCCGAGGGCCGACAGCTCCGTGATGTCGTGGAACATGCGCCCCGTCTCGGCGAAGTGCACCAGGTTGCGGCGCATCACCGTGTCGGGGTCCTCGCCCGCCTGCAGGCCGCGCAGGTCGCCGCCGGCCGACTCGACGAACTGGATGTAGGGGAGCCGGTTGTCCCGGGCGATCTCCAGGGCCCGCATCAGCTTGCGGATCGACACGTTGGTCATGGCCCCGCCCAGGTCGGTGGGGTCGTTGCCGATGATCACGCACTCGGTGTCCTCGACCACCCCCACGCCCATGACCATGCCGCCCCCCAGGGCGTACTCCGTCTGGTGGCCGGCCAGCGGGCTGATCTCGAGGAAGGGCGAGTCGGGGTCGAGGAGCAGGGCGATGCGCTCCCGCACCGGCAGCTTGCCCCGGGCCCGGTGGCGCTCGAGGGCCTTCTCGCCGCCGCCCTGGGACGCCTGCTGCAACAGGGCGCCGAGGTGGGCGAGCAACCCCTCCATGGCCGAGCGCCGTTCGACGAAGTCCGGGTGGCGCGGGTCGATGGATGTGGGCAGCACCGGTGCCGGCATACCCGAGACTTTCTAGCGGTCCGGGGCGGTCACCGTCGCCGGCCCGGCGAACGCCTGGGCGATCGACAGCCACAGCTCGGCCGTGGGGCCGGTGGCCGCCACCCCGGTGCGGCTGCGGTGGCGGCGTTGCGCCAGCACCAGGGCCACCTCCAGCGCCGGGCCGGTCACCCGGTCGCCGGCGTCCTCGGGGCCCCACGACCAGGTCGACCCGTCGGGGGCCGAGACCTCGAGCCGGATGGGATCACCCGGGTCGGCGACGCCATGGGCGGCGAAGGAGAAGGCCCGGGCGCCGTAGCCGATGTGGCACACGTGGCGCAGCCGCTCCGTCGCGTCGAGGGGGGCGCCGACCGCGTCGCGGATGTCCACGCCGTGGGCCCAGGCTTCGAGGATGCGGGCGGTGGTGAAGCTGCCCGGGCTCATGTCCGGGCCGTACCACGGCACCCGCAGCTTCTCACCGGCGGCGGCCGCCTCGGCATCGGCTTCGGTCACCGCGTCGATGTACCTCGTGCGGGCCACCCGCCATCGGTCGAGCAGGCCGGCCGGATCGTCCATGGACCGCCCGATGGCGACATCGGGGGCGCCGCCCGACTGCATCCCGGCGATCAGCTCCGACCGGTGGGCGTCGAACCCGCCCGGGTCGGTGACCGCCAGCGCGGCCGCCTCCTCGAAGAAGACGAGATGGCTGAGGCAGTCGCGCACGTCCCAGCCCGCGGCCGGCGACGCCCGGCGCCAGTCGGCGGTGTCCAGCCCCGACAGAACGGAGTCGAGGGAGGCCTGCTCGGCGGCCAGGTCACGGCACAGCTCGGGGACGGTCGGCACGGCCCCATTGTTCCCTGTGCAGACTTCTTATGCTGGGGCCGCCCATGTACCCAGTGATCGAGTCCAAGGTCGACCGGTCCGGGACGGATTTCGCCCGCAACCACGAGGTCAACTCCGCCCTGGCCGCCGAGCTGCACGAACAGCTCCGGCGCACGGCGCGGGGCGGCTCCGAGGCCGCACGGAAGCGTCACGTCGAGCGGGGCAAGCTCCTCGCCCGCGACCGGGTGGACGCCCTGCTCGATGCCGGCGCGCCCTTCCTCGAGCTGTCGCCCCTGGCCGCCCACGGCATGTACGAGGAGGAGTGCCCGGCGGCCGGCATCGTCACCGGCATCGGCCGGGTGGCCGGGCGGCGCTGCCTGATCGTGGCCAACGACGCCACGGTCAAGGGCGGTACCTACTACCCGATGACGGTCAAGAAGCACTTGCGGGCCCAGGAGGTCGCCAAGGACAACCACCTCCCCTGCATCTACCTCGTCGACTCCGGTGGAGCGTTCCTGCCCGCCCAGGACGACGTCTTCCCCGACCGCGAGCACTTCGGCCGCATCTTCTACAACCAGGCCAACCTCTCGGCCCGCCGCATCCCGCAGATCGCCGCGGTGATGGGGTCGAGCACCGCGGGCGGGGCCTACGTGCCGGCCATGAGCGACCAGACGGTGATCGTCGCCGGCCAGGGCACCATCTTCCTCGGCGGCCCCCCGCTGGTGAAGGCGGCCACGGGCGAGGTGGTGACCGCGGAGGAGCTGGGCGGCGGCGAGCTGCACGCCCGCCGCTCCGGGGTCACCGACCACCTGGCGGCCGACGACCACGAGGCGCTGCAGACGGTGCGCGCCATCGTCGCCACCCTGCCCGCCCCCCCCGTCCCGCCGTGGGGGCTCGCCCCGGCCGGGGATCCGGCCGCCGAGGAGGGCGACATCTACGGGGTGGTGTCGGCCGACACCCGCCATCCCTACGACGT
>Ga0066702_10000045_pt1 | contig 18337 bp, 16 predicted proteins | sample GraSoiAngelo_151_FD_66507 | JGI IMG/M metagenome (GOLD analysis project Ga0066702, IMG submission 66507) | Grasslands soil microbial communities from the Angelo Coastal Reserve, California, USA - 14_1009_12_20cm | ecosystem: Environmental > Terrestrial > Soil > Grasslands | place: USA...
CTGGGACTCGGCTTCGTCGTACAGGCGGAGGACCGCGGGAGTCGCTCCCCGTCGTAGAATGTGCCGGCAGGCGTCGAGGCCGTCGACGAACGTGGGAAAGCCGTAGGCGGCGCCCCGGTCGGCGGTCGGCGCCGGGTGCACGCGCAGGGTCGCCTCGGTGATCACGCCGAGGGTGCCCTCGCTGCCGACGAAGGTCTGATTGAGGTCGGGGCCGACCGCGGCGCGAGGCGGACCACCGGTGCGCACGACTCGGCCATCGGCGAGCACGACATCCATACCGACGACCATGTCCTCGATCTTGCCGTACCGCGTCGAGAACTGACCGGCGGACCGGCACGCCAGCCACCCGCCCACGGTCGAGAGGTTCATCGACTGCGGCCAGTGCCCCAGCGTGACGTTGTACGTGAGGCGCAGGTCGTCCTCGAGGACGTCGCCGAAGGTCCCGGCGCGGACGCGCAGCAGCTGCGACTGGTCGTCGACGTCCACGATGCCGGTCATCGCAGTCATGTCGAGCAGGACGCCGCCATGCAACGGAACAGATGCCCCGCAGACACCGCTGCGCCCGGCGGCCGCCGTTACCGGTACCCGCACCTCGTTGCACAGCGAGACCACGGCGGACACTTCGTCGACCGACGACGGGCGCGCTACGACCGCGGCCCGCCCGGGTTCGGTCCCGTCCAGGGCCCACGCCATTGCGAGGGGCCACCAGTCCCGGCCGGACTCGACGGTGGCGTCCTCGTCGGTCAGCACCGATGCACATGCCGACCGCAGCCGGCCCATGAGGGCGTCGTCCACTTCGACGACTGAGGCGTCGAAGCGGCGCGTGACCGACGCGGCCGGGCCATCGAACGCGATGGGCGGCGTGGGCGCCCCCCGGTTGGTCTCCATCGGCACTAGACGGAAGCCGCTTCGGGCAGGCCGGCGGCCATTCGCTCCGACTCGGCCAAGGCCCGGAAGTCCGCGGCTTGGCGCGCGGCCTCGGTGTCGTCCCAGCCGAGCTCTCCGGCAACCAGGTGGGCAGCATCGGCGGCGGCGGCGGCCGTCTCGTCCCTTGCCAGCAGGAGGGCGCGCGTGCGGCGGGCGAGCACGTCCGCCAGCGTGTGGACCATCTCGTACCGGGCCGCGTACAGGGCCTCCGCTCGCAGGTACGGCAACGAGGGCACGAGCGGCGCCCCGAGCGACGGATCGGCGGCGATCATCGCCTGCACAGTGCGGGCGTCGCTTCCGTATCTCGACGCCAGGTGCTCGTCGGTCACCTCTTCGAAGCCGTCGGCGCCGTGCAACTGCAAGCGCGCCGTCCGGCAGCGGCCGCCTCGGCCGAGCACTTCCACGACCTCGTCGACGGTGTCCCGTGCCATGCGCCGGTAGGTGGTGAGCTTCCCGCCGGTGACGGTGATGAGGCCGCCCGGCGAGCGCTGCACGCTGTGGCGGCGCGAGAGGTCGGCGGTGCGCTCGCTGCGGGCGTCGCGAACCAGCGGCCGCAGGCCGGCCCACGTGCCCAGCACGTCGTCGGTCGACAGCGGGTGGGTGAGGAAGCGATTGACGGCGTCGAGCAGGTACCGGACGTCGTCGGGCGTGCACACCGGATCATCCAGCGACCCCTCGTAGTCGGTGTCGGTCGTGCCCACGTAAACGCGGTCGCCCCACGGCACCACGAAGATCGAGCGCTTGTCCTTCAGGACAGGGATGACGACGGCGATGTCGCAGCGGACCTTCTCCAACGGCACGCTCAGGTGGATCCCTTTGGCCGGCCGCAGGCTCGCCGACTGCGGCCCCTCGTCGAAGGCCCGCACCTCGTCGCTCCACACGCCGGTGGCGTTCACGACCACCATCGCCCGTACGTCGATATCGCCGACGGTGGCGCCGACGATCCGGCCGGAGGCGTCCTTGATGAGGTCGGTGACGCCCGCGTAGTTGGCGGCTACCGCGCCGTGGTCGAGCACGGCCGTACGGGCGATGGTGAGTGTGAGGCGCGCGTCGTCCGCTTGGGCGTCGTAGTACTCGAAGCCGGCGGCCAGTCCTTCCCGGCGCAGCGTCGGCATGTGCTCGATCGTGTCGTCGGGCGAGATGCGGTGATGGCGTTTGCCGATCCGGATGCCGCCGGTGAGGTCGTACATCCACAGCGCCGAGTTCAGGGCCTTCGCGATGGTCTTGCCGCCGTACAGCGGGATGAGGAACGGCAGCGGCTGCACCAGGTGGGGCGCGTTGCGCAGGAGGCGCTGACGCTCGTAGAGGGCCTCGTAGACCAGGCGGTAGTCGCGCTGGTTCAGGTAGCGGAGCCCGCCGTGCACCATCTTCGACGACTTCGACGAAGTGCCCGACGCGAAGTCGCGCCGCTCGACGAGGGCGGTGTGCAGCCCCCGAGAGGCAGCATCGAGGGCCACGCCCGCGCCCGTGATTCCTCCGCCGACGACCAGCAGGTCGAAGTGCTCGTCGGCCAGGCGTCCGAGGGCGGCGTCACGCGAGAAGCGCATCACTGGCTCCGCAGTTCAGCATGTGAGGCGAGGAAGCCGTCGTGCATGAGCGCCGGCAGACGGCGCCGGTCGCGCACGAGGATGCCGGCGGCCAGCACGAGGTACGCGACAGCCACCACGATGCGCTCCGTGCCGTGGGCCGAGCTGGGCACCACGGCGCCCACCACGAACTGGGCCCAGAAGAGACAGAACAGGGCGAGCGCCTCGCGCACCGTGATGGAGAGGTTGGCGAGGATCATCATGGCGAAGGCGGACTGGGCCGCCGTCAGCAACAGCTCCTCGCGCTGGGTGGCGTCGATCGGTAAGCCGTGAACCCTCGAGGACGTGATGGCGAACACGATGGGAAGGGTGCCGACGAGCAGCGTCCACTGGTTGACCTTGGCCGAGACGAGGGTGCCCAGGCCGGCGTTGGTGTTGAGTCGCCAGGCGTAGAGGCCGGCGACCAGCAGCTCGGGCGCCTCGGACGCCAGCGGCGCCAGCCACTGCACGAGGAGGAACTCGCTGATGCCGAACTCGGCGCCCGTGCCGACAAGCGCCTCGGCGAAGCGCTCGGCGCTCAGCAGAATGACGGCGGCCGCGAAGATGAGCATGGCGACGACGGCGGTCCGCCGGCGGACAACCGAGAAGCAGCCGAGGTACCGGGCCGGTCCGACCAGGTGGGGCTCCTCGGCGGGCGCTCGGGCGATGCGCCATGTGTAGGCGGCGAAGATGCTGACGAGGACGACGGCGTCGAGGAGGCTGATCGTGCGTCGCAGAGGCAACGCCAGCGAATAGATGGTGGCGAGGGCGAGGAACGCCAGCTCGACGGAATGGCTCCGCTCCAGCCGGATCTCGTTGCGCCGCTGGCCCCGACGGCGCCACTGCCACCAGGCCACGAACACGACCATCGACCAGCCGATGCCGATCAGCAGCCGGTTCGATCCGGTCATGTTGGCCAGCGCCAGCGAACACGGCGACGCTTCCGTCGGCCCCGGCGGCACGCATGACGCGCCGTGGGCGGCCACGGCGGCACCCGCCTTCCCGGCGAAGACGACGTCGACCGCGTACTCGGGCAGCACGGCGATGAACGCCAGCACGGCGATCGCCAACCCGGCCGAGATGTCGAGCTGGGCCGCCTCGGCCGCCCACGACAACAGAAAGGCGGCGCCCACGACCGCGCCGCCGAAGGCCAGCGCCTCGATCGGGTGGTCGAGCGTGCCGCCACCGAGGCGGAGGATCAGGGCCGGGAGGGTCGTGGCGACGGCCAGCGCCATCGAGATCTGTTGGCGACGAGGACGGACATCCCGTAGGTCCTCGGCCGTCGAAGTCACCCGGAAGATGCTAGGAGAGCGTTGAACGGGCCAAAGGTGCGCCGAGGGATCCTTTCATCGCTGCGTATCAATCCGGTCAGAGATGCGTTGCCGCTCTGACAGACGCAAGGCATTCTGGGACTTGCCGGCTTCACACTTTGACGACACAACATCGCCGGCCGTGGGAAAGGGAACCCGGGCCATGCATCCCGACCAGGAACGCGACTTCGTCGAGCGTCAGGTCAACAAGGACATTTCGAGACGCACGTTCATCGAGTGGGCGGGCAAGGCAGGGATCGGCTCGGCGGCGGCCATGAGCCTCTCCGGCGCCGTGCTGGCCGCGTGTGGGTCGGGTGGCGGGGGTTCGAAGAACATTGCCGGCGCCGGCGACACGATCAAGGTCGGCGTGATTGCCCCGTTTTCGGGTATCGGTGCGTTCATCGGCACGGTGACGACGAACTCGTTGAGCGCCGCCGTGCAGGAGCTGAACAGCCGGGGCGGTGTCCTGGGCAAGAAAATCGCCCTCGTCAACCGCGACACCGGCATCGACCCGGTCAACGGAGTCAAGGCGTACAACGAGCTCGCCGGCGACCCCAGCATCGTCGGGATCCTGTGGTGCGGCGGCCTCGGCTTCGAGCAGACCCAGGAGCAGTTCGCCCGGGACAAGCTGCCGGTCATGGCCGTGTTCAACGACGCCTGGTCGGACAAACGTCTGTACCCCGACGACCCCGCGCAGCGCTCGGTGTTCCAGTTCCTCATCCCGACGCGCATGGCGATGGACACGTTGTCCCAGTACGCAGCCAACGACCGTGGCTACAAGACCGCGGCGCTCGTCAACGACGTCGTCGTCGATCCCCGCACCGAGAACCAGGGTTTCTTCAACGCGTCGCTCGCCAAAGTCGGCATGAAGAGCGTCGGGTACGAGACCTACCAACTGGGAAACTCCGACTTCGGCCCTGCCCTGCAACGCCTCAAGGCCGCCCGACCGGACATGGTCGCCATCTTCGGGCTGTCGGGCGACACCGCCAACTTCGTCATCCAGATCGACCAGCTGGGGTCGGCCTACATCGACACGCCGACGGCGAAGGACCCGACCAAGGGCTGGCACCCGCACATCTTCGGGTCGCCCGGTGGCACCGGCGACCACAGCTGGGCCGACCTGGCCAAGGACTCGGCCAAGCCCGGCACGATCACCGCATGGCACGTCGGCGGCCTCGTCTACCTGCCCGAGTTCGCCATCGGCGGGTGGATGAAGAAGTACCTCGACAAGCTCCCGACCGGTGGCGAGGAGTCGCCCGCCGACGGCCTCTACACGCTGCTCAAGGGCGTCGAGAAGGCGGGGACCACCGACCGCCTACGACTCACCCAGGCCATCGAGAACCTGGGCTCGCTGAAGTTCGCGTCCACCACATACAGCTTCACCCAGCGACGGCACCTCTCCAAGACGCCCGACGACATGATCGTCGTCACGCTCGAGCGCAAGTCGGGTCCGGCGACAACCGATCCGCCGTATCACCTGGGCCACGAGTGGAGCACCGACTTCGCCCGCTATCCCGCGGGACCGACGCAACTGGTGCGCCCGACGCTCGACGCCAACAAGCGGGCGCAGCCCGACGTCATGAAGACTGTGCTGACCCAAGGCTGGGGGACCCAGTGCACCAAGAACCCGGACGGGACGCTCTCGAAGGAATGCAAGATCCACTGAGACGCGGATCCCGTTGTGGCTGACCTCATCACATGACCGGCTCTGCAGTTCATGACTGACATAGTCCAGATCCTCGTCTCGGGCCTCACCGTCGGGTCGGTCATCGCCCTCGTCGCCTTCGGCTACAACCTGGTCTTCGCGTCGACGCGGATCGTGAACTTCGCCCAGGGCTCGATGCTGGTCGTCGCCGGATACATCGCCTTCGCCGTCGCTCGCGCCGGCGTTCCGATCTGGGGCGCGTTCGCGCTGTCGATTGTGGCGTCGCTCGCCGTCGGCGTCCTCGTCGAGATCGTCGCCATCAAACCGCTCGGTCGGTTCGACCCCTCGACCAACGTGGGCTGGATCCTCACCACCTTCGGCGTGGGCCTCATCGCCATCGACCTCATCAAGAAGACGGTCGGGGCCGAGGCTCGGCGCCTGCCGCCGCTGGCCGACTCCATCTTCGGGTGGAAGGTGGCGAAGATCTCGGGGGTAGCCATCACCGTGCCCGACGCGCTGCTCGTCGTCTCGGCCCTCCTGATCGTCGTGGGCCTCGAACTGCTGCAGACCCGGACAAACCTGGGCCGGGCCTTCCGGGCCGTGGCCGAGGACCGGCAGATCGCCGGGCTCATGGGAATCAACACCGAGCTGATGGTGATGATCACCTTCGCCCTGGCCGGAGCGCTGGCCGCCATCGGGGCGGTGCTGATCGCGCCGCGGCAGTTCGTCAAGCTCGATTTGGGGGTGAACCTCGGCCTGCAGGCGTTCATCGCCGCCGTGATCGGCGGCCTGGGGTCCACGCGCGGGGCGATCGTCGGTGGCTACGTCATCGGGTTCACCACGGCGATCGTCAGCACGATCACCTCCGAGGGTGGCAGCTGGGGGCCGGTCGTGGTCTTCGTCGTCTTCCTGATGGTGCTCGTCGTTCGGCCGGCCGGGATCTTCGGGTCGCCTGCGGTCGAGAAGGTCTGAGGCGCGGGCAGTGGCGCGCGCCGGCACCGAGCCCCGGGACACCGAAGAGGTCGAACCGCTACCGGGTCAGGCCGGCCAGGGAGTCCTCCCGATCTACGGGCGGCGCGGCGACCTCCTCCGGTTCGTCCCCATCCTCGCCCTCGTCCTCTTCATCGTGTGGTTCGGCCACGCCCAGGCCGACAGCCGCAAGTGGCTCGACATCGGCACCGAGGCCATGTATCTGGCCATCGCCGCCGCGGGCGTCAACATCCTCCTCGGATATACGGGCCTGCTCTCGCTGGGCCACGCCGCCTTCTTCGTTGCCGGGGGCTACGCGGGCGCCATCCTCTCCCCGGCTCTCGGTCTTCCTCCGTGGACGGGATTCGTCCTCGCCTTTGTCGGCTCGGCCGCGCTCGGCGCCGTGCTGGCCCTCATGTGCTGCCATCTGCACGGCTTCTATCTCACGGTCGTCACGTTCGGGTTCGGCGCTCTGGTCCCCGCCATCGTCGTCGTGGCCAAGGATCAGCTGGGCGGCCCGGCCGGCCGGGCCGTCGACCACTTCGTCGACACATCCAAGGTTCCCGGCGCCGGCAGCGGCCCCTTCTCCCTGCAGCTCGGCCTCTTCTACCTCAGCGCTTTCTTCCTGCTGATCACCCTGTTCCTGTGTTGGAACCTGGTGCGCAGCCGGTGGGGAAGGGCGTACATGGCGATCCGTGAGTCGGAGGTGGCGGCCCGCGTCAGCGGTGTCAACGCCTATCGCTACAAGGTCTCCAGCTTTGCTCTGTCGGCGGGCTTCGTCGGCGTGGCCGGCTGGCTCGGTGCCCAGCGCTTCGTGCTCGTCAGCTCCCAGGTGGCGACGCCCGACCAGTCGTTCCGCTACGTGATCATGGTCGTCGTCGGCGGCATGGGCACGATCGCCGGGCCCGTCCTGGGCGCCTTCGGCTTCAGCTTCGGCTTCGGGATCGCCTGGGTCCAGAACACGTTCCGCGACTACCAGGGCCTGCTCTACGGCACCCTCGGGCTGATCGCCGTGGCGAGTGCCCCCGAGGGCACCGTGGGCAATCTGCGTCGGTACGTGCGGGCCTACAACGTGCGCCGGGCCAAGCGCGGAGCAATCGCCCGCCGGGTGCCGCCTCCGGACGTGGCACCCGAGCTGCAGCGCCCGGCGGTGCGCGAGCGCGCTGCAGTAGACGAAGACGGCGCGTCGGAGGCCAACGGGGACGTGCTGCGCGTCACCGGCCTCACCAAGCGGTTCGGCGGCGTGGGCGCCCTCTCCGATGTCGACCTGGTGGTGAAACGGGGCACTGTGCACGCGCTGATCGGTCCCAACGGCTCGGGCAAGACGACGTTCATCAACGTGGTCACCGGCCTCTACAAGCCGACGGCGGGACGGGTCGAGCTCGACGGGAGATCGCTCGAGGGCCTGGCGCCTGCGGCCCGCAGCCGGCGAGGGCTGGCCCGCACCTTCCAGAACCTCCAGGTGTGGCGGCGGATGACCGTGCTGGAGAACGTGATGGTCGGGGCCCACACCCGTGAGCGCGTCGGCCTCCTCCAGTCGATGCTGCGCACGCCGAAGAGCAGGCGGGTCGAGCGCCATCTGCGGGACCGGGCCTGGGGTCTGCTCCACTTCGTGGGGCTCGCCGAGCGGGGGCGCGATCTGGCCGGCACACTGGCGTTCGCCGACATGCGGCGCCTGGAGGTCGCAAGGGGCTTGGCGTCGGACCCCGAGCTCCTCTGCCTCGACGAGCCGGCGGCGGGCATGCAGATATCCGAGATCCACGAGCTGGCCGACCTCATCCGCCAGGTGCGCGACGCGGGTGTCACGGTCCTGCTCGTCGAGCACCACATGGACCTGGTGATGGGACTCTCGGACACCGTGTCGGTCCTCGACTACGGCCAGAAGATCGCCGAGGGTGCGCCGGCCGAGGTCCGCAACGACCCACGGGTCGTCGCTGCGTATCTGGGGGAGGAGAGCGCGTGAAGCCCATGACCAACGGCAAGCAGGAGAAGCTGCTGAAGGTCGAGGATCTCCGCGTCTTCTACGGCGCGGCCCGGGCCCTCGACGGCATCTCCTTCCACGTGGCCCAGGGCGAGGTCGTGACGATCATCGGGAGCAACGGGGCCGGCAAGTCGACGACGCTGAAGACGGTGTCGGGGATCTCGGAGCTGTTGAAGACAGTGAGCGGCTCGATCACGTTCGCCGGCGAGCGGATCGAGAAGAAGTCCTCCCACCACATCGCCCGTATGGGGATGGCCCACGTGCCCGAGGGAAGGCGGGTGTTCGCGGGCTCGACAGTGGAGGACAACCTGCTGCTGGGCGCCTACCGGCGGCGGCGCATGCGCGGCGCGGTCAACGATGAGCTGGAGCGGGTGTACGAGCGGTTCCGCGTCCTGCGCGAGCGGCGGTCGCAGCCGGCCGGGTACCTGTCGGGCGGGGAGCAGCAGATGCTCGCCATCGGGCGAGGGCTGATGGCGTCACCCCGTTTCCTCCTGCTCGACGAGCCGTCGCTCGGGCTGGCGCCGCTGCTCGTCAGCCAGGTCTTCGAGATCATCGCCGGCCTGGCCGCCGACGGCACCACGATCCTCCTCGTCGAGCAGCTGGCCCACCAGGCACTCAGGGTGGCGGACCGCGCCTACGTGCTGGAGGCGGGCGTGATCAGCGGGGGCGGGGACGCGGCGTCGATGGCGGCCGACGCCCACGTGCGGGAGGCCTACCTCGGCGCGTGAGGGTCAGGGGTTTCCCGCTGGCCGTCCTGGGCAGAAAACCAGGCGAAGCCCTGGACTTTCCCAACCCTAAGGTTCCATAATCCAAGGCCCACTCGGTGGTGCCTTGGGCGGAGGCGACCGAAGTGGGATGAACGCCGCGACGAGGAAGTGATCCCGATGAACCTGTCCTGGCGGCAGAAGGGTGCGTGCCGGGGCCTCGATCCCGCCATCTTCTATCCGGCGTCCGAAGAGGACGCCGCCGAGGCGAAGGCCGTCTGTGCCACCTGCCCCGTGCGTGAGCCGTGCCTCGAGTGGGCACTGGTCAACCGCGAGCACGACGGCGTCTGGGGTGGAGCGACCGAGCGGGAGCGCCGGCGCATGATCCGCCAGCGCCGCAAGAGCGCCTAGACCGCTGTTCGCCGTCGCTCAGTAGCGTCGGGGCGTGGACTTCGCGCTGTCCGACGAGCTCGCGGCGCTCCAGGAGTCGGTCCGGCGGCTGGCCCAGGACAAGGTCAAGCCCCGCGCCCGGGAGATCGACGAGACCAACGAGTACCCCCAGGATCTGTTCGAGCTGTTCCGGGACGCCGGCCTCCTCGGGCTGGTCATTCCCACCACCTACGGCGGGTCGGGCGCCGGAATCCTCGGGCTGACCGTCGCCATCGAGGAGGTGGCCAAGTACTCCAACGCCGCCGCCCTCATGCTGCTGTTGACCCGGCTCCCGACCGGTCCGGTGCTCATCGCCGGCTCCGAGGAGCAGAAGCGCACCTACGTGGCGCCCATCGCCGACGGGTCGCAGCGCGCGGCGTTCGGGCTCTCCGAACCCCAGGCCGGCAGCGACGTGATGGGGATGCGCACCCGCGCCGTTCGCGACGGCGACGACTGGGTCCTGAACGGCACCAAGTGCTGGATGAGCGGCGTGGTGCAGGCCGACTGGTACTGCGTCTTCGCCAAGACTTCCGACGACCCCGCCGAGCGTAGGCACGACGCGGTGACGTGCTTCGTCGTCGAGCGCTCGCGGGAGGGCGTCGAGGTCGGTAACACCGACCGCAAGATGGGAGTGAAGGGAGTCGACACCGGCGAGCTCCTGCTGCACGACGTGCGCGTGCCGGCCGAGAACGTGGTGGGCGAGGTCGGCGGCTTCCAGCTCGCCATGCTCGGCCTCAACTCCATGCGACCGGTGGTCGCGGCGCGCGGCATTGGGCTGGCCGAGGGCGCCCTGATGTACGCCACCGAGTACGTGCAGGAGCGGGCTGCCTTCGGCAAGACCATCGCCGACTTCCAGGGCATCCAGTGGGAGATCGCCAAGGTGGCCACCGAGATCGAGGCCGCCCGTCTCCTGACCTATCGCGCCGCCGCACTGGCCGACGACGGCAAGTTCACGAAGGCGTGGGTGCCGTACCTCTCGATGGCCAAGTACTACGCGACCGAGGTGGCAGTGAAGGCGTCAAACGTGTGCCTGCAGCTGCTGGGTGCCGCCGGCTACATGAAGGACCACCCGCTCGAGCTCTACTACCGCGACGCCAAGCAGCTGACGATCGTGGAGGGCACGAGCCAGATCCAGCTGGGGCTCATCGCCCGAGGCGTCCTCGACCGCGACCTCTGGTGGGACTGATGGGGGCGCCGCTGGACTGGGCCGAGGTCCTCGAGAAGCTGATCGCGGGCGACGACCTGACCCAGACGGAGGCTGCGGCCGCCATGGCGTCGATCATGGCGGGCGATGCCACGCCCGCCCAGATCAGCGGCTTCCTGGTGGCTCTGCGCACCAAGGGCGCGTCCCACGAGGAACTGTGCGGCCTGCTGGCTGCCATGCTCGACGCCGCCGAGCCCCTGCCCGTCGACGGCCCCGTGATCGACACCTGCGGCACCGGTGGGAGTCCCCAGCGCCGGATCGCGGCGTTCAACGTGTCGACGGCGGCCGCGCTGGTGGCGGCCGGGGGCGGCGCGCGTGTGTGCAAGCACGGCAACCGCAAGGCCACGGCGACCAGCGGCTCGGCCGACACGCTCGAGGCCCTCGGCGTCGTCATCGATCTCGGCCCCGCCGGTGTGGTCCGCTGCATCGAGGAGTCAGGGATGGGCTTCTGCTTCGCTCCCCACTTCCATCCGGGCATGCGCCACGCCGGGCCTGTCCGCCGCGAGCTACGCATCCGCACCGTCTTCAACTTTCTCGGACCCATGGCCAACCCGGCGCGGCCCCGGGGGCAGGTCGTCGGCGTGAGCGATCCGTCGATGGCGAGCGAGCTGGCTCACGTGCTGCGCAGCAACGGCGCCCACCGGGCCATGGTGGTCTTCGGCCACGACGGTCTCGACGAGCTGACCACGACCACGGCGTCAACCGTCGTCGAGCTCAACGAAGGGGAGATCCGGTCCTACGACATCCAACCGGCGGCGCTCGGCCTGAAGCCGGTCGATCGCCAGGACATCCTCGGTGGCGACGCCCAGGTCAACGCCGCCCTCGTGCGTGGCATCGTCGAAGGCGAGGCCGGCGCCCACCGCGACATCGTCGTCCTCAACGCCGGCGCCGCCCTGTTCGTCGCCAACGTGGCCCACTCACTCGAGGAAGGCATCGCCGCCGCCCAGCGGGCCATCGACTCCGGGGCAGCCGCCTCGACGCTGGACCGCTTGGTAGCCGCCTCGCAGGCAGCGGCCCCTGACGACCGCTCGTGATCCAGGAGGATCCGGCCCAGCTGGGGACCATCCTCGGCGTGTGGGCCCACCCCGACGACGAGGCGTACCTGTCGGCGGGGATCATGGCAGCCGCCGTCGACGCCGGTCATCGCGTGGTGTGCGTCACCGCGACCCGCGGAGAGGCGGGGTCGCTCGACCACGAACGCTGGCCGCCCGAATCCCTGGCGTCGGTCCGTGAATCGGAGCTCGAGGCGTGTCTCGCCGTGCTCGGCGTCCGGGAGCACGTGTGGCTCGACTACCCGGATGGCGGATGCGCCGATGTCCCGCCCGAGGAGGCCGTGGCCCGTGTCGCCGAGATCGTGAGCGACGTGCAGCCGGACACCGTGCTCACCTTCGGGCCGGACGGGATGACGTGGCACCCCGATCACATTGCCATCGGTGAGTGGACGACCGCCGCCTTCCAGCGCGTCGGGCCGCACGGCTCCCGGCTGCTCTATGCCACCAAGACGCCCGAGTGGGGACAGGAGTTCCTCGCCGCCGTGGGCACCGACCAGGTCATGATGACCGACCAGGCCCCGCCGACGACTCCCGAGTCCGAGCTCGCGGTGCGCGTGTGTCTCGCGGACACGGCGCTGGAGCGCAAGTACAAGGCCATGCTCTGCCAACCGAGCCAGGTCGAATCCCTCTTGCAGGCGATGGGCGAGGACCTCTATCGCCAGCTGCTCGCCGACGAGTTCTTTCGGTTGCCCTAGTTGCAGTGCCAGAAGCGTGATGGCGATCGCGAACACGGCGTCCGAGAAGGACATGAGCCGGCCGACGCCCGGCGCGTCGGTCGTCGCGGCGCGGACGGGCTGCGTCTCCGCCATGAGCGGCTACTGGACGTGGGGGAGGGCGAGGATCGGTTCGACCGAACGGTCGCCGTCGCCGCCGAGCTCGCGGCGCGTGAAATCGCACAGCGCCGCTTCGTGGGCGAGCAGCTGGTCGACGAGCTCGTCGTTGCCGAGCGGCACGCGCATGCGTTCGTAGAGGTCGGCGTACTGCTTGGTGCCCTCGGGCAGACTCGCCATGAGGTCGTGCCACGAGAGGGTGGCGACGCCGTCGGCGAACTGCTCGCCTGAGCGAGTGGCAGTCTCTTCGTCCACCGCGATACCGCGGCGCTCGATCGCAGGCCGCAGCAGCGCCTTCGTGCTGGCCTCCAGCCGGCGCAGCACGTCGAGCTTGGCCTTGCGGTCGGCATCGTCGGTGAGCTCGCCCAGCCGGCCGAAGAACGCCTCGCCGAGAACCTCACCCTCGTAGGCCTGGCGCAGAAGGTGGTCGACGTCCGCCGCCGTCACGACGGGGACGCTATCCGCTTCACGCCGACGGTGAGCACGGTGGGAATGAGGACCCCGCCGAGGCGGAGGATGCGCTTCTGGCTGTCCACGGCGAAACCGGCAGCGCGAACGCGGTCGGCCATCTCGACGCGCGTCGGCCACCGAGCCGGCTGGCCGAGCGCCCTCGACCCGACGTGAGCGAGCCGTGAGGTCGCGGGCACGCGCACGTTGACGAGGGCGACGAGCAGGCGGCCGCCGGGCGCCAGCACACGGTTGAGCTCGCGCAGGGCGGCGTCGGGATCGGGGAACCAGTGGAACGCCTCGGTAGACACAACGGCCTCGAACTGTCCGTCGGCAAACGGGAGCCTGCTGGCGTCGCCCTGCAGCCAGCGGACGGCGCCCGAGCGCGCCTGCGCCTGCTCGAGCATGCCGGCCGAGAAGTCACAGCCGGCGACGAGCTCGGGCTGCAGCTCGGCGCGCACACGAGCCGTGAGGTCACCCGTGCCGCAGCCGACGTCGAGGATGCGTCTGGCCGGATGGGCCCGCAGCTCCCCGAGCACGGCATCGTGTACCGGGTGGTAGATCGCCGCCTGCACAGGAGCGAGGTCGTAGACACGCGACCAGATGTCGAAGAACCCGCGTTGGGGTCCGCTGTCGCCCATCGAGGGCGGACGCTACTTGCGGGTCCGCGGCTCGTAGGTCGGCACGCGCGGCAGCGGCGAGGCGAGCTCGCCGTCGCAGGCCACCAGACGAAGGCGGGCGGCTTCGGCATCCAGCCAGGCGGCGACGCAGCTGACCTCGTCGGCCAGCTCGCGGGGGAGCGGCCCGGACTCGGCGGTGCCGTCGCACCCCGTCGCGAACAGGGGGCCGTCGATGAGGCGGCCGGCGGCGAGCACGACGCGGCGGCCGTCGGGATCCTCGACCTCGACGCGGCCGCTGCGGCGTAGCGACTCCAGCCGCCGTTGCCGGATGAGCGCTCGAGCGAGAGCGGCAGCCCGGTCGCGCGTGTCGGCCGCCTCTTCGAATCGCTCGGCGCCGGCCAGCGCGTTCATGCGCTCGGCGAGCGGATCGAGCAGCAGGGCGGGCTCGACCGTGAGGCCGCGCACCAGGCGCTGGATGACGGCGCCGTACTCGGCCTCTGACACCTGACCGGCGCATGGGCAGAGGCTCACGCCGAGCTGGGCCGGGGCGCACGGCGCGGCCCGACGCTGGCGGGGCGGCTTGGCCGTGCACCGGCGGATCGGGACGGCGGTCTCGATCGCCTCTGCCAACAGGCGGGCGGCGGCCGCAGACGGCAAGGGACCGAGATAGAGCGCGCCGTCGTTGGCGCGGACCTTGCGGACGACTGAGAGCCGTGGGAACCGCTCGTCGAGGATCAGCTTGAGGTAGGCGTAGCGGCGCCACGTCTTCGACCGCCGGTTGAACGGCGGCATGTGCTGGTGGATCAGCCGCACCTCGAGCACCGACGCCTCGAGCGGCCCGGCGCACACGACGTGGTCGACGGACTCCATCTCCCGCAGCAGCTGGGTGACCTTGCGCCGTTGCTCGGTGGAGAAGTACGAGCGCACGCGGGCCCGCAGGTTGGCGGCCTTGCCCACGTAGAGCACGCGGCCGCCCCGGCCCCGGAACAGGTAGACGCCCGGGCGGCGGGGGAGGCGGGAGGTGAGGCGCAGCTTGTTGAGCTCGGCGGTGCCTTTCAGCGTCGGCAGCTGCAGGAGATCGTCGAGCCCGAGCACGCCGAGGCTGCCGGCCCGTTCGAGGAGCACGTGCAGGAGGTCGCCGGTCGCCAGCGCGTCGTCGAGGGCCCGATGGGTGGGCCGGTGGCCGAGGCGCAAGCGGCTGGCGAGTGTGCCCAGCCGGCAGTCGGGAACCTCGTCGCGGACGAGCCGGCGCGCCAGCGCACACGTGTCGACGAACTGGTTGCTCAGCCGCGGCCGCCCGGCCCGCGCCAGCGCGGCGTTGAGGAACCCGATGTCGTAGCGAACGTTGTGGCCGACGAGGACGGCGTCGCCGAGAAACTCGAGGAAGCTGGGCAGCACCTCGTCGATGCGGGGCGCGGGAACCACCATGGCCTCGGTGATGCCGGTGAGCACGGTGATCTCGGGCGGGATGGCCATGCCCGGGTTGACCAGCGTCTGGAGCGTGCCCAGGCACTCGCCGCCCCGCAGCTTGACGGCGCCCACCTCGGTGATGGCCCCGTCGAGCGCCGACCCTCCGGTGGTCTCTACGTCGACGACGCAGAACGTCGTCTCGCTGAGCGGCACTCCCAGGTCGTCGAACGACCGCTGCACGCCGACGGATCGTACACGAACATGTGTTCGATGTCGAGTACCTGAATCAGACGCCGAGGCCCGACGCCATCAAGCCCAGCGGCGGGGCGCCCAAGTCGAGGAGCTCCTTGTGGAAGCGGGGAAGGGAGAAGTCGGGCCCCCACGCGGCTCGGGCCTGCTCGCGCAGCTTCAGGATCTCGATCTTGCCCCACGTGTACCGGCCGTACGTCGGGTCGAACGTGGCCCGGGCCGCCTCGCTGCGGGCCGCCGGGCCCTGGAGGTGGGCGTCCTCCTCGAAGCGGCGGGCGCCTTGGTCGATCGTCATCTCGCCCGAGTGCACCCCGATCGAGACGGCCAGGCGGGTCACGCGCACGAGCGCCTCGATGGCGACGCCTGCCTGGAAGCGCGGGTCGTCGGCGCGGAAGCCCTCCTCGACGCAGAGCTGCTCGGCGTAGTGAGCCCAGCCCTCGATGAAGGAGGCCGACATCAGCGTCTTGCGCACGTCGCCCGACACCCGGCGCATGACGCGCCCATGGGCAAAGTGCCCGGGCGCGACCTCGTGCACCGTGATGGCGGGCAGCGTCGTGCGGTTGAACGCCTCGAGCCACTCCTGCTGCTGGGCGGGGGGCCACGTCGGCTCGGGCGGGGTGATGTGGTACCAGGACGGGGCGTCGGGCTCGTACGGCCCGGCCCACGACATCATGGCGAAGGCCCATCGGCGGGCGGGGGGCGTCGGCCCCACCAGGCATTCACCGTCCAGACCGGGAACGAGGTCCCGCTCGTGGGTGAAGGCGATGGCCTCCTCGACCTGGCCGCGCGCCTCGTCGACAACACCACCGGCGTCGGGGTGGTCGGCCAGCAGCGAGCCGATGACCTCGCCGATGGGCTTCCCGGGAGCAATGCGGCCGCACGCGTCCTCCAGCTCGGCGAGCAGACGGTTGCGTTCCTCGTCGGCCTGGCGGGAGAGTCGCCCGAGGTCGACGTCGATGGCCTCGCCGCTGCTCAGCAGGTGGGTCAGGCCGGCTTCGCCGATCGCCGGGTCGGGGTCGCCTTCGGCGGCTGCCCGCTTGAGGTGGGCGACGAGCCGGCGCTGGGCGGCCAGACCCGCGGCCGCGACCGGGTCGGCCTCGTCGAGCCCGCTCGCCAGCCCGACGACGGCGTCGATGAGGGCGGCGGCCGTGGGCGCCGGCACCCGATCGAGCGAGGACAGCGCCATGTCGACGGCCTCCGGCCAGGCGGCCAGCTGGCGTCGGCGAGCCTCGGCGCGCTGTTCGACAGGCGCGTACTCGCGGTCGTAGACGGACAGATCGAGGTTGTCGAGATGCACGAGCGGGTTGCTGCGGTGCTCCTCGAGCTCGCCGAAGCCGACGCGAAGCGCGTCCTCGAACGCCGCGAGGTGGGCCTCGTCGTGGTCGGCCGCGGCGCCGGACGAGTGCAGACGGGCGAGGGCGCCTCGGACGCCCGCCGGCGACAGGTCCTGGATGGCACCGTCGTATTCGTGGAGACCGGCGTTCTCCCGGACAACGGCGACCTTCAGGTCGCACACCGCGCGCACCCGGGCGTCCATCGGGCGGACACTAGGGTACGGAGCCCGTGGCCACTCGCTACCGCTGCGCAGCGTGCGGCAACCTCACCCGCTTCGACGTCACCGTCACCCGTCGCACGCGCGCCTTTCACCACTACTCGATCGGCGGCGAGCTGAGCGTGGAGGACACCGACGTCCTGTCCGAGGTCGTCGAGGACGTCGCCTGCCGCTGGTGTGGCTCGGGCGCCAACGTCGAGACCCTGGAAGAGGCGGACGCGGGCGACGCCAACTGAGCGGCGGAGAAAGAGTTCTTGTCGTACCCCTCTGTCATCCTGTGGCCATGACCGAGCATCTGGACATGACACAGCACGAAACGATGACGATCTCCTGCGACGAGTGCACCATGCAGCGCACCTCGGCCTGTGACGACTGCGTGGTGACGTTCATCTGCGGCCGTGAGCCCGACGATGCCGTGGTCATCGACGCAGCGGAAGTACGGGCCGTGCGCCTGCTCTCCGATGCCGGGCTCGTGCCCAAGCTCCGCTACGCACGGCACGCCGGGTAGCCACTATTCACGTTCACATCCAGAGCCGGGTGTTAACGTCGGCGCAGAGAGAGGCCCGACCGACGGGCTGTAAATAACGCGCGTGCAGAAACTCCACCTCGTCGGGTTCACCACCGAACATGACGGCCTCGTCTTCAGCGCGCGCAAGGGCTCCAGGGCCGGCGGCTACATCGTCCCCCTCGACAAGGAACTGCTTTCCACGATCGCCGAGGCCGAGCGCCTGCGCAACGGCGAGAAGGGCGACGAGGAAGGCACCCGCCCCCGGGCGCGCCCCAACAGCCGCCTGACGCCGCGCGAGATCCAGGCCTTCCTGCGTGCCGGGCGCTCGATTCCCGAGGTGGCGGCCGAGGCCGGAGTCGACGCCGAGTGGGTCGAGCGCTTCGCCGTACCCGTCGTCGCCGAGCAGGCGCAGATGGTCGAGCGGGCCCGGGCCATGACCTACTCCAAGGCGCGGCTCGGCCAGTCGACCCAGCCCCTCGGCACGTCGGTGCGCTGGAACCTGGCCGACAAGGGCGTGGCGATCGGCGAGGAGGAGTTCGAGCAAGGCTGGAGCGCCTTCCAGCTGCAAGACGAGGTGTGGATGATCCGGTTCCGCTACACGTCGCGCGCCCGGCTGCAGGTCGCGGAGTGGGAGCTCGACCTCGGCATCAACCAGCTCGCGTCGCGGAACCGATTGGCGTCCGAGCTCGGCTACGTGGAGAAAGGCCGCCGTCCACCTGCCCTCCCCGCGCCTGCGCCGCGGGTGCCAGCCGCGGCGCCAGTGCGAGTCGTCGAAGAGGTGGTCGAGGCACCCGAGCATCAGCCCGAGGAGCGACCGACGCCGGTCCGACCGCGGCGGCGACAGCGTCCGCCCGCTCGTCGGGCGCGGGCAACCACGCGCAAGAAGTCCCCCACGAGAAGGGTGCCGGCCAAGAAGGCGTCGGCCAAGAAGGCGT
>Ga0066702_10000046_pt1 | contig 18205 bp, 16 predicted proteins | sample GraSoiAngelo_151_FD_66507 | JGI IMG/M metagenome (GOLD analysis project Ga0066702, IMG submission 66507) | Grasslands soil microbial communities from the Angelo Coastal Reserve, California, USA - 14_1009_12_20cm | ecosystem: Environmental > Terrestrial > Soil > Grasslands | place: USA...
GTCGCGGTGAACAAGATGGACCTCGTCGACTTCTCGGCCGAGCGCTTCGCCGAGATCGAGGCCGACCTGCGCGCGCTCGACGCGCGTCTCGGCCTGCACGACGTGCGCGCGATCCCGCTCTCGGCGCTCCGCGGCGACAACGTCGTCGACCGCAGCGACGCGATGCCGTGGTACGACGGGCCGACGCTGCTCGAGCACCTGGAGACCGTGGAGATCGCCGGCGACCGCAACCTGGACGACCGGCGCTTCCCGGTGCAGTGGGTGATCCGGCCGATGGCCGACGAGCACCACGACTACCGCGGCTATGCCGGCCAGGTGGCAGGCGGCGTGTGGCGCGCGGGCGACGAGGTGGTCGTCATGCCGTCGGGTCTGCGCAGCCGCGTCGCAGCTGTCGATGCCGCAGGCGTCGAGATCGAGGACGCAGTGCCGGGCCAGTCGGTGACGATCCGGCTCGAGGATGACGTCGACGTCTCACGTGGCGACCTGCTCGCCGATCCCGCGTGCCCGCCCATTGCGGCGCGCGAGGTGACCGCGCGCGTGTCATGGATGAGCGAGCGCCCGCTCGAGGAGCGCGCGCGGCTGCTCGTCAAGCACACGACGCGCACGGTTCCCGCGCGCGTGGACGAGATCATCAGCGTCGTCGACATCGAGTCGCTCACCGACCGCTCGGCGCCGGGAAAGATGGAGCTGAACGACCTCGGCGTGGTGCGCTTCCGGCTCGCCGAGCCGCTCGCGGTCGACCCCTACGCGCGCAACCGCGCGACGGGCGCGTTCATCCTGATCGACGAGGCATCGAACGACACGGTCGGAGCCGGCATGGTGGTCCATGCAATCTGATTCGGCGCAGCCGAACCAGATTGAGGGTTTCCGGAGTGTCGATCCGTACCGCGACACGCACGTGATCGACTCGCGCGCGCCGCGGACGAACCAAGCGGTGATCGGCGTGCTCTCGCTCGTCGCGGTCGCGACGGGCTGGTGGTGGCTCCTCGCCGTGCTCGCGTTGCAGCTCGCGGTCGGCCTGACGTTCGGGCGCCGCTTCTGTCTCGCCTGCGTCGCGTACTTCGAGCTGATCCAGCCGCGCTTCGGCGAAGGCCCGCTCGAGGACTCACGCCCGCCGCGCGCGGCGAACGTCGTCGGGCTCTTTGTCCTTGGTGCCGCATCCGTCGCGTACGCAGCCGGCTTGCACACGCTCGGTGCGGGGCTCGGTTTGCTCGTCGCGGCGCTCGCGCTCCTCGCAGCCGTGACGGGGTTCTGCACGGGCTGCGAGGCGTACAAGCTCGGCTGCCTGTTGCGCGGCCGTCCGTTCGTCAGCTGCCCGCTCCCGCCGCGCGCATGACCTGGCAGTTCTCGATCGCGGGCTTGGCCATCGGCGTGCTCGTCGGCATGACGGGCATGGGCGGCGGCTCGCTGATGACGCCGATGCTGATCTTGCTGTTCGGCTTCGATCCGAAGACGGCGGTCGGCACGGACATCCTGCACGGCGCGGTCTTCAAGTCGTTCGGCGCGGTGCGGCACCGTCAGCTCGGCAACGTGCACGTGCCGCTCGCGATGTGGATGCTGCTCGGCTCGGCACCGCTGTCGCTCGTCGGCGTGCAGATCGCGAGCTCGTTCTCCGACGCGACGCAGACGCAGATGAGCCGCGTGGTCGGCGCCGCCCTGATCCTGGGCGGGATCGGCTTCGCGATCAAGACGTTCGTCCGCGGTTACACCGGCGACGAGGACCTGCACCTGACGCGGAAGCACAAGGTGATCGCCGTCGCGATCGGCGCAACGTGCGGCTTCGTCGTCGGCCTGACGTCGGTCGGCTCCGGGACGTTCTTCGGCCTCGCGATGCTGCTCGTCTATCCGCTCGCCGCCCGGCGGATCGTCGGCACGGACATGCTCCACGCCGCGCTTCTCCTCTGGGTCGCCGGCGCCGGCCACCTGCTGCACGGGAACGTCGACCTGCATGCGATGGCGTGGCTCCTCGTCGGGTCGATCCCGGGGGTGCTCGTCGGCTCGCACCTCTCGATCCGCGTCCCCGAGCGCGCCCTCCGCATGGGCTTCGCCGTGGTGCTCGTGCTCTCGGGGATCAAGGTGGTGAAGCTGCCGGCTGCGAACACGATCATCGAGGTAGGTCTCGCGGTCGCGATCGTGGGCTTCGCAGCCTGGTCGGTGGTGCATTTCCGGGCCAGTCGTCTGGCTCCCGTGACGGACTAGAACCATCTCAAGTGGTTCCAAGTCCTAGCCGATAAGGGCCTTGAAACCACACGAACCACACCCGAAAGGGTGACGCGGGCGTCATCTAGAGAAATGTCGCCCCGTTGACATTGGGTCTATGGACCTATTGCTGGTTCGTCAAAAGCGGCGCAGTATGTGGACCCCGCGCGCCCGGTGCGGGCTCGTAACGAGGGAGAAGAAACGTTTTGCGGCAAACGACTTCGGCACACGTCTCATCCCTGCGCGACTACCTCCAGGTAGTTCGCCGGCGCAAGTGGATCATCCTGCTCGCCGTCATTTTGGTGCCGTTGGCGGCGCTCGCCTTCTCTCTGCACCAAACGGCGCAGTACCAGGCGTCGTCTCAGGTCCTCCTTTCGCAGCAGGATCTCTCCAGCCAGTTGACGGGCACGCAGGTGTCCGGCAGCACCTCGGCTGATCGTGAGGCGCAAACACAGGCGAGCCTTGCTCGCGTCCCGGCCGTCGCGCAGGGCGCGATCGACGCGACTCACGTGCGTATGTCGCCTGCCGCGTTCTTGGGTGCCTCGTCGGTCTCGCCAGGGACGAACTCGGACCTTCTCACTTTTACGTTCCGCAGTTCGGATCCGTCGGTCGCCAAGCTTCTTTCCACCGCATATGCGCGGTCATATGTGCGCTATCGACTGGCCGCGGACACCGCGCCAATCCAGTCGGCGCTGCACGAGGTCGACGCGGAGATCGCAAAGCTCTCGACGCATGGCGAGCTCTACAACACGCTGGAGGACAAGGCGACGCAGTTGCGGACGCTCGCGGCCCTCAAGACTGCGAATGCGAGTGTTGTGCAGTCCGCCGACGGCGCAGCCAAGACCGCACCGAAGCCAAAGCGCAACGTGGTCCTTGGCATCGTGCTTGGCCTTTTCCTGGGCATCGGACTTGCGTTCCTGCGCGAGGCTCTCGATACGCGAGTGCGTTCTGCGGATGCAATCAGCGAGCACCTCCACCTTCCTCTGCTCGCACGCCTGCCGGCGCCGTCAAAGAAGATGCGAACCGAGTCGCGCTTGGCGATGCTCGACGATCCATCCGGACCGCAGGCTGAAGCGTTCCGCGTGCTCCGCACGAACTTCGAGTTCTCCACGCTCGGCAAAGAGGCGCGCGTCGTCATGGTGACGAGCGCCGTCGAGCAGGAAGGCAAGTCGACGACGATGGCTAATCTCGCTGTTGCGCTCGCGCGCGGCGGACAGCATGTCGTGCTGGTCGATCTCGATCTTCGCCGGCCGACCGTCGAAAGCTTCTTCGGACTGAGGGATCATCCCGGCCTGACGCAGGTTGCGATCGGCGCCTTACCGCTCGGGAAGGCGATCGTTCGTGTGCCTGTCGCGGGCGAGGACGCATTGCTTCTCTCGTCAACGCGGCCGAGCGAGAATGGCGACGGCAGGCCGCGTGTTGGTTGTCTTGACGTCCTGCCGTCTGGCCCGCTTCCTCCGGACCCTGGCGAATTCGTAGGCACGGACCGGCTCACGGAGATCCTGGAGCACCTTCGGTCGCACTCCGACATCGTGCTTATCGACGCGCCGCCGCTTTTCCACGTCGGCGACGGGCTGGTCCTCAGCTCCAAAGTGGACGCCGTGATGGTGGTGACGCGGATGGAGGTGCTGCGGCGTCCGATGCTTGTCGAACTCAAGCGCCTCCTCGACACAATGCCGGCGCACAAGCTGGGCTTCATTCTCACCGGTGCCGAGGACGAGGAGGGCTACGGCTACGGGTACGGCAGCTATCACTACTACCGCCCGCATGCGCATCGCGAGCGCGTCGAGGAGCGCGCGTGAAGACGCGCGTTTGTATCGCCGATGGAGTTACCGTCTTCCGCGCCGGCGTGCGCCAGGTCCTCGAGCGTGAACAGGACTTCGAGGTTCGCGGCGCTTCGGATCTGTCCGAACTCGACGCCGCGCTGGATCTTGGCGTCGACCTCGCGCTGATCGACAGTGATTTGCCACCTTCGGGTGTCCGCGCGGCGATCGCCTGCGCCAAGGGACGAGCGACCGAGATCGTGGTCTGGAGCCTCCGACCCGAGCCCGAGGACGTCTTGGCAGCGGTCCGCGCGGGGGCGACTGGCTATCTCCGGAAGGAGATCTCTCCGGCGGGCCTTGTCCGCTCCTTGCGCGGTGCGGCTCGAGGCGAGAGCCCTCTCTCGCGCGACCTCACCGCGCTCATGATCGATGCCCTTCATGCAGCGGAGTCGACCGCGCGTGCGCGAGAGGTCGCCGCGGCGCTGTCGGTTCGCGAACGCGAAGTGCTCTCGCATATGGCGCAGGGATCTCGCAACAAGCAGATCGCCACGGCGTTGACCATCAGCGAGTTCACGGTCAAGCGACACGTGCAGAACATCCTCCATAAGCTCGAGTTGCCATCGCGCCGCGCGGCCGCGGCGTTCTACGGGTCGCTCGGCGTCGACCGGGAGGCCGTCTGAGTGGCGGCCATTCGTACACGTCCGCTTATCGCGGTCATTTCGCGGGTGCCCTTGCTCGTCGAGGCGCTCACGGCAGCGTTTGCGGGCATCGCAGATCTACAAGCCGTATCCGCGGACGATGTCGAGGCGCACGGCCTCGTGCGGGCGTTCCGTCCCGACGCTGTCATCGTGGAGAGCACCGCGTCCGACATCGTCGACGCGGGCATCCCATGCGTTCGGCTCGACCTCGATACGCAGCGCGTCAGCATCCGTGAAGGCGCCGGTTGGCGTGATTTGCAGATCGACCTGTCGCCCGAGTCGATCCGCAACGTACTCATTGCTCGCCTCTATGGGGGCGAGCTGCTATGAGCACGCTCCCGCTCGCGGCGACCCATCAGCTCTACGACGTGCTCGACGCGCGCACGCGCGAGATTCTCGAGTACCGGCGCGACGTACCGATCGGCAAACGCCGCGGCTGGCTCGTCCGGAGGGCGCTGCTTACAGCGGACGTCGTCGCGCTCACCGCTGCGTTCATCGTGGCGGAGATCGTCGTGTCCAGCAGGAGCGGCCAGCACGGGGTGCTAAGTCAGGCGGCGGAGATCGGGATGTTCGTGGTCCTCCTTCCGCTCTGGGTCGTGGTTGCGAAGCTCTACGGCCTCTACGACAAGGACGAAGAGCGGGCCGACCACACGACCGCAGACGATCTCGTGCGGATGTTCCACCTACTGACGGTGGGAACGTTCCTTCTGTACGCGCTCTCGCGGGTCACGCTGTGGTTCTCGCCGACGTTCTCCAAGCTTTTCGTCTTTTGGTTGCTTGCAATCGTCGGTACGGGCGTGCTCCGTGTTGCCGCACGGGCGTATTGCCGGCGCCACCTCTCCTACCTGCAGAACGCGATCATCGTGGGCGCCGGCGACGTCGGCCAGACCATCGCCCGGAAGCTCCTGAAACATCCCGAGTACGGCATCAACCTCGTCGGCTTCGTCGATTCCGATCCCAAGGAGCGCGAGCCGGGCCTCGAGCACCTCACGCTCCTCGGCGATTCCGGCGACCTGCTCAATCTCGTCGCGCTTCTGGACGTCGAGCGAGTGATCTTCGCGTTCTCGGGTGAGGACCACGAGACATCGGTTCGGCTCATCCGCGAGCTCAACGACCAGAACGTCCAGGTCGACATCGTCCCGAGGTTCTTCGACGTGGTCAGTCCCGTCGTCGACGTTCACGCGGTCGAAGGCATTCCGCTTGTGGGCGTGCGCCCTCCACGCCTCGATCGATCTTCCCAGCTCCTCAAGCGGACGGTGGACATCGTGGCATCGGCGATCGGGCTCAGCATCTTGGCGCCGGTCTTCGCGCTCGTCGCGTTGGTGATCAAGCTGGACTCCGACGGTCCCGTTCTCTTCTTGCAGACGAGAATGGGAGCGCGCGACGAGGTCTTTCGGATCGCGAAGTTTCGGACGATGGTGGCCGACGCGGAGGCGCAGAAGACTCGCGTCATCCACCTGAACAAGCATGCGCGTCCCGGAGGGGACGCGCGGATGTTCAAGATCGACAACGACCCGAGAATGACGCGCGTCGGTCGACTCCTGAGGCGGTTCTCGATCGACGAGCTCCCGCAGCTTTGGAACGTGCTGCGGGGCGACATGAGCCTCGTGGGGCCGCGTCCGCTCATCCTCTCCGAGCACGCACACGTGCTCGATTGGGCCCACCGGCGGCTGGATCTGCGGCCGGGGATCACCGGACTGTGGCAGGTGCTCGGCCGCGACGCGATTCCGTTCGACGAGATGGTCAAGCTCGACTATCTCTACGTGACGACTTGGTCGCTGGCGGGCGACCTGCAGCTCCTGCTGCGAACGATTCCCGCGGTCGCGCGAAGGAGCACTGCGTGAGCGCACTCACGCGTCTGCTCGACAAGACGCCGAGCAGCCTCGCCCGTCTATTCGGAAGCGATCGGCTCCCTTCGCGGATCTCGCGGCCGTTGCTCAATCGCTTGGTGCCCTCCCGCCTGACCTCCGTCGTCGTTCGGTCGGGCGAGGCGAAGGGCCTGACGCTTCTCATCGACCCGAAGAACGAGAAGTACTACTGGTCCGGGGTTCGTGAGGAGGCCGTTCAGGCGGCGCTCGTCGAACTCTTGCCGGACGGTGCGTGCTTCTGGGACGTCGGGGCACATATCGGCTTCTTCTCGCTGATTGCGGCCCGGCGTGTCGGGCCGTCGGGCGTGGTTTACGCGTTCGAGCCGTCACGTGAGAATCGCGCCCGGCTTGCGAGCGTGCTCGAAGCAAATGCAGCCAACAACGTGGAGGTCCTGCCCGTCGCAGTTTCGGCCGAGGACGGGGCCGCCGTCATCCATCGCCATCCGAGCAGCACGATGTGGTCGCTCGAGCCGAGCGACGACCGTGAACCTGCGTACGAAGTCGAGTGCCGGTCCCTCGACAGTCTCTGGCGGGAGGGCCTGCGCGCGCCCGACGTCGTCAAGGTCGACGTGGAGGGGACCGAAGTCGATGTGCTTCGCGGCGCGACCGGGCTCATCGCCGAACACCATCCGGTGATGATCGTCGAATTCTCGAACGACGAGCTCCTCGCCGAAGCGCGCGAGCTCTTCAGGGGCAGCACGTGGCGGCAGCTGGACGCGTCGCGTTGGGTGATTGCATGACGAGCGTCGATCCCGTGGCGGTTGGCCTCGAGCGCGTTGCGAAGCCTGCTGCCGACGCGCGGTCGCGGGAGCGGTATCGCCGTGTCGCGCTCACCGCCGCGGCGGGCCTAGGCGCACGCTCGATCTCCGTCCTCACCGTGCTCATCTCGGTGCCGCTGGCGGCGCGATATCTGGGCGCCGAGCGGTATGGCGTGTACGTCACCATCGCTTCGCTGTCGGCCCTGCTCGGGTTCGCCGATATCGGACTCGGAAACGGCCTCACGAATGCCGTCTCGACCGCCCTCGGTCGCGGTGATCAACGGAAGGCTGTCGCGGCCATCTCCAGCGCCTTCGCCGTGCTCTGTGCAATCAGTCTCACGCTGTTGATCGGGATCGCGGTCGCGACATTGACCGTCCCGTGGGCGCAACTCCTCGGCGTGTCCTCATCGGCTGTCGCCCACGATGCGGAGGTCGGCGTGGTCGTCTTCGGCGTGTGCTTTGTGGTCGCTTTGCCGCTCGGCCTCGTGCAGCGCGCCCAGCTCGCCTGCCAGGAGGCGTTCTACGGACATGCGACGGTTGGGCTCGCCAACCTTCTCAGCCTCGCGGGGGTCGGCCTGTGCGTCGTCCTCCACGCGGGCTTGCCGTGGCTCGTGTTGGCGATCGGCGTTGCGCCGGTGGTCGCGGGCGTTGCGAACGGTGCCTATTTCTTCGGCGTCCGGCACCCCGAGCTTCGCCCCTCGCGTTCAGCGGTCTCCAGCCGTGTCGGACGCGAGCTGCTCGGCGTCGGGTCGATGTTCCTCGTCCTTCAAGTCGCGATCGCGATCGCGTACCAGTCCGATGCGATCGTGCTCGCGCATCTCCGTGGCCCCGCAAGCGTGGCGGAGTACGCCGTACCCATGCGCCTCTTCACGCTCATCCCGGTCGTTATCGGGCTCGTCGTCTCGCCGCTTTGGCCTGCCTACAGCGACGCGCTCGCGCGCGGTGACCTGGGCTGGGCGCGCAAGGCGATGCACCGCTCGGTTGGCTTCGCTACGGGCCTCGGCGGCGTGTTCGCGGTGGTGCTCATGCTCACCGCCGACTGGATCGTCGGATGGTGGGTCGGTGACGTCGTGCATCCCAGCGTTGCGCTGATCGTCGCGCTCGGCCTCTGGGCCGCCGTGATGTCCGTGAGCAACGCGTACGCGATGTTCCTGAACGGAGCCGGGATCCTTCGTCTTCAAGCGCTCGCTGTCGTGCTGATGACGGTTGCGAACCTCGGCGCGTCGATCGCGCTCACTAAGGCATTTGGCGTGTCGGGTGTCGTCTGGGGAACAGTCCTCGCGCAGCTTCTCTTCTTCTTGCTCCCCTTCTCGATCTACACGCAGCGATGGCTCGCGCGCGCCGGGACGGCGGCATGAAAGGCGTACTTTCGACCGACGGCGCGCTCGCGGAGAGGCAAGCTGCGCTGAGAATCGGAATCGAGGAGCTCATCCACGAGTACTTCGCGACGGTCCCCCCGATGCCGGCGGCCTCGCTTCCGCTCGCCGTCCCTCTATACGGCGCCGACGAGGTGATGGCGGCGCTCGACGTCCTACTCGAGCAGCGGGTGACGATGGGCGACCGCGTGCGCGAGTTCGAGGGCGCCTTCGCCGAGTTCATCGGGACGCGCCACGCGATCATGGTCAACAGCGGGTCGTCGGCGAACCTGCTGGCTCTGTCGGTCCTTTCGAGCGAACGGCTGCCTGGGAGGCTGCGCGCCGGCGATGAGGTGATCGTCCCGGCTGTCACGTGGCCCACGACGGTCTCGCCGGTGCTTCAACTTGGGTGTGTTCCGGTCATCGTCGACGTCGATGAGACGACGTTGAATTTGGATCAGGACTCGCTCGAAGCTGCGTTGTCGCCACGAACGCGTGCGATCTTCGCGGTCCACCTCCTCGGCAATCCCATCGACATGCCCCGCTTGATGGCGTTCGCTAAGAAGCACGATCTCCTCGTCATCGAAGACACCTGCGAGTCGCTTGGCAGCAGCAGTGCGAGCCGGCGCGTGGGCTCGTTCGGGGAATTCGGAACCTTCAGCTTCTACTTCTCGCATCACATGACGACGATCGAAGGGGGCATGCTCGTCACGGAGGACGACGCGCTCGCCGACCTCGCGCGTTCGATGCGTGCCCATGGATGGACGCGCGACCTGCCAGCTGAGGAGCGCCGCGCGTTCGAGGAAGCCAATCCGGCAGTCGATGCGAGGTTCCTCTTCGTCAACTTGGGCTACAACGTTCGACCGACGGAGATGCAGGCGGCCTTCGGGCTCGTGCAGCTGCGGCGGCTCAACGAGTTCAACGCACGGCGACGCGCCAACGCGCAGTTCCTGCTGGACGCTCTTCGCGAGCTCGATCTCCCGATCCACCTCGTGAACGAGCAAGGCGGCGGGCGCAGCACCTGGTTCGGTTTCGCTCTCCTAACCGACGGGCTCGAGACGCGAATCGCGCTCTCGCAGCACCTCGAGTCACGGGGAATCGAGACTCGCCCGATCGTGGCGGGGAATCTCGCCGCCCAGCCTGCATTTCGGTCGAGCTTGCATCGAACGGTCGGCGACCTTCCCGCCGCCACGCGCATCGGCGAGCGCGGACTGTTCTTCGGCAATCATCCGAGCCTCACGCAGGAGCATCTCTCGATCGTGGTCGACGCGTTTCGCGAGTTCTTTGATGGACGGCCATGACAGAAGGGCGCGTGGTGTTTCTCTGGCCGAACCTGATCGTGCCGAACGGCGGTGCGAAGTTCATCTTCGAGGCGGCGAAAGCGACTGCCCGCAAGCGGTCGGTCGAGGTCGTCGTCGACAGCGCAAGCCATTTTTGGAGGGACGAGTTCCAACGTGCCGGCATCCCGTTGACGGAGATCGACCCGGCGACCCCGATCAACTGGCGCTACTGGCTGCAGCTAAGGCAACTGGTCCGCCGTGACGTGCGTGCCGTCGCCACGCGCGCGGCCGGCGCCAGCGCGGTTGTCTCGACGTACTTCCCGATGCAGTGGGTGGGCGCCGAGGTGGCGCGCGAACAAGGTCTGCGGCACGTGCACCTCTGCTTCGAGCCGTTCCCTATGTTCCACGCGCGATACTTGATGAAGGGCGAGCCGTGGGGGAGGAGACTGCGCTTCCGCGCCTACACGCTCGCGTACCGCGGTCTCGACACGAAAGGCATCACGCGCGCCCACGCGCTCTTGACCTTGAACCCGACGACGGCGCGCGCGGTCGCCGCCACCTATGACCGGCACGACGCGGTCTCGACCTACACCGGCATCGACTTCGACCGTTTTCGTCCCTACAGCGAAGAAGAAGTAGCGCACCTGAGGGCGCGCCTGGGCGACGGCCCATTCGCGATTCACTCCACGGATCTCGGCCCGATCAAGCGTAGCGATCTCGCCTTGCGGGCGTTCGCAGCGGCCTCGGCGCCGGGGAAGCTGATTGTCACAGCGACGTCGCTCGATCCAGCTCGGGTGGCTCGCTTCGAGTCGCTCGTTGCGGAGCTTGGCCTGCGCGGCCGCGTCGAGTTTCTCGGCTTTGTCGACCCCGACGATCTACCGCGGCTCTATTCGATGGCGAACGTGCTGATTCAGACGGGCGTCGACGAGCGAATGGGAGCGACGAGCATGTCGCTGCCGGTGAAGGAGGCGTTGGCATGCGGCACGCCGGCGATTCGTTCTGACGTCACGGACGAGGATGTCCAAGACGGCGTGAGCGGCTTTCTCGTCGACCCGCGCGCCATCGATGCAACCGCTGAACGAATTGCGTTGCTGATGGCTGACTCCGCGCTGAGCGAGGAGATGGGGGCCGCAGGAAGGCGTCGCATGCGGGAGCGGTTCAGTTGGGACCGGGTGGCCGAGGTGATTCTCGAGGCGGCTTCGTGATGACCACTGCGCTGGTCACGGGCGCGTCGGGGTTCGCGGGCGCCCATCTGGTGAAAGAGCTTTCTTCGCGCGGCGTATCCGTCGTCGCGGTGACGAACCACCGCTCCGTCGATGTCGCGGGAGTCGATCAGGTCAAGGTCGAGATCACCGACGCCGGGGCCGTTGCACGGGCAGTTGACACGTGCGAGCCGGACGTGGTCTTTCACCTGGCTGCCATCGTCGACACCGTCGAGACGCCGGACGTCTATCGCTTGTTCGAGGTGAACACCCTGGGCACGGCGGCGATCGTCGAGGCCGTCAGAGTCCGCGGCCGGAACACTCGTCTCGTGTTCGCGAGCTCGGCGTTCGCGTACGGGGCAGTGCCGTCCGAGCGCCTCCCTGTTGTCGAGTCGGAGCCACTCCGACCGGTCACTCCTTATGGAGCGAGCAAGGCTGCCGCGGAGGCGATCATCGGTCAGTACTCGAGGGCGGGCGGTGACTGTGTGGTCGCGCGGGCGTTCACGCATACGGGACCCGGCCACGTCGGTCCGTACGCGCTCGCCGACTGGGGACGACAACTCGCCGAGATCGAGGCAGGGTTGGCGCCGGCGCAGATCGCCTGCGGCAATCTGGACGTGAAACGGGATTACCTCGATGTCCGCGACGTCGTCGCTGCATACATCGCGCTCGCCGACGAAGGGGAGGCGGGCGCGACCTATAACGTCGCGAGTGGCGTTGCCACGCCCATGGGCGACCTGCTCCGTGAGCTGGTCGACGTGAGCGGCGTCGCGGTGGAGCTCGTCGTGGATCGAGGACGGTTCCGCGCCGTGGACCAGCCATCCTTCTACGCCGACACGACGAAGCTGCGGACATCGACCTCGTGGCAGCAGCAGTTCACTCTGCGTGAGACTCTCGCTGACCTTGCGGCCTTCTGGCGCGAGCGAGTCGCCGCCGGGATGAGCGTGACCGGATGAGCGTGTCCGACCTGCGCCCTGCCGCTGATCGCCGAGCCGATGCGACCTCGCCGCGTGTGGCGATCTCCAATGGCTTTGGACGCTTTCACCTCACGCTCGCCGCCGCCGAGGCCGACGCCCGCGGCGCGCTGGCGGTTCTCGTCACCGCCGCCTATCCCGGGCAATCGAAAGGTCTTGCCGCGGTGGCGCGGCGGCTGCCGGCCGTGGCGCGCCTCGTCGACCGCCGAGAGCCCGGTCTCGACGCGACGCGGATAGCGGATCTGTGGTCGGCGGAGCTCGCCTACCTACTCGCGCGACAGGTGTTTCGCTCCTCGCCGCGCATGACGGAGGCCGCCACCCTCGCTGCTGTCCGCCGCTATTGCAGACAGGCCGCGAGGATCGTTGCGGAGGCTGAGGCCGAGGTCTTCCATTTTCGTTCGGGCTTCGGCGGCGCCGCTGTCGAGACGGCCGCACGCCGCGACATGGCCCTGCTCTGCGACCACTCGATTGCCCATCCCACCGTTCTCGAGCGCCTAACGGCGGGAGAACCTGCGCCCGCCGAGGGTGAACTGCCGCGCTCCCCGTTCTGGCGGTGGGTTTGCGACGACCTCGCGCGTTGCGAGCACGTCCTCGTCAACTCGGACTTCGTGAAAAGCACGTTCATCCAGCAGGGTTGGGACGACTCTCAGGTCCACGTTCTCTACTGGGGGATCGACGATCGCTTCCTTCGATCCATTCCGAGGCGGATCGAGGAGGTGCCGAAGGGACCGCTTCGGCTGACGTTCGCAGGGGCGTTCGGTCGCCGCAAGGGCGCCGACGTGCTCACTCGTGCGCTCCTGGCCCTCGATGACGTCGATTGGGAACTGACGCTCGTGGGCTCGATCGAGCCCGACGCCGCGACCCGGTGCGCGGCACTGCTCCGCGACGAGCGGGTACGCGTGGTCGGCGTCGCGCCACGGGCCCGCCTCGCCGAGATTCTGTCCGCGACCGAGGTCTTCGTCTTCCCGTCACTGGCCGAGGGGTCGGCGCGCGTCGTGTTCGAGGCGCTCGCGGCCGGGTGCTACGTCGTTACGACCCCGAACTCTGGTTCGATCGTGGAGGACGGGGTTCACGGTGCGCTTACGGCCCCGGGTGACGACCGCGCACTCGCTGATGCCCTCGGTTGCGCCTCCGTCGACCGCGAGAGGATCGCGTCGGTTGGGCTACGGAACGCCGAGCTCGTTCGGACCCACTATCGCCAGGCCGACTACGGCGCTGGTCTCGCGCGTCTCTACGACACCTTGCGCGAGAGGGAAACGGCGTAATGGTTGCTTCCCCGATCACACTGGCGCCGGCTCGCGCCGTCGTCTCGCGAGAGTTGTTCGCCTTCGTGTTGGGGGCGCTGTTGTTCGCACGCGTTCAGGCGGGCGGCACGTTCTTCCTGCCGGAGATCGTTCTGATCTTCTCGATTCCAGCTCTCTACCTGGAGCGCGGTCGGGAGCCGATCGATCGCCGCATCGCCATCGCCCTCGTCTTGGGCGTTGTGTGGCTCTGGGCGCAAGTCTTCAGCGACATCTATCGCGAGTCGGCGTTGCACGATTACTCGCGCGGCTGGGCGAACATCACTTTCACGCTCGCGAACCTCTTCGCGCTGGCGCTGCTCCTGCGCTGCGAGCGACGAATGCTGGTCGCCTACGGATGGGGCCTCGTCGTCGGGTTCTTTCTGGAGTACCTGATCACGCCGAGCCTGTTGGCTCAGGGGGAAGCCTGGAAGTTCGGCTTGTCGATGCCGGTCACGCTGGGGGTCGCTCTCCTCGCCAGCCGGCCGCGCTACCTCGCCTCTTTCGTGCCGACATTTGCGCTCGTCGGGATCGGTGTCGTCAACCTCGTCCTGGGCTTCCGAAGCCTGGCCGGCGTCTGCGTCCTTGCCGGCGTCTACTGCGCGGCGCAACGTCACGCAACGCGCAACGGCCTGCGCCCCATCCCCTTCTCGTTCCGGCGCGCGCTCGTCGTCGGCGGGGTCGGGCTCATCCTCTCCTACGCAGTCGTCGGGATCTACGGGCGATACGCGAGCAGCGGCGCGCTGGGGACTCGGGCCGCAGCTACCTATACGGCCGAGGCGGGGGGTCTCGGCCTGCTGATCAACGGGCGGGCCGAGAATTACGGGTCGTGGCTCGCGATTCGGGACTCCCCGCTCGTGGGCTGGGGCTCGTGGGCGCACGGACAGCGATTCGTGGACGCGACGCGGAACGCGGTCGCGCCGCGGCCCTACACGCAGCTCGACGACACCATTCCCGTTCACTCACACCTCTTCTGGGCATGGGTCGACGCGGGCCTGTTCGGGACGTTGATCTGGTTCTTCGCGATCGGCCTGGCGATTCGCGTCGCCGCGACGCTCTACCGGACGTCGGAGCCGCTCACGCCCCTGATCTCGTTCGTCACGACGTTGTTCTTATGGGACGTCTTCTTCTCGCCGTACGGCGCTGAGCGACGGCTCCTGACGCCCTACTACCTCATCCTGTTCGTCTTCGCGCTTCGCAAGTCGGCCGAGGGTCTAGCTGAGGACACGGCGTGAAGGTCTCGATCGTCACGATCAGTCTCAACCAACGCGAGTACCTCGAACGCGCGATCCAATCCGTTCTCCGTCAGGAAGGGGTCGATCTCGAGTACATCGTGCTGGACGCCGGCTCCACCGACGGAAGCCGTGAATTGATCGACGCGTATCGCGAGCGTTTCGCGCGTGTCATCTTCGAGCCTGATCGCGGGCCCGCTGACGGTCTCAACAAGGCGTTCGCGCATGCGACGGGCGAGATCGTCACCTGGGTCAACGCCGACGACGAGTTGTTGCCCGGCGCGGCCGCGGCCGCGGCCGCGATGTTCGAGCGCGACCCGGCGCTCGACGTCGTCTATGGAGATGGGTACCTGGTCGGAACGGACGCCGGCTCTAGGCGTCGATTCAGATCGACAACCTCGTTCGGTCCCAGGCGCTATGTCTACGGCTGGACGGTCCTTCTGCAACAGGCCGCGTTCGTGCGGCTCGAGGCGATGCGCCAGGTTGGCGGATTCAATGACGCGAACCGGACGAACTGGGACGGCGAGCTTTTTCTCCGCCTGGCATTGGACGGCGCACGCTTCAGGCACGCCCGTCAGAATTGGGGCTGCTTCCGGATTCACCCGAACTCGATCACCGGCTCCGACCGCCTCAACGCGGAGTACGCCGAGCAACGTCGCAAACTGTTCCGCGAAGTCGTCGGCCGCGACCCGAACGCGTTCGACCGAGCGCTGATGGTCGCATCCGCACCGCAGAAGTGGATCCGCGATCCGGTCGGCTTGATCCAGCGGATCAACGACGAATGGCGGGCACGGTGAAGCCGATCCGCATCGCGCTGTTCGCGGCTTGGCCCGTGTACTACCAGGCGCCGTTGTACCGCTTGATCGCGGCCGACGAGAGGTTCGACTTCACGGCGATCTTCGCCTCGAGCGCGGGCATCCGACCGTTCGACCGCGGCTTCGGCCAGGCCGTCGCCTGGGGTGACGATGCACTGGACGGATACCGGAGCGTCTTCTTGCGCGCGGCAGACCGTCGCGCGCCGGGCGGATTCACGTCCCTGCGCGATCCGGACGTCATCGGTGCTCTGGCGCGGGGGAAATACGACGTGCTCTGGATGCACGGATACAACTCGATCACACACCTGCTCGCGCTCGCGACCCAACGGCTGCGCGGCGCACCGGTCCTGCTGCGCGAGGAGCAGACACTGCTTCGCCCGCGGTCGCGCGTGCGCCGCGTCGCGAAGGCACCGCTCCTTCGCATGCTCTTCTCTCAGGTGAGGGGGCTGCCGATCGGAACCGAGAGCCGAAGATGGTTCGCGCACTACCGCGTGCCCGACCAGCGGCTGTTCGTCGTGCCGTACGGCATCGACGTCGCCGAGAGCCGGAGGCTGGCCGGCGGGCTCGAGCCGAGGCGCGCGGCGCTGCGAGCAGCGATCGGTATCGAGGATCAGCGACCGATCGTGCTCTGCGTCGGACGACTCATTCCCGAGAAGCAACCGCTCGCCGTCCTCGAGGCTTTCGCGCAGGTGAGGGCAAAGCGGCCATGCGCTCTCGTCTTCGTCGGCTCGGGGCCGCTTGAGCAGGAGCTTCGCGAACGCGTCGCGACCGCTTCGATCCCCGATGTTGTCTTCGCGGGCCTCCGGCGGCAGGACGAACTTCCGGAGCTCTACGTGGCCGGCGACGTTCTCGTCCAGTTCTCGATCTCGGAGACCTGGGGGTACACCCTCAGCGAAGCCCTCACGTACGGGCTCCCCGTGGTGGCGTCCGACCGCGTCGGCGCCGCAACCGACTTGGTCGTCGAGGGCGAGAACGGATTCCGCGTTCCGTTCTCCGACACGGACGCGCTTGCTTCGTCGCTGCTTCGCCTCGTCGAGGACGACGATCTACGCAGGAGCTTCCGTGCCGGCTCGAACCGGGTTATCGAGGGTTACACGTACGCCGCCGCCGCGAAGGGCCTGGCTGCGGCAGTTCGCAGCGCCGTCGGAGAGCGGCGTTGGCGGGAAGCGCTGCCTGCGCCGCCCGAGGGTGCCGCGCACGTCGGGACGGTGCCCGCATGAGAGTTCTGCACGTGATCGGAAGCCTCGCTCCGCGTTACGGAGGACCGACCTCTGCGGCGTTGGCGATGTGCGACGCGCTCGCCCGAGCGGGCCATGACGTCGAGGTCTTGACGACGGACGTCGACGGCCACCGCCGGCTCGATGTTCCGCTCGGAACGTGGGTGTCCGCGGGGATGGCACAGGCCCAGTACTTCCCCGTCCGGAGGCCGCGCTCGTACTGCTTCTCGCCGGAGCTCTTTCGTGCCCTGGCGAGGCGCGTGCCGGAGGTGGACGTGGTGCACATCCACAGCCTCTATCTCTTCCACGGCTGGGCCGCCGCCCGAGCAGCTCGCGCGGCCGGGGTGCCGTACGTGATCCGGCCCCACGGCACCCTGGACGCCTACCACCGCCAGAGCAGCGCGACCAAGAAGCGCCTTTACGACGCTCTTGTCGAGACGAGGAACATCAACGGCGCGGCGGCGATTCACTGCGCGTCCGACATGGAACGCCACGAAGTAGAGGGTGCTGGAATAACGACGCCCTGCGTCGTCGTCCCCCTTGCAGTAGATACGGAACGGTTTGCAGAAGCTGTCGATCCGACCGATCTCGTCGGGCGATTCCCTGCGTTGGGCGAGAGAGCGGTCGTGTGCTTCCTCGGCCGGCTGACCGAGAAGAAGCAGCTGCCGGTCCTAATCGACGCGCTGGCTCGGTGCGACGACGTCATCCTGGCGATCGCCGGCCCGGATGACGAGGGGATCCTGGAGCGCCTCCGCGCACGTGCTGCCGGGCTCGGAATCGCCGATCGGGTCGTCTTCCTCGGCTTGCTCGGCGACTACGAGAAGCGCGCGCTGCTGCAACTCTCACGAGCGTTCGTCTTGCCCTCGCTAGACGAGAACTTCGGCGTCAGCGTCGTCGAGGCACTCGCTGCCGGCACACCCGTTCTCGTATCGCGACACGTCGCCGTGGCCGAGGACGTCGTCGCGGCGGACGCGGGGCGCTTGATCGATGTTCACCCCGACTCGATCGCGCGCGCGATCGAGGCGATCGCCGAGAACGATGACGCAGCACGAGCGATGGGTCAACGAGCAAGGCGGCTCGCACAGGAACGCTTCGCCCCGGAGCACGTCGCCGCGGGTCTTGGTCAGCTGTACGCCTCGGTGGTCGAGATGCCTACTTCGGAGAGAAGGAGAGCGGCGTGACGGCGGGTCTTCAATACCTTCGCGCGCGGTATCACCCATTGCACCACGTTCGCTCGGTCACGGTGCTCAGACGAGCTCTCGCCGTCGTGGACGTCCCGTGCTGGATCAGCCTTCCGATGATCCCGTGGAAGCTCCGAGTTCGCGCGGTCCGTCATGCGTCTTACGTCGTTCTCCGGGGCTCGCCCGAACCGGGCCTGACCGCATTCCTCCGGGCCAGCATCGACCTCTTCGAGCCCGCGTCTTTCTGGGACATCGGCGCGAACTTCGGCTACTACGGTTTTCTCGCCAAGAGCATTAGGCCAGAGCTCTCGGTGACGTTCTGCGAACCCGATTCGGGCAACGCCTCTCTCGTTCGGGCGACGATCGATCGTTCGGCACGGCTC
>Ga0066702_10000052_pt1 | contig 17733 bp, 17 predicted proteins | sample GraSoiAngelo_151_FD_66507 | JGI IMG/M metagenome (GOLD analysis project Ga0066702, IMG submission 66507) | Grasslands soil microbial communities from the Angelo Coastal Reserve, California, USA - 14_1009_12_20cm | ecosystem: Environmental > Terrestrial > Soil > Grasslands | place: USA...
TCGACGTCGTCGTCAACAACGTCGGCGGCACCATGCCGCGCCCGTTCCTCGACACCAGCCCCCGGTACCTCGAGGCCGCTTTCCACTGGAACGTCGCGACCGCCTTCGCCCTCACCAAGGCATGCGTCCCGCTCATGCTCGAGGGAGGCGCCGGGTCGGTCATCAACATCAGCTCCGCCGTCGGCCACCTCTCGGATCGGGGCTTCGTCGGCTACGGGACGGCCAAAGGCGCGCTCGACCACATGACGGAGCTGATGGCCGCCGACCTGGCGCCCCGCATCCGCGTCAACGCGGTGGCCCCCGGGTCGATCGAGACCGACTCGCTCGGCAGCGTGCTCAACGACGAGATGCGGGCCACGATGACCTCGATGACGCCGCTCAAGCGGCTGGGTCGGCCCGAGGACATCGCCGCCGCCGTCCTGTACCTGGCGTCGGACGCCGCCTCTTTCCTCACCGGGAAGCTGCTCGAGGTCGACGGCGGCCTCAGGGTTCCCAACCTGCCGCTCGGCCTGCCCGATCTGTGAGCGGCCCGGACCCGGGCCAGTTCCGCGCCGTGCTGGGCCACTTCGCCTCCGGAGTGGCCCTCATCACCGGCCTGTCCGACGGCGGCCCGGCCGGCTTCACGTGCCAGTCCTTCTTCAGCCTGTCCCTCGAACCGCCGCTCGTCGCCTTCGCCCCGGGCCGGACGTCGACCAGCTGGCCCCGCGTCTCCGGGAGCGGGTCGGTTTGCATCAACATCCTGGCCGCCGACCAGGAGGCCCTGGCACTCACCTTCGCCCGCCGCGGGGCGGACAAGTTCGCCGGTGTGGGCTGGTCGCCGGGCGCCACCGGGGCGCCCCGGCTGCACGGGGCGCTGGCGTGGATCGACGCCACCATCGAGGACGTGCACGAGGCGGGCGACCACTTCCTCGTCACCGCCCGGGTCATGGAGGTGGAGAGCGGTGCCGGTACGCCACTGGTCTTCTACCGGGGTGGCTTCGGGGGCTTCGCCCCCTAGTCCTTCCACCAGTGGTCGGTCAGCGTCACCCCGTCCCGGCTGGAGGTCTCCTCGTACAGCCGGCGGTAGCCGGTGTGGGCGATCCGCCATTCGCCGTCGGTCTTGACCATCTTGTCCTCGTATATGGCCGCGCCCCGGAGGGTGAGGTTGGCGGGCACGATGATGACGACGTCCTCGAGACCCCAACGGGCGTCTGCCGTGGTGGGGCTGGTGATCGTTATCTCCGGCTGGTGGACCTTGTGCGACGTGATCATGTCCTTCTCCGGCATCGACTCCTGCAGGAAGGCCAGGATCGCATCGCGGCCCTGGAAGCTGAGCTTGCCCGAACTGTAGGCGGAGGTGGCGTCCTCAGCCAGAGTGGTGGTGAGCAGATCCCAGTCCCGTGTGTCGACGGCGCGGAGGTACCGGTACTTGACCTGCTTGATGGCTTCGATCTCGATCAGGTCGTCGGGGGTCATGGCGGCGCCTCTCAGATCATCACGTCGGTCGGGTTGAAGCCCATGACCGTCATGCCGTAGCTGTGCAGGGAACGGTCGATGGAGTTGACCGTGTGATGGCGACCGGCGTGGGCGTCGCGCCAGAGCCGCTGGATCGGGTTGGACAGCATGATGGTGCCGGCCCCGCTCCGGTCGAATATGTCGTCGATGGCGGCGATGGCCCGGGCCGTGCCCTGCACCTGGTCGCGCCGGGCCCGGCTGCGCACGTCGAGGGTGATCTCGCCGCCGGCCAGGGCGGTCTCGTACATCTCGCCGATGTTGCGCATCAGATGGGTGCGGCAGGCGTCGACCTCCGAGGCGGCCGCCCCGAGGGCGCTGACGGTGTAGGGGTCCTCGGTGGCCTTGCCCCAGCTCTTGGAGACGCGGGCCTTGGTGTACTCGAGGTTCTCGGCCAGGATGCCCTCGGCCATGCCGATGATCGCCCCGGTGATGGCGTTCGAGAACATCGTGGCGAAGGGGAGCCGGTACAGAGGCGACGTGTTGACGGCCAGGCCGGGGCTCTCCCAGGCGAACATCTTGACCAGGTCGATGGCGCGGTGCTCGGGCACGAACAGGTCCTCGACGATGACGTCGTTGCTGCCGGTGCCCGACAGGCCCATCACCTGCCAGACGTCCTCGATCCGGTAGTCGGTCCGGGGGATGAGGACGTTCCACATGGCCGGCGGCGCGCCGTCGCCCCGGTCCAGGATGACCCCCAGGATCACCCACTGGCAGTGGTCGCATCCCGACGAGAAGCTCCAGCGCCCGTTGAGGGTGTAGCCCCCCTCGGTGGGCGTCATCCGGCCGCCCGGCATGTACGACGAGCTGACCCAGGTGTCGGGGTCCTCACCCCAGACCTCCCGCTGCACCTGGTCGGGGAACAGGGCGATCTGCCACGGGTGCACGCCCACCACGCCGGTGACCCACCCGGTGGAGCCGCACGCCGCGGCCACGGTCAGCAGGGCCTCGTAGAACAGCCGGGGGTCGGACTCGAACCCGCCGTAGCGCTTCGGCTGGAGCAGCCGCATGAGGCCGGACTCCTTGAGCTCCTTGACCGACTGGTCAGGCAGGCGGCGGTCCTTCTCGGCCGTGGCGGCCCGTTCCCGGATCAGCGGGGCGAGTTCCCGTACCCGGTCGAGGACGGCGGTTTCGCTCATTCGACTAGCTCCTGTGAGGCGATGGGGGCCCGGCCGCCATGCGGGCAGGCGGGGAGAATACTGCCGCCCGGGGCCGATCCGCCGCCACGACCGCATGCCGACAGCCGGGACATGGCCGGGCCGCCCCCCGGGGCGGTCCCTTAGGATCGGCCCGTGAGCACCGCGACCCTGGACTTCGAGGCGACGAGCAGGTACCTGGACGGCGAGCACCGGCTGCACTACCACGAGGCCGGCGAGGGTCCCGCGCTGGTGCTGCTGCACGGCTCGGGACCCGGTGTCAGCGGCTGGTCCAACTTCCGCGGCAACTTTCCCGTGTTCGCCGGGCAGTTCCGCACCGTCGTCATGGACATGCCGGGCTTCGGCAAGAGCGACCGCCCGCCGCTGGACCGGGCCTACCCGCGCGTCGCCGCCGACCACGTGCTGCGGCTCCTCGACGGCCTCGGGATCGAGAAGGCCCACCTGCTCGGCAACTCGATGGGCGGCTACGTCGCCTTCGAGTTCGCCCTGGCCCACCCCGACCGGCTCGACCGGCTGGTGGGCATGGGACCGGGCGGCCTGGCGGCCAACATCCTCGGCCCCGAGCAGAGCGAGGGGGCCCGCCGCCTGGGCGACTTCATGATGGCGCCCTCGAAGGCGACCATGGAGGCGTGGGTGGACACGATGGTGGCCAACAAGGCCGTCGTGGACGACGACCTGATCGAGGAGCGGCTGGCCAACGCGCTGGCCCCCGGGGCGCTCGACTCGGCCATCGCCATATTCTCCTCGCTGGGCCAGCACCCCGAGCCGGTACCGCTGTACGCCCGGGTCAAGGGCATCAAGGCACCGACCCTCATCACCTGGGGTCGCGACGACCGCATGCTGCCGGTGGAGGGCGCCCTGTTCGGATTCCGCCAGATGCCCAACGCCGAGCTGCACATCTTCTCCAAGTGCGGCCACTGGGCCCAGGTCGAGCGCAAGGCCGACTTCGAGCGGCTGGTGATCGACTTCCTGACCCGCGGCTGACGGGGTTCAGACGACCGGGAGCGGCGCCCCGGCGGCATCGAAGGGCTGGCCCGTGGCGTGCCGGGCCGCCACCCACCCGAAGGTGAGGCTGGGGCCGATAGTGGCACCCGGCCCGGCGTACTCGTTGCCCATCACCGACGCCGACGTGTTGCCCACGGCGTAGAGCCCGGCGATGACCGTCCCGTCCTCCTTGAGCACGCGAGCCTGCTCGTCGGTGAGCAGACCACCCTTGGTCCCCAGGTCGCCGGGCACGAGCCGGGCCGCGTAGAACGGCGCCTTGACCAACTCGTTGAGGCAGGGGTTGGGCAGCGTGGGGTCACCGTAGTAACGGTCGTAGGCGCTGTCACCCCGGTTGAAGTCCTCGTCGCGCCCGGCCCGGGCGGCGGCGTTGAACCGCTCGACGGTGCCGGCGAGCACGTCGGCCGGCACGCCGATCTTGCCGGCCAGGCCTTCGATGGTCGACGCCGAGTGCATGGTGCCGATCCCGAACCACGACTTGGGCAGGGGCTGGTAGGGGGCGACGGCGGCAAAGGTGTAGCGCTGGCGGGCCCGCTGGTCCATGACGAACCAGGCCGGGATGTGACCGCCCTGCTCCCGCTCGAGGCGCAGCTGGTCGTGGGTGAAGTTGACGTAGGGAGCGGACTCGTTGGTGAAGCGGCGCCCGGCCTGGTTGACGATCAGCGAGCCGGGCATCGAACGTTCCGAGACGAGCGGGAACAGCCGGCCCTTGGGCATCTCGACGGCCGGCATCCACCAGGCGTCGTCCATCAGGTCCACGGCGGCGCCGAGGTCCTCGCCCAGCCGGATGCCGTCGCCCGTGTTGGTCGGAGCTCCCATGCTCCAGTCGTGATCGACCGGGGCGAGGTACTTGGAGCGCAGCTCCGGGTTGTGATCGAAGCCGCCGGTCGCCAGGATGACACCCGAGCGGGCCTCCAGCCGGAGGGGGCGGCCGTCGCGCTCGACGGCCACGCCGGTGACGCGGCCGTCGTCGTCGATCAGGCCGGTGACCGGGGTGGAAAGCCACACCTCCACGCCGGCCTCGGCCAGCGCCAGGCGCAGGCGTCCCACCAGCGCGCTGCCCGTGGTGGCCATGCGGCGACGGCGGACGATGTTCGTCGCCACCCGCCCGGCGGCGCGGAGGAATGCCTTCTTGCCCAGCCAGGTGCGGGTGACCTGGTTGAGATCGTGAAAATCGGTGGCGGTGATCCAGAGGCCTCCCGGGCCGCGGATCCCGGTCTCCAGAAGGTCCTGCTCCATGGCCCCGAGCTGGCGTTTGTCAAAGGGCCGAGCCTCGATGGACCGGCCGTTCGGGCGGCCACCGGGGTATTCGGGGTGGTAGTCGCTGTAGCCGCGGCACCAGAAGAAACGGAGGTGGGCGCTCTGCCTCTCCAGGAACTCCAGGGCGAGGGGGGCGGCCGCCGCGTACATGTCCAGCCGGGTGGCCGGGACGCGGTCGCCGACGACGGCGTGCAGGTACCGGCGGACGTCCGCGGGGTCGTCGCCCAGGCCGGCACGGAGCAGGGTCGGGTTGTTGGGCGCCCAGATGCCCCCACCGGACAGGGCGGTGCTGCCCCCGTATTTGGCCGACTTCTCCACCAGCACGACTTGGGCGCCGGCCGCTTGGGCGGTCAGGGCCGCGGTCATGCCGCCCGCTCCGCTGCCGACCACCACCACGTCGAACGAGTGATCCCAATGCCCTTCCATCCCGCCGATCATAAGGACGCGGGGCATCCGGCGGGCGGCCGGCCATCCCAGTGGCCGGAATTACATCCACTCACCCGAAGTCTGCTCGAGCCACTCCCACCACTGCTCCACATCCCACGGCTGGCGGGGGTCGGGGGCGGTGCGGCCCGGCTCGGTGGGGGGCCGGCGACCGAACAGCTGGCTCCAGATCTCGGTGGCGCAGCGGCGGACCAGCGGGACGACGCGGCTCACGTCGACCTTGTGCACGGGCCCGCTCACCGACACCGCGGCGATGGCCCGGCCCGAACCGCGGATCGGAGCGGCCACGCAGCGCAGGCCCCCGACGTTCTCCTCCGTCTCCAGCGACCAGTGGGCGGTGCGCACCGTGGCCAGCTCCTGTCGGAACAGCTCCGGGACCACGATGGTGCGCCCGGTGCGCCGCTCGAGGCCGGCCGCGATCAGGTCCTCGACGACCTTCTCCGGGGCGAAGGCCAGGAGCGCCTTGCCGGCGGCGGTGCAGTGGGCCGGCATGCGGCCGCCCACCCGGGTGGGAAGCGACACCGAGTCGTGACCCCAGAGCTTCTCCAGGATCACCACGTCCCGGCCCTCCAGGATGCCGAGGTGCACCGAATGGCGGGTGGCCGCCTGCAGATCCTGCAGGAAGGGCAGCGACCGCTCCCGGAGGTGGGTCCGGGTGGAGACCAGGCCGCCGACCTCGAAGAAGCGGATGCCCAGCCGGTAGCCGGTGGCCGTCCGCTCCAGCCACTTGAACTCGACCAGCTGGTCGGCCATGCGGTGCACGGTCGACTTGGGCAGGCCGGTGCGCTCGGTGAGCTGGCTCAGGCTGAGCGTGGGGGAGCCCGCGTCGAACGCCCCGATGATCATGGATATGCGCCCGGCGACGGACTCGCGGTGCTCGCCCTCCCGCTCGCTCTCCTCGGAGCTGGCCGGGCCCGGCCCCCCTACTTCAACAGCCACAAAGCCCAGTGTACCGCTGGGTGGGACGGACCCGGGGTCAGATGGGCGCCGGCTCCAGGTCGGCGGTGGGGGCGATGACCTCCTCGGCGTAGCGGTGCAGGGCGTCGATCTTCGCTTGCAGCGGCTCCGCGTCGGGCTCGACCCCGTACGGGTTGAAGGAGCTGAAGCCGCCGACGGCGTGGGTCACCCCGAGCTCGGCCAGGTGGCGCACCCCCTCGACGCTGAAGGCATCGACGCCGATGGCGTGGATGGCGAACGGCAGATGGTCGCGCCCGTAGCGCTTGCGCAGCTCGGAGATGGTCCTGATCGATGCGGCCAGGTGCTCCCGGGACATCCCGGCCGGCAGCCAGCCGTCACCGAGGCGGGCGGCCCGCTCCAGGCTCTTGTCGTTGTGCCCGCCGATGAGGATCGGGATGCGGGCGCCGGGATTGAGCTTGATGGAACGGAACTCGTAGAACTCGCCGTGATGCTCGACGTAGTCGCCGGTCGCCAGCTTGTTGATGACCTCGATGCACTCCTCGAACCGCCGGCCCCGACCGCCCCAGGGCACCTGGGTCACCTCGTAGTCGTCCTCCCAAGGGCTGATCCCCACGCCGAGGTCGAACCGGCCGCCCGTGATGGCGGCCACCGACGTGGCCTCCTTGGCGAAGATGACCGGGTTGCGGATGGGCAGCTTGAGCACGGCGGTGTGGAAGCGGAGCTTCTTGGTCACCGCCGCCATCGAAGCGGTGAGGATCAGCGGCTCGATGAAGGGCTTGTTCTCGAGGAACTCCCGCGTGCCGTCGAAGTTGTAGGGATAGGTGGAGGTGGACTCCCGCGGGTAGCAGATGCTGTCGGCCAGCCCGATGCTGGCGAAACCCGACTCCTCCGCGGCCTGGGCCAAGGGGCCGTAGAAGGACGGGTCGATCATCGAGTACATCGTCGAGAATTGCACGGCTGCGACACTACGCACTGAGCGTTCGAGCCGGGGAGGGAAGCCGTTTCGCTGGCCGGAACGGGCGGTCTCGCTGGCCGGAACAGGACATTGTGGAACGCCCGCCGGCCCGCCATCCTGGATAGCCGTATGAGCAAGGTGACAGCCGCCATCGTCGGCTCGGGCAACATCGGCACGGACCTGCTGTACAAGCTCCTCCGCTCCGACTGGGTCGAGCCGCGCTACATGATCGGGGTCGACCCGGACTCCAAGGGCCTGGCTCTGGCCCGGGAGGCCGGCGTCGAGGCGTCCCACGAAGGGGTGGACTGGCTGATGTCCCGGGCCGAGCTGCCCGGGATCGTCTTCGAGGCCACGTCGGCCTACATCCACCGGGAGCACTATCCCCGCTACCACGACGCCGGAATCCGGGCCGTCGACCTGACGCCGGCCGCCATCGGGCCCTTCGTCATCCCCCCGGTCAACCTGGTCGAGCACCTGAGCGAGCCCAACATCAACATGGTCACCTGCGGCGGCCAGGCCACCATCCCGATGGTGCACGCCGTGTCACGGGTGGTCGACGTCGACTACGCCGAGATCGTGGCCACCGTCTCGTCGGTCTCGGCCGGGCCGGGGACCCGGCAGAACATCGACGAGTTCACCCGGACCACTTCCCGGGGGGTGGAGGTCATCGGCGGGGCCAAGCGGGGCAAGGCCATCATCGTCCTCAACCCGGCCGACCCGCCGATCATCATGCGGGACACCATCTTCTGCTCGCTGCCGCCCGACGCCGACCGGGACAAGATCGACGGCTCCATCCGCCAGATGGTCGAATCGGTCCAGGGGTACGTGCCCGGGTACCGGCTGCGGACCGAACCGCAGTTCGACGAGGTGGCGGACGGCACGGGCGGGACCGTGGGCCGGGTGGCCGTATTCGTGGAGGTGGAGGGGGCGGGGGACTTCCTGCCGCCCTACGCCGGGAACCTCGACATCATGACCGCGGCGGCCGCCAAGGTGGGCGACGAGGTCGCCCGCCATCTCGTTTCAGGAGACTGAGCCCATGCCGTATTCGGACACCCTCGACGTCCGCGTCACCGACACGTCGCTGCGGGACGGGTCGCACGCCAAGCGCCACCAGTTCACCGAAGGAGACGTGCGGGCCATCGTGGCCGCGCTGGACGACTCCGGCGTCCCGCTGATCGAGGTGGCGCACGGCGACGGCCTCGGTGGCAGCTCCTTCAACTACGGGTTCTCGAAGACGCCCGAGCGCACCCTGATGAAGGCGGCCGTGGAGACGGCCCGCCAGGCCCGGATCGCCGCCCTGATGCTCCCGGGCGTGGGCACCAAGGACGACATCACGGCGGTGGCCGAGCTGGGCGTCGAGGTCATCCGCATCGCCACCCACTGCACCGAGGCCGACGTGTCCGAGCAGCACTTCCGGCTGGCCCGGGACATCGGCCTGGAGACGGTGGGCTTCCTCATGATGGCGCACAGCGCCTCGCCCGAGGTGCTGGCCGGGCAGGCCCGCATCATGGCCGACGCCGGCTGCCAGTGCGTCTACGTGGTCGACTCGGCCGGGGCCATGGTGCTGGAGGACGCGTCCGACCGGGTCGCCGCCGTGGTGACCGAGCTCGGCACCGACGCCCAGGTCGGCTTCCACGGCCACGAGAACCTCTCCCTGTCGGTCGCCAACACCGTCCTGGCCATCCGGGCCGGTGCGGTGCAGGTCGACGGCTCGACCCGCCGCTTCGGCGCCGGTGCCGGCAACACGAGCGTCGAGGCCCTGGCCGCGGTGCTGGAGCGGCTCGGAATCCGCACCGGCATCGACGTGCTCAAGATCATCGACGCGGCCGAGGACGTGGTCCGCCCGGTCATGGACGAGGAGTGCGTTCTCGACCGGTTGGCGCTCATCATGGGCTACGCCGGCGTGTACTCGAGTTTCCTCAAGCACGCCTACCGGGCGGCCGAGCGCTACGGCGTGTCGGGCGCCGAGATCCTCCTCGAATGCGGGCGCCAGCGCCTGGTCGGGGGCCAGGAGGACCAGATCATCCAGATCGCGGCCGAGCTGGCCAAGGCGCCGGCGCCGGCCTAGGCGTCGGCCCGCGCCGGCCGCCCCGTCAGTTGACGAGGCGCGAGGAGCCCGTCCAGTACTCGGCGCGCAGCGCCTTCTTGTCCGGCTTGCCGAGCGGCGACAGCGGGATGGCGTCGACGAAGTCGACGGACTTCGGGGCCGACACCGAACCCTTGTGGTCCTTGACCAGCGCGACCAGCTCGGCTTCGGCCACCTCGGCGCCCGGCCGGCGGACCACCACGGCCTTGACCGCTTCGCCCCACTTGTCGTCGGGGACGCCGATCACGGCGGCGGCCGACACGGCGGGATGGGAGGAGAGGACGTCCTCGATCTCCCGCGGGAACACATTGAAGCCGCCGGTGACGATCATGTCCTTCTTGCGGTCGACGATGGTGAGGAACCCCTCGTCGTCGGCCCGGGCCACGTCCCCGGTGTGCAGCCAGCCGTACTTGAAGGCGTCCGCGGTCTGCTCCGGCTTGTTGAGGTACTCCTTCATGACCAGCGGGCCGCGTACGCAGATCTCGCCCGGATCGCCGTCCGCCACGGGCTGGCCGTCGTCGTCGAGCAGGGCGACGTCGAGCCACGGCACCGGGCGGCCGCAGGTCGCCAGCCGGTCCGGCCGGTCGGCGAGGTGCTCCTCTCGGCGCAGCACCGTGATGGTCATGGGGCACTCGGCCTGGCCGTAGAACTGGAAGAAGATGGAACCGAGCTTCTCGATGCCCTCGGCCAGCCGGGACGGGCTCATGGCCGCCGCCCCGTAGTAGAGGGTCTCCAGGCTGGACAGGTCGGCAGCCTCGAACCTCGGATGGTCGAGGAGGACGTAGATCATGGTCGGCACCAGCATCGTGGCCGTGATCCGGTGCTCCACGATGGTGTCGATCACCCGCTCCGGGTCGAAGTAGGGCAGCACGTAGAGCGAGCCGCCGCGTAGCAGGGTGGGCACGAAGAAGGCGGCGCCGGCGTGGCTCAGCGGCGTACAGCAGAGGAAGCGCAGCTCGTTGGGCCACTGCCACTCGGCCATCTGGATGGTGGTCATCGTCGACATGCTCCGGCAGGTGCCGACCACGCCCTTGGGCTGGCCGGTGGTGCCGCCGGTGTAGGCGATCGAGTACGGCGTCTCCGGATCGAGCGGGGCGACGGGCCGGAGCTTGCGGGAGCCGAACCGGGCCGCCTGCGTCGGTAGGTCGGGGGCGTTGTCCGTCGGGGCCAGGGCGATGACCCGCTCGAGGCCGGGGACCTTCTCCTTGAGGGCCATGGCCCGCTCCTCGTAGGCGCTCGGGTCGTAGAACAGGGTTTCGATCCCGGCATCCTCGAGGATGTAGATGTGGTCGTCGAGGGAGCCCATCGGGTGCAGGGCGGTGCCCCGCGTCCCGGCGACCATGCCGGCCCCGAGGTTGAACAGGACCTCGGGGCGGTTGGCGGTCAGGGTGGCGACCGGGCTGCCCTCGCTCAGGCCCCATGACTCGTAGGCCTGCACGTACCTGCTGATCTCGTCCGCCATCTGGCCGCCGGTGATCACCTTGTCGCCGAGGTACACCGCCGGGCGGTCGGCGTTGCGGGCCAGGCCGCGGGCGAGCAAGTCGCCGCCGTAGGCGGGGCGGTACATCCCGCTGGTCGGTATGGCGTCGGTCATCCAGGGCTCCCTGTGGGTGTCGGTCGGGTAGTGTTCGTCCCCGCTAGAAGCGCATTCTTGCCGCGGCGACCGGATGCGGTCCAACGTCTGCAGCAGGCCTTAGGAGAAGAACCCGAGACGTGAGCGACCTCGAGCCCAGCACGATTCCCGGGTTGCTGCGCGCGGTGGCCGGGGCCCATCCCACCACGGAGGCGGTGGTGGACGGGACGCGCCGGTTCACCTATGCCGACCTTTTGTCCGAAGTCCGCCGGGCCGCCGGCGCGCTGGTGGCCTCGGGCGTCCAGCCCGGCGACGCGGTGGCCGTCTGGGCGCCCAACTCGGCGGAGTGGATCATCAGCCAGTTGGCCATCGCCCACATCGGCGCCGTGCTGGTCCCGCTCAACACCCGCTTCCAGGGTCCCGAAGCCGAGTACGTCCTGCAGCGCAGCCGGGCCGGGCTGCTCCTGACCGTCCGGGAGTTCCTCGGCCGGGCGTACGCATCGCAGGTGCGCCGTGGCGAGCTGCCGGCGTTGCGCCAGGTGGTCGAGATGGAGTCCTTCGAGGCGTTCCTCGCCACCGGGACGGCCCAGGACGAGGCCGAGGCCGACGGCCGGGCCGATGCCGTGCGGCCCGATGACTGGCTGGACCTGATGTTCACCTCGGGCACCACCGGACGCCCGAAAGGGGTCCGGTCCCGGCACGGCCACTCCATCCGGTCGTTCCGTTACTACGCGGCCAACCTGGGCATCGGCCACGGCGACCGCTACCTGTTGGTCAACCCCCTGTTCCACACGTTCGGTTCCAAGGCCGGCGTGGTCGCCGCCCTGACCGCGGCGGCGACGGTGTACCCGGTGGCCGTGTACGACCCGGCGGCGGCGGCCGAGGTCATCGCGGCCGAGCAGATCACGGTCTTCCCCGGGCCGCCCACCATCTACCACTCGCTCCTGCAATTGCCGGCCGACGTTCGGGACTCGCTCAAGTCGCTGCGCCTGGCCGTCACCGGGGCCGCCGCGGTGCCGGTCGAGCTCCTGCGCCGGATGTCCGACGACCTCGGCTTCGACGTGGTCCTCACCGCGTACGGGTTGACGGAGACCATCGGCCTGGTGACCATGTGCCGGGTCGGCGACCCGCCCGAAGTGGTGTCCACCACCTCCGGCCGCGCCATACCCGGGATGGAGGTGCGGACCGTCGGAACGGACGGCGCCCCGTGCCCGGCCGGCGAGCCGGGTGAGATCGTCGTGCGGGGCTACGCCGTGATGGACGGCTACTTCGAGGATCCCGAGGCCACGGCGGAGGCCATCGACCGGGAAGGCTGGCTGCACACCGGCGACGTCGGTGTCATCGACGAACGGGGCGGGCTGCGGATCACCGACCGGATCAAGGACATGTTCATCGTGGGCGGCTTCAACGCCTATCCGGCCGAGATAGAGGCCAGCCTCATGGAGGCACCGGGGGTGGCTCAGGTCGCAGTCGTGGGGGTGCCGGACGAGCGGCTCGGGGAGGTCGGCATGGCCTTCGTCGTGCCCCGGCCCGGGGAAGAGGTGTCGGCCGCCGCCCTGATCGAGTTCGCCCGGGAGCGGATGGCCAACTACAAGGTGCCGCGCTCGGTCGCGGTCGTGGAGTCGCTGCCGGTCAACGCCGGCGGCAAGGTGATGAAGCACCTCCTGCGGGAGCAGGTCGTGGAAAGGGGAACCGGAAGTTGATATGTGAAGGACGGGTCGTCGTGGTGACCGGCGCCGGTCGCGGGATCGGGCGGGCTCACGCCGTCGAGTTCGCCCGCCAGGGCGCGTCGGTGGTCGTCAACGACCTGGGCGCCAGCCTGGACGGGCAGGGCGCGTCGTCCGGGCCGGCCGACGAGGTGGCCGACGAGATCCGCGCCCTGGGCGGCGAGGTCGTCGTCGACGGCCACGACGTGGCCGACTGGGACGGCGCCCGCCAGATCGTGCAGACCGCCATCGACCGCTTCGGCGGCGTCGACGTAGTCGTCAACAACGCCGGCTTCGTGCGCGACCGGATGTTCGCCAATGCCGCAGAGGACGAGTGGGACGCCGTGGTGCGGGTGCACCTCAAGGGCCACTTCTGCGTGGCCCGCTGGGCTGCGGCGTACTGGCGGGACCGGGCCAAGGTGGGCGAGACCAACGATGCCCGGATCATCAACACCTCGTCGGGAGCGGGGCTCCTCGGCAGCGTGGGCCAGGCCGCCTACTCGGCGGCGAAGGGCGGGATCCTGTCCCTCACCCTGGTCCAGGCGGCCGAGCTCGGCCGCTACGGGGTCACGGCCAACGCCATCGCCCCGGCGGCCCGGACCCGCATGACCGAGGACGTGTTCGCCGCCACCATGAAGGCGCCCGAGGCGGGCGGCTTCGATGCCATGGCACCCGACAACGTCGCCCCCCTCGTCGTATGGCTCGGCTCGGCCGACTCGGCCGGCGTGACCGGCCGGGTGTTCGAGGTCGAGGGCGGCAAGATCGGCGTGGCCGACGGCTGGCAGCACGGGCCGACGGTCGACAAGGGAGCCCGCTGGGATCCGGCCGACGTGGGGCCGGCCGTGCGGGAGCTGCTGGCCGCCGCGCCGCCCCCTGCGCCGGTCTACGGGACGGGCGGGTGAGCGACCTCTCCGCCCCGGCGGCCTACGTCCCGGGTCATGCGCTGCTCGACGGGCGGGTCGTGGTCGTCACCGCGGCCGCCGGGACCGGCATCGGCTTCGCCACCGCCCAGCGGGCCCTCGAGGAAGGGGCGGCGGTCGTCGTCAGCGACGTCCACGAGCGCCGCCTCGGGGAGGCCGCGGCCCGCCTGGCCGACATCGCCGGGATGACGGGTCCGCCCCTCGCCGTCGTGTGCGACGTCACCGTCGAGTCCGACGTCCGGCGCCTGTTCGACGAGGCGGTCGCCGCCCACGGGCGCATCGACGTGCTCGTCAACAACGCCGGCCTGGGCGGTACGGCCGACCTGGTCGACATGACAGACGAGCAGTGGACCCGGGTCCTGGACGTCACGCTCAACGGGACGTTCCGGTGCACCCGGGCCGCCCTGCAGCTGATGCGCCAGCAGGGCGGCGGCATCATCGTCAACAACGCCTCGGTGCTCGGCTGGCGGGCCCAGGCGGGCCAGAGCCACTACGCCGCGGCCAAAGCGGGTGTCATGGCCCTCACCCGCTGTGCGGCGGTGGAGGCGGCCGCTTACGGCGTGCGGGTCAACGCAGTGGCGCCCAGCCTGGCCATGCACCCCTTCCTCGCCAAGGTGACGACCGAGGACCTGCTCGACGACCTCACCAGCCGTGAGGCCTTCGGGCGGGCGGCCGAGCCGTGGGAGGTCGCCAACGTCATCGTGTTCCTCGCCAGCGGGTACAGCTCGTACCTGACCGGCGAAGTCGTGAGCGTGAGCAACCAGCACCCGTGAGCGCGGCCGTCTTCGACTCGCTGCCCGCGCTTCTCGGGGCGCCGCCCATGGAGCTCGGCGCGTCCGCGTGGGCCACCGTCTCCGAGGCCGACATCGACGCGTTCGGGCGGGCGGTCGGCACCGGCCCTTCCCCGTACCTCGCCCTCTCGTTGACCAACCGGTTCCTCCCGGAGCTGCTCCAGGTACCGGCGGCCGCCAGTGGTGTCAACTACGGGGCCGAGTCGGCCCGCTTCGGAGCGCCCTTGCAGGCCGGGGACAGGGTCCGTGCCTCGGCCCGGCTGGTGTCGGCCGGCGCGGTGCCGGGTGGGATCCAGACGGTCGTCGAGATCAGCGTCGAGGTGGACGGTGCGGACGAGGCGGCCTGCGTGGTCAGATCGCTTTCGAGGTGGTTGTCGTGACCGCGCCGGACTCCGTGGCGCTGGTCACGGGCGGCGCCCGGGGCCTCGGCCGGGAGCTGGTCGACGCCTTCGCCCGGGCCGGGTACCGGGTCGCGGCCTGCGGACGGAACGAGCCGTCGGCGCCGCTCGGGGCGGAGTTCTTCCCCTGCGACGTGCGCGACGCGGCCCAGGTCGAGACCATGGTGGCGGCGGTCCACGACCGCATGGGCCGGTTGGACGTCGTGGTCAACAACGCCGGAGGCACTCCCTACGCGGCGGCCGGCGAGATGAGCCCCCGCCTGTTCGAGCGGGTGGTCGCCCTCAACCTCCTCGCGCCCTTCTATGTGGCCCAGCAGGCCAACGCCATCATGCAGGCCCAGCCCGCCGGCGGCGTGATCGTCAACATCGGCAGCAGCGCGGCGGTCCGCCCCGCCCGCAGCGTGTCGCCGTACGTGGCGGCCAAGGCCGGCCTGTCGGGCCTGACCCGGGCACTGGCCCTCGAGTGGGCGCCGAAGGTGCGGGTGGTCCAGGTGACCCCGGGTCTGATGCGCACGGAACTGGTGACCGAGACCTACGGTGCGGACGCGGACGCCGTGGCGCGGACCGTCCCGGCCGGGCGGTTCGGGACCGGCGCCGACGTGGCCGCCGCCTGCCTGGCTCTGTGCGGCCCCGGTATGGGTTACGCCACCGGCTGCGAGCTGGTGGTCGACGGCGGCGGTGAGACGCCGGCGTGGATGCTGGCCGTTGCGCCGGCCGAACAGAGGCCCGATGGTCCGGGCGGGGGGCCGGGCGAGGGCCCGGGCGAGGGGCCGGGCGAGCGGCCGGGGGAGGGCGCATGACGGGGATGGCGACGCCGACGGGATGGCGATGGACCTGACCTGGCCGGCCGAGGACGAGGCCTTCCGGCGCGAGGCCAGGCAGTGGCTGGAGGCCAACGTGCCGCGCCCGGCGCTGCCTTCGGGCGACACCCGGGAGGGCTTCGCCCTCCATCTCGAATGGGAGCGCCTCCTGTTCGAGCACAGGTGGTCGGTGGTCAGCTGGCCCGAGGAGTTCGGCGGCCGGGGGGCCAGCCTGTGGCAGTGGTTGATATTCGAGGAGGAGTACTACCGGGCCGGAGCGCCACAACGGGTCACCCAGAACGGCATCTTCCTCCTGGCGCCGACGGTGTTCGAGTTCGGGACTCCGGAGCAGCAGCAGCGCATCCTGCCCCGGATGGCGGCGGCCGAGGACCTCTGGTGCCAGGGATGGTCGGAGCCGGGCGCCGGCAGCGACCTGGCCGGTATCACCAGCCGGGCGGAGCGGATGGACGGGGGGTGGCGGCTGACGGGCCAGAAGATCTGGACCACCCGCGGCGCGTTCTGCACCCACCTGTTCGGGCTGTTCCGTAGCGACCCGGAGTCGTCCCGTCACAAGGGGCTCACCTACTTTCTCGTCCCGTTGGACTCGCCCGGGGTCACCGTCCGGGGCTTCGGGCGGCTCGACGGCGACGAAGGTTTCGCCGAGGTGTTCCTCGACGGGGTGGAGGTCGGCGAGGAAGACGTCCTGGGCGGGGTGGGCAAGGGATGGTCGGTCGCCATGGCCACCACCGGGTCGGAGCGGGGCCTGACGTTGCGGTCCCCGGGCCGGTTCAGCGCGGTGGTCGACCGGCTCCTCGACAAGGCCCGGGCCGCGGCCGACCTGGATCCGGTCCTGGTCGACCGGGTCGTCCAGGGATGGATGGACGCCGAGGCGTACCGTCTGTTCACCCTGCAGGCCGTCACCGCCCTGGCCGGCGGCGGGCGTCCCGGGGCCGAGTCCAGCCTGAACAAGATCTGGTGGTCCGAGATGGACGTGCGGCTGCACGAGACGGCCCTTGCCCTCGAGGGAGCAGGGGCCGAGGTGGACGGTCCGTGGATGCGGGGGTACGAGTTCTCCCTGTCGGGTCCCATCTACGCCGGGACCAACGAGATCCAGCGCAACATCGCGGCCGAGCGCTTCCTCGGCCTGCCCAGGAGCTGACGGTGCATTTCGCCTTCGACGACGACCAGATCGCCGTCCGTGACGCGGTGGCCGGGCTCCTCGAGAAGCGGGCCGGCCCGGCCTTCCTCCAGCAGGCCTGGTCCGAGCCGGCCGGCCCGGCGGTGTGGGCCCTGTGGGACGAGCTGGCCGGCATGGGTGTGCAGGGGCTCGTCGCCCCCGAATCAGCCGGGGGCTCCGCCATGGACTCGGTCACCCTCGCCCTGGTGCTGGCCGAAGCGGGCCGGGTCGCACTACCGCTGCCACTTCTGGAGACGGCGGCGGTCGGCGTCCCGCTCCTCGCCGCCGCCGGGGACCCGGCCGGCATACTGGCCGCCCTCGTGGACGGCTCCGCCGTCCTGACCGCGGCAGGCGGACCGGCTGGCTGGGCGCCCGTCCCCGGCGCGTCGCGGGCCGACTGGTTCCTTCTCGACGGGACGCTGTACGCCCGGGACGAGGTGGAGATCGAGCCCGTGGCATCCGTCGACCGGACGCGGGACGCCGCCATGGTCACACCCCGCGCCCGGGGGATCCCGATAGGTGACGAGAGCGACGCCACCAACGCCACCAACGCCACCGACGCCGGCGCGCTGGCCTCCGCCGCGGTGCTGGTCGGCCTTGGGCGGGCCCTGGTGCAGATGACCGTCGACTACGTCAAGGACCGCAAGCAGTTCGGTGTGCCGGTGGGCAGCTTCCAGGCGGTCAAGCACCACCTGGCCGACGCCACGATGCACGTGGAGTTCGCCGCGCCCGCGGTGTGGGCGGCGGCGTGGGAGACGGATCGAGCGGGCGAGCTGGACGACGGACACGTGCGGCGCTCCGTCTCGCTCGCCAAGGCGCTGGCGTCGGACGGCGCCGAGCGAGCCGCCCGCGCCGCTCTGCAGTGCCACGGGGCCATGGGCTACACCGACGACTACCCCCTGCACATGTGGCTGAAGCGAGTGTGGTGCCTGGCCCCTTCGTACGGGTCGGCGCGCTGGCACCGGCTGCGGGTCGGTCGCGAACTGGGCCTGCACCGGTAGGGTTCGGATACGAGCAAGGAGCGATCTGGATGCAAGAGGCCTACATAGTCGACG